>ENA-OPDH01002252-OPDH01002252.1-human-gut-metagenome-genome-assembly--contig:-NODE-2252-length-12750-cov-2.770382_pt1 | contig 12750 bp, 18 predicted proteins | sample MGYA00241260_ERZ501500 | MGnify/ENA primary metagenome ERZ501500 (study PRJEB25962, sample SAMEA2042519) | human gut metagenome | biome: human gut; feature: human-associated habitat; material: faeces...
CATAGTTTTATAATAGTATAATACTAGTATTATACTATTATAAAACTATGCTTATGCCGCAAAAAAGTGAGGTGCTTCACGCATCCAATCGCGAAACACCTCACTAATAGATTAGAATTTAGAAACTCCTTTCACGCCAACTGGGATTCACTCTTCACACACACTTTTACTTTTTTCAAAATGGCGTGATCAATTTCTAAATTACTTACTTTTATATTACCTCATCTCTGCTCTCTTATAAAAAATGATGCAGATGAGAAAATCACTGAAACAGCAGATGAATCAAACAAATATGACTATCAGGCAAACCGCAACTTTATTATTGGTTCTCTTACAATAAATCTTCCTAAAATCCTATGCAATGTTTTTAAACTTTCAAAGATTGAAAACATTTATATCGAAGCAACTCGTTGCAAGTCACAGATTATCCCTAGACGTTCTTTCCCTCGAAGAAAAAATAAAATGAGTTGCCGAAAGCATTATGGAAATCGAAAAGTAACCCGTTAGCTATAATAACTGAATATAACTAAAGTAGTCAACTTCTGGTAACAGAAGTGGGCTTGGTTAAAGTATGCCTTTTATTATTTTTCTAAATTTCTTCTGATAGATTTATTGCGAGAAAATGTTGTTTTCATCAAACGGATTCGTATGCGCATAAACTACATCCGTAATATTAAAAACATATCTTAAGTTGACCACATTGGTGTCAGGCACCAATGTGGTCTAATCGGCAAAGAAAACTTCTGCCCGAACATCGATGCGGCAATCGCAAGAGCCGAACAGATTGTAAGCAAAAACTAACATAACAAAAGAGCCGCTTCAGCCGACTGTATATCATTCAGTCAGACGCTCGAAGCGGCTCTCTTTTATTTCATCATTTTATCCGTTTCACAGAACAGATAGAAATCGGTACTGTTTCTTACTCGTTCATTCCAACCATATTTATCACATTGCCGTCCGCGTTTTCAATTTCAATGCCTTTTTTCGTCTGGATGCATTTCATACTCTGATTCTGGAATAAAACGGAATCATCGCTTTCCATCGCTTTGCCGTCCGGCGTATAATACGCAACCTGATCGGTTTCATTTTCTGTATACGCTCCGGAAAGGATGTAAACTTCCACCGTTCCATCGTTTAATGCTGTCATCCGGGCGGTAATACTTGTTTCATCAGTATAAGCAGCTGTATCTTCGCCGATTCCGCAGACAAATGTTTTTCCGGTGCCGGACGGATTCCGGTAAACCATGCCAATGGTGCTTCCTGCCTGCATCACTTCCACCTGCAGCGGATCCGGAAGCTGATCCGCGGAAAGTCCTTCCTGCTTCCAGGTCATCGTCTCATCGGTCAGCAGATTCTTCACGCCGCCGCTTCCTTCGCCAATCTTCCAGTACCACAGCTGTCCGTCTGTTTCATTCCAATATACCTGATTCTCCGGATATGCCGTCACAACATGAAATTCCGCGTCGCACAGATAGAACCAGCTGTTTCCTGTCAGGTCTGTCATCCGGATCACAAACTGCTGTCCGTCCTGCTCTGACTCCTTCACTGCCGCCAGACACATACCGCTTCCCTGTACCTCCGCGTTCTTCGCCAGAAATCCTTCTTCTGTAAGAACCGTCTCCGGTGTCTCACCCATCACCAGGATCTGTCCCTTTCCGTCCGCGTCCGTCCAGCTGCTGTAGTCATCGACCGATCCGGTCCAGATCAGTCCGGAATCCTCGGTCCAAACCGTTGTACCGTCCGCCTTAGTCAGCTGCGTCCAGTGGCTTCCATCCTCATTGTATCCGATCAGAAGAATCTCATCGCCAATCAGCTCCCGAAACTTCAGGCCATCCAGCGCCATTAACTCCTGACCGTCCAGATCATACACATTCTGCGAATCAATCACATAGTTTCCACGCCTTGCCGCTCCGTCTGACATTTCCTTAATACAAGTTCCGTCTGTCTTATACAGGTTGCTTACCATGTCCCCATCCGTATACAGGCTGTCGCTCAAAAGATTCAGGCGGGTCTCCGACGGCTCCACCAGCCAGTCCTGATCTGCCAGAGAATACAAACCCACGGATGCCGATACCGCGTCCGACTGTACCTCTGCCCCATCCTGATATCCGGCAAATACTTCCAACGGCGCTGACTGCTTCAAAATCAATCCCCTGCTCATCGACGGGCCATTTCCAGTCAGTCCATATCCAGATAATCTTGCAACTTCCTCTCCGGAAGCATCCAGCACCAGCACCAGATCTCCGCCAAGCCAGCTGTAATGACTTTCTCCTACGGTCAGAACCAGGTACTCATCTTCTTCCAATGGCATTACAGGCTGTGTCTGATCCTGCGATGCTGCTACATTCATAGAAATGGTACTCATACTTGTGATAACAGCGGCCAACGACAAAAATACATTTCTTTTCAAATTTGCCATAATCTCCTCTCTTTCTATCTTTTAAAATGTATTAATATATCTGCACTCAGACAATCATATATTTAAATTTTTTCATCAAATCATTTAATATAAATTTTTTAATCCTACCCCTTTCCAATATATTTTTTATGATAATATGATTGAGTACAGATTTTGTTCACTTTGTCTTTTTCTCTTATATTCTACAACTTTCTTTTAAGAAAATTATACATAGAATACGATGTTTTGTCAAGAGTTTCTTGTCTTTTTTCTTATCTTTGAGTTATACTCTAATTAAATCTTTTATTAATGTGAACTTTCTGAAAAATTAACTCTCGATGGTTTCCTGGTTTAATCCTGGGAGTCATCGGTGCTGAAGAAATCCATGATTTCCTCGAATGAACGCTTGCTTTGTTCGATGGCCTGAAGCAGTTCTTTGTTGCGCAACTCATCTCGTTTTTTCATCAGATGATTGAGTTCTTCGAGTTCCGCTTCATACCTGTCCTTAGCTTTAGATACGGCCAGCTTCTGCTGCTCGATCTTATCATCGATACTGAGTTTTCTGCGTGCCATTACTATGCCTCCTTCGTATTGTAGGGCTTAAGATCTTCATTGATGCCGGCAGCCTGTTTACGGATGTTTGTCTCGGCTAAGTCGAACGCTTTCAGAATCGACTTCTGCGTTGCCGTCACTGCATAATCCATTGAGTATTCGTCTGTTAACGGTGCCTGGTACGTAGGTCACTCTGGTTTCCAATTTCATTCGACACTTTTCGACATTATTCGAATATCTGTTCACATTTTGTTAACAGTGCCTGCCCCTCAGATTCCCGAAGGATGGAAGATGCGAGATCTCCAACAATGCAGCAGAAAGACGAGTAAAATCTTATGTGATGGGACGAAAGAACTTTCTGTTTCACAACAGTGCAGATGGAGCAAAAGCAAGTGTAATTGTCCTAAGTCTAATAGAAACAGCAAAGGCAAACAGTCTGAATATCTATCATTATCTGTACACCCTGCTACTGTATATGCTGGACTACAAAAATGAGCCCGCAGGTATAGAACAGTTACTACCATGGAGTGACTTCATAAAAGAAAGATGTTCAAGAGTGGTCGATGCTGAAACTGAAAATCCAGAAAACCGTGGGAACCTTTCAATTTAAGTGAAGGTTCCCTAGTGGTCGTATACGTGCGGTTACTAATCGCTTACAACATAATAATCGAACACTATCGAACAGTTAGCTTAATGGCATTGGTCCTTTATGAGCCTGATCATCAATGGTAAACACATAAATCACTTTAAACTCAAACGCATTTTTAAAAGTCGTATCCATAAGTATTACCCCTCCTGTATCATTGACCGGAACTCAATACTTTCATTTGTTCGCCAGTCAAAAATCCTACATGGGATTTCATTTGTCCCTTGTATTTCCTCTTCCTCATTTGTATCCCAAAAATCAAAAAGCGATAGTTGCTGATAAGCTGGTTGCGCTAAGCTATAAGGCGCTGTCATTGTTAATCCATTCATCTGCCATAAATTCCAAGCAATTATGGTTGAAATGTGCTTTAGCTCTTTTAATGATGGTTTCTGTCCAGTGCGTTCTTTGGTGTATTCAATAAACGTATACAGCAGATTCTCTCGTGCCAATAATACATTGTCTCCTGAGAAGTCGTATCCATAACAGCTCTGGTAAGCTCTTATAACCCAGTTCTTCCATTCCAGATCATTTTTAGCATTTTCACTTACTATTCGCAGTTTTCTATCTAATAGCCCAATTCTATCTTTTATTGGTATAGTCTGACCAGTTACTGTACCGTAACGGCTGACCAGATATGGAGCTTCCCCACAGCATACTTCTAACCTTCGTGCATCCACATAACTTTTCCATGTTTTACCTTTTGGAAATTGTATTGGATCTGCTATGGTTTGCCATGATTTGCCATATATAGAATTAAAAACATTTTTACGACCGAACCAAGCTTCATCGACTAAGTTATTCTGCTCATTGCACACCCATGAGGGAGTGAATACTTCTGCCTTATCTCGTGTACGTCAATTCTGTTCCGCTTCTGACTTGGCAACTCTTGGTTGAATGGTTACTGTCATATCTCCTGTTATCAAGTCAGGCGTTATTTCTTGATCGGTATAATACTCTGTACCATACTCCTTATAATTGTCCGTCCCCCATCGAATAGACTTTTTTGTGGTCTTATCAGACAAAAGTATCTTTAATAGAGCTGGACTCAAGTCTTTTATTCTCTGTTCCACTATATCAATTTCCATCTGATGACCTCTCGTATTCCCTGAACAGCTTATCAAGGGTTGTTCTACTAATTCCAAGCTCATGAGCAATGCTGACCTTTGTTCCCTTCCTACGCATATATTTGTCATAATATGTTCCGATATTCGGAACACTGACTGCCTTTCGCCCCTTGTACTTGCCTTCACGTTTTGCTATAGCAATCCCCTCGCGCTGCCTTTCGAGGATCATTGACCTTTCAAATTCTGCAATGGCTGCCATCATGGTCATCTGAAGCTTTCCTGTAGGAGTCTTTGTATCAAAATTCTCCTTCAGGCTGACAAACTTTGCGCCAACATCCTCTATCTGCTGCACTGTATTCAGAAGATCTGCCGTGGATCTTCCTAACCTTGAAAACTCTTCGACATAGACAGTATCATCTTCTCGAATGTATTCCAACATTTCTTGTAATCTTGGTCGGTTGGTATCCTTGCCAGAAGCCTTTTCAATAAACCACTTGTCTATATCATACTTTTTAAGAGCTTCTTTCTGCCTTGTCTCATTCTGTTCAGCAGTCGAAACTCTGACGTAAGCGATATTTTTACCTCCTCCCATCAATAATCCTCCTGTGTCTAATTAGATTCTTAATATTGCTTGCATTTTGTCCAAAAAACAATATCTGACTTTATTTTAACACAATAAAGTCAGATACACAATGTCTATTTACGGTATAATCTATCTAGTCAAATAGAACCAATATATGTATCCCATTCAACTACTGTGATCATCTTGTAAGGCACATAGAAAAACGACCGCACATTTTGTACGGTCGTTCATCAGCACCTCATTTTAGATATTTAACTTGTCTACTTGACAGGGGTCATATCACATTCATCCTAAGTGGTTTAACATTATTTGATATTAGTATCTTCCATTACTTTCTTGAACTGCTCCACCGTCATATTAGCTTTAGCTGATGCCTTTTCAATACTCAGCGAGTTATCTCTCACAAGTTCAATGAGCGTGAGGATTCGTTCTTCATAAATCATATCTTTAACTGCCTTACACATGTCGATTTCCCCCTTTCCATCAGGAACATAGATTGGTGTATTTGTGATGTCGCGTATCACTCGTGCGGCATCATTATCAATAATCATTACTTGACTGTCATTCAAGAACTTTGACAGTGCATTTTTATCCTTTGAATATTTGATATACCCAAGCACATCTCCAAGACTTGATGAAAATTTTTCCAAGTCATCGTGTGTGAGCTTGTATGGATCAATTAGGAAGATTCGATAATCCTGAACAAATTCTAGTAATTTTTCATCTTCCAGATCCATCATCTCGTAGAGCGATAGCGGACCATCCCACTCATCCGCTCCAAAATGTATTACCAGTGTGATTACTGGACGAATCCGATCTTCCTTATAAAAACCTGAAAGATACTCGCCTCTATTATGTCTCTTTCCGTCACTTTGATTCTTATGCTTTTTTGCAACCTCTGAAACTTGTTTTCCATACTGGAGAGATAATGTTTCTCACAGGCATTGCGTAATGGATATCCGTTTGATTCTCGACTCCTAGAAGAATGTATGATGCTTTAGCGTCCTGCATGATAACGGTTGATTTCAGCACATCGCGATACTTCTGAACAGCCTCCTCAGTCGTGCTTTCTTCTTCATCCAACGCAAATGGTATCGCAATCTCTGTTGTATCCAATTCCTGCAAAAGTGCTGGCTTGACGACCTGTTCACCGCCATAGATGAGATAATTGAAAGCATCCGCAAATACCTTGTTTCCTCTCATGTATTCCTTCGTAACGGTATCAGTCATTCCCATTGGTATTCACCCCCATTTCTTTCTATCAATCAATTGGTGTGTGTATAATTCTAATTGTACATTTATTTTAGCAAATTACTACAACCTTTTCAACTAATTTCACTTGCGGAAATATTTTGTCTTTTACGCTTTAGTTTTATTATCTTTCTTTTGTAATAGTTCCAATTGAACTGCCAACCTAGTCTTTTCATCCCGTAATTTTGACATTTGTTCCTGCATTTCCGTTTTTATTTTCGCAACAGCCCTTTCAACAGCAAGTTCTTGTGCTTGCTCTGCAGCTCTCTTTTGTTCCGCTAAATCTCTCTCTAACATTTCATTTTTATGTGATAGTTGGTTAACTTGATCGCGAAGACTTGCTTCAGATTTGCGAAGTTCATCATATCCAGTAAGTTTTTCCTCTGATTCCTTCAGTTTAACGGTCAACATTTGAATAATACTTTCCTTATCTCTGACCGCCTCTTCCGATTTCTTTAAACTTTCCTCGGCATCCGATAAGCTCTTTTCAGCAATCGTTTGAGCATCCTTTGACTTCGATGCATCTTCCAATGCTGATTTTTTTAAAGCCTCTTGTGTGCTTCTTTGATTTTGTAGATCTTTGATAATCTCATCCTTTGAAGCAATCTGCTTTTCATATTCTGACCTGATTCGTGCCTCGCTGGTATCCAGATCCCCAATCAAGGATATCAACTTCGTATTGATTAACGCTGTATACTGATTGATGGATCTAACTACCTCCGCGTAATTATCATGACCATCCATAATATATTTTTCTTCAAGGACAGCAATGATTTCCTCAAGCACTTCCTGATCCCATTTAATGTGACCATCCTTGCCAGTGTCATAATGCCCCATCTTTTTTAATACTTCATCAAGTTTTTCTCTCACAGAAGGTGTTACTTTCTGCGCCAACTGCTCCGATCTTGTCTCTTCTGCCATTTTAATTCCTCTCCGTTAACCGTGATATTACAGTTAACTTAGTTATTTTAGTTAACTTAGTTAACTGTAATATATCATATTCAAATAATATAGTCAATAGATGTCTATAGATACGTTTCCGCATCACTTGCACCAAGAATATATACGGCCTCGAGCAACTTACACATGCGCTGATTATACAAGTCCATCAAATTCTCCAACACTACATTTGCATCTGAATCAAAACCGCCAATCATACCAATTAGCTGTTGCTGTGTATCTGCAATTTCCTTGCTGAGATCGCTTATCTTTTTTTCAGCGTTAACCGCCTCGATTGCATCAGCACACACATCTTCCAAGTGCTTGCTGTCATACATTTTCTTTAATTTGTCGTATCTTTCCTGTCTCATAATAATTACGCTCCATTTCCTTTTCATCATTGATATTAAGTATGTATCTGGCTGCCTTTTCTGCTTTACCAGATGCAGAAACGATAAGTTTCTTATCGTTTCGCAATGCATTCAGCCAACTTTTAATATATGCTGCCGAGTTTTTAAACGAAGCTGGCGTTTCCAACCCAATATGATTCATGATGGCTGCACTTGTTATCTCTGCTACCAGCTCCTCTTTGCTGTAGTCTTCTGAACCAAAACGTGCTGTTTTATTGTCAGCCTCCCTATCGCATCTGCTTGCCTTGAGCGTAGAATGTCCGCATTCGTGAAAAGCTGTACTATAATACTCCTCTGCGTGTTTAAATTGCGTAATCTTTGGTAATGTTATACTATCAGTAAGTGAGCTATAAAAAGCCCTATCGGATTCTCGTTCCGATAAGGCTATATGTTCACGATCAATATAATCATGCAATATCTTTTCTGCCTGATCAATCGGCTTCGTACCGAAGTTCTCAGTCGTGATCAATGGCAGCACATTGTCAACCTGCGAAATGTGAAATACGTTATAATATCTCAATAGCGGTATTTTTTTGATTTCGATTTCTCCACTTTCATTCTTTTCCGCCAGTAGATCCTGCATTTTCCAGAACACCACAATTTCTGACTTCTCACCTTTCTTAACTCTGCCTCCAACCTGCTCCCATTGCTTGAAAGTGGCGTATTCACCGCCATGTAATAGCAATAACTTATTGAGCAACGAGTATGGTCTTCTTGTGACACGATTAAAAGTGCCATCCAGACACTTAGCCCACGGTTTCTTCCAAGGGATCTCTCCCTTTTCCAATTGACTTATGATCCGCTCCGTTACCATAGAGTATACATCCATCGTTATTATCTCCTTCCTGTCTTATGCCTCTTATGCCGCGAAAGCCGCTTGACATTGGGACAAGGTGTTGTATGCAACTTCGGGCAACCCATATCCGGTCATATGTCCGACCATTTCATGTGTGTTGCCTGATGCCCACCAACAACGCCTGTGGGGCCTAATGTCAAGCGGAACGTGGAATAAGATTATTCAATTCTTTGAACCTGTTCTTCTGAATACAAGTATGCTTTCGCCAGATAAAATCGACCGTCATCTTGCTTCTTCCAGAGTTTCACTTCAACTGGCTCTGCACCGTCTTTAATTTTATAATTTCCCCTCAATCTCCATCCCTGAATGGTATGTAGTGGTATATCTTCTCCGTTTCTTAATCGTCTCTCTGCCTCCTCAGCCATCAACAGACCAATATTTACTGCTGCCTTTGCAATTATTTCCTGATTCTTCATGTCACACCTCTTGAAGCCATTTATAGCTTGGCTCCAACCACTCAAATTCTTGTTCCTTGATTGAATGCCTGTATCCGTATGCACCAATCACGATGAAATCTTTAAGTTCCAATCCCATTAAATTGCACACAGTAGCAAGTTTCTTCGCCATGTGCAGATCCTCTCTGCTTGGCTGGCAACTGCCAGACGGATGATTATGAACCATTATTATGCTATGCGCACCAGATACAATAGCTGTGCGCAACACTTCTCTAGGCGAAATAGATGCCGAGTTCTGTGCTCCCAGCGAACATATTGTAGCGTTTATCACTCGCCCATCTGTAGCCAGATGGATGTTAATTACCATTTCCCTATCAAGGTTTTCAATCAATGTTCTTGCAACCTCCACAGCATCAAATGGATCGCGGACACTCATCTTCGGACTCACCCAAGTATCGCGCTTCAACTCAATATGTACAAATTGTAATTCTTCCATTCTTCTATCCTTTCTGCCCGTATAGCCGATAGCTCAGCTATTATTTTATAACTCAATCAGATATGCTCTGTCTGTGAGGCGTTCCTCCGGTTCAACCTGATTAGCATTTACATCGGCAACCATAAATGATAAATCATCCATATTGATACTATCGTTATAAGGCATTATCAACATTTCATGAATGGAAGATGGAAGCACAGCCAGCTTCTTAATCTTGTGCTTCTTTCCAAATTCTTTAAGCACAGCCTTATCGAGGATTGCACTTGCACCTCTATATTTAGCGCGGTTGGTAACTACATAAAGCTGTGGAAAGTCCGATTCTAACTCTGTTTCTGCTGCTTCATCAGAAATATATCCCATTCCAGAAAGCATTGAAGCCACGTTTTGAATCTGTGTCTCACCCTTTGCAAATGTGTTCTCCTCTGCGCATTTCCATGCTTCATCACTGCTCAAGTTAATAGCATCCATAAGCATTAAACTTAATTTCAAAGAATAGTTCCGATCATTAGTTGAATGCTTCACATACAAATATGCTTCCAAACCTTCAAGTTCGCACGACTTCTTCTCTATCTTTTCATCGGATTTCTTTTGCATCCCAATATAAATATGAGACAGTACTGTCTCTCTGCTCATCAATCGGTTCACATCAATCTCAATATCCTTCTGCTGCTCATATTTTTTGATCAGTACGTCTGCCACTTCAATCAGATCGTCAGTATACATAATTGGCGTGATCGGATCTTCGCTTATGATTACAATCCCCTCCAAGTGCACACCATTCTTCATTACTTCATGCAATTCAGCTTTATAGCCTCTTCTTTGCAGTTCCTGTACAATATCATTATTGTTCATCTTTCATTCTCCAATCTTTCTTTTAATTCTAAGAGCATAGCTCTTAATTCATTTCTTATTCAATTTGGACTTCTGATAATGTTCATGATAATCCCTCCTGACATACTTTTGGTGCTGTGCCACACGCAACACAGCATTACCACACAACTCTTGCAAGGGTTCCCAGTAGGGAACAACGCTTGCCCTTGCGGGGGCTGTGTGGATGCTGTAGTGTAGGTCACAGCACCAACATGTCAGCGAAGTTCAATGAGCATTGGATGTCCAGATTGGATACTACCAACGTTTTTTCGTTCATCATTATTCATCATTTCATTTTCTTCATTTATTTTCATGCCAATCTTTATCCACAATCGTTCATCAACAATTATTGCGCCATAGGCGCACAAAAACCTGCGCATAAAAAAAGCCCCCCCGAAGGGGGCTGCCAAAGCTGAATCAGCGCTTCAAGAAACCTTCTGAAATAGAAACAATACAGCCTTTCAACGCTTCGATCATCTCACCAAGGCTCTTCTGATCCCTTGCGGACTTTTGTGACTGACAAAGCTTATACAGGTATTTCTTATGTCCGACATTGGTTGCGTCAAATACAAATGTCACCTCTTCTTCCTCCGAATCATCAATCTTCTTGTAGAGATCATCTGCAAGTAAGATAGTCTCAAGATTGGTCGCGGTGATATTGATTTCTTCGTGTGTAATTGCGGTTGCGGTGATAGATACTAACATGGCATGTCTCCTTTGCTGATTAAAATTAAGCGTCCTGCTTTGAAAGCCATCTTTGGGTTAGATCCTGCGAAATGCAAGGGCGCATCTGCGCCTGATAGACTTTTTTGAATCAAAAAAGTCGTACCCTTGCATTTCAAGCCGGATCGACCCATGCTTTCAAAAAGCAGAAGCGATTTATTCAGCAAAGAATGCCATTTTATATCAACGCAAACTGCAATCCGAAGAAATCACCACGCTAATCTGAGACTATCTTTTGATATGCTGAGGGATACGAGAGGTGACTTTGACGCAATGTCGGCAAGAAATACCGTTGTAATGGCAGAAGTTCACTTGATTAGAGCCTTGTGTGAGATGAAGAAGCCGTTTCGAGAGAAGTTGCTGCTGATTCAGCGTTCTTACGGCAGACCTCAAGGGGGGGAATGCTAAATGCGCAGGACAATAAGCCCCCTCAATGAGGGGGTTGGGGGTGATTCAATTGTTCCACTTTCTGCACCGTTTTAAGCAGGTTCTAAGGAACCTGCAGGTGCAAGTGGGCAAGGAGGTGGGTGCCCACCGCCAGAGGCGGCGGCTGGAATGGTTCGCGTATCAAATCTATTGACATTTCACCTTTTTCGTAGTAGACTTTAAGTGAAATATATTGTATTATTTTTAGTATTAAAACAATATTATTAATAATATTTAAAATAATATTTTAGGAGGTATAAACATTGAGTAGAAAAATCTCTGTTGATTTATCGGATGAAAATTTTGAAGCCTTGGACAAATTTAGGGAATCTCGCAATATGCCCTACAGCATCATTATCAATCGTCTGTTGCGTATCCTTTGCAAGTCTCCAGACATCAAAGACGAACTAATCACCATTTGCAAATCACGGATACGCGCTTTATACGCGGAAATGGATCAAGTCGGAATCTTTGAATGCCAAAAGCTCTATAATAAAAGTGCTCAATATATAGAAATTCTATCGTTTCTGACTCAGAATCCTCAAATTACAGTTTCGAGCATTTTGGATGAAGCTCAAATGAAAAAGATACGACTCGTAGACGGATATCTCATTTATCCAGAAAATTTCATTTTATTAAACGAATCAGCTGCACAGAATTATCGAAATGTATGTATTGTCGAGATAAGAAATGCGCAATTTCCAGTTCCGCATTTCATTTATTTTTCTGGAAATAACCCTGCTCATTATACGGATGCCGATACAACCTATATCAATCAACTCTGTGTGCAAAAGTGGCCTCGTTTTCGAGAGATTGTGGATACTGCCAAACGTCCTATCTATGATCCAGATAATCCAATGCGCTGCATAAATGATGCAGAAATGCGTACTGCTCCACAAATTGGCTATTTTGGCATCATTGCCACAAATGATCCTAACTATTCCGATTTGTATGCAGCACCCTATAACATTAAAATTATCAGAGATTGAGAGGTATCCGTTTTGGCTTTGGTTCGCATCAAAAATAAGAAGAAAACAGAAGAGCCTTCTGCAGATTTAATTGATTTGCCTGAATTTTCAAGCGTTCAAAAAGACTTCTTAAGCATTGAAAATCACTTGAAAAGTAATTCTACGATTTGGGC
>ENA-OPDH01002256-OPDH01002256.1-human-gut-metagenome-genome-assembly--contig:-NODE-2256-length-12735-cov-2.563959_pt1 | contig 12735 bp, 8 predicted proteins | sample MGYA00241260_ERZ501500 | MGnify/ENA primary metagenome ERZ501500 (study PRJEB25962, sample SAMEA2042519) | human gut metagenome | biome: human gut; feature: human-associated habitat; material: faeces...
CAGGGTGACGATGATACGAGCGCCGGAAGCGCCGACGGGGTGGCCGATGGAGATCGCGCCGCCGTTGACGTTGACCTTGCTCATGTCAAAGTGCAGCTCGCGGGCCACAGCGATGGACTGAGCGGCGAACGCCTCGTTGGCCTCCACCAGGTCGATGTCCTCGCAGTGTGCCATGACCGGAACGCCGCACTCTGCTGCGATCTTCATTGCTTCTTTGCAGAGCAGGGAATCCATAACGGATTTACCGTCCTCACTGATTGCCGGAGCTCCTTCCGCTACCATGGATTCGATGTCGGCAAGTTCTTTTCCCTTCTGTCCTTTTGTGATTGCACCGGCCTGCAGTACGTGGATCGGTGCCATCGCTTTTGCCTTGTTGTGTACATAACGGATATTAAGTCTGTCATCTGTTACCGGCTTTGTATTCGGCATCGCCAGCACGGTGGTAAATCCTCCATGTGCCGCTGCAGCTGCTCCTGTCTCAACCGTCTCCTTGTACGTCTGTCCCGGATCCCTCAAGTGAACATGCAGGTCGATCAGGCCCGGCATAACGTAGCAGCCTTCTGCATCAATCACTTCTTCTGCCTCTTCCTTGATCTCCTGGTCTACCTTTACAATCTTATCCTCCTCGATCAGGATATCGTACCGGCCATCTTTTCTGGTGTCCGGATCAATCACTCTGCCGTTTTTTATCAGTATACTCATCTTTTGGATTCCTTTCTGTAAAACATCCCAAGGCATGCCATGCACACCCAGCATTTTCTTCTATCATTCTACCATACCAGAGGAAATGCCGCAAACCTTTTTTCGTCTCCTTGATTTTTACAAATGCAGATGCTATGATAAGTTTTAAAGAACAGCTGCCGGATTTTGCCGGCAGATACCACGGAGGTAGCTTTATGACTGTAAAACCGCCAGATTTTGGTGGAAAACCGTACCGCTCGCTGGATTATCATCTGCGGGACCGCTACGGTGAAAAAATTTACAAAGTTTCTTTAGACGGCGGCATGACCTGTCCGAACCGCGACGGCACGCTCGGAAAGTGCGGCTGTATTTTCTGCAGTGAGGGCGGAAGCGGTGATTTTGCCGGTGACAGGACACACCCGATCCATCAGCAGATTGAGGAACAGAAGGTCCGCCTTTCCCCGAAATTTCCGGCAACGCATTTTATCGCCTATTTTCAGGCTTACACCAATACTTACGCTCCGCTTTCATATCTGGAGCGTATTTTTACAGAGGCGATTGAACACGAAGACATCGTCGGACTTTCGATCGGCACAAGACCGGACTGCCTGCCGGACGAGACGCTGGATCTGTTATCGGAGCTGAATAAAAAGAAACCGGTCACGGTAGAGCTTGGGCTTCAGACGATCCATGAACGAACAGCCGCTTTTATCCGCAGAGGCTATAAACTTTCCTGTTTTGAAGATGCACTAAAAAAACTGCAGGAGCATAAATTAGAGACGGTCGTTCATACGATTCTTGGTCTTCCGGGCGAAACTACAGAAGATATCCTGGAGACCATGCGTTACTTAAATGCACACCACATTGACGGCATCAAGCTGCAGCTGCTCCATGTGCTGAAACACACCGATCTGGCAGATTATTATGGGCAGAGCGGATTTCACATTTTATCGGAAGATGAATACGTTGATCTTGTGATCCGCTGTCTGGAAGTGCTCTCGCCGGATATCACGATCCACCGCCTGACCGGGGACGGTCCGAGCGATCTGCTGATCGCACCGCTCTGGAGCCTGAAAAAACGCAGCGTCCTCAACCATATCCACCACGAACTGAAAGTCCGTGATACCTGGCAGGGACGTCTGTTTACCGAATGAAAGTAAAACGGACACAGGTGAAACCCGACACGCTTTTGCAGAGATTTTTTACATAAGGAGGCATTTTATGGCTGAACCATTTACGCTTTATAAATTAATCATCTTATATATGCTTGACCGCGTGGATTTTCCGCTTACAAACAGCCAGATTTCCAGTTTTCTGCTTGACCGCGGCTACACAAACTATTTCACGCTGCAGCAGGCTTTTTCAGAACTGGAAGAAGCCAATCTTGTTAAGCCACAGACCATCCGCAATACCACACAGTTTCAGCTGACAAAGAGCGGCCGCGAGGCACTTGGCTATTTCTGTGACCGCATCCCGAATGCAATCCAGGAGGAAGCCGATCAGTATCTTCAGGAACACAAGATTGAGCTGCGAAATGAGGTTTCGGTCACGGCGGATTATTACCGTACCACGGCAAAAGAATATGCCGTACACTGTGTCATAAAAGAAAAAGAGTCCGATCTGATCGACCTGACTCTTACGGTTCCGGACAAAAAACAGGCAGAAGCTATGTGCAAGTCCTGGAAAAACAAATGCGAAATGGTCTACCAGTTTCTGATGACACAGCTCTCCTGAACACCTGGCAGAATTGAAGTTCGAAGTACAGAACCATTCTGCCCTGCATTTTATTCTTCATGCAGCCAGTCCAGATGCTTCCTGATCTGCTGCTCATATCCGCTGTCACTTGGCTCATAAAACTTCACTTCACCGAGTTCATACGGCAGATAACGCTGCTTTGAGAAATGTTTCGGGAAATCGTGGGCATATTCATAACCAATGCCCCTCCCCAGCTTCCCTGCTCCGCCATAATGTGCATCCTGCAGATACGGCGGCACGGAAGCTTTTTTATTTTTCACCGATTCCATTGCCGAAAAGATCGCATTCGTTGCTGCATTGCTCTTCGGAGCACATGCCACATAAATTGCTGCCTGAGAAAGGATCAGCTGCGACTCCGGCATACCGACACGCTCGACAGCCTGTGCCGCCGCAACTGCCACCTGAAGTGCCTGCGGATCTGCATTGCCGACATCTTCGGATGCACAGATCATGATCCTTCTGGCGATAAAGGTCACACTTTCTCCGGCATAGAGCATTCTTGCCAGATAATAAACTGCCGCATCCGGATCTGATCCCCGCATACTCTTGATAAAAGCAGAGATCGTATCGTAGTGATTATCTCCCGCCTTATCGTAGCGGATCACACGTTTCTGGATACACTCTGATGCCACGTCGATCGTAAAGTGGATTTTCCCGTCTGCAGAACGCTCCGTTGTCAGCACACCAAGCTCTACAGCATTGAGTGCAGACCTGGCATCGCCGTCTGCCGCTTCTGCCAGAAAATCTGCCGCTTCCTCATCCATGCAGACATCATATGCCCCCATACCGCGTTCGCTGTCCGTGACCGCACGCAGAATCAGTTTTTTGATATCTTCTTTTTCAAGCGGTTTCAGTTCAAAAACTTTGGATCTGGAAAGCAAAGCACCGTTGACTTCAAAATAAGGATTCTCCGTTGTCGCCCCGATCAGCACCAGTGTCCCGTCCTCAACAAACGGAAGTAAATAGTCCTGCTGCCCTTTGTTAAAACGATGGATCTCATCTACAAACAGAATCGTCCTCTTTCCATACATGCCCATCCTCTGTTTTGCCTCGGCAACAACTTCTTCCATATCTTTTTTACCTGCCACCGTAGCATTGATCTGCGTAAAAGCCGCACTCGTTGTACCGGCGATCACTTTTGCGATCGTTGTCTTTCCGGTTCCCGGCGGTCCGTAAAAAATAACGGAACTGAGTTTATCTGCTTTGATCGCCCGGTAAAGCAGTTTATCTTTTGCCAGAATATGCTGCTGTCCGACAATCTCATCCAATGTCCTGGGCCGTATCCTGGAAGCAAGCGGTGCTTCACTCTCCATTTTCGTTTCTCTCATATAATCAAATAAATCCAAAGTTCTTCCTCCCCTCCTGTGTTTCTTTTTCGTTTGAAAGATACCACACAAGTAACTCCGTCACAAAGTAACTTTCTATAACATCCTGTCATTCCAGTACAAGCTTATCTGCTGTTACAAATGTATAGCCCTGCTCCTTTAACAGATCCACGATCCGAAGTGCCGCTTCCACCGAAGCTTCATAGCGGTCATGCAGCAGGATAATGGCATTTTCTTTTGCCTCAGACATCACTTTTTCTACGATCTGATCCGCATTTTCTGTTTTCCAGTCCAGCGGATCGATGGTCCAAAGCACCGGAAACATCCCAAAACCGCACTCCAGGTTTTTGTTCCATGCCCCAAAAGGAGGTCTGATATATTCGGTGTCATAGCCGACAATGCTTCTGACCAGCTCGCTCGTTTTTGTAATCTCTTCACATGCCTGTTTATCCGACATTTTTGTAACGTCCACATGGGACCAGGTATGGTTTCCGATCAGATGTCCATCTTCTGCCATCTGCTTTACCAATTCTTCATTTCCTTCGATATTTTCCCCGATCAGAAAAAAGGTTGCCTTTACGCCTCGTTTTCGCAGACCGTCCAGCAACTTTTTCGTATAGACCGGATGTGGTCCGTCGTCGAAAGTCAGGGCAATCTCAGGCGGAATATCCGCTGATGCCGGAAGTGATCTTTCACACCAGCGGATATATTCCACACTGCCGATTCCGATTCCGGCAAACAGTACAAACAGATAGATGTGAAAAAGCATGTTTTTCCAGTTTCTGTATAAAAATCCTTTCACCGGAATTTCGCCCTTTCCGTTTCTTTCATGCTATCCTATGTCTGCCGGAATCCTTCTATGCTATGTTTTATGATCTTACTTTGCCTGCCGCAATGCTTCCTTTTGCCAGCAGCTTGCTGTAAGCTTTCTTTTTGTTCTTCGGCACTTTTACGGTTACTTTTTTCGAAATGCCCTTAAATGCCGCCTTTTCTACTTTCTTCAGAGATTTTACTTTCTTCAGGCTGATGTTCTTTAACTTTTTATCGCCTTTGAATGCATTTTTGCTGATGGTCTGCAGTTTGCTGCCGTTCACGGTAACTTTCGTCAAGTTTTTGCAGTTTTCAAATGCACTTCTGCCAATCTTTTTCACATTGCCTCCGATGAGCACGGAAGTCATCTTTTTATTGCCCTTAAAGGCGTTTGCCGCAATACCGGTCACTTTGTAAGTCTTACCATTTGCTTTGATCGATGCAGAAATTTTTACGGCTTTCTTTGTTTTGCCCTTTGCTGCCATGCTCTTTACTTCCACGGTGTCATTTCCGGTGATCGTGTAGTTGAACACTCCGGCTGCATCTGCGATCACATCTCCGATCTTTCCGGCAGAACCAGAAGTGTTCTGGTCGGATTTGTTGTCCTTTGGTTTTTCGGTCTGATTTGGCTTTTCGGTCTGATCCGGTTTCTCCGTCTGGTTCGGTTTTTCCGTTTCATTCGGCTTTTCGGTCTGGTTCGGTTTTTCTGTCTCAGTCGGTTTTTCCGTCTCAGTCGGTTTGTCTTCTCCTGTTTTTTCCGGAACGGTCAGTCTGATCTGTGCCGCACTGCTGAAACATTTTCCTGCCTGTTCGGAAGTTGCATCCTTTACGACAAATTTCACATATTTTGCGGTAACTGGTTTGTCAAAAGAAGCCAGTTTCCAGGAAGTGTCTGCCGTCCAGTTTCCTTCTGCCGCTTTTGTATAATTCTCGCCGTCCATACTGGTGTAGATCTCGTAAGCTTTGATGATACCGTTAAGACCTCCGCCCTGTCTTGGCTGATAACGAAGTCCGCCAAGTTTGACTGCCTCTTCCATTGTAAAAATCAGATAATGTTTCTCGTAGGAAGCCATGTCGGCTGCATTTGTGTAGTTGCTATGCCAGATTGTATCGGAACTTCCATCCAGGACATTGGCTGCTGCACCGTTCTCCTGGCTTGTCTCTTCCGAACCTGCTGTTACAGTCACTTTTCCGGTGTAATCGTTTGCACCATTTGCTGCCGGATCTTTGGAACTGTAATTTTTCAGGATATCTTCCCCGAGTTCTTTTAAGTTTTTGCCGGATGCCTCTGTCGTGTATTCTGTGTGACTTCTTGCAAATGCCCACTCAAAAGCAAACCAGTTGATGTTCTGTGTGCTTTCGCCTTTCAGTTCTGCCTTTTTCTGATTGATCCACATCGTCCAACGCTGTTTGTAGAAGTCCTGTGTAAGACCTGCCCACTGACGGTTGGAGTAGTCTTTCAGTCCGCCACTCTCTGCCTGCGGATAAGAAGCCCAGGTAGTTACCAGCGATTTCGCATTCAGTTCGTAGATATCTTTTGTGAAGTCATCGTCACCCTCTGCCAGTTTCTTCGCCTGTTCTGTCCAGGTTCCGAACAGAAATTCTTTTCTGGTTCCGAGCACTTCTTCCACTTTGTCGATCAGGCTTAAAAACTGATCGGATGCCTCGTTAAATTTCGCAATATCAGCGGACCGATAAGCACTTACCATCTCTCTGTGATATTTCTGGGAAGAGTTTGACAGTACCTGTTTGAGAACATCTGCCAGATCATAGAGATAACCGTCGCTCTTTTTCAGGGTATCGTAATCTTCAAGCAGCAGCTCTGCTGCTTTTTCCAGCTCTTCCATATCGTAGCCGATCACTGCATTTCCCCAGGTTGATGCCGCACCGATACTCTCTGCCGGGCGTGCATTGATGTAGGACTCCGGTGCACCCTGACCACGCATGTTCAGAGATGCCTTGTAAACGGTGTTTTCGAGGATCTTCATTGCCTCATACGCAGATTCACTCTTGGCTCCGTAACGTCTTGTCACATAATCTTTGAGCCACTGGTCGGTGTTGATCTCTGTCAGCGTTTTTGTTGCATCGTCACACCATACAGTTTCAAATAATAAATCATAAAGGACCGGGTTGTTCTGAGAACCTTCCGGTGTAATACCGATACCGGTCAGCATTTCACTGTTGTTTGCCGCATCGACAACGCCGCTGACAATATTGTCCATATGTCCGTGCAGTCCCATACGTCCGCCGAAGTTGTTCAGCATACAGTAAACCCACGGTGTCTTCTGAAACTCTTTTCCGCCGGAGTAACTACTGTCGTTCCAGTGTGTGTCCTTCTCTGCATAAAGATCCAGCACAAGTGCGTGCTCTTTTCTTCCGTTCAGTCCGTTTATCAGTCCGGCCCTCGGGTTGCCCTGCCATGCCTGGATCACCCAGACTGCATCCTTGTCAAACTCCAGCATGGAATTTAACACTTCTGAACTTACATCACTTGTGGACATGTCACCGGTATCTCCGCCCTCATGGAACGGGTCTGTCGCATAATAATGTGTTACATCTCCATAGACATTTTTCTGACACTCATAAAATAATTTTGCATATTTATCGTATGCCGCTGTGGTGGTACGCAGCATGTACGGACGCTGGAAGGAGCACCAGGTTCCCTGTGGGATCACATCGTTGTCTGTCAGTGCATACGCTCCTTTTGCCTTGCTCTGCACATCAACTGGAACCATGCCGCTGTATCCCTGAAGGATCGGCTGCATGCCAAGTTTCCGCATGATCAGCTGGTTCTTTCTTGCAAGCTCCGTTCTCTTGGTAAACCAGGAGTCATGGACCGGTCCGCCGTATCCGGAAAGGTTTGCCATATATGCCCATGCATAGTAGGCAGGTCCTGCGATATAATCTTTGATCTCTTCATGCGTATAGCCAAGTGCACTTAAAAATTCTCTCCAGACTTCTTCCTGTCCGGTGATATCCAGAACGATGTTGACACCATTGAGTGCCAGCCAGTCAAGTTCTTTTCTCCACTCATCCTCGCCCCAGAATGCCATCGAGTAGGACATCGTACAGTAGTTGTACGCATAACGCAGTGCCACTTTGCACTCTTTATGTACTTTTGATCCGACTTTTACAATACTTTTTGGCATCGTTACCTGATCACCGACCTGGGTGATGCTCACCTTGCAGTAATATTTCAGATAATAGTTCAGGCCGTTTGCGATCGTCACACCGCTGTTGCCGGTGATCTTCACTTTACCGTCCACATCTTCGATCTCATAATAATCGGCTGCACCTTCTGCCTTGTCTTTTACTTCAAAAGTAAACCAGTTTTTGTACTGCTTACCAAGGTTACGGCTGACAATACCATAAACTTCATCGATCGTATCCTGCGTGGTAACTTCTGTATTGTATGCGGATTCTACATAGGAAACCGGTGCCTGAAATGCGGCTTTTTTTGCTTCCCTGCTCTTTGTTCCGAGAATACGAACTTCATTCAGCACGGCTTTGGAACTTGCAGAATTGTAGGAAAGCAGGATACGCACACTGCTTGCTTTCTTTCCTTCTGCCTGATAAACCTCTCCTCCATCCGGACAGGCATCGGTTCCGGTTTTTTCCGCAAGTTTGCTGTAATTCTGACCATCGTTGCTGTAGTACAGCGAATACTGGGAATAGCCGTTTTTCGGGGTGTAAACTTCAATCCTTGACAGATCATACTCTGCTCCGAGATCAAAATCCACATATGCCGGATACTGGTCTGCACTCCAGGTATTGCTTAAATTTCCGTCAACAATGCGGTTCAGGGTGTCCTGACTGTAGTTGCTGTGCAGTGCGGTGCTTTTCCATACGATATTTTCAGTATCCGCCTCTGCGATCGTTGCTTTGTTTGCAAGGATCTGGAACTCTGCCAGAGACAGGATGTTATTTTTTCCGGCATCGTTTGCTGCCTCAAAAACAGCCTTTACGGATTCGTATTCTAGATCTTTGACAGCAGAATCCACATCGGCTGCGGTGATCTTTACTTTGTTTGCATCACCGGTATTGATGTTTCCGGTCGCAAACGGCTGTGTTTCATAAGAGCCGTTTTTTGTTGCTTTTCCGTAAAGCTTATAGGTATAGGATGCATTTTGATTGTCCTTTGGCAGTGCCAGAATGATCTGACGCATCTTCTGCTCTACGCCAAAACCAACTTCTGCAAAGGTCTCACTGCTGCCGGCTACAAAGGTTTTCTCCTGAAGAGGAGATGCCGTTGTCTCATCGTTGTCGGTGATTTTTGCTTTGTCTGCGGATGCATTGACTTCGCTTTTCAGTGTCAGACTCTGCTTTCTGGTAGCAGCGATGTTTTCCAGTTCAACTGTTTCTTCCGCACCGTTATCAATATAAACTTCTGCCTCTGCGATCGCCGGCCAGAAAGCACCGGTTGCACCGTTGTTCTTCGGATTGGAAAGTTCCACATACAGATGAGTCATCGCCTGGGCATTTTCAAATTCAAACGTATAGCCATCGTCAAATTTTGCAGTCTTTGCAGATCCCGGTACACTGACCAGATCACTTGTTACGTTGTTCAGTGCATATTTCAGGGATACATCCATGCTCCACGGTGTATGGCCGGATTCGAATTTCAGCACAACTTTTTTCACACATTTCGTGTTTGCCTTTGGCAGTGCAAACGTTACTGTACACGGCCAGTTCGCCCCGTTATTCACCCACAAACTAGAAGGATTTCCATCCACCATATTTTCCTTGACGTTGGCTCCTTCCTCGCTTGGAACGCTGATTTCACAGTCCGCTGCGATATTGGAAAGACCGCTCTCTGCCTGTGTCTTCACTTTCTGCTCCTGCACCTGTGCATTCTGGACTGGTGCAGCCATTGCCCCAATGCTTCCTACCGGAACTGCCGTGAACATCATTACAGAAGCAAGCAGAACACTTAAAACTTTTTTTCCTTTCATAAAGTCCCTCCATCTTTTGTTTTATTTTCAGTTACCCTCTTTTATTTTCCAAACAGTCCCTGGAAGAAATTTACGATCGCATCAATGATCCGTGTAAAGAAATTCCCAACGCTCTCTTTATCCACATGGAAATCCAGATCTCCCAGTTTCTGATACAAATCTTTTGCCTGATCCTTCAGTTTATCCACATCCAGATCCAGTCCCTCTATCTTTTTCATCAGTTCTGCGATCTGCTTCTGATTTTCTTCGGAAAGCTGAATATCCAGCTGATCGCATGCTTGATCCACCACATTTTGAATATCCTCTGCACTGGTCAGTTTGTTCTCTGCCACTTCCTGTTTTACCAGTGCCATCAGATCTTCTGCTTTTTCAGAATCTCCGATATCCTCCACCAGTTTGCCGGTCAGCACCAGTTCATCGTTTGCCGCATCGAGATTCTCATCGTCAATCTCTTCCCCGGTCATGGTCTCATACGCCTTGATCGCACCGACCAGTGCCGCCGTTCCGGAAATCGAAAACGGTCCTGCCACCGTGATATCCGCATCTTCGATGCCGGCCGTCAAAAGTGCATTGCGATACATACCTTCGGTACAGTAGGAAATATTTTTCGTTGTTACATGGATGCCGTTTCCGGCTTCTTTTCCAACGACCAGAACCGATGACAATGCTCTGGTGCCGATGATCGAAGCATCCAGATACTTATCCAGATATTCATGTTCATCCGCATTGGTGATGCTGATGATATCATAATCATCCACGTTGATGTCACTAAGTCCGAGCAATGATAAAACTGTCATCTGTTCCTGTGGGCTTAAATCCGCTCCCAGTGCAAGATATGGCTTGTCGATGACTGCATCCACGCGGTCTGCAAAGACCGTGACACCGGAAGTAAGCAGCATTGTCGCTGCCAGAAGTACTGCTGTAAGTTTTTTTCTCATATATTATCCCCTTTCTGTCTGATTCAAGTCGAACGCACGCGAGAATTGCTCCGTTACAAAGTAATTCTTACCATTCGTCAAGCGGATATTCGCAATCCGCTTTGCTGCTTGATTTAGTAAAAAAAGCGAACGCCGTGAAACGTCCGCTCTCTTATTCTAAAATTCGGCAAACTCATCTGCAAGTGCCGCAAATTCTTTTAAGGTCAATGTCTCCCCACGTACATTTGCCGGAAAACCAAGCTTTTCAAAAGCTGTCTGGATCTGTTCTTTCGTTGCTGCAATCTCCGGTGAATTATTCAGGCCGTTGAGCAGCGTTTTTCTTCTCTGGTTAAAAGAAGCTCGGATGATCCGGAACATCAGACTTTCATCCTTTACCGTGGTAGGCGGATTTTCATGCAGGGTCAGTCGGATGACCGCACTTCCGACATTCGGACGCGGCATAAAGCAGTTTGGCGGTACATTTGCCACGATATATGGCTCTGCATAAAACTGCACTGCCAGAGACAGTGCCCCGTAATCTTTGGTGCCCGGTCCTGCCTGCATACGCAAGGCAACTTCTTTCTGAACCATAACAGTAATGCTCTTTACCGGCACATGGCTCTCGAAAAGTCCCATGATGATCGGTGTGGTGATATAATATGGAAGATTTGCCACAACTTTGATCGGACGTCCCTGATTCTTTTCATCTGCAATCTTCCGGATATCTGTCTTCAGGATATCACCATGTATCACAGATACATTATCCCACTCTTTCAGCGTATCCTGAAGAATCGGGATCAACGCGTCATCAATCTCAACTGCAGTAACCTCTCTGGCCGCATCTGCCAGATACTGAGTCATCGTTCCGATACCAGGTCCGATTTCCAGTACACAGTCATCCTTTGTGATATCTGCCGAAGCGATGATCTTGTTCAGCACATGGGCATCGATCAGAAAATTCTGCCCGAATTTCTTCTGAAAGGCAAAATCATATTTTTTAATTACTTCTATGGTTTTCTGTGGATTTGATAATTTCTCCATTTTTTCCTGCCTTTCAGTCTGTGATGCGGTACATATTTCTTGCATTTTCGTAAGTAACCTGCTCTGCCTCTTCTCTGGAAATGCCCTTTAACTCTGCGATCATGTCGAGCACATAGGAAATATAGGCAGAACAGTTGCGTTTTCCGCGAAACGGCACCGGTGCCAGATATGGGCAGTCTGTCTCCGTCAGAATCCGCTCAAGTGGAATACTCTCCACCACTTCTTTTAAAACTCTTGCATTTTTAAACGTGACAACACCGCCGACCCCGATGTAATAGCCCATCTTGATATACTCTTTTGCCATCTCTTTCGAGCCAGAAAAACAATGTATCACACCTCCGGTCATTCCGGCGTGCTCACTTTTGATCAGATCAAACGTATCCTGTGCGGCCTCGCGGCTGTGCACAATGACCGGAAGATCTACATCTTTTGCAAGCTCCATCTGCTTTTTGAACCATTCCTTCTGAAGCTCGTGAGACTCTTTATCCCAGTAATAATCAAGACCGATCTCGCCGACTGCGACTGTTTTTTCCATGGTGCACATTTCTCTGAGATGCTGCATCTTCACCTCATCCAGTTCACCGACATGATCCGGATGCACGCCGACTGCCGCATAGACATGCGGATAACGCATAGAAAGCTCCACGCTGTCCTTTGCCCCCTGAAAACTTGCGCCTACGTTTACAATGCAGCCGACACCCTGCTCTTCCAACGTGGAGAGCAGGCAGTCTCTGTCTTTGTCAAATGCCTCATCATCATAATGAGCATGTGAATCAAAAAACTCCACTTTTAATCTTCCTTCCACTCAAAACTTGCTAAAATAATTAAATTCTATCATAATAGGCATTATTTACAAAGCATGGACACAAATTTTTTATATTTTTCAACATTGTAGACACACCTAACTCTAGACAAATTTATAATTATTTTTCAGCATTCTCATTAAAACAGAATATTTACAGTTGCAACCGCATATTTTTCTAAATGTGATATGCTCACATCTATACTTTCTATTTTTGCAAGTTCTTTTTCAACCTCTTTTGTTAGTGAAATAAATTTCACACTTGGTCTTCCATTTTCGTCATTTGTAGTCTCTATGTTTTTCCATGATATAGAATATTTATCTTTTATAAATGTTGATATTGCCTTAAAGGCAGCCTCTTTTACGGCAAACCTTGCAGCATAACTTTGATATTTGTTTTTTTTCTTGCTTTCATTCACTTTATGAATTGAATCACCTCCCCTGAAAACTAA
>ENA-OPDH01002270-OPDH01002270.1-human-gut-metagenome-genome-assembly--contig:-NODE-2270-length-12665-cov-2.219033_pt1 | contig 12665 bp, 8 predicted proteins | sample MGYA00241260_ERZ501500 | MGnify/ENA primary metagenome ERZ501500 (study PRJEB25962, sample SAMEA2042519) | human gut metagenome | biome: human gut; feature: human-associated habitat; material: faeces...
TCTATCTTTCCATAGCCCACATGTTTTAAACCAATCTACTCCTTCACTTTGACAACCTGCAAATTTAGGAATAATTCCCGCTTCTATATAGCCACATTCATTTGCACACCAACTTACAAAGCAAGCACACCATTCGACTCTGGAACTAAATCCATACCAACTCCAATAAGGTTGTCCTCCAACATTTCCTATTTGTGCAACTGCTACTGCAACAATATCATTACTTCCTACTGATGAACCATATATTACTGACGACCACATACTTGCATATTTCTCGTTTGTTAATTCTGCTAGTTGTTCCCTTTGTGCTTGATTAAAGTTGTATTTATCTGCCATTTCGTTTGTTGTTTTTCCTGTTACTTTAATATGCAATTTGACTTTTGTTACTGTTTTTGTTTCCGTTCCTGTCAATATATCATATGTCGTTTCTTGATATGTTTCTTCATCTTTGGTAAATGATACCTCGTTCATTTCCCAGAAGATTTGTTTTTACAAATTTACTTTTTCATCATTCAAAGTAATAACATCTGCTTCATTGTTTCCGTTACTTAATTTCACCGAATAAATTGCTAAAATATCTGTCCATTCAGCTTTATTAGAATTTATATCATATTCATCATAAGGGTTATCTTTTTGTATTTGTGTTATTTTATTCATAAATTCTGTATTTAAGTCTGATATAACTTGATTCATTGTAACTACTTGTTGTTGACCTTCTATTGTTATCATACTACCAGTATCTTCACTAGAAAAGAATATTCCAAATATTGAACTAACTAACATCGCTATTAAGCAAATAACTATAATAATGACAATCACTACCCAGCCACCTGCAACTAAAAATGCTATTAAAGCTTTTGTAGCAAGTATAATTCCTTTTATGGCTGTAATCGTTGCGTTTATTTCTGTTTTTATAGCAATCGGCTTTGCCGCATAGTTCGCATCCATATTTCCGTTTGACAATACATGGACCATAAGCAATAATACCACTGACCGATTTAATAGGCGACATCAGCGAAGAATCACTCAATCGGACCCCGCAAGGAAATTCAGGCAAGCAGCTGAAAAGCAACTGCTGTTGCGTGACGTGCCATCCGCAATAACCGGGACTGTAAGGATGACTGACTCCGTATCCCAAAGGAAACATTCGGGATTCCACTTTCCGGCATACTTCACGGACAACTGCTTCAGCAATTGCCGAACCGTAAGCATCCAGAAGAAATTCGCGTAAGATGTCTCCCTGACTGCCTATCCTATGCTGAAAAGCCTCAAACTCGTACCCCGCAGTAGCAACAAAGAGTACATAGCCCGCAGCATCTTTAAGATAAGGAGTTATAACAGATCCTGTTTTCAGAGAAATACCGTTTACTCCCACCTCACAAGTACCGGCCGGCTCGGCATCGAACAGAGCATACAGAAAGCGGGGTGTACAAATTCCGGCAATCTCTGTTTCCAATGCATCAGATATTGCCTGTATCTCCGCATCAGGCACGTAACCGGCTCCCATTGAAAGATTAATATCCTCCGGATCGAGTCTCAACGAAGTGAAAGGCAGACACTCTTCAACAATATGGGAATTCATCAGTGGCATATTCAACAGGCGTTTATCAACTTCTTGGCCATTATTACGGCTGCATTGGCATTACTGGTATAGGCATCGGCACCGATAGATTTGGCAAAGGCATCGCTGACAGGTGCTCCTCCTACCATTACTTTTACTTTTCCTCTCAACCCGGAGGTTTCAAGGGCATCGATCACTTCCTTCATGTAATTCATGGTAGTGGTGAGCAGTGCGGACATGCAAATAATATCTGCCTTATTTTCCAATGCCGCAGAAATGAATTTATCACTCGATACATCCACTCCCAGATTGATGACTTCAAACCCACATCCTTCAAACATCGAAGCAACCAAGTTCTTACCTATATCATGCAAATCCCCTTTTACCGTACCAATCACAATCCGACCGATATACGAATTGACCTGCCCTTGCATCAGTGGTTTGAGTATATCGAGGGCACCACGCATGGCACGGGCGCTCATCAAGAGGTTCGGAACAAACACTTGTCCCGATTCAAAACGTGCTCCAATGGCTTCCATGGCTTTAATCATATATTCATTAATGATTTCCTGGGGTGCTGCTCCTCCGGCAACAGCTTCCCGAGTAACACTGACTGCCTGTTCCAATTTACCGGCCAAAATGGCTTCATATAATTCATTGAGGTTGTTCATAGCTTTTATCATTTATAAGATTAATAATATATAGATACTCTTTCTTAAAGATTACCTAACATAAATTTATTGTACAGCGAGATGATTTTACGATTTGCCAACCGATCTATCAGGGGACTTTAAGAGAATTTCAAAGCCATCTGATGATCAATACAGGCCAAACATGGTAGAAATAGTATTTTCTGAAAATTATCAAGAGATATCCTTTAGAGCATCGAACATCGCAACTACATTGTCTACCGGAACATTGGCCTGAACATTATGGACAGCATTGAAAACAAAACCTCCGTCACGGCCCAATATCTCACACTGCCCCATTACATGGCGACGTATCTCATCAGGAGTACCGAAAGGCAGTATCTTTTGCGTATCTACCCCACCGCCCCAAAAGGTCAATTGACTGCCGAATTCCTCTTTCAATCTTCTGGAATCCATGTCTTTGGCATTAATCTGAACCGGATTGATAATATCAAATCCGGCTTCGATCAATCCGGGTAGAATCGGGATAATAGCTCCACAGGAATGCTTAAAGATTTTCCAGGTAGTATGTTGATGTATCCAATCATTCATCCGTCGATAGTGTGGTAACCAAAGCTCACGGAAGGTATCTATAGAGCAAAACTGTGATTCCTGGGAACCGAAATCGGTCCCACATGTCAACACCACATCTATCTTATCTCCTAATGCAGCCCAGAGTTTTTCATAATTGGCAATGGCAATGTCGATCTCTTTCTCAAATACCTGATGCAAATAGTCCTGCCGCATAGCAGTAGACATATACCATTCTACCACACTACGAATCCCCTTGGGCTGCTTCAATCCCATACCGGGAACAAAAGCAACATCCCCCAGAGCCGTTCCCCCGAAACTGGCAACAACAGCTCTGCCGGTCTGATATGCCTTGTCTGCCTCAGCACAGTAATAAGCCAGATCATTCTCTGTCAATAGCCCGAACTCTTCTACATTGTCTTCCGGGTCCAAACGATCTTCTTCAATGGGCTGCTGACGCTCAATAGCATTAATGAAATAACATCCTTTGGGCATCACGGCACTGGGGGGATAATTTTGATCCCCACCGGCATACACATATACATCTCCCCGCATATCAGGAGTTAAATCCATTGCTTCAGGCACCAACACCCGTTGCCCCCAAGGGGTCGTCTGTTCGTGCATACGAGTCGTATCCAAATCGAAGATATCTTTGGGTCCACCTATACCTATACAGTCTACTCCGATCTTTTCGGCTAGTTCCGCATCTATCTCTCCTAACATCTGGAAAGCATCTACAATCTTCACCGGACGGGGTGCCAGTCCATAATAGTGTCTTAGCGCTTCCACAATACGGCAATGGATACCCGTGACTGCTGTAGACCCGAAATCAACCGGTATACTACCTGCATTCTGATGATTGAGTGCACAACGCACTTTATCTCTTGATCTGTTCATGACGTTTACATTTTAAAAGTATATTTTCGGTTTATCTCAAATGCTTGTCGGCAGGTAATATCCTCGGAAGAGCCTCCCACCATTATTGTAAAGCGTCCCGGTTCGACCACCCATTCCCCCTCTTGCATATACAGAGCCAATGACTTCTTATCAAGAGTAAAAGTTACTTCTCGGGATTCACCAGCCTTCAGGTGAATACGGCTGAACGCCCGTAACTGCTTGGCAGGAGTCGTAAAACTGCTTACGTCATCCCGGAAATAGAGTTGTGCCACTTCATCACCATCTGCAGTACCCTGATTTTGTATGGTTACTGTTACATCTACCCGGCAATCATCACTTCCTTCAGTTACCTGCACTTTCATATCCGTATAGGAAAAAGTTGTATAACTAAGACCATAACCGAAAGGATAACGAGGAGTACCCGGTTCTTCAATATATCGGCTACGATTTCCTTTCCGTCTTGTATTGTAGTATACCGGCAACTGACCGACCGAACGTGGCACAGAAAGAGTGAGACGTCCTGCGGGATTGTAATCACCGAAAAGCACATCGGCCACAGCATTCCCTCCCTGCATGCCCGGATACCAGGCATCCACAATTGCCTCTGCCTCTTGAATAGCTCCCTCCATCAATAACGGACGCCCTTTAATCAATACCAATACCACCGGTTTACCCAACCTGGAGATTTCTTCCAACAACTCCAGTTGTCTTCCCATAAGATGAAGTGTGGCTCGATCATAGCCTTCGCCACTTTCCATATCACTGATCTGATTTATAGTGACTTTTGCCGCACCGGTTTCTTCATATTCCGAGGAAAAATCCCGGGCACTCGATCCTCCCATTACCATTACTACGGCATCGGCATTACGGGCTGTTTCTATAGCATCTTTAAATCCGGTACGGGAAGAATCACGCACTGCACACCCCTTGGCATACAGCACACGAGTTTCTTTAGAGACCTTTTGTCGAATTCCATCCAAGACTGTCACTACAGTCCCATCGGCTTGAGGAGCAGTGTAGTCTCCAAGCATATTATACACATTATCGGCATTGGGACCTATAACAGCAAGGGTACGAATATCCTTCTTCAACGGCAACAGCTTGTCCTTATTCTTAAGCAGAACGATTGACTGACGGGCTACTTCACGAGCCAGTCCGGTATGTTCGGAAGAGGCAACAAGTTGTACTGCCTGCTTTTCATCTACAAATGGATCATCAAACAATCCCATTTGGAATTTGAGAGATAAAATGCGACGTACCGCCTTATCTATCGTTGCTACAGCAACATCCCCTCTTTTGACCGCAGCAACCAACTGCTCAGCATAGACATTCGTTCCCAAATCACTATCCACTCCGGCATTCACGGCCTTTATGGCCGCCTCATAGTCATTGCCGGCAACACCATGTTCCCGTAATCCTCCGACAGCATACAAATCGGACACGACAAAACCTTTGAATTGCCAACGATCTTTCAGGATATCCGTTAACAAATAACGACTTCCAGTACATGGATTTCCGTCTATTTCATTGTATGAACTCATCACAGACAATGCCCCGGCACCTACCGCCTCACGAAAAGGAGGAAAGATAGCCTCTTCCAGTTCGCGCTCGCCTATATGGGCAGTACCTCCGTTATGTCCGCCTTCCGTCCAGCCATACGAAGCAAAATGTTTGAGGGTCGCTATCACGCTTTTACCGTCGTTTAATGTCTCTCCCTGAAAACCACGTACCAGAGCAGTTCCCATCACCCCATTCAGATAAGGATCTTCTCCATAAGTTTCCTCTACACGCGACCAACGCGGATCACGGGCCAAGTCGAGTACCGGTCCATAGCCGATGTGTGCTCCCTGAGCACTTGCTTCAATAGCAATGACACGTCCCATCTGCCGGATCAGTTCCGGATTCCAGGTACTTGCCTGACCGATGGAAGTCGGAAATACTGTTGTACCAATCGCCATGTGGCCATGCGGACATTCTTCCGCTAGAAACAGCGGAATACCCAAACGGCTATGTTCTATGACGTAAGATTGAAGACGATTGGACGCTCGGGCAGCCAGCGAAGGATTGAGTCCGGTATGCAACGTACGTTGCGTCCACGGATCAGCCCGCATAAAACCCCAGAGCGATCCGATATGGTACTCTCCGATTTCTTTCTCCAACTGAGGGGTCAGGCGGATGTCCTCTCCCACCCGTTCGTACATGGGCCACCCCAATGAAGTAAGCATCTGTCCTACCTTTTCCTCCAAAGTCATCTGTGACAAAAGATGCTCCACACGATACTCCACAGGAGCAGAAGGGTTTTCATAAGTGTCCATCCGCCCATTCTTATTCAGGTCATAAAAATGCAAGCGCGTCACTTTGTCTTTTTTCTTCCCGAATGTGTTTTTAGCCCGAACCGGAAAAATAAAAAACACACTCAACATCAAAAAGCATATTAATTTCATTTTCATTGTTTCTGAATTATCTGGTTAATATCACTTACCGCCTCCTTTATCATATTTATCGTCGAATCAGTTGCATAAACCGAATTCAGCCCTTGTTCCTCCTGCCCGGGATCTCCCATATAGTCATCTCCCCTTTGCCAAAAGAGATGTTGAGGTTCCGCAAATCCACCCCATGCCCAGAAGTTACATCCTTGGAAAACACCCTTTTCGGCAGCATGCTTTTCGACGATATCAAACACAGCTCTGTAATACCGATCCCGCTGAACAGTGGAAGTATTCGAAGTAAACTTCACACTGTCTCTCGGTAAACCAAACTCTTCAAGTACCAGCGGCTTGTTTATCTTAAAAGCTTCCTGCACATGCATATCGATATAAGAGCAGGTGTTTTCTATTGCCTGCCCGATGGTACCCGGAATATCTTTCTTATCGATCCATCCCCAATTATTCGGCCAAATATGAATCGTAGTATAATCAACATTCGCATCGGCATGGATAGAAGTCCAAAGTGACAAATCCCCCTCACAACCGGCCATTCCTTCCGATCCAATAGAAACCAGATGGTTAGAATCCATAGATTTAATAAGAGCAGCGCAATCGGCAATCCAGGCTGCAAAACTCTTTTTATTGTCCTCACCGAACGGACGGGGTTCATTACCTATCTGCCAAGACATAATTGCAGGATCTTCACTATATTTTTTTCCAGTATACCGATTGACACGATTTACAACGTGAGTAATATGATCCCGGAACAAATGGTGTGCTTTTTCCGACTTAGCATATTGTGCCACATAATTCGAAAAAGCATCCCATCCGGCTACATTCGGCATAGGCACTTCACCATGTCCCGCCCAATAAAGATACTGGGAATATCCGCCCGACCACTCCCAGCTGTTATTCAGGAAAAGTACGGCATACATATCCCGTTTATCCAACTCCGACAGGAAGAAATCGAGCCCGTCAAAAATAGTATCATCATACACACCGGCTTCCACCTGAAGTGCAGGCTCAGCTTTCGTCGGAATCCCATCTTTTCCGTCTGCTCCAACAAGAACACGCAAATTGTTAATACCAAGAGCCTTCAAATAATCCAGTTCACGAAGTAATCTCTCCCGGTTACCTCCCTGTCCCTGTGACCCCAAAATAGCTCCATACCAAAAATTAGTTCCTATATAATAATAGGGTTTTCCATTCACCGTCAGACGTCCGTTTGACACACGGACAAAGGGATCAGGAGAAACCTGAGGAGAAGTGCACGCCCCAAGCACAATCAACAAGGTTAATAGGATAGTCGATAGGATTTTCATAATCATCAGATATTTTATTTATAAGATTCTTTCCACCCTGAAAGTGATATTGCAAAGATAGGCGTTGGATGGATGTATACCTAATACTATCTTAGCATTCCATGATATTATTTATAAGCAGGTTCAGTGCCAAGTATAAAAATTAGGAATTTCATCAGCGAAGAGCACCAAAGTGTCCCTCTTAAACCGACAAAAATCGGCTGCTGCCGGATGTCCTTTATAAGGAGAAAACCCCGACCAAGTGCATACATAATTCAAGGCTACCCCTTCCGAACGCAGAATAGATAATAATTGTGTATACCACAATGAATCACGTGTCTGTGTACCTGTCTCAGTAATGGCAGAAAGTTTTCCATGCTTTTGCGCATATTGTGTAAGGATACGGGCTTTCAGAACTACCAGGGAGGTATCTCCCCCATCCGGACGAAAATCCCAATAATTATCCATACCTACAACATCTACATATTTGTCTCCCGGATAACGTTCCAGATATTCGGCCTCAGTAGTGAAACCACAGTCCGGAGAAAATGCATATAAAAAGTTATGCACCTCTAAAGAATCTCTGAGATAAGTGACTGTAAACCGATACAATTTCTTAAATTCTTCAACCGAACAATGATTTTTTCCCCACCAAAACCAATTACCATCAAACTCATGCCAAGGACGGAATATGATCGGAATCAACTCTCCGTCATCGCCCTTTGCATTGTGTGCAAAATCAGCAATGATCTTCAAATCGGCTTTGAAGGTAGCATGATAAGAACCTCCCGGCAAGATATGACGAACCACTTGCGTTGTATCATAAAAATTTCCTCCGGTCACCGGATTATAATAATGCCAACAGAACGTAATAACATTTCCCCGATTATATGCAACATGGAATTTTTCCTGTATGTAATTCAATTCTTTTGTTTCCCAACTACGAGGATTCGTAAAATGAAGGAAATCAAAACTAGCCAAAGCAGGATAAGCCCCCGTCACATCATACGCATCACATCGGTTTGCCTCATCCCTCCAGCGTGTACTATCCGAATCGAACCCATCCATTTCATAATTATGTTGTCCATAAACCACCCGTTTTCCGGTCAGTTGCCGCAAGTTATAGAACAATGCAGCCGTATGTTCAGTTGCTCTCGTATCAACCAACATCAATCTGGTTTCTGTCAAGAGGTTCCTTCGCGAAGATATGCAAGACAGGATGCATACTACAATAACAATATATATTCCAATTCTTTTCATTAATAATCTATTTGAATGATTTCTGATGCCTCACTTTCATGATCCCAAAAGGATACGGAAGTCACGCAATAATAATAAGTTCCTTTCAGAGAAGTCCCGTCGAAATCAAATCCATTATCGGCAAAACTCTGTGTATTTCCCGCTACAAACGTCACAAACGTATCTGCTCCGATTTTAAAATCAGGAGTTCTGCTACGATAGATGCGATACATTTCCACATTTGGCACACGACTCCAAAACATACGTTTACCACAAATTGGTTTTATCATCGGAACTTCGGGTTTATCATCTCCCGGTACCTCAGTTACTACCACCGTATGATTCCGAGCCGGAGCCGAACCCGGATAGCAAAATACATTGTCAGAATCTGAAACCGAAATGTAGTATTCTATTCCCTGACGCGTAATCTCAGAAGCGGGTAAGGTTAATGTGAAGACACCTCTGGTCCGGTGCTTAAATGGTATTTTTTTCCACACTTTCTCTCCTGTTCTCCGATAGTGAAATATCCCGGATACAAATTCCGGTAACCGATTTTCAACGACTGAAAACCGAATGTGCAACGGAGTTCCCTCCATTATTGAAGTCAACGGGGAATTAATCACAATAACCGGAGCTTCCCGGTCAGCACTCCCGGCCAGACAATCGGCAGGTATTCCCAAAGGGCTTTTATGCCCTTCAATATCCACTGCATATACCGTATACGAAGCTGCTCCATGAAACTTATCCTGATAACAATTCACATCAAACGCCAATGTATCAATCTCTTCTCCATTACGACAAACCACGAAGGAACTTACTGCCGGCTCTTCATTACGCCAACTAATCTGTGCTCCCTCAAGAGTACCTTTAGCTATAATATGCGAAGGAGCCTGTACCCGTTGCTGTTTACGTAGCTGGTTGATCTTCTCTACATAGTTCTGTTTCACAAACCGATTCTGAGTACTCATAATGTTTCCATAGGAAGAAATATCTTCAATACGATACAAAAAGCTACGCGCCCATTCATCCATTTTCCCCGGTAAATCATTCCATTGATAATTTTCAAAATCAGTATTCAAAGCTATATGGCATGCTGCTCCATGAATACGTGCTCGTAATCGGGAGAGACGCAATTGTTGAAGTACATCCGAAGTAACGGCCATACAACTATCAATTGTTTTCAGCTGTTTATCAGCTAATTTCCCAGCTTTGGCTATTACATTAAAAGGTTGAAAACGAACATAAAGCGTATGAACACCTTTTAACCCTTTCACCGGAACGGTCAATGATTTCCAGGATTGCCAACCTTCCGTGTTCTTTACTTCAAACCGAGCGATAACAGGTCCTCCCAATCGATCCAGATAAACAGTAGCAACACCACCCGAAGATGCAGAAGCAATCCGTATGGACATTCGTTCGGGACTATTACTAAAATCAACTGCCGGATACTGCAACCAGTCATCAGCCATAATATATCCCACGCACTCTCCTCCTTCATCACAAGGAGCATTTTTTGTACCTTTTTTCTCTGCATATCCGGTGGCCTTTATCTCCACATCCTTTCCATTCTTTCCCCCAAAAGTCATCGAATAAAGATTCATCAACGGATAAGTATGTACCATCTGATTAAATCCGGGTGTTTCCTGACACTCACCGAAATCGGTAGCAAAAGGTTCGTTTTGATCGATAATGTCAGTAATGGCATCCACTGCATTTTCTCCATAATTGGCAAGTGCAAAATCCCGATACACTTTCTCCGAAGAGTCCAGCACTTCATGATTATACCAAGGAGCCTTACTGATGTACCACATCTTTGGAGAAATAGCATCCGCCAATCTCCATGTCAGCGCATAAAATCCGTTCATATTGGCAGAAGCATCTCCAAAGGCCCGGATTGTTTCCGAAAGATCTACATTATAAGGATAGTAATACTCAGAACTGTTAAAATCACGTTCCAGCCAGGGACATCCCCAGTATTCACGATTTCCATAAACACTTCCCGGCTCAAAAGCGGCCGAATAGTAAGATATAGGAGCACAAATGACATCTTCAGGCAGACTATTCACCGATTCCGCAGTTAGCCCCCAGCCCGATACAGCTATACGGGTAGAAGGCGACTTCCGCTTCATCTCTTCATAAAATCCATCAAAGACTCTTCGCCAACGGGCATAAAAAGCCTCATTTTTCTGACCTTCGGATTGAAAACAAAGCAGATAGTCCAATTCCGGATACTCACGAGCTATTTCTGCGACCTGTACCTTTATCAAGTCTTTGTTATCCGGTTCAGACTGATATTCCGGCAAAACGACATCAATATCTAACCCTAAACCTATTTTTACACCACGTAAGTGTGCATAGGCAATCACCTTACGGAATATAGTTGCTCCTTTCTCTTTGATCTGACCATTCGTCAACGTTTCATTATGCAAGCCATAGTCTGCCCCGAAATCATAATCATCATAAACTTCAGATGCCCCGAAAAGATATTCGTTGATATTCCATCCGGGACAGCCCCATCCGTGTCCTGTCTTTATGGTAGGCATCCATCCACGCGATAAATGCCCTTTGTATTCAAAATTATGAAACAGTTCATTATGTCCGCAAAACCCGTTATAGTTATGAATCATAATGAAGTTCATACGCATCCGTGCTGCCTGATCTATGATGTAACGCCAATCATCCCAAGAATAAATGGTAGCCGATTGCGGAAAATTAGTCCAGGGAAGAAATCCACGGATAGCCACTGTCGGAGTTCGTTCATCTTGAATCAACGGCATTCTCGTCTGAACCTCTTTCTTATCAGGATATACATCTCCATTCATATAGAAACGCATTCCTAAGTGATCTTCCAGCAACCCATATACACCATAAAGCAATCCATTGGCATCAACACCTGCAATGACAACCAATTCCCTGCCTTTTTCTTTTACTGTCCGAATGACATATCCCTGCTCTCCCGGCATGGACTTCAGAGGTAATACTCCTTTGTCTCTCCAAGACTTCACTAACGGATGATCCAGTCTTGTCAGAACAAATTCCGTTTTCCTGTCCGGTACTTCTTCATGATCGATGGACAACAAGCGTCCGGACAGCTGATAATAATACCGCTGAAGTTCTACCGCCGCATATTCTTCAATCGGCGTAGCAGAAGCTGTTAACAAAATCTGTGCTTTGACAGCCGATGCTGCCATCCCCAAAATTAAGATAGCCAGCAGGTGATATGCCATTCGTTTCATTTTTCTTTTATTTTATTTTCCAGATAAATTTTAAGATCATTATATTCGCGCCACACACGTTGATTCAAAGAGCTAAGTACTCCCAATTCTCCACGAGAATGAACACGTTCCATATAAGTATCAAACATTTCTTTAACAGGGGCTGAAACTAACAGCCGATATGCGTCCATATACTCCTGCGAACCATTTATTTTCTCACCTTGCACTTCCTTCTTTTTTAAGATAAAAGCAGGCATCATAGCCCGATCTACCTCACCCAACAACAGCTCAAAACGGAACATTGCTATGAAACGTTTCAGATTCTCCCGTTTCTCTCCTCTTAACTTTTTCAATAACGATTCTCCCGAAGACACCAACTCTTGTCGTATTCGCACATTATTTTCATCTAATAATCCCCATTCCGGAGTATATGCATAAAATTCCGGTGACGGTACATTCCATTGAATCTGTTCACGATCCATTCTGGCAAGTAAAGGAGTCATTTCTTTTGCGGCTTCTTCCCCAAATTCCTCTGTCAGATATCGGTCATACAATTTATCTACACTCTCGTCAGCACCCTTATCCGAAGCAAAACGGGCAAACGTTCGAAAATTAAAACGGGGTTCCTCTGTACGCCAGTGAATAGCAATTACTCCGTCCAGATTTTGTTCGGCAGCAAGCTTTACCTGTTCACGCATCATATTGACCCTCGGCTGAAAACGCCAGAGTTGATGATCCCCCTCCAACCAGGGTACAGCCCAAACACTACGGTTTCGGGCAATCTCTTCCAAGAAATCAGGTTGCGG
>ENA-OPDH01002271-OPDH01002271.1-human-gut-metagenome-genome-assembly--contig:-NODE-2271-length-12662-cov-2.158721_pt1 | contig 12662 bp, 10 predicted proteins | sample MGYA00241260_ERZ501500 | MGnify/ENA primary metagenome ERZ501500 (study PRJEB25962, sample SAMEA2042519) | human gut metagenome | biome: human gut; feature: human-associated habitat; material: faeces...
TGCTATTCCTATCGCCCCCATATTAATTCCTGTCGGAAAATCTTTTTCTCTTTCTTTTGCAAGGGCCAGTTTCTTTACAAAAGCTTTGAAAATCTGCGCTCTTGGATCTGAAATACTATATACTGCATGCCCCATTCCATAGATCAGTCCTTTTTGGTCAAATGCTTCTTTGTGCAGCAGTTTTCTTAAGTATTCTTCTACCTGACTTTCATCACTGATATCATCCACATTTCTTCTTAAATCCTGCATCATCTCAACAACTTTGATATTCGCTCCTCCATGTTTGGGACCTTTCAATGATGAAAGTGCAGCTGCGATCACTGAATATGTATCTGATCCTGAAGATGTCACGACATGGGTTGTAAATGTTGAGTTATTTCCTCCTCCATGTTCCATATGAAGAACGAGTGCAATATCTAACACTCTGGCTTCCAATTCTGTATAAGATTTGTCTGGACGCAGCATTCTTAAAATATTTTCTGCCATGGAACAGTTTGGATCTGGACGATGGATGTACAGGCTGTCATCATTGACGTAATGATTGTAACCATGATATCCATAAACTGCCATCATCGGCAAAACACTGATCAACATCAGACATTGTCTTAATACATTTTCCATAGAAATATCAGATGCTTTATCATCATACGATGCCAGTGTTAAAATGCTCTTTGTCAACGTGTTCATAATGTCTTTCGATGGTGCCTTTAAAATAACATCTCTTGTGAAATTCTTTGGAAGTGTCATACTCTGTGCCAAAATTTCTCTGAATTCTTTCAATTGTTTTTCATCCGGCAGTTTTCCAAATAGTAAAAGATAGGTGATTTCTTCAAATCCAAATTCGCCTCTCTTCATAAATCCATCGACTAATTCATATATATTATATCCTCTATAAAATAACTTTCCTTCACAAGGTACTTTCTCTCCATTGATCATCTCACTGGATTGAATACAGGATATATTCGTAAGACCTGCAAGAACGCCGACTCCATCGACATCTCTGAGTCCTCGTTTCACTCCCAGCTCTTTGTACAGATCTTTCTCTATCTCACAATTATCATGGCAGACTTTCGCCTGGCGTGTCAGAAAATCCTGCATCTGTGTTGTTGTTTCACTCATAGGTTACCTCCTTTGATCAAGGTCATTTTATAGTGTTTCTCCTATTTTATCTTTTTATTTGACTTTTGTCAAATATTGATTTTTGTTGATTATTGATTTTTATTCATAAAGTGGTATACTTTTAGTTAGAAAAACATCGAAAGAGAGGGATTTACATTGAATGATGTTTCTGCACTTTTTGAAATTTTTCCAATCTGTCAGAAATTTCTTTTAAACACGATCGACATACCTTCCATGGATCTTACCAAAACACAGATTCTTATCTTATTTGCACTGTCTGGAGGTCGTTCATTGAATATGTCACAGTTATCTTCTTATCTGGCATCATCTAAGGAACAGGCTACAAGAGCCGTTTCTCCACTTGTGAAGGATGAGTATGTCACACGTTTTAGAAGTGATGAAAACAGAAAAATGGTTTATGTAAAACTCACAGAGAAAGGAAACCAGCTGATCCTTCAGGAAAAAGCGCTTGTCAAAGAATACCTTTCCAAACGTTTTGAATCACTGTCAAAAGAAGATCAGGAATTATTTCATCAGTCATTATCTAATATTTTAACGATCTTAAAGAAAATGGAATAAATATTTTGGAGGTATTTTTATATAAAAGCAGACTTACATTGTCACACCGTTTTATCTGATGGTGCTATGCGTGTTGACCAGATCATTCCTTATGCGAAACGTATCGGCCTTGATTATATTGCAATCTCTGACCACGAATCAACACATTCCATTCCGGAAGCTGTAAGACTTGGGAAAGAGCTTGGTGTTCATGCGATTCCTGCCGTCGAGGCAAACGCATGGCATGAGGAGACACAGACGAATGTTCATATTTTATGTTATTATCCGATTGACACTGACCGGCTTCAGCATTCTTTAAGCAAAGACTTAAAGAAATTATCCGATGCTGTCACAAAATCTTATCAGTTATTGATGGATGAATATCCGATCACGATGGATCAGCTTTATGAAGTATCCAAAGAAAGTACTGGTGTATACTACACACATATCATGCAGGTTCTTTCCATGATGGGATATACTGGAACTTTATGTCCTAAAGAAGGACTTCATCGATTGATCCTTGCAGGAGAGCAGGCGAACAAAGCTTTCTATGAAAAACATCCTAAATTCAAAAAATAATTTTTTTATAAGGAAGAATCATTCTTTGCAGGATTCTCAAACAGAAAAATCCCTAATGGTTTAGAAACCTGTCAGGGATTTTTGTTTTAATATTTTTATTTGATATTTTATTTATTTAAGATACTCTTCGCAACGCTTAATCCATTCGCAGATGCCTGCTGTAATCCTCTTGTTACAGATGCTCCGTCACCGATTGCGCGAAGTCCTTTGATATTAGTTTCAAAGTCTTTGTTTGTTAAGATCTTATTTGAATAGAATTTAACTTCTACACCATAAAGAAGTGTCTCATCACTTGCCATACCTGGTGTTACTTCATCTAATGCATAGATCATCTCTTCGATGTCTTTCATGATTCGATATGGGAATACGAGTGAAAGATCTCCTGGAACAGCATCTTTTAATGTTGGTGTAATGTTATTTCTTACCAGACGTTCTTCGGTTGTTCTTCTTCCTCTCACAAAATCCCCAAATCTCTGTACTAAGATCTTGCCATCACAAAGCATATTGCTTAACTGTGCGATATGTTTTCCATATTGAATCGGCTCTTTAAATGGTTTTGTAAAGTTCTTAGATACTAGTAATGCAAAGTTTGTGTTGTTTGTCTTGTATTCGTCTGCTTTGTATGCATGACCATTTACCACTGCCAGACCATTTTCATAATATTCTGTTGCTACTTCTCCCGATGGATTGCTGCAGAATACGCGGACTTTATCGTCGAATGTTGGCGTGTAATAAACAAGTTTTGCTTCATAAAGACTCTTATTTAATTCTTCCATGATCTCGTCTCGAACTTCTACACGGACTCCGACATCAACGGTTCCTACCTGTGTTTCAATGTCGTATTTTCTGCAGATTCCGCTTAGCCATTCAGATCCTTCTCGTCCTACGGCTGCTACGATCTCATCGGCTGTATATGTCTCACCTTTGTCTGTGACAACACCCTTTGCAACCCCATCTTCAATGATGATATCTTTGACCATGGTATCAAAGATCATATCAACACCTTCATTTAATAAATGTTCCTGAAGTCTTGAGTATATCTTGTACCCTTCTTCTGTTCCCAAATGTCTGATCGGACATTCGATCAGCTTCAAGTTTGCCTGAATTGCTTTCTTACGGATGCTTGCAATCTCTTCCGCTTCATCAATTCCGTATACTTTCTCATCAGCTCCGAATTTTAAATAAATGTCATCGGATTCTTTTAATAATTCGATCGTTCTGTCATATCCTAATATCTCTGGAAGGTTCCCTCCTACATCTGGAGATAAAGATAATTTACCGTCAGAAAATGCTCCAGCTCCGGCAAATCCTGTTGTGATAGAGCATGGTTTACATCCAACACATACCTTTGTATTTCGTTTTGGACAGGCTCTTCTTTCGATCCTTCGTCCCTTTTCGATCATAAGAACTTTCATATCTGGCTTATTTCTCTTTAATTCATAAGCACAAAATATAGCAGAAGGTCCTGCTCCGATCATAATAACATCATACTGATCACTCATAGTCATTTCTCCTTTTCCATGATGATACGTTGCATACCACCATATTTTGACATTTGTCTTGCTTCCCTGTAACCTGCTTTGACAAAGTTTGTCCGACTGTAGATATTATCCGGATGAACGGTTCCAAGGAAGTATTCATATATCGTGTATTCTAATTGTTTCTCTGCCTCTTTGAAAAATCTTCTCTGAAGCCCCAAACCTCTTGCTTTACTTGTCACAACTGCGTAGTCCATATGTGCAACTTTGTGTATCTTATGATCGTCATAATTCAGATCATATCCAAGATTATGTTTTGACTCTCCCGGAAGATCGACAATAAAAAAGCCCAAGATCTCATTGTTACTTGATAAAGCCTTCAATGTAAATCCCCGGTCGCTTATGTGTTCTTCTATATATTGTCTGTTATCTGGCAGAAACCAATCGGAAACCTTCACAGTATCCACTGCTTCTTGCATCAATTGCATGATCGCATCGACATCTGCCTGCTCTGCTCTCTTGATCGTTATATGTTTCATATACTTCCTTACCTATTATTCCCTTGGTTACGTATTATTATAGCATGATTTTCACTTTTTTTGCAAAAATTATTTCAATAAGGTATACTGTTTTTATAGTTTTTAAGGACTTTTCCTTATACACATTATTTAGAAAAGGAATGTATATATGATCAATCGTTTATGTAAAAGATTAAATCAAAATATCGAAGTACGTCAGTCTTTAAGTTCCCTGCGTCAGGAGATCAAGGATTCTTCTAAAAGAGAACTTTTGTTGTCTTGGATCCATGATGGTGATCTGGACTTATCCGTATTTTTAGAAAATGAAGATGCAAAAACAAGAAAAAATGCTGCTCTTTTGATCGGTGATCTGGCACTTATTTCTGAAAGTGATGCTGTATTTCATGCTTATCAGACAGAAGATACACGTTTTGTAAAAGAGGCTTATTTAACTGCTTTAAAATCTTTAAATGCGGCTCCTTATGTGGATGTTTTCCGAAAACGTTATGAAGAATTATCTCTTTATGAAGCTTCTGACGATGAGAAAAAGCATGTAGAACATGAACTTCATGCACTTTCTGAACTGATCAATACGATCGAACCATTTAAGAAGCATAGATTTTTAGGCGGCCGCCAGACATTTCATTGTATTTTCCGCACTAACCCATTACACCCGGAAATTACTGCTGCCTTGATGGAAGAATCTTCAGCTGCTTCTTCAAAAATGGGCGTGCGTGTAAAGACAAATCATCTGAATCGTTTATTACCAATCCGCACATACAATGAATTGTTATTTCAAATTCCAGGCATGGTTTCATGTAAACCTGATGCTGATGTTGCTGCATCCGTGATCGCTGGTTCGAATTTAATGGCATTATTAGAAAATACTCATGAAGGGGATTTCCCTTTTTATTTCCGAATCGGAGTGAAAAGCCGTATGGCACTTTCTGAACGTTCCAAATTTGCGAAGAAAGTTGCTTCGAAATTAGAAGAGCTGACAGCACATAAATTAAGAAATTCTACGTCTCATTATGAATTTGAGATCCGTATGATCGAAGGTAAATCTGGGGATTATTATTTATTAGTGAAATTAAATACGATCGTTGATCGTCGTTTTAGTTACCGCGAGGAGTTCATTCCAACAAGTATCAAACCAGTCAATGCTGCTTTACTTGTGGAACTTGCCAAAGATTACATGATCCCGGATGCGCAGATTCTTGATCCTTTCTGTGGAGTTGGTACGATGCTGATCGAGCGTCAGAAGGTTGTAAAAGGGAATACTTCTTATGGTATCGATCATTCTCCAGAAGCCATTGAGAAAGCGATCTATAACACAAATCTTGCAGACCAGATCGTTCATTATATCAATAAGGATTGTTTTACATTTACCCATGACTATCCTTTTGATGAAATCTTTACGGAGATGCCTTATGCGACTGGCCAGAAGACAGAAGCGGAGATTCGTGAGGTTTATGAGAAGTTCTTTCCATTTGCCAAAAGAGTTCTTGGACCTGAAGGAACAATCATTATGTATACAAGAAACCGTGAATATGTAAAACAATTCACTGTAAAATCCAATTTTAGAATTCTGAAAGAAATCAAGATCACACAGCGGCCGGAAAGTCATCTTATGATCTTAAAATAGGTTTTTTTAGGAAATTTATAATACAAGGACCATTCTGTAATATCATTTATACGGAATGGTTCTTCTTATTTTAGATCGTCTTATATTTATTTATGAAATTTTTGATTCTTCGTTTTCCCTCTTCCATATCTTTTGAAAATGCTAGTGCGTGTCCTGCTCCTGAAACAATATAGAGTTCTTTCTTTGCTGCACAGGCTTCATAATTTTTGATCGTCATCCACATCGGAACGTAATCGTCTGCATCTCCATGGATAAACAACACTGGAATCTTGTTTCGTTTCATGATTTCTGGGATGCTGACTTCTTTCAATCCAAATCCTGCTACTACTTCACTGATCAAATCTACCATGTACATTAATGGAAATGGTGGAAGATAAAATCTTTCTTTGGCTACGTGTTTGATGATATCCCATGGAGAAGTGAATCCGCAGTCAGCAATAATTCCTTTTACATTGTCTGGAAGGTCCAGACCTGCTGCCATTAAGGTTGTAGCACACCCCATAGAAATTCCACATAGAAAAATATCTTTGTTCTTGGCTGCCAGATGCCGATTGGTATACAAAATCCATCGTTTGAGATCATGGCGTTCTTTCACTCCATAAGTAATATAGCGTCCTTCGCTTTTTCCGTGGCTTCTCTGCCATGGAAGAAGAATGCTGTATCCAAGATTCCATAGAAATCGGACTTCCGGTACGAATTCGATATCGTTTGTTGAATGGTAACCGTGCATGCAGATAATAGTTCCTTTGGCATTTTCTCTTGGAATGTAGACTGCCCGTAGTGTTAGTCCGTCTTTTGATCTGATTTCTTTTAATTCTTGTTCTTGGTGTTCTTTTAGCCATTCTTGTTCTTTTAAAACGTAATCAAGATATGGTTTCCATTTTTCTTTTTTACGGACATCTGGCTGTTTTTTTCTTCGACAGATCGCATAATCGAAGACAGTAAATGCAGATGCACTGACAATAGTTCCTGTGATCGCTGTTGCGGTTAATAGTTTTTGTTTGTTGTTCATATTTGGATCCTCATTTTACTATTCACTGTTTTATTCTGTGATATCTAAGGTTGTTTCCCCTGTGATTTTGATTCCATGTTCTTTTAATAATCTAGCTGTGATTCCGTCCCCATTGATCAGCGTGCCTGTAAATGTTCCATCATAGACTTTGCCACAGCCACAAGATGGACTTTTTTCTTTTAGGATCGCTGTATGACAGTTATATAACTTTGCAATTTTTAGTGTCTCTTCGGCACCTTTTTGGTATTGTTTTGTAACATCTTTGCCATCTTTTGCGATAACTTTGTTTTGATGTATTTCTGCCGGAATTCTTGGTGTTGGCAGTCCTCCCATGATCTCTGGACAGACTGGAATTAGTTCATGGTCTTTTAGTAATTCTATGATTATACTACTATACTTTCGAAAGGAGCAAACTATGTTTCCTATCATACTCATATGCTTTATCATTTTTGTTGTTTTTTCCGTTATATTTGCAATCGATTCCTAACAGGCAGGCACTGACTAATATTTTCATTAATTTTCCTTTCTTCTACAAAGCTAATTCAAATCCATAACAGCTTTTTTCAAATCCATAGTGTTCATAAAATCCGTGAGCTTGTACTCTTGGCAGTCCGGAGTCTAAAGTGATTGCTTTACATCCTCGTTCTTTTGCCAATTTCTTTGCATGATCTAATAATTTTACACCATATCCTTTACCTCGGTCTTCTTCGTTTGTGATCAAACTTGATACATAGCAGGTAAGCCCTGACATCCAGAAGGTCTGAAAATAATCTCCATGGCAGAATCCATAAAAAGTTCCATCGTCTTCTATGGCAAAAAATGCAAAACTGTTTTCGTCTTGTAGTACTTTTTTATAGACTTCTTTGGTTGTTTCATAGTCGTAGGTGTTGTAGTCCCAGAGTTTTTTGATGTATTCATAGGCTGTGTCGAAATCTTTGATTGTTGCATTTTTGATCTTCATGTTGGTGTCCTCCTTTGATGTCTGTTTTTTATTATTGTAGCATGTAAAATTTTTCTGGTAAACAAAAAGACAGGAAGCTGACCTTCTTTGGTCTGTTTCCTGTCTTTTTTTAATCTTATAATTTCTAATTAATCTCTAACCTTAATATGCACTTCACGAAGCTGCTGTTCTGTAATTTCGTTTGGTGCTCCGCACATCAGATCCTGTGCTGTTCCGCTCATTGGGAAAGCGATGATCTCTCGGATGTTTTCTTCGTTGCGAAGTAACATGATCATACGGTCTACTCCTGGTGCCATTCCTGCATGTGGTGGTGCACCGAACTGGAATGCATTGTATAATGCTCCGAATTTGTCTTTTAATGTTTCTTTGTCATATCCTGCGATGTCGAATGCTTTTTCCATGATTTCCATGTCATGGTTACGAACGGCTCCTGATGATAATTCTACACCGTTACATACGATATCATACTGGTATGCTAAGATATCTAATGGATCTTTTTCATTTAATGCTTCTAATCCACCCTGTGGCATAGAGAATGGGTTATGTGTAAATCCTAATTTACCCGTTTCTTCATCGATTTCATACATTGGGAAATCATTGATGTAGCAGAAACGATATGCGTCTTTTTCTAACAGGTCTAATCTGCTTCCTAATTCGTTACGGATCTGTCCTGCATAGATGCAAGCAGCTTTTTCTGGTGCTGCGATAAAGAAGATTGTATCTCCTTCCTGTAATCCAGCCATTTCAGCTAATTCCATCTTCATATCATCTGGAATAAATTTATCAATCGGTCCTTTGTATTTCAGTTCTTCTTTGACTTCTAAGTATCCAAGTCCACCCATACCGATTGACTGTGCGAATTTTAACAGTTTTTCATGCTGTCCTTTGGAAAGTTTTGCATGAACATTGATCGCACGTACTGTCTGTCCATGGAATGGTTTGAATGTACATCTCTGGAAGAAATCTGTCACGTCGATGATTCTTAATGGGTTACGAAGGTCTGGTTTATCACTACCAAACTGCAGCATTGCTTCTTTGTAGCTGAAGATTGGGTATGGTGCTTCTGTGATCACACTTCCTTCTGGTGCAAATTTCTTAAATGTCTCTGTTAATACTTCTTCTCCGATCTTGAAGACATCTTCCTGTGTTGCAAATGCCATCCCGAAGTCTAACTGATAGAATTCTCCTGGAGAACGGTCTGCACGAGCATCTTCATCTCTGAAGCATGGTGCGATCTGATAGTATTTGTCGATTCCAGATACCATCAATAACTGTTTATACTGCTGTGGTGCCTGTGGTAATGCGTAAAATTTACCTTTGTATTTTCTTGAAGGTACTACGTAGTCACGAGCTCCTTCTGGTGATGATGCACAAAGGATCGGTGTCTGAACTTCTACGAATCCCATGTCTTCCATCTTTTCTCTTAAGAAACGGATGACTTTGGAACGGAATAAAATGTTATCTTTTACCTTTCTGTTTCTCATATCAAGGTAACGATATTTTAAACGAACATCTTCACGGATTTCTTTACTTGTTGCGATCTCGAATGGAAGATCTCTGTATACTTTTCCTAAGATATCGATCTTGTGTGCTTCTAATTCAATCGTTCCTGTAGGAATCTTAGGGTTAAATGTTTCTTCGTCTCTGTGCTGGATCACACCTTCTACAGATAAACATTCTTCTTTTCTTACATGGTCTAATAAACTTGTATCTCTTAATACGACCTGCATCACTCCATACATATCGCGTAAATCGATAAATGATACTCCACCGTGGTCACGGATATTCTCTACCCATCCGGCGATCTTTAATTGTGCTCCGATGTCACCTTCAGAAATCTGGTCCATGGTTCTGGTACGGTACATGTCTGACATTTTCTTTTCTCCTTTTTCTTGTATTCTCTATCTTGCGTTCAGGCGGTTTTCTTAGTTCCCTGTCACCTTAAAATCAGGTACAAAAAAAGCCCGTCCTGAAATTGTTACTTCAGGACGAACTGTATATCTCTAGTCCGCGGTACCACCTGATTTACTGTCTTGCAGTCTCTCTTGTGTGCCGGTTAACGCCCAGCTTACGTCGCACCTACTGACAGGGTTTGAATCTTGTTCTATTCATGTTCTGCGTTCAGATTGATGCTCGGGAGTGTTCTTCGCATAAATTCACTTTGCAGGATTCTCACTATCGCCTGCTCACTGGGAACGATAATTTATGGTACTTTTCTCCGTCTTTGCCTATTGAGTGATTATATTATATTGAGTTTTGTTTTGTCAATAGTTTTTCAATATGTATATTTAGATTTTCGGTTTTATTTTTAATCAATTAGGTCCTGATCACTAAATAATGCGTTGACTGCCTGTTCGTAATTCTTTAGCGTCTGAACTTTACGGATCTTTTTTGCGTATTTTTCGTGGTTTGTAAACATGACCGCTGCATTGTTCCAGAATTCTTTCATCTTATAGAGAACATTTTTATCGCCGCTTAGGTAACCCTGATATGCTTCATAAAGTGTATCATGCATTTTCAGGAGTTCTCTTTTTGTCAGTTTCTGTCCATATTTGATTTCTCGTACAAGGGCTGGATTTCTTAACAGACCTCTTCCGATCATCACTGCATCTACATCTGGAAACCTTGTTGTGATATTGTCGTAGTCTTCTTTTGTTACGATATCTCCATTGTAGCAGAGTGGATTCTCGCTGTGGTTTACTGCATATTCAAAGACATCCAGGTGTGGTTTTCCTTTATAGAATTCCTGCTGTAGTCTTGGATGGATCGTTAGTTCATAGACTGGATGGCGGTTGTAGATGCTTAAGATTTCTTCAAATTCTTCTGTGTCTCTTAATCCGATTCTTGTTTTAATCGAGATCTTCATATCTAATGCTTCGAAGATCTCTGTAAGGAAATCATCTAATACTTCTGGTTCTCGCAGGAATCCTGAGCCTTTTTGTTTGGCTACAACGGTTCTTGACGGGCAGCCAAGATTTAAATTGACTTCATCGTATCCCAGTTCTTTTAATTCTTTTGCTGTTCTGATAAAATCTTCAGAGCTTTTCGTTAAAATCTGTGGTACGATATGTAATCCTTCATTATGTTCCGGCAATACATCCTGAAATTCTCTTGTTTTGAATGTTCTTTTTCCATTTGGCATGATAAATGGTGTGTAGTATTTATCGATTTCTCCAAATAGTTGTTCGTAAATGTTTCGGTATAAGTAAATCGTGATACTTTCCATTGGGGCATAATAAAATTTCATAATAACGATCAGTTTCCTCCATTTAAATTATACTTCTTGACACTCATACCATTATATATGATTTACGAACCGAGGGCAAAATATATTACAAATACTGAAATCGCCAATCCAGACTTTATTTTTTCAACAATTGATGTTATATTAGTAAACAACGAGTGAAAATTTGAGAAACATTGATACAATTTATCAGCGAGGTATGAATAATGAAAGAAATGAAACCGATCAAAGAAGGTAAAGTTCGTGAGATTTATGACAATGGTGACAGCCTGATCATGGTTGCAACTGACCGTATCAGCTGCTTTGATGTCATCTTAAAGAATGATGTCACAAAGAAAGGAACTGTTTTAACACAGATGTCCAAATTCTGGTTTGATCTGACAGAAGACATTCTTCCTAACCACATGCTCTCTGTTGATGTGAAAGATATGCCAGAGTTCTTCCAGCAGGAAAAATATGATGGAAAATCTATGATGTGTAAGAAACTCGAAATGCTTCCGATCGAGTGTATCGTTCGTGGTTATATCACTGGAAGTGGCTGGGAAAGCTATAAAGAAAACGGAACTGTTTGTGGAATCACACTTCCGGAAGGATTAAAGGAATCTGACAAACTTCCTGAACCAATCTATACACCTTCCACAAAGGCTGAAATCGGAGATCACGATGAGAACATTTCATTCGAGCAGAGCGTTGATCACCTTGAAAAATATTATCCTGGAAGAGGACGTGAACTCGCTGAGAAACTTCGCGACAACACAATTGCTCTCTATAAGAAATGTGCTGAATATGCTCTGAGCAAAGGTATCATTATTGCAGATACAAAATTTGAGTTCGGACTTGATGAAAATGGAAATATGGTAATTGGAGATGAGATGCTCACTCCTGACAGTTCCCGTTTCTGGCCTGCTGACGGTTATGAAGCCGGACATGGACAGCCATCTTTTGACAAACAGTTTGCCCGTGACTGGCTGAAAGCAAATCCGGACAACGACTGGACACTTCCACAGGAAATTGTAGATAAGACGATTGAGAAATACCTTCAGGCATATAAGATGCTGACAGGAAAAGATCTGGATAAATAAGATTTCATAAAACAAACAGGGACGAAATGAACTGCTTAACAAGCTTTTCATTTCGTCCTTTTTTACTACATTTCTGTAAAAAGAAAACGAGGATCAACTCCTCGCTTTCTTCTGGTTTTTAGTTTGTTGTTTTCACTCTACCTGTGTGATCTTTTGTGATTGCTTTGATTGCAAGCAGAACTCCAATCTGCAGAGCAATTCCGATCACGAGACAGATGACTGCATTCTGTAAGATACCTGCGATCACATATGTAATACAGGAAACTGCTGCTACAGTCATTGCATATGGAAGCTGCGTGGATACATGATTTACATGATTACACTGCGCTCCTGCGGATGCCATGATTGTTGTATCTGAAATAGGTGAACAATGATCTCCGCAAACCGCTCCGGCCATACAAGCTGAGATCGAGATGATCATCATTGTCTCGTTCGTTCCCTGGAATACTGCAACTACGATTGGAAT
>ENA-OPDH01002275-OPDH01002275.1-human-gut-metagenome-genome-assembly--contig:-NODE-2275-length-12655-cov-2.405476_pt1 | contig 12655 bp, 10 predicted proteins | sample MGYA00241260_ERZ501500 | MGnify/ENA primary metagenome ERZ501500 (study PRJEB25962, sample SAMEA2042519) | human gut metagenome | biome: human gut; feature: human-associated habitat; material: faeces...
GCAGACATTGCGATTTCAAAAGACAATGTAATTGGATTTTGAAATCACGATGGATACTTTCTTAGTACCGTTGCCAGCGACAACAAGCGGAAGCGTTCCTGAAAACAAACAGTTCTATTTTTTATGTTTATAAATACTTTATAGGCATGCAATTAACATAACCTGCGAAAATCCGTAACACCACCTGTAAGCGGCAGTTCAAAACCTAAACTCGGGTTACTTCAATATTTCGCGGACGCAGTCAGCGATGTCGTCATCCTTGCAGTCAGCAAAGAAGTGTTTTGTAAAGTGTTCTCCGCTTAAAGCTCCTTTGACAAGCTCATGATCTAATTCCTTTAAGATTGTGACAAGATCCCTGTGCGTAACAGCCTTCACTTCATCCAAAATCTTCTTATTGCGCTGTTCCGGCACAACACGTTCTTTTGGATAGCCGCCACCACCAGGAGTGCAGAATAATTTTTCAAAAATATAGGTCAGATTTAATTCACCGCCCCAACCAAAATTTTCTGCAAATGGGAGCGCAATACAGTTTCCATCGTTTACCTGTGAGAACAGATAGGCATCTAACGGAGATTCAATATGACCGCAGAGTACCTTTGGGAAAGCGTTGCAGGCGAGCATAGCACCCTCGCCGGTTCCGCAGCCTGTAATAACAAAATCAGCAGCCCCGGAGTTTAATAATACAGCGGCAAGAATTCCATTTTGTACATAAGTGAGCGGATGATCGTCCTCGGCGGAGTACATTCCGTAATTGACAACTTCGTGCCCCATAGGCTCAACGACTGATTTTAACGTCTGGAAAATCAGTTCATTTTTGGCAGCCTGACTGTTTTCATTAATTAATGCTATTTTCATAAAAATAATACCTTCTCTCAAAAAAAATGTAGGATGGATGATGGAAAAACTACATCAGGTCTTTCATGTCACAGTTATCCATGTCATCAAAGTCCTGATTTTCGCCAACCATTCCCCAGATAAATGTGTAAGCCTGGGTGCCGCAGCCGGAGTGGATGGACCAGCTAGGGGAGATGACTGCCTGCTCGTTCCGCATCACGATATGACGTGTTTCCGTTGGCTCTCCCATATAATGCATGACAAGGGCATCTTCTGGCATATCAAAGTACAGATAGACTTCCATACGTCTGTCATGCGTGTGGCAAGGCATCGTGTTCCATACACTTCCCGGTTCTAATTTTGTCATTCCCATCTCTAACTGACAGCTCTCTACCTGACCGGGAAGGATATATTTACAGATCGTTCTGTGGTTGGCAGATTCTAAGGAACCTAATTCCACTTTGTTGCAGTCTTTGACGATCACAACGCCATCTTCCGGTGTTCCTTCCGGTTTGATCAGAACAGTTGGACAGGTTCTGTGGGCAGGAGCACTGTTTAAGTAGAATTTGGCAGGCGCAGATGGATCAACACTCTCAAAAGTGATGTCTTTGGAACCCATTCCGATATACATGCCTTCTTTATGACCAACGTTATATACTTTGCCATCGACAGTGATTTTTCCGGCTTCTCCGATGTTTATGACACCGAGCTCACGCCGCTCGCAGAAATACTGTGCACGAAGTTCATCTCCGGCAGTCAGAGTTAAAGGCTTTACAGGAACAGCAGAACCGGTAATGATACGGTCGATGTGACTGTATACCAGTTTGATCTGATCCGGCTGGAACAGATCGTCAATCAAAAATTCTTCTCTTAATCGCTCCGTTGTGTAATGCTTGACATCTCTTGGAGATGCGGCAGTTCGTAATTCCATAATACATCCTTCTCCTTAAATAAAAATTATTTTGCTAACTCTAAATCAAAATTAAAGTAGTTTACAGCATTGTTATAAGAAATTCCACGTACAATTTCCTCGAGTGTCTCATAATCAGCCGGATATTCCCCGTTTTCTACCCATGTGCCGATCAGATTGCAGAGGATTCTTCTGAAATAATCGTGGCGTGTGTAAGATAAAAAGCTTCTGGAATCTGTTAACATTCCAACAAAACCGGAAAGGTTTCCGAGATTTGCAAGGGAGATCATCTGGTCAGTCATGCCGGTCTTATGATCGTTGAACCACCATGCGGAACCCTGCTGGATCTTTGCAACAGCAGTAGAATCCTGGAAACATCCAAGGATCGTACCGATGGACTGGTTATCGTTTGGATTTAAGCTGTATAAAATGGTTTTTGGAAGCTCGTCTGTACTGTTTAATGCATTTAAGAAATCTGCCATTTCGGAAGATGGAGCATAGTTATTGATGCAGTCGTAACCGGTATCAGGACCAAGTTTGTTGAACATTGGAGTGTTGTTGTCACGTTTGCATCCATAATGAAGCTGCATTACCCAGTTTCTCTTAGCGTACTCTTTTCCAACAAAAGCCATAAATGCTGTTTTGAAAATGATTTCTTCCTCTTTTGTGATGGAAGCTCCACCAAGACGTTTTGCAAAAATAGATTCTACAGTCTCAGCAGAAGCAGGAGCGTACATCACATACTCTAAACCGTGATCGGATACAGAGCATCCCATGGAAGCAAAGAAGTCCATACGGTTTTTTAATGCTTCACATAAAGAAGCAAAGGAATCTACCTTGATGCCGGAAACGTCAGATAAAGTCGCAAGGTAATCAAGATAAGTTGGTTTTTCGATATTCATTGCTTTATCAGGACGCCATGCCGGAAGAACCTGAACGTCAAAGCTATTGTCCTCAGCAATTTTTTTGTGCCACTCTAAGCTGTCAACAGGATCGTCTGTTGTGCAGATTAAAGTTACATTGGACTGTTTGATGATATTGCGGACAAACATGGATGGATCTGCAAGTTTTGCGTTACAGAGATTCCAGACTTCCTCCGCAGTTTTTTTGTTTAAAACACCGTTGTATCCGAAATATTTCTGTAATTCGAGATGGCTCCAGTGGAAAAGTGGGTTTCCGATTGCTTTTCCTAAGCATTCAGCCCATTTGAAGAATTTCTCTTTGTCTGGAGCTTCTCCGGTGATGTAATACTCATCCACACCGCAGGAACGCATAAAGCGCCATTTGTAGTGGTCGCCGCCGAGCCATACCTGAGTGATGTTTTCGAACTGGCGGTCCTCGTAAATCTCCTGTGGATTGATATGGCAGTGATAATCTAATACAGGTGTTGTCGCTGCATAATCAAAATATAATTTCTGAGCTGTTTCGTTGGAAAGAAGAAAATTCTTGTCCATAAATGGTTTCATAATAATGTCCTCCTAAAAGTTAAAATAATGTTGTTCCTCGTTTTATGATTTTTCCAGAGAAAATCGATTTTTTTGGCATTTCCTCTCCGGCTAAAACACCGAGCAATGTCTGGACTAACTGGTGTGTCTGGGTTTCTAAACGGTTGTCAACAGAAGTCAGCTCCGGTGTACAGCAGTTTGTCAGCATGGAGTTGTTATATCCCATAACGGAAAGGTCTTCCGGGATGCGAATCCCTTTTTTCTGCGCATATTTGATACTGCCAATCGCAAGGGAATCGTCAGAAGTCATGATGCCATGAAAAGACGCCCCTTTTTTTGCAATGTCTGCCACAAAGTCGGCAATCTCATCCAGATGTTCGATATTGCCGTCGTAAAAGTGGATCAGTTTTTCAAAACCCGGAATATTGTGTTCTTTCATTGCATCGCGGAATCCGTGAAGCTTCTTTAAGCCACTGTAGGATTTGGAATCATACAGATACAGGATATCCGTGATTCCTGCCTGAATCATTTCAGCTGTTGCCTCAAACATGGTTCCATAATCATCACAGAGTGTACTGTAAACATTCGGATAATCAAAGGAAGCATTTAACAGCATGATTGGAACCTGCGTGGAAACATCCTTAATATACTGGTTTTCATCCTCGGTGGAACCGATGAAGTTAGAACCTACCAATATAATGCTGTCCACCTTTTTGGAAAGAATTAAATTAAGGTAATTCTTTTTGATGTCCAGATTATAACCGGTACAGCATAAAAGAGATTCGTATCCGTTTGCCTGTAATTCCTGCTCCAGAAAGTAGACTGCCTTTGCAAGAAAAAGGTCAGACGAATCTGCACAGAGAATACCGATCGTTTTTAAGGAATGCAGTCCCATGCCACGTGCAAAAGCATTTGGAGTGTAATCGTATTTGTCGATGACATCCATGACTTTTTTGCGGGTGGATGGGCGGACGTTTTCACTGCCATTTAAAACACGTGATACAGTGGCGATGGAAACACCGGCTTTTTTTGAAATGTCGTAAATTGTCATTGCCATAGTAAATCCCCTGAAAAATGTGTTCTATGTAAGAAATGGACTTCCTTACATTATTATAAAGCTGCTTATGTATTATAAAAATGAAAGCAGTTACACTGCAATCATAAATATTATACAACAAGCAAAAAAATAAAGCAACAAAAGAAATGACAAAAATAACAAAAATGTTAAAATAATACGTGCAACATCAACAAAAATATGCGAAATGTACAAAATAATCAAAAATACATATTGACGAAATTGAAAAAAAGTGTAAGAATACAAAATGTAAACGCTTACAAATTGTAAAAATAAATAAAGCGAAACAATGATGAAAAAATGAATCGGGAGGCTGGAAATGGAACTTTTAAGTAAAGCAAAGACAGGAAAAGTAGAAAGACCTGTCAAAGTATTACAGTTTGGTGAGGGAAATTTTCTTCGTGCATTTGTGGATTACATGATCGATATTGCAAATGAGAGCGGAGATTTTAATGGAGATATCGTACTTGTAAAACCGATCGAGTTTGGAACACTGGATCGTTTCCATGATCAGGAGTGTCAGTACACAGTACAGTTGAGAGGAATTGTGGACGGAGAACCAAAACGTATCAATCGTATCGTGACCAGCGTGACGGATGTGGTAGATGCCTATGGAGAATATGAAAAGTATGCAGCATATGCAAAATTAGATACGTTACGTTTTATTGTATCCAACACAACGGAAGCAGGAATCGTCTATGACGATACAGATAAAATAGAGTTAAATCCTCCAAAGAGTTATCCGGGAAAACTGACAAAGTTCTTATATGAGAGATACAGACATTTTAACGGTGCGGCGGACAAGGGGCTTGTGATGCTTCCGGTAGAGCTGATCGACGATAATGGAATCCATTTGAAAGAATGTGTTTTAAAACTGGCAGCACTTTGGAATCTGGAAGAAGGATTCGCAAACTGGGTCAATGAGGCATGTGTGTTCACCTCTACATTAGTAGACCGTATCGTAACCGGATATCCGAGAGATGAGGCAGAAGAGCTTTGCAAAGAATTTGGATATCAGGATAACCTGATTGTTACCGGTGAGCCATTTGCGTTGTGGGTGATCGAGAGTGCAAAAGATATCAGTGAGGAGTTCCCACTCCCAAAAGCTGGTCTGCCGGTGATCTTCACAGACAACCAGAAACCTTACAAGCAGAGAAAAGTAAGAATTTTAAACGGAGCACATACTTCCTTTGTTCTCGCATCTTATCTGGCAGGAAATGATATTGTTCTCGAATCCATGCAGGATGAACTGATCTTCAACTTTATGAAGAAGACAATTTTTGAGGAAGTGATCCCGACACTGACATTGCCAAAACAGGATCTGATCGATTTTGCAAATGCAGTGATCACAAGATTTAACAATCCTTATGTAAAACATGCATTATTATCCATCTCTTTGAACTCTGTTTCAAAATGGAGAGCGAGATGCATGCCAAGCTTTTTGGGATATATTGAAAAAGAAGGAAAACTTCCCGAGCATTTGACATTCTCACTTGCAGCGTTGATGGCATTCTACACTGGAACAGAGATCAGGGACAAAGCGTTGATCGGACACCGTGGAGAGCAGGAATACAATATTTTGGATGATGCTGCAGTATTGGAATTTTTTGCGGCAAACAGCAGCAAAGAGCCAAGAAAATTCGTACATGCAGTCCTTTCGAATGAAGACTTCTGGGGACAGGATTTAAGCAGTCTTGCAGGCGTGGAAGATGCAGTTGCTTCTTATCTTACAGAGATCCGTGCATCTGGTATGAAAAAGGCAATGGAGAAAATTTTTGCATAATAAATAAGGAGTCCAACAGAAATGAAAGACTTTATGAAAATCAACGAAAACGATAATGTGATCGTTGCATTGAAAGAAATGAAAAAAGGAGAAAAGATCTCATTGGAAAACACGGAGATCGAAGCTCTTGAAACAATTCCTGCCGGACATAAAATGGCAGTGAAAGATATCTGCGAAGGCGCAGATGTTATCAAATACGGATTCCGTATAGGTACTGCGAAGGAAGATATCAAAGCGGGACAGTGGGTTCACACGCACAATATCAAAACTGCACTTGGAGATCTGCTGGAATACAAATATGAACCGGTACACATGGAAGAAAAAATAACAGAGGATGCCACATTCCTTGGTTTTCAGAGACCGGATGGAAAAGTCGGTGTCAGAAATGAAATCTGGATTATTCCGACGGTTGGCTGTGTCAACAATATTGCAACTGCCCTGGCAAAACGGGCGAATGCAAAGGTGAAAGGTTCCGTGCAGGAAGTGATCGCATTCCCACATCCTTATGGATGTTCCCAGATGGGAGATGATCAGGAGCATACACGAATGATCCTTGCGGATCTGATCAACCATCCGAATGCGGGCGGAGTGCTGGTGCTTGGACTTGGTTGTGAAAACAGTAACATTGATGTATTAAAACCATACATTGGTGATTATGACGAAAAGCGTGTGAAGTTCCTCGTCTGTCAGGAAGTGGAAGATGAGATGGAAAAAGGCGGGGAACTGCTTGAGGAACTGATCGATTATGCAGCTGCCTTCGAGCGGGAACCGATCAGCGTTTCAAAACTGATCATTGGCATGAAGTGCGGTGGAAGCGATGGATTTTCCGGCATTACCGCAAATCCTCTTGTGGGAAGATTTTCAGATCTTCTGATCAGCAAAAAAGGAACGACAATCCTCACGGAAGTACCTGAGATGTTTGGTGCTGAGACGATCCTTATGAACCGCTGTGAGAACGAGCAGTTGTTTGATAAGGCGGTAGAACTGATCAATGATTTCAAACAATATTTTAAAGATAATCACCAGACGATTTATGAGAATCCGTCTCCGGGAAACAAAAAAGGTGGTATTTCCACTTTGGAAGACAAGTCGCTTGGCTGTACCCAGAAGTCGGGAAATGCTCCAGTGAAGGGTGTGCTTGCCTACGGCGAACCTGTAGTGGCATCGGGACTGAATCTGCTCAGTGCACCGGGAAATGCCCTTGTGGCTGCGACAGCACTTGCTGCCAGCGGGGCACATATTGTGTTGTTTACCACCGGTCGCGGAACTCCGTTTGCATCTCCTGTTCCGACAGTCAAAATCTCAAGCAACAGTTCCCTTGCCGGAAGAAAGAAGAACTGGATTGATTTTAATGCGGGAGTGCTGGTGGAAGATCAGGAATTGGATGAGACGGCACAGAAACTATTTGATTATGTAGTAGAAGTTGCATCCGGTAAAAAAGTCTGTAGCGAGGAAGCGGGATTCCACGATATGGCGATTTTTAAACAGGGTGTTACATTATAAAAAGAATATAACCGGGAGAACCCGGAGAAAGAGGGGAAAGTATATGGCTATTTTAGACAAATTTTCACTGGAAGGAAAAATTGCTCTTGTCACAGGAGCATCCTATGGTATCGGTTTTGCGATCGCAACTGCTTATGCAGAAGCCGGAGCGACCATTGTTTTCAATGATATCAAGCAGGAGCTGGTAGACAAGGGGATTGCAGCTTATGAGGAAAAAGGAATCAAAGCACACGGTTATGTCTGCGATGTAACGGATGAGGAGCAGGTAAATGAACTCATTGCAAAAATTGAGAAAGAAGTCGGCGTGATCGACATTCTTGTGAACAATGCCGGAATCATCAAACGTATTCCAATGTGTGAGATGAAAGCATCTGAATTCAGACAGGTCATCGATGTGGATCTGAATGCTCCGTTTATTGTATCCAAAGCAGTGATTCCATCCATGATCAAAAAAGGACATGGAAAAATTATCAACATCTGCTCTATGATGTCAGAACTTGGCCGTGAGACAGTATCTGCATACGCAGCTGCAAAGGGCGGTTTGAAAATGCTTACAAAAAATATTGCATCTGAGTATGGCGAATACAACATCCAGTGTAACGGTATCGGACCTGGTTACATTGCAACACCTCAGACGGCTCCACTGCGTGAGATCCAGCCGGATGGAAGCAGACATCCGTTTGACCAGTTTATTATTGCAAAGACTCCTGCAGCGAGATGGGGACAGGCAGAGGATCTGCAGGGACCGGCAGTTTTCCTGGCTTCTGACGCATCTGATTTTGTGAATGGTCATGTTGTATATGTCGATGGCGGAATTCTTGCCTACATTGGTAAACAGCCATAAAAGCATATTTTCTGGTCAATTCTGCGCGTTATTAAAATGCACAAAAAAATGAAAAAAATATGAAAAAAGTAGTGCATTTTTTAAAAGACTATGCTATAATACAAAATGTAAGCACTTACATAATAGCGATATGACAAAGAAACAAACTGGGAAGGAAAAAGAATTGTCATATCGACTAATATAAGAATAAAGGAGAAGAAAACTATGAAAAAGGAATTTATGAAACGAGTAATGGCAGCTGGAATGGTAGCAGCTATGGCCCTTACAACAGTAGCCTGTGGGGGTTCCGCAGACAACAGTGCAAGCACAGACAAAGCAGAGGCACCAGCCGAGGATGCAGCACCTGCAACAGAAGCAGCAGCTGCCGAAGATGATGGCTCTTATGATGAATGTACATTAACAATTTCCTGGTGGGGTGGTGATTCAAGACATACAGCTACACAGGCAGCAGTTGACGCATTTATGAAAGCGTATCCAGGAATCACAGTTGAAACAACCTATTCCGCATGGGATGGATGGGAAGAGAAAATGGCAACTGCTTTTGCAGCAGGAACCGCACAGGATGTAAACCAGATCAACTGGAACTGGATCACACAGTATGATTCTGATGGAACAACATTCTTAAACTTAAATGACTATGCAAGCGTAATCGATCTTTCACAGGTAGATGAGAAATATCTTTCCATGTGTGAAGCATCTGACGGATCTTTAGCAGGACTTCCAATTTCCATGACAGGTAGAATTTTCTACTGGGACAAAACAACATTTGATGAAGTTGGATGCGAGATTCCTACAACACTTGCTGCATTAAAAGACTGTGGAGAGAAATTCAAAGCTTACGGTGATGACTATTATCCATTAGCTTTAGGCGAATACGACAGAATGATCCTTATGGTTTACTATCTTGAATCCGTATATGGAACAGACTGGGTAACAGGAGATACATTAAACTATACAAAAGATCAGATCGTAGAAGGTCTTGAGTTCATTCAGTCTTTAGAGGATGCACATGTAATTCCTTCTATCGCAACAATCGCCGGTGACGGAGCAGCTTCTCTTGACCAGAACCAGAACTGGATCGATGGACATTATGCAGGTATCTTCGAGTGGGATTCTTCTGCAAGCAAATTCGGTGCAGCATTAGAAGAAGGACGTGAACTTGTTGTTGGTGACTATTTAACAGACCTTGGTGATAACAAAGGTGGTTATGCTAAAGTTTCCATGTGCTGGGCAATCAACGCACAGACCGCTCATCCAAAGGAAGCAGCTATGCTTGTAAATTATCTTGCAAACAATGAAGAAGCAGCACAGATCTTAGCATCTGAAAGAGGTATTCCGGTTTCTAAATCCGCTCTTACAGCAGCAAATGACGCCGGATTATTAAATGAGACAGTTGTAGAAGCAAACGGAAAAGTTCTTGCATGGGTAAGCAACAGCCTGGATCCATACTTTGAGGATTCCCAGTTAAAAGGTTCTGATGGTGTTTACTATGATGCAATGGCAGGATTAAGCTATGGTGATTACACAGCTGATGAAGCAGCAGATGTATTGATCGATGGTATTACAGGAGTTATTGCACAGTAATTAAAAGAGATATAGATTCTTCTGGGGCTGCTACAAAGACAGCAGCCCTGTTTTAAAAATGGTGTTAATATGGATTTTGATAAAACGATCGGTGGATATCTGGAAAATACCGAATGGAAGGGAAGAACAGATATCGGCTGCCTGTTAAATGGGTGCAGACAGATGTATGCAGCCACACAGGATGAAAGGTATCAGAAGTTTATTCTGCAATATGTAGAAAAAATGTCAGAGGAATGGGAGAACGTCTTTTCAAAGACAGATGTGACAAAGAAAATAAACGCCGGATCTGCATGGATTTTTGCATATGAAAAGACCGGTGAGGAGAAGTACAAAGAGTATATTGAAAGAATGAAAGACGATCTGATGGGATTGTCAAGGACTGCAGAAGGCAGCCTGTGTGAAGAAGGGGATCATAAAAAGCTCATGACAGGACAGCATTTGTATGAAGTGCTTCCGTTTTACATGGAATATGAGACCAGATACCATAATAAGGCAGGATACAATGATATTGTAAACCAGCTTACAGAGATGAAAAGCGGAAAAGAAGCAATCTGGTATGTGATGGCTCTGATCGATGTATTGGATCACATGAGTATAGAGATATTTGAACATTACAAATCTCTGCAGGAGATTTTTAAAAAGACCATCAAGTGCATTCCACTGGGTGGAGATGCAAAGATGCAGAAAGTATGCATGGGATATGCAATTTTAAAGGCATGCAATATAGGGATATTAAATCCTGAAAAGTATTTGGAAACAGGACGAACACTTATTGATGGTGCAATAGATGAACCATTTGATCAAAAGGATGATGTGTCTATGGGTATCATGATGATGGCATATGCACAGTTTATCCGGGTTATGTAATCACAGTTAACAGGAGGTATGAGAGGTGGCTAAGAAAACAACTGCGGGGGCAGGTAAAATACCACAGAAAAAAAAGTCATTCAAAGATGTCTGTAAAGAGAATATAGGATTTTTCTTTATTCTTCCATGGCTATTCGGATTTTTGGCATTCAAATTTTATCCGATGGCATCATCTTTATTCTATAGTTTTACAGATTATAACCTGTTCAAGGGATTCCATGAAATTGGAACACTCCAGAACTATATTGATGTATTCACAACAAGAAAGATCGTGACGGCATTAAAGGTAACATTTAAATATGCATTTATCACAGTTCCATTAAAGTTAGTATTTGCGTTATTTATTGCCTACATTTTGAACTTTAAGATCAAAGGTGTCAATTTCTTCCGTACGGCATATTATATTCCATCTATTTTAGGTGGTTCAGTAGCGATCGCAGTATTATGGAAAGCAGTATTCCGTGATGACGGTTTGTTAAACACATTCATGGGATTCTTCGGAATCACAGGACCAAGCTGGCTGAGTGATCCAAAATATTCCCTGATTGTTATCTGCTTACTTCGTGTATGGCAGTTCGGTTCAGCAATGGTGATCTTCCTTGCTGCTTTAAAAGGAGTACCACAGGATCTTTACGAGGCAGCAGCTATAGATGGAGCAGGTAAATGGCGTCAGTTCTTCTCTGTAACAGTACCAATTATCACACCGGTTATTTTCTATAACCTTGTAACACAGCTCTGTCAGGCATTCCAGGAGTTCAACGGACCATATATCATCACAAAAGGTGGACCAAGAAACTCTACAACATTAGTATCACTGCTGATTTATAACAGCGCATTCCAGCAGTATGACATGGGTATGGCAAGTGCAATGGCATGGGTATTATTCGTGATCTTAATGATCTTTACGATCATTGCATTCTTAAGTCAGAAATACTGGGTATTCTATTCAGATGAGGAGGGTAAATAAATGGCTGCTGAGAGCAAGGCAAAACATATTATTAATTTGATCTTAAGATATACCGTCCTGATCCTGGTTGGATTTGTAATGGTTTACCCTTTACTTTGGATGGTTGGAGCAACTTTTAAATCCAACGCAGAGATTTTCTCAAGTATCGGACTTTTTACAGCGCATCCAAGCCTGGAAGGATATAAGGCAGCAATGCAGAATTATGGTGGTACGATCAACGTATGGAAAGCGATGCTCAATACGTTCTCCTATGTAATACCAAAAGTTGTATTCACCATGATCTCAGCTACGGTCACTGCATATGGTTTTGGACGTTTTGAATTTAAGGGAAGAGGATTTCTGTTTGCGGTTATGATGGCAACCTTATTCCTTCCACAGGTAGTATTAAATGTTCCACAGTTTATCCTGTTTTCCAAATTAGGATGGGTTGATTCCAAATTGTATCTCCCGATCATTGTTCCTACTTTGTTTGCGACAGATACATACTTCGTGTTCATGTTAGTACAGTTCCTGCGCAACGTACCAAAAGAGCTGGATGAAGCTGCCAAAATTGACGGATGTAACTCCGTACAGACATTGATCAAAGTCATCGTTCCGATGTTGTCTCCGGCGATCACATCCTGTGCATTATTCCAGTTTATGTGGTCATCCAATGACTTTATGGGACCTTTGCTTTATGTAAATACTCCTGCAAAATATCCACTTGCTATTTTCGTAAAAATGTCGATGGATGCAGATGCAGGATTCCAGTGGAACCGAATTTTAGCATTATCACTGATCTCCATCATTCCTTCCCTGATCGTATTCTTTATGGCTCAGGATAAATTCGTAGATGGTATTTCA
>ENA-OPDH01002283-OPDH01002283.1-human-gut-metagenome-genome-assembly--contig:-NODE-2283-length-12630-cov-2.474592_pt1 | contig 12630 bp, 10 predicted proteins | sample MGYA00241260_ERZ501500 | MGnify/ENA primary metagenome ERZ501500 (study PRJEB25962, sample SAMEA2042519) | human gut metagenome | biome: human gut; feature: human-associated habitat; material: faeces...
CACCATGCTGTAGCCCAGTGCGATCAGTGCATAGATGCTGCCAAGGGACAAACCATTGATCAGCTGGCTGAAAAACACTGTCATGGATGGATACTTCCTTTCTTTCCGGCGCTGTTGCACGCCTTATGTGGGGATACACTTTTTTACCAAAAAGGCGGAGAGCACCGGGGCAATACTGTTCCGGCGTTCTCCGCAGTCGGGTCAATTTACGATCATTCGGATCTCAGCAGCGCTTCCATCACCGGTCGATGGAAGAAAGCTGGGATCAGAACATTTCCTTCAGCACCGGCTTGCCGTCCACATAGGTCAGGATAGCAGTGCTCTTGACGGGGTTGTGGTGCTCGTCGAAGGTAAAGGTGCCGGTGATGCCCTCGATGGTGCCGGAGGCAATGGCATCGTTGACAGCCTGCTTGTACTCATCGGTACCGGCCTCCAGGCCGGCATCCTCAGCAGCCTGCACGCCGTAGACCACGGTCTTGCATCCGGCCATCAGTGATTCAAAGCCCGTTTGACTGGTGACGACGTAGACGGCTTGGCAATGTTTGATGAGACCGATGGGGGCAAAAGCTTCCGTAAGAACAACGGGTTTTCTTCTTCCAGTCCAATCGATGGCCTCGAGCGCTTGCGTGAGGTAACCCTTTTTGGCTCCTGCCAATACGTCCGGATGGGTTTTGATCAGGACGGTTGCCAGAGGATTGTCGTTGACTGCGTCTTCGAGCATCCGTCTGAAGCTTTCGGCATCAGCCGCTCCAAGTCGGACGCTGGCGTCTCCTTGGGTTTGGTCGATGCAGAGAACATACGGGCCCTTGACAGCGCCGTTGTCCGGTCCCGGCCAATCACTCGGACACAAGGGCGTGCAGTTGTACTTGGAAAAATCCGACGACACGATGCGCTCAATGGCTGATTGAGCTCGGGCTGCGAGTTCCGGCGTCAACCATTCTTCGTAATGAATACAGGCCGCCTCAATGCAGCTTGCTGAAGCAGCATCGTAATAAACCCCGACGGGATCCACCAGAATGGAAAGTGGCGGTGCGTTTTTAACGCCCAATCCGACGGAGCGCAAAAAGCCGTCTTCCAAGGCAATGTAGGGAAGGTGATGCTCTTTGGCGTAAGAGATGGCTTTTTTAGCCGTCTCTTTTTTCCCCCAGCCGACAACGGCGTCTGAGTCTTTGTATGTCTCGTATTCCGGAGCCAGAAAAGCTTCGAGATGCGGCAGGCGTTTGATGCCGGATGAAAAAATGTGAATCACGTTATCAAAAAGGCAAAAGAAGGCGCACTATAAGACTCAGTTCGAATCGATTCGTTACTCTCAACAAATATGGAGTCGGGAATCTCAGCCTTCATTCTAGTCATTTCCGTATTTGAGCAAGGAGAGGCTGTTTTCCCGGTCTTCCGTCTCTTTTCACCTGGGTTTCGAGAGGTGCGCGGAATTTTTGGAGGTTGGTTTGCCACAATCTCTACTTTCGCTAACGTTCTGATTTTGCTATCCTCAACGAATATGTCAATCAAGTAACCGGCGCAAATCCAATTGCTGCCGGCTAGTATGCAAGACCAACCACAAACAGAAGAAACAACACCCTCCGAAGAACACAGTTTTTTTGAAAAGCTGCGTTCCCTCTTTAAGAAAGAACCGACGACGGCTGAGGAATTTTCCAAAACCCTCAAGCGTGCTCACGGGCAGAAAATCATCGACACCGAAGCGCTGACCATGATGGAAGGCGCACTGAAGGGCGGCCACTTGTGTGCGTCCGATCTGATGGTTCCCCGCGCTCAGATCGAAGCCGTGGATTTGGAAGAACCGCGCGAGGTGTGGCTTCCTAAGGTGATCAACCGCGGCCACTCTCGCTTTCCCGTGATCGAAGGCGACTTGGACGAAGTCAAAGGTGTTTTACACGCCAAGGATCTGCTTCGTTTGTTTGTCGATCCGACTTATGATGTTCGGGCTCACCTGCGTCCCGCACGTTTTATTCCTGAAACGCAGCCCCTGAATGTGGTGCTCCGTGATTTTCGCATCACGCGCAATCACATGGCGTTGGTGATTGATGAGTTCGGTTCCGTGTCCGGTTTGATCACGATTGAAGATGTCATTGAACAGATCGTGGGCGAGATTGCCGACGAATTCGACAACATCAATCTGGGCAAAGACAACATTACCCCGGTGGATAACGAACGCTGGCGTGTGAAGGCTGAGACGTATTTGGATCAATTCAATGAGTTCTTCAACGTTCATTTGGAAGACCAGCATTGCGAAACCGTGGGCGGCCTGGTGACGGATCGACTGGAGCATGTTCCGCATCGCGGCGAGAGTGTGGAAATCGACGGGTTCCGTTTCAAAGTTCTCATGGCCGATGACCGTCAGGCTCATCTGTTCTTGGTTGAACGTCTGGTGTCTGCGACCCGCGTTGAGGAAAAAGACGCGCAACCGAACGAGACGGCTGCATGAGCTTTATTGAAAGAGTAACGACGGGTCGGGCAGGAATTGCACTGCGCTTGGCAGCGGCAACTCTTGCCGGGGCTTTGGGCAGTGTTGCGTTTTCCGTTGCAGCAGCCAATTGGTTTCTGCTCGTGTCGCTGGCTGTGCTGTTTTTGGTGACCGTACGAACGGAAACGAAAAAAGAGGGGTTCGGCGTCGGTTGGCTGTGGGGGCTTGCTTTTTTCTCCATTGGTCTGCGCTGGTGCTACGGCTCTTTGCACGATCACGGGCAGCTTCCTGCGGTTTTGTCTGTTGCCGCCATTGTGCTTTTGGCGGGCGTCCTGGCTCTTTTTATCGGCACCGTAACGGGACTGACGCGAGCTTTTCCGATTTCTCGCCGACTCAAGCTCATTGTGCTGTTGCCGACGCTTTGGAGCGTTTTTGAGCTCCTGCGAGGCGTGGAGCCCGCCGGTTTCGGATGGCTTTCCATCGGGTACGCCTACTCGACAGACTTTTTCGGAGAATGGGCACCGCTTGCCGGCGTCTATGGAGTGGGGTTTGTTGTGGTTCTGACGGTGGGTTTGGCCGTGGAGCTGTTGTTTCCCGCCGAAGATAAAAAGCCGTGGCTCAAAACGCTGGACGCCATTGCGATTGGCGCCCTGGCTTTGGTGACGCTGGCACTCAACGATGTGACCTACAGCGAACGCGGTCCCAAGCTGGAAGTGCGCCTTGTGCAGCCGGATTTGCCAGTTACGATGGCCTATCGACCCGCAGAGGCCGCGGCTCGTATTGATCGCGCCGTGGCAATGAGCAATCGTTCCGCAATGGGAAAGCCGCTGGACCTGATTGTTTGGCCGGAAAGCACGATTGTCTCTCCCTTGAGAGACGGTCTTGACAGTGCGGCTCTGGCTGCGGTGGACGTCGCTGAGAAAACAGGGGCGGCAGTCGTCTTCAATGCTTTCTTTCGAGAGGGCCCGGGACGCTACTACAACGCCATGTGGATGGCAGAGAGCAACCATCGACCGGCAAGACTCATTTATCGCAAGCACCACTTGGTGCCTTTCGGCGAATTTGTTCCGACGGGATTTCGCTGGTTTGTGGATGCGTTGGGCATTCCGATGGCCGATCAGCTCAGAGGTCCTGTGGGAGGCGATTCATTTGATGTGGCCGGAATCCAGGCTGCCGGCGGTATCTGTTACGAGAATATGTTCGGTGAAGAACTGCGGCACGCATGGGACAAGGCCAATCCCGGTTTCATTCTCAATACGGCGAATCTGGGATGGTTTACCGACGCGGTTTTGCCGCAATTTACGGCGATGAGTGCCATGCGAGCCCGGGAAACGGCGCGTCCGCTTATTCAGGCGGTGCAAAACTCACACTCGGCTTTAATCGGACTGGACGGCAAGACGCAGCGATTGGCTTCCAAGGGCGCTCAGAATCTGGATATGACGGTGGTGACGGCCACGGGATCTCCGACGCCTTTTGTTCGGTACGGACATTGGCCGCTGATCGGTCTTCTGGTGGTGTTATTGGCCAGCTGCTTGACGCTTGCCTTTCGTGTTGTCCGTCGACAGCAAGCCTAACGACAAAGCTAGCCTTGTGTATTGAGATTGTTTTCTACATGCGCGGTTCGTTTTGTTTTTTCGACGACCGCGCTTTTTCTCTTGGTTCTTCATAGCGGACGATTCTCCAGCCTTTGTACCAGCACAGCATGCGTATGCCCACGATGAAAAACGTGGCTGTCATCAATGCAACGAATTCTGAAACGCCGGCGACGTGCAATCCGATGTAGAGCCAAGCTCCGACAAATGCAGCCGATGCATAGGGCAGTTGGTCGGACATCACCATCGGCAGACGATTGAGAAAAACGTCTCGCAACAAACCTCCGAAGACGCCTGTACACACGCCCATCAGTACGGCCGGGAGATAGGGCAGATCGTAAGTCAGTGAGAGCGAAGTGCCGCCCGCGGTGAAGAACCCCAACCCGACCGCATCAAGCCACACGAGGATGGTTTGATGCAGCTTGTCTTGAAAAAGTCGGACGATGACCGGAGCAAAAAAAGACAGGGCGAGCGTCGTCCACACATACTCCTGATTGGCAATCCAGTACATGGGACGGTTGCCGATGACAAGGTCGCGCACGATGCCGCCGCCGAAAGCCGTGACGAAAACGACGACGAAAACGCCTACCGGATCGATTTTCTTGCCTTTGACAGCAAAAAGGCCGGAAAGAGCAAAGGCAACGATCCCGACGGAATCGGTAAAAGTCAGGAGACTGGTTTGCATGAGTCGATAATAGACAAAGACAGATTATTTGTGCCTAGGACACGTAACAGATAGTGTTTGATTTCTTGGCAAAAGCATCCTTTCGTCCAATGGACTAAAATTGCCAAATTATTTTGTCCAAGCGCTCCCGTACTGAGCTCATATTGAGACCGGGCGCATTTATTCATAAAAACCATGATTACCTTTCAGGAAGTGATCCTGCGCCTGCAGGAGTATTGGAACAAACAGGGCTGCGCTCTGCTGCAGCCGATTGATATCGAAGTCGGTGCCGGCACCTCGCATACGGCCACCTTCCTGCGTGCACTCGGTCCGGAACCGTGGCGTGCTGCCTATGTGCAGCCGTCTCGTCGCCCGAAGGACGCCCGCTACGGTGAAAATCCCAATCGTTTGCATCAACACCATCAATATCAGGTGGTGTTGAAGCCTTCGCCCGTGAATATCGTGGATTTGTACCTCGGGAGCCTTCGTGCTTTGGGGATCGATACGTCCGTCAACGACATCCGCTTCGTGGAAGACAACTGGGAAAACCCGACGCTCGGCGCCTGGGGTCTGGGTTGGGAAATCTGGATGAACGGTATGGAAGTGACGCAGTTTACGTACTTCCAGCAGGTGGGTGGCTTGGAATGCAAGCCGATCACGGGTGAAATTACCTACGGTCTGGAACGTCTGACGATGTACCTGCAAAACTGCGACAACGTGTTCGACCTGATCTACACCAAGTGGAAGGACGGTCTCGGTCAGGAACACACGCTGACCTATGGCGACGTTTTCCATCAGAACGAAGTCGAGCAGAGTAAGTACAACTTCGAAGCGAGCGACCCCGAAAAACTCTTCAAGCAGTTTGACTACTTTGAAAGCGAAGCCAAGCGCTTGATGGAGCTTGAATTGGCGCTTCCGGCTTATGAAATGGTTTTGAAGGCCGGCCACACGTTTAACCTTCTGGACGCTCGCGGCGCTATTTCGGTGACCGAACGCGCCGCCTACATCGCCCGTATTCGCAACTTCAGTCGCGCTGTGGCGCAGAGCTACTACGACTCGCGCGAACGCCTGGGCTTCCCGATGCTCAAGGCATAAGTCCATTTACCAGTTTGTCGCGAGAGAAGATAAAAAATGAAGAGCTTATTTGTTGAACTGCAAACCGAAGAGCTCCCGCCGAAGGCTCTGAAAAAGTTGTCCGAAGCCTTTGCCGCCGGCGTTCACAAGTCGCTGGTTGCGCAATCGATGCTCACCGAAACGAGTACGGTCAAGGCTTACGGCGCACCCCGCCGCATGGGTGTTCTGATCACCGAAGTGCTCGAAAAGAGTCCGGACAAGGCGTTTGAACAGCGTCTCGTACCGGTACGAGTGGGGCTTGACGCCGAAGGCAAGCCCACGGCTGCCTTGACTAAGAAGATGGCCGCCCTGGGCATCACGACGGATGTCTCTGAACTTAAGCGCGTCAATGACGGCAAGAACGAGCAATTGGTCTATACGGGCGTTCGCGCTGGTGTGACCGTTAAGGATGCTTTGCAAAAGGCCCTTGAAGATGCCGTCAAGGCATTGCCGATTCCGAAGGTGATGAACTACCAACTTGCCGACGGCGTGACGACTGTGCAGTTCGTGCGTCCCGTCAAGCACCTCGTTGCGCTCTACGGCGAAGACATTGTGGACGTCGAAATGTTCGGTCTGAAGGCCGGCCGCACCACGATGGGGCATCGCTTTGAAAGCGCCGGTGAAATTGAAATCGCTTCGGCTGACGCCTACGAAGAAACGATGCGCGATACGGGCCACGTGATGGCCGACTACGCCAAACGCCGCGAGATGCTTGTGACGCTTCTGCACGAAGCGGCAGAGAAGGCCGGCGGCACGCTTATTGCGCCCGAAGATCTGATCGATGAAGCCAATTCGCTCACCGAATGGCCCGTGATCTACATTTCCGAATTCGAAGAAAAGTTCCTCGCTGTACCGGAAGAATGCTTGATTCTGACGATGCAGACCAATCAGAAGTACTTCCCGATGCGTGACGCGCAGGGTAAGCTCATGAATCGCTTCTGCCTGGTGTCGCACATTCATGCCACCGACGGCGGCAAGGAGATCGTGGCCGGCAACGCCCGCGTGGTGCGCGCGCGTTTGGCCGACGCCGAATTTTTCTACACGCAGGACTGCCAGACGACGTTGGAAAGCCGCGTTCCCGGCTTGTCTCATGTGGTGTACCACAACAAGCTCGGCAGCCAGGGCGAACGTATGTTGCGCGTCAAAGCCATTGCTCACGCCGTTGCCGAGAAAATCGGTGCCGATGCTGTGAAGGCCGAACGTGCGGCCGAACTAGCCAAGGCTGACCTTCGTACGCTCATGGTGGGCGAATTCCCCGAACTGCAGGGAATTATGGGCGAGTACTACGCCCGTCACGACGGCGAACCCGACGACGTGGCCCTCGCCATCCGCGAACACTATCAGCCCCGCTACGCGGGCGATGCGCTCCCCTCGACGCCGGTGAGCCTTGCCGTCGCGCTCGCGGACAAGATGGAAACGCTCACGGGCCTCTTCGGCATCGGTCAGATGCCGACGGGTGAAAAGGATCCGTTCGCGCTTCGCCGCCATGCGCTCGGCGTTCTTCGCATGCTCATGGAAAAGGGCCTCGCCCTGTCGCTTCGCGACCTCGTCGACGCGGCCTGGGAAGTCGAATCGGGCGTTGCGGGCGTGAGCGATCATCGCGAAGAGCTCATGAGCTTCTTCTCGGACCGTCTGCGCGTGATGCTTCGCGACATGGGCTACAGCGCCCAGGAAGTCGACGCCGTGCTCGCGCTTCGTCCGACGCATCTTGCGGACCTGCCCAAGCGCCTCGCCGCCGTGCGCGCCTTCATGGGGCTCCCGGAAGCCGCGTCGCTCACCGCCGCCAACAAGCGCATCGGCAACATCCTCAAGAAGGCCGGTGACGAAGAAATCGGCGACGTCTCGGAAGCCGATCTCGCCGAAGACGCCGAAAAGGCGCTCTACGCCGAGCTCGTTCGCGTCGAACCCGAAGCGACGGCCGACTTTGAAGCGGGCCGCTACGAAGAAATGCTGCGCCGTCTCGCGGTCCTCAAGGCCCCGGTCGACGCCTTCTTCGAGTCCGTCATGGTCAACGCCGAGGATCCGAAGCTGCGCCGCAACCGTCATGCGCTCCTGAAGCGCCTCTACGGCGCGATGAACCGCGTGGCCGAACTCGCCCGCGCGCAGTAATCGAAGACGCTGAGAAGGGGGACTTCGTCCCCCGCGCATACCCGCGGAGGATGTTCGGCATTCCCGCGGGTTTTTTCTGAGGTTTGAAAAATGGATGCGATTCGAGGCTTTTGCTTTTACGTCGTGCTCGGCGTGACGGTGATCTTTCTCTCGCTCGCGGCCCTTCTCGCCGCGCCCTTTACGAATGAAGTGTGGCGCTACGAAAAGCTCTGCCGCCCCTGGGCGAAGTTCATCCTTCGAACGCTGGAGGTGATCTGCGGCGTTCACGTGAAGGTCGAGGGCTGGGAGAACATGCCCCCGGCCGAAAGTGCCCACGTGGTGCTAGCGAAGCATCAGTCGGCCTGGGATCCCTTCTGGCTCGGCGCCTGGCTGCCGGCGCGCGCCTCCTTTCTCTACAAGAAGTCGCTCCATTGGATTCCCGTCGTGGGCTGGCTCATCTGGTCGATGAACATGCTCGCGATCGACCGCTCGCAGGGGCGAAGCGCCTTTCAGAACTTCATGGCGAAGGGCCCCGAGTATCTGCGCCGCGGCTGGTGGATCTGTCTCTTTCCCGAAGGGACGCGCGTGCCGCCCGGAGAATCCTGGCCCCTGAAGACGGGGGGCGCCCGCTTTGCAGTGGCCCACGGCGTGCCGATTCTTCCGATCGCCCACAATGCGGGCCGCTGCTGGCCCAAGAACAGCATCGCGAAGCACCCCGGGACGATCACGGTCGTGATTGGAAAGCCGATCGAGACGACCGGACGCGAGCCGCATGAATTGACCGAATCCCTGCGGACGTGGTTTGCCGAAACCGAAGAAAGGATTTCTCGGTGAGCTCGGAAGTCTCCCTGCACGAGATCACGCGTCCCGACGGTACGCGTTGCGACGTTCTCTGGCGCCGATGCGCCGGGGCGTCGTACTGTTGCGGCTCGGGGCGCCTCCGTTTCTTTTTCGTCAACGGCAACGTCCGCTTCTTCCGCGGGATGATGAAGAGAATCGAGGCGCTTTCCTTTCCGCCCGAAAGAATCGGTTCGTGGCGAGTGAAGAGCCTCTCGCCGATTGCGGAAAAAACGTTTCGGATCGGCCTCGAACACCCGACGGAGGGCGAGAAAAGCGTGGTCTGCGCCGTGCGCGCGGATGCGAGAAGGCGCTCGATCGGCGCGCAGGCGGACCGAACGCTTCGCCGCATCGCCGTCACGCTTCCGGGCGAATACTGCGAAGCGCTTGTCCCTTATGCGCTGAGGCTCGTCGACTGGTCGACGCTTCTCGTGAGCGATCCCCGCTTGTTCTCCTGCAGGGAAGATGTCGCCCGACAAAGAACGCTTCGCTGGCGCGGGCGGGAGTATCCCGTGCGGCTCGGGGCGCGCTCGTCGCACGTCGAGGACGAGGTTCTGCATCTGCGCGCCGCACCCGACGCGTCGGAAGCCGAAATCGAGGCCGCGTACGAGCGGTTTCTTCGGAGGGACTTCGAGGCCTATGTCGGCCCCATCCACGAGCGGGCCGTGGAAGAGACGAATCTTCGGCCCTCGGAGTGGGGGATGATTCGGCGGGGCGTACACACGCTCGGGCGCTGTACGCTTCCCGCCCGCAGGGTCACCTATCACTGGCGAATCGTCGCCGAAAGCGAAGCCTTCGTGCGCTCCATCGTGATTCACGAACTCTGTCACCTCCGGGAGATGAATCACGGTCCGCGCTTTTGGCGTCTCGTTCTTTCCTTCTGTCCCGAATACTTCGCCCTGCACCCGAGACGCCGAATGCCGAATCTCGGCTGATCAGGCGCGTTCGGGAACGTTCTGGGCGAGCCGCACGAAGGCTTCGACCGGAAGCGTTTCGGCCCGGGCTTCGGGACGCACGTCGAGCGCCGCGAGCTCTTCGGCGGTGAACCACGCCGAGAGGGCGTTGCGCAAGGTCTTTCTGCGCTGTCCGAAGGCGGCCGTGACGATTTGGCCGAGCGTCTCGACGTCGACGGGAGCGAGTTCCTCGCTCGGGCGCGGGCGCATGCGCACGATCGACGACGTCACCTTCGGCGCGGGCACGAAGGCGCCGGGCGGCACGTCAAAGAGCTTCTGCATCGAATAGCGGTACTGCAGCATGACGGAGAGACGCCCGTAGGTCTTGCTTCCCGGGGCCGCGACCATGCGGTCGACCACTTCCTTTTGCAGCATGAAGTGCTGATCGACGACCCGGTCGGCCGCTTCGGCGAGCTTGAAGAGAAGCGGCGAAGAAATGTTGTAGGGAAGGTTCCCGATGATGCGCAGACGCTTTTCGGGAAGCACCGCGTTCCAGTCGAGTTTCAAAGCGTCCGCTTCGATGAGCGTGAGTTCGGATTCTTCGAACTGAGTGCGCAGGAACGCTGCGAGGTCCCGGTCGATTTCCACCGCGGTTTCGTGTCCGGCGAGCGCAATGATTTCCCGCGTGAGCGCGGCCTGTCCCGGGCCGATTTCCACGATGGCCTCGCCGGGGTGCGGATCGATGCTGCGCACGATGCGGTCGATCCAGTGGCGGTCATGCAGAAAATTCTGCCCGAAGCGTTTGCGGGCGTGATGCCCTTCCAGCCATTCCTGTTTCACGGTGTGGATTCTCTTTGCGTTGGGATCAAAACAAACGAGCCCGGGGCCCGGGCTCGTTCGAGAGGGAACATCAATCGAGGTTTTCGCCTCGGATCTCGACGTAGGCCTGGTCGCGCAGTTCGCGCTGCCAGTTGTAGACGGCTTCGGCGAGCTTCTTTTCACGAAGCGCCTGCCGCGCGGCGATGCGCATGCGCTGGGGATTGCCTTCCTTGTCGGTGCGGCGTTCGATCACCTGGATGAGGTGGTAGCCGTACTGCGACTTGATCGGTTCGGACACCTGACCGGGCTGCAGGGCGTTCATGGCCGCTTCGAATTCGGGAACGGTGTCGCCCGCCTGGATCCAGCCGAGGTCGCCCCCGCGCGTGGCGGAGTTGTCGACCGAGTTGAGTCGCGCCATCGTGGCGAAGTCGGCTTCGCCGCTGTCGATGCGCGCCTTGATTTCGTTGAGGCGGCGAAGCACGTCGGCTTCCGGCGTGATGTCGCTCACGAACATGAGGATGTGGCGCACGTGCGTCTGCACGACGGGGCCGCCCGAGAGCTTCGCTTCCACGCCGTCGCGCTGGTCGAGCACCTTGATGACGTGCACGGCGGTCTTCGACTGCGTTACGAAGACGTTGCCGGTCTTGGGATCCTTGGAGATCGCGTCCCAGAATTCGGAGGGAATGCGCGAGCGGTCGCGCCAGCCGAGGTCGCCCCCTTCGAGGGCGTCGGGCGAACGGGAGTGCGACGCCGCGAGAGCGCTGAAGTCCTCGCCGTTGCGGGCGCGCTGCGCGAGCTGCATGCCCGTTTCGAGGAGCTGCGTTTCGTCCGCGCCGGGTTCGAGCGGCAACAGAATGTGCGCGAGACGGTATTCCGTCGTATCGGCGTTCGTGAAGCCCGCCTGTTCGGCGAGGTACGTGTCGATTTCGCTGTCGAGAATGACGATCTTTTCGTCGACTTCGCGTTCGCGCAGACGCTGCGTCGTGATTTCGTCGCGGATTTCTTCGCGGAAGGCGGCGAACGACACGCCGTCGGCGGCGAGACGCTGGTTGAGTTCGTCGACCGAGAGGTTGTTCTGACGGGCGATCTGTTCGATCGAGGCGTTCACCATCTGGTCGTCGATGCGGATGCCGGTTTCCTTGGCGCGCTGCATGATGGCGCGTTCCGTGATCAGGCGGTCGAGCACCTGGGCGCGCAGGGTTTCCATGGGCGGCAGCTGAATGTTCTGACGGCGCAGATTGATCGCGACCACATGGGTGCGGTTCTGGAGTTCACGCTCCGTGATGACGTCCTGATTGACGACGGCCACGATGCGGTCGAGTTCTCCCTCTTCGAGTCGGGAGATCACGTAGATCGATTCGGGTTCGGCCGGAGCCTGCGCGGCGGGCGCGGCCTGCTGCGCCGGAGCGGGCGCGTCCATGATGCTCGCGGCGTGAGCCGAGGAGAGGCCGCCGAGAAGGACGGCAAACGTAAGCAGCTTATTCATAGTAGTCGTAAGGCGCCGACGTCATCGGAGCCGAGGTTCGGGTCTGATAGCCCTTGATGTTTCGTTGAAGCTCGGAGAGCGGATTGTTACCAATGCTACCCAAGCCGGAGAGCTCAAGTTGTAAGAAGAAGTTGGTTTCCTCTTCGTTCGAGGTGGTCGTGTAACGTTGGGCAACCGCACGGAAGATCCAGCAGTCGTGATGATATTCGAGCCCGCCGATGACTTCGAGCGGCTTGCTGCCGCGAAGCGAGTAGTTGTAGCGGAAGAGCCCGTAGAGGCGTTCCGTGAGCGGCCACTGCATCGCGAAGTCCACCTGCTTGATGTGGTTATAGGCGTCGTCGGGCGAGTAGTTGTAGCGGTAGTAGAGCCCCATAAGCGACATGGGCTTGGGCATCCAGCGCAGCCCCGCGTTGATCTTCACGAAGCGGTTCTGGGCGGAGGAGTACTGCGCGGCGGCCGAGCTCGTGACGTTGCGCGTCAGGCGAGCGCCCACGCTCGCGAGGAGGTCGCTTCGGACTTCCTGTTCGCCCACGACCCGTCCGTTGTCGCGGTACCAGTAGTAGGGGCTGCCTTCCGGGAAGGTTACGCGCTGGTCGTTGAAGTACTGGCGCTGACCGACGCTCGCGCGGAAGAGTTCAAGTCCCGTCTTCCGGTCGATGTAGCGCGTCGACAGGACGGCGGTGAGCTGATTCGCTTCGGAGACGCGGTCGTAACCC
>ENA-OPDH01002287-OPDH01002287.1-human-gut-metagenome-genome-assembly--contig:-NODE-2287-length-12603-cov-2.709914_pt1 | contig 12603 bp, 6 predicted proteins | sample MGYA00241260_ERZ501500 | MGnify/ENA primary metagenome ERZ501500 (study PRJEB25962, sample SAMEA2042519) | human gut metagenome | biome: human gut; feature: human-associated habitat; material: faeces...
GCAGATCGGCGTTGCTCCTGCTCATGAATTTCTCTTCCGCATCACGGTCATGCCTGTGGGCGCATATTTCCAGGGCGCCGTCAAGCCCTTGAAGGTGCGCGTGTCCGACTACGATCGCGCCGCTCCCCGCGGTACCGGTCACGTCAAAGCCGGTCTTAACTATGCTATGAGCCTGTATCCCACGATGGAAGCTCATCGTCACGGCTTTGCTGAAAACATTTATCTGGATCCGGCATCCCGCACTTATGTGGAAGAAGCGGGTGGCGCCAATGTCATCTTTGTCGATAAAGACAACAACCTGATTGTTCCGAAGTCCGATTCGATTCTGCCTTCGATCACCCGTCGTTCGCTCGTATATGTCGGCGAACACTACCTCGGTCTCAATGTGATCGAACGCAAGGTTGCCCTGGAAGAAGTCAAAGACTTCAAGGAAGCCGCCTTGTGCGGTACGGCTGCCGTTCTCGCACCGATCGGCGAAATTCACACCAAGGACGGCGTCATCGCACTGCCCTCCGGTATGGACAAGATGGGCGAGATCTCCGGCAAGTTGCGTGAAACGCTCACCGGCATCCAGGCGTGCGAAATCGAAGCTCCGGAAGGCTGGGTTGTTGAAGTCGGCAAGGAAAGCGACTTCGAATAACGTCATTGCTTGACGACAGAAATTCCGCATCGATCTGAGTCTTCGGTGCGGAATTTTTTTGTCCAATAACGATCGATTTGTTTTTGGACAAAAAGAGAAGAAAAAGAGGACAATTGACAGATGTCTTTCAACGGCAATGCATTCCATGGAACAAATCGCCGCATCTGTGATCTTCTTGGTCGTGCTGAGCGTTCTTTTACTCTGGCGGAAAAAGAAGCAAAAACAGCAAATCCGCCTTCAAAGCTCGGGACTTGCCTCAACCCTCTCCTCGCTTCTCGACTCTCTTCCTTTGTCGAGAAACACACTTGAGCAATACCTTTCAGGACATAAGTATTTCAGTCACACGGATTGGGAGCGCTTGCAAGAGTGCCGGCAAATACTCCTGCAGACACTGCGAAACCATCCTCTTGCCGATTATGAAGCAATCGAGCAACCGCCGGCACAGTTTCTTTTGCGTTTTGCTCTCGCCGTTAAGTCCGGGCTTGGAAATCGAGAGGATTACAACCGCAAGGCGGAAGATTTTCTTTTATCGCATTGGGAAAAATTTTTTGATCAATGCGAATCCAATCCGCTGACGCAAGCTCAGCGTCGAGCTTGTATCAATGATGATGACAACACGCTTGTGGTGGCCGGAGCCGGCAGCGGCAAAACCTCTACGATCATCAGCAAATGTCTTTATCTCATTCAAAGCGGATTGGCTCTGCCCGAACAAATCCTGCTTTTGGCATACAACCGCAATGCGGCTGATGAAATAAAAGAACGCATCAAGCGAAAAATCGGCAGTACAAAACTAGACGTCCACACCTTCCACTCTTTCGGGAACAAGATCCTTAATCAACACAATGACAATAACCTGCGCTTGACGAACTTTGTCGAACAGGATGTCGAATTTTCACGTTTTATCGTCTCGACTGTACAAGAAGCAGCCGAGAAAAATCCCGCCTATAAGAAAACCTTAATTCGTTTCTTTCAGGAACACCAAATACCTGTTTATGCTGAGTCTGACTTCAGCGACGCCGATCTTTTCAACGCCTTTCGCAATAGTCTGGACTTAAGAACCTTCAGAAATGAGCTGGTTAAAAGCGGCGGCGAGCTCTATATCGCCAATCTGCTCTACCGTTGGCAGATCCCTTACGCATACGAAGCCCGTTACCCTCATATCACTAACGCCAGTTACAAACCGGACTTCCTGATTACCGATCAGCCGTTTGCGCAATCCGAGACCAATCCCCTCTATTCGGAACGTTCTTTTCGGACGATCCGTTCCGGTGCACGTGTGGCTTGGATTGAATATTTCGGCATTGACCGCAACGGCAATCTTGCCCCTTTCATCAATCGCGAAGAGTACTTGAAGTCCCGCCAATGGAAGCGAGATCTGCACCAAGCAAACGCAACATCGCTTATCGAACTTACCACAGGCGATTTGCAAGATGGTCTACTCGAGGAAAAACTGCGTCACTCACTCTGCGAATTGGGCTTTGAAATCAACCCTATGAGTGACGAGGAATTTCTCCATAATCTGTGGACAGAAAATCGTCCATTACACCCAAAATGGCAAGAATTCATCTCACTCATTCGAAATTTTCTTGTGCTATTCAAAGATTCCGGATATTCGGATGAAGAAATTCTTGCGCGAGCCAGGCAGTTTCACTATGACGCCGTTCGCATTGACGCTTTCCTAACACTGTTTCGGCCGGTCATCACGCGCTATGAGGAGTTCAAACGTCATCATTATGAAATTGACTTCTCAGACATGGTTCTGCGTTCCTGTGAAATTCTGGATCGTCAACAAGAGCGGCTGCCGTATCGATACGTACTCGTTGACGAGTTCCAAGATGTCAGTCGTTCGCGCAGTCTTCTGCTCAACAGCGTGCTAAGAAACGCTTCGTCAGCACGACTCTTTGCCGTCGGCGATGACTGGCAGTCGATCTATCGCTTCTCAGGTTCAGATCTCGATCTTTTCGTGCATTTCGATCGGCATTACCCAAAGTGCTCGATATTGCAGCTCGATAAAACATATCGCTTCAGCAACAAACTCAACTCACTTTCCTCCGGGTTTATCTGTAAAAATCCTGAGCAGTTCAAAAAGCACATGACTGCCGTCAAACTCGTCGACAAACCCTCCGCTCTTGCCGTTGATGTGAGGAAACTCATGCTGAAGATGAGTTCTCAGTCCTTTGAACTTAAAAGCGCCCTCGACAATACGCTTTGCTACCGAAATGCCCTCTACTGGTGTCTTCATCGCATCTCGGAAAAGCACAAAGAATTGGACTCCCAACCTCCTACCGTCTTACTGCTCGGGCGCATGATGTGGAAAAACATGCCGTCCCTGTCCAAAATCACTGAAGCCGAACTCCGCAAAAGTTTTCCTCTGCTGTCGATTTCCTACCGAACAATTCATTCGGCCAAAGGACTCGAAGCCGATTATGTTCTCCTTATCGGAATTGATTCCGGAGTATTTCCCTGCACCAAACAAAGCGATCAAATCATTGAGTCTGTATTGCCAATGGTCGAAAGCTATCCCTATGCTGAAGAAAGGCGTCTTTTTTACGTTGGCATGACGCGCCCCAAAAAACACTTGATCATTCTCTATGACAGTGTCAAGCCATCTCCGTTTATGAGTGAACTCACTCGAGAAAGTCCCCCAGATCTGTTATCTCAGTATTCCGACGCAAGTTATGAAATTTCATGCCCACGCTGCAAAGATGGCAATCTGATTTTGCACGCATCTCGAAGCGGCGGCAGATACTACCAATGCAGCAACGGATTATGCTCGGAAGTCTTTAGTTGCTGTCCCAACTGCGGTGCTCCATTGATCAAGGATCACACCGGTCGTTATTGCCTCAACTCTCAATGCAATTACATAGAAATTCGCTGCAATAAGTGCGCTTCGGGGTTCATGAAACGACGTATAAACAGTCGAAACGGACACATGTTCTATGGTTGCTCAAACTGGAATTCTCTTGGCTCAGGATGTAGCCAGACAATGCAGTGTGAAATGGCTCAGAAAGCAATCAATAACTACAAAGGCAACATTCAGAAGAAACGTCTGGATTTATCTGAACGATTTCCGCAATCCGGCAGTCAATCCAATAATCCGCCCTGTTGAAGCTTTTTTTGCTGAGGATCCTGAATGTGGGAAAAAAGAATACCTACTGATTCCGCACTGAATCAACAGTGTTAGTCTTTATCCTAAAAATCAGCACGGTTTTGCGTTATCTTCAACAAATGGGAGAATGTTCCATGGCTTGTCACTATGACTGCTTTTTCATCAACGGTGTCTGGGTAAAACCCCACTCCGACGATGTCATTTCACTGGAAAATCCCGCCACAGGCGAAGTTTTTGCACATGTACCGGACGGCACTCCCGAAGATGTCGCCAATGCCATCGAGGCGGCCGCACAAGCACAACCGGCATGGGCCGCCACGCCGCTTTGCCAGCGTATCGAACGCATGCAAAAGGCTCTTGAAATTTTCAGAACTTATCGAGAAGAGATCATTCGTCTGGAAGCTCTGGAACTGGGTTCGCCTGTGAGTTTTTCAGCAAATTCTCATTGTGATTATCAGTTCACGCGTATTGAGTCGTACATCCAAGAATGCAAAAACGTCCCGCTAAAGGAAAACTTCGAGCAAAGCACTGTCGTGCGAGAACCTGTTGGGGTTGTTGCTTGTATCACGCCTTGGAACTATCCGCTCGGACAAGTGGTTCAAAAAGTCATCCCTGCATTGCTCATGGGCAATACGGTGGTTCTCAAACCGAGTCAACACACGCCGCTGACCAGTTATCTTCTGGTGGATTCGCTTGATCAAGCCGGTTTTCCGCCCGGCACCGTCAATCTGGTCACAGGGCGCGGCTCCAGATTAGGCGACACCCTTGCCACGCATCCTCTCGTCGACATGATCTCCTTTACCGGATCAACGGCTGTTGGCATCAAGCTCAGCCAAAAGGCTCTGGAAGGTGTCAAACGCATTTCTTTGGAGCTCGGTGGAAAATCGCCTTTTATCTGGCTTCCGAGCGAAGACTATGAGCCTGCCATCAATCAGCTCTTTGGTTCCGTTTTCTACAACTCAGGTCAAACATGCACAGCCCTGACTCGCCTTCTGGTTCCTGAATCAGATCTCGAGAAGGTCAAAGCGCTGTTGCTGCGTCGCATTCCGCAACTCGTCGTGGGCGATCCGATGGATCCCAAGACAAACATCGGACCGATGGCTTCCAAAGCGCAATACGACAAGGTGCTCTCGTACATTGAACTCGGCCAATCGGAGGGCGCCGAATTGCTCTGCGGCGGGCGAGCTCCTGAAGCCGGCAAAGGCTACTTTATCAAGCCGACGGTCTTTGTCAACGTCATCAATTCCATGCGCATTGCTCGTGAAGAAATCTTCGGTCCCGTACTTTGCGTGATCACGTACAAGACGGTCGATGAGGCCGTTGCCATTGCCAACGATACCCCCTATGGCCTAAATGCCGCCGTTTTCGGCGAACGTGAGCTCGCTTTGTCCGTGGCCAAACGCATCAAGGCCGGCAATGTCTACGTCAACGGAGGTCCGCGCGATGTAACTGCTCCCTTCGGCGGCTACAAACAAAGCGGCAGCGGACGCGAAGGCGGCCGCTATGGTTTGATGGAATTCACACAACTCAAAGCAACGTTTGATCGTTGATTACTTGTCAACTCACAGAAGGCGGCCTTTCAAGGCCGCTTTCTCGCTTCCGCTAAATCTGCCAGAGACTGTGGGTCACAACGTCGTCAGACAAAAACCGTTGTTGCGGCGTCATACAAATCAGCACGCCGTCACCACGGGCCTTAAACCGGACCATGCCGCCTGTGTGCTGTTTAAAGCGCGTCAGTCCGCGGTCAAGATCCTTGAGTGCCTGCTGCAAAGTCTGGGCCGGAGATTCAGACAACCAGAGGCTTGAATCATCCTTCTTCCAGCCAACCAACTGAGAAGCCAGTTCCTTGTAGGAGACAAACGGCCGTTTGTTTTCAAGCTGCCGAGTCTGAATTTCAACTGCCTTGTTATAGCCGTAGCGACAATTACCTACAAACTGGGCACACTTAGCCCTCTGTTCGGGCTTCAGAATGAGTTCGAATTTGTAGGCGCAGTTGACTTTCGTGCGCGAGATCTTACCAAAGAGCAGAATTTTGTATACTTTTTCACAAATCTCAACGCCATTCATCCGCCAGCTCACGCAGGCGGTCTTCTGGCGTTAGTCAGTTGAAGTTTTCCGAGAGATGCGCGATTTCTTTCTCGGCCGTTCTGGGAAAATACATGATGATCCTCCTGAGACTTTACTTCTCGGAAAAATCCTATCGTTCACTATGGGAAAATCCGATAGTCAATGATCGAAAAATTCCATAGTCAGTCTTGTCAGCTCTTGCGACATTTGTCCAATGCAAAGACCTCGTTAAGCTTCGCGAAGTTTTTGGGTTGCCATAATCAGCGCTTCTTGATTCGGTTCCCCATTGTCTGCCATGTTGAAGAAAACCTGCCTTGCCGCATTCTCTCTGAGTCTTCTTGTTCCGCTTGCCAACGCCACTGCCTACACCGACAAAGTCGCTGAGATGCAGGCTAAATACGAGCTTGCCGTCAAAGGAGACAAAGCCGCGGCCGCCTACGTCTGCCGCCAAGGCAACCTGCCGCAGCTCAAAGTGCGCCTCATTGATCGCGACAAGCACGCACAAGCCTGCCGCCTGTATGCACAAAACATCGCTTCTGATCCGCAGGTCTACCGCTGGTTTATGGAATGGTCGATGCACCTGCCCCACGAATTGATCGAACCGGTCTTTAAGAACCTCACCGACGCCAGCATCTATCCCGTCAACAAGATCAACTATCTCTTTGCCTCCTGGCTCTACGGCGAAAAGAAAAGCGTGGCCAATTTGAGCGAAGCCGAAAGCACCAAACTCTACCAGAACTGGGTCACTGAAAACTACAAAGCCGGGCACCCCGGTTTTGCGGGCCTCTATGTTTTTCTTAAAACCGAGAAAAACGGCAAAAGCAGCCTTTCTGACGCAGAAATCGACCAAATTGTCGACAATTGCCTGAAAAAGAAGGATTTTGACTCCTTAAAACTCTTCTACTCACGCCTGGGCGAAGGCAACTACGAGGCCGTTGAAAAGAAACTCAACGGCAAGCCCACGCATTCCTCACTCGATATTGCGCGAGCGCTCACGCAAGACAAACTCAAGCTCACGCCCGAACAGTTTGCCACCATTGTGAAGTCCGCCATTGAGTCGGCCGATGAACGCACACTCGACTCGGACTACACCACGCTTTGCAAAATTGCCCTGGAAGTCAACGACAAGTCCGTGCAAAAAACGCTTTTTGAGAAAATGCTCGCCTACCGCATTGATCCTGCGAAGATCGCTGGTGCCATGGATGCGGCAGTGCTTGAGAGCGTCGTCAAAAACGAATTCAACAAAGACGGCTGGGCCGAAGCGGCCATGGCCTCCGTTTATCTCTCCACGGACGACTATCACAAAGCCATCGAAGCCTTTCAAAAGGCAAGCAAATTGGGTTATACGGGAGAAAACCTGCTCTTTAAGCTCGCCGACAGTCTCTTTCACGACGCCAAGGGCAATGTCTCGGCTCAAGACACGCTTGACGCCTACCGGTTCCTTGCCAAGAACTTCTTTTATCCGATCGGTGATCTGGGCATGAGCTTTGAGCTCTATCAGCTCGAGAAATTTGCCAAAGCCACAGGCCAGGAAAATCGTATCGTCGAGTACTATCAAGACAAGTTCGATCATGCTTCCAGCGCCAAGGAAAGCATGGAGATTGCCTATCGCATCGCCAAGCATCAGGCTCAAAGCGGTACGGTTTCACAGGGAGATCTCGCCGCCCAACTTGAAAAGGCCTACCAAGAAATCTCCGGCATCCGCTTTATTACCGCCAATGGCGATGATCCCCGTAAAAAGCCGAGTGCCGCACAAAGCATTGCCAACGGGTTCATCGACGCGTCGCTCTTTGGTATCAACTGCTCGGAAGCCGTGAAGTGGTACCAACGCACACTCTCGGGCATTCTTGAGACAACCGATCCCAAGGACTTGGCAGCCGTCTATCAGGACATGGGACGCTGCTACCTGTGGGCTCCCGATGGCGATGCGCTCAAGCGCGATCCCATCAAGGCTCGAGAAGCATTGAAGAAAGCCTATTCGCTCGTTGAAAAGGGAGACTTTCCGGTCTACCGCGGTGAAATGCCGCACCCGGCTCGCCTGCAGGAAATTGCGAGTCTGCTCACCGACAGTTGTCTGGAAACAGGAAACGAAAAAGAAGCCTTGGACTGGGCCAACCGTGCCGTCACGATCAAGTTCGGTACGAGCGACGTGATTGCCGCCGATGCGGCGTACACCGTAGGGCTTTACTTCGAAAGCAAAGGAAACTATCAGTCTGCACAACACTGGTACGGACTGCTTAAAGAAAAGAGTTCGGCCGGCAGCGACACCAATCTTGCCAACCTGTACTTCTCCGGCAAAGGCGTGAAACAAGATTTCGGAAAAGCCGCTTCGCTCTATCAATCGGCCTTCTGCAAGGCTCCCGAACCCATGCACGCCAACAATCTGGCTCTTGTCTATGCCGAAGGCAAGGGCGTCAAACAAAATCCGAGCTACGCTTATGCGCTCTACAACCTCTCAGGAGACACCCGCGCCAAGCACGGCATGATGATGCTCGACGAGATGCTTTCAGCCGATCAAAAGCAACAGGCCCAGACGCTTAACATGAGAGAAATTCTCTGCAAATAAGCACTGTTCTCGGAAAAAGAGCCGGTTTTCGATTGAATTCCGGCTCTTTTTTGCGAAGTTTGCTGAAAACGACTACGCCTTAAGTGTTTCGGAGATGAACTTCTTCACCGCTCCGACATCGGCCGGCATCACCGTGACGTGTTGTTCGCGATTTTCGATACCGACATAGCTTGAAGGCACTTCGGGAGCCGCGCCGATCGCTTCCTGAATTGTTGCGGCGAACTTCGCCGGAAGCGCTGTTTCCAAAGAAAGCATCTTGACGCCTGCGCGCACGTATTGCCGTGCGGCAAAAATGCCGTCGGCCGTGTGCGGATCCACGATGAGGCCTTCTTTTTCAAAGACTTCACGAATCGTATTGATGCGATCGGCATGAGTGCTCTTGGCCGACACGAAGCCGCTTTCGCGTACTTGCGCCATTTCGCTCTCAGTAAGGGCGAAGCCTCCCTTAAGAGCAAGCTGTGTCCAAAGTTCCCTGATGCGCCCGGCGTTGCGCCCGACGATATCGTAGATATAGCGCTCGAAATTGCTCGCCTTGGAAATATCCATCGAAGGAGAGCTCGTCACGAACGTATGTTCGCTGTCGCGCACACGGTAGACACCGGTCTTGAAGAACTCGTCGAGAACGTCATTTTCGTTTGTCGCCACCACGAGTCGTCCGATCGGCAGTCCCATCTGCTTGGCAATCCAGCCGGCCAGGATATTTCCGAAGTTACCAGACGGAACCGTGACGTCAATCACTTCACCGGGCTTTTCCGTGACTTCCAGCCAGCCCTTGAAGTAATAGACGACCTGCGCCGAAACGCGGGCCCAATTGATGGAATTGACCGTGCCGATGTTGTAGGTTGCCTTAAAGCCGGCATCCTGACTGCAGGCCTTGACGATATCCTGCGCGTCGTCAAACGAACCTTTGACCGCGATATTGAAGATATTGGGGTCCTTGAGGCTGTACATCTGGGCTCGCTGAAACGCGCTCATGCGTCCCTCAGGAGAGAGCATGAAGACGCGCACGCCTTTGCGCCCGCGCATGGCGTATTCGGCAGCCGACCCGGTATCCCCCGATGTGGCCCCCAAAATATTGAGTTCCGTGTTGCGCTTTTCGAGGATGTATTCAAAGAGCGCTCCAAGGTACTGCATCGCCATGTCTTTGAAAGCAAGCGTCGGGCCATTGGAAAGTTCCAAAATGCGAATCTTGCCGCCGTCAATGGACCGCGTCGGCGTGATCTTGGAAAAGTCCTCCCCGGTGCGGCCGTTGTTGTAGACATCCTCGCGGTACACGCCCGCAAGCATGGTCTTGAGCGTATCTTCCTCAATATCGGTTGCAAACAAACGCAGGATCTCAAACGCAAGTTCTGCGTAGGACAAATGACGCCAATCCTCAAGATCGGTCTTGGTGACCTGCGGATAAATGCGGGGCATGAAAAGACCGCCGTCAGCCGCAAGTCCCTTGAGCACGATGTCACTGTAGCCCGCGCCCTCGTCTTCGCCGCGCGTGGACTGATAGGTCATTGCGTATTTGATTGCCATTTCTCGGCTCCGAATTAATTGAGTTCTTCCTTGCGGATCATCACTACTTTGCCCCGCGTGCTCGGCAGCGCTTCAATGGCTTCAATGGCTGCCGTCACAGATCCTTCCAGAGCGCTGTGCGTCATCGCCACGATCTCCGTGTCTTTTTCGCCGATCACAGCTTCGGGCTGCAGCACCGACTCAATCGAGATTGACTGTTCGGCAAAAATGCGAGCCACCTGTGCGAGCACGCCCGGTTCATCGGCCACAGGAATGCGCAGATAATAAGAGCTCACCGTTTGACTCATCGGCAACCAACCGAGTTGCGTCGTTTCCTGATTGTGTTCTGCGGGCTTAAGCGCCTGAGCGTCGCCCGCTGCCGTCATACGCACGATGTCCACCAAATCGGCTAACACGGCCGAGGCAGTGGGCTCGGCACCGGCGCCACGTCCGTAAAAAAGCGTGCTGCCGACAGCGTCGCCCTTGACAACCACCGCGTTCATCACGCCTTCGACGTTGGCTAGCAGTCGGCGCATCGGCACCAATGCTGGATGAACTCGCAACTCTATGCCGTGTTCCGTACGCTTGGTAATGCCCAAAAGTTTGATGCGGTAGCCCATGTTTTCCGCGTAACGGATGTCAGTCGCCGTCAGTTTTGTGATGCCTTCGACTGTCACGGCATCAAAGTTAACGGGCGTTCCGAAAGCCAGTGCACTTAGGAGCGTGATCTTGTGCGCCGCATCAATCCCTTCGATGTCAAACGTGGGGTCGGCTTCTGCGTAGCCCAAGGCCTTGGCCTGCGCAAGCGCCTCTTCGAAGGAAAGCCCCTTGTCACGCATGGTCGACAAAATGAAATTGCAGGTGCCGTTGATGATGCCGGCGATCCATTCGATGCGGTTGGCGGCAAGGCCTTCGCGCAAACTCTTAATGATCGGAATGCCCCCTGCCACAGCAGCTTCATAAGATACGGCCACTCCCTTTTCGGCTGCCGCTGTGAAAATTTCATTGCCATGCAACGCAAGAAGCGCCTTATTGGCCGTTACGACATGCTTGCCGGCGGCGATGGCTTCAAGCACCAGACTCTTGGCTGGTTCAATGCCGCCCATCACTTCCACGACGATGTCGATTTCCGGATCATTGACCAGATCGTGCCAGTCTTTAGAGAGCGTCACTCGTTCGTCAACGATGCCGCGAGCGCGATCAATATTGCGACAAACCACGGTCTTGACTTCAATGGGAGCACCGGCTCGGCGCGAAAGTTCCTGTGCGTTACGCTTAAGAACGGCATACGTGCCGCCCCCTACGGTTCCGAGTCCGGCGATGCCGATTTTGACTGCTTCCATTGTTTCTTTCCTTTTGTTTTGCAATTGTTCGGGCGCTTTCGTTTGGCCGAAGACAAAAATGAATGCGCTTTCTGTGATTGTATTGATCTGTTGCGCCGCGCACCTCGGCGCTATTGCGTAGCCGAGAAAAAATTATGCGGCGCCTTCCAGTAACAAAGACGCCGCTTTTGTTTGCTTTGACCGATCAGCCTTTCACGGGTTCGGGACGAGGAGCATCCGGGTCGATAAGACCGTCTTTTCTGAACATGTGTTTGATACCGTGCAGTGCCTGACGAATTCGGAATTCGTTTTCAATCAACGCGATGCGCACATGATCGTCACCATATTCCCCGAAACCGATACCTGGGCTCACAGCCACCTTGGCGTCTTCAAGAAGGCGCTTACTGAACTCCACGGAACCGAGCTTGCGATACGGTTCGGGGATCTTGGCCCAGATATACATGGATGCTTTCGGGCACTCGACCGGCCAGCCGATTTCGTTGAGTCCCTTCCAGAGAATATCGCGGCGCTTCTGATACTTCAGACGCACCTCCTCGACACAACTCTGATCACCCTCAAGCGCCTCAATGGCTGCAACCTGCAGCGGCGTGAACGTTCCGTAGTCGTGGTAGCTCTTAATACGAGCCAATGCATGCACCAGCTCTTTGTTGCCGACCATGTAGCCCAGTCGCCAGCCTGCCATGTTGTACGATTTAGACATCGTGAAGAATTCGACGGCAATGTCCTTAGCGCCCGGCACCTGCATAATCGAGGGAGCCTTGTAGCCATCAAAACAGATATCGGCGTATGCCAGATCGTGCACAACCCAAATGCCATAGCGCTTACCGAGTTCAACGACCTTGGCCAGAAAATCGAGTTCCACGCACTGCGCCGTCGGGTTGGACGGGAAACCCAGAATCATCATCTTGGGGCGAGGCACGGTTTCCACAATGGCGCGCTCAAGTTCTGCCAGAAAGTCGACGCCCGGAATCATTTTGACCGAACGGATGTCTGCGCCCGCAATAATCGCACCGTAGATATGAATGGGATAAGAAGGGTTAGGTACGAGCACCGTGTCGCCACGATCCGTACAAGCAAGCATCAGGTGTGCAATACCTTCTTTGGAGCCGATCGTCACGATGGCTTCCTCATCGGGATCGATGTCGACGTCGAACTTTCGCTTATACCAATTGCTGATTGCTTTGCGCAGACGCGGAATGCCTTTGGAAACCGAGTAGCCGTGCGTATTGTCGCGCGATGCGACTTCAATCATCTTATCGACAATATGCTTTGGAGTCGGACCGTCGGGGTTACCCATCGAAAAGTCAATGATGTCTTCTCCTCGACGACGAGCTGCCATCTTGAGAGCGCCCGTAATGTTGAAGACATACGGCGG
>ENA-OPDH01002297-OPDH01002297.1-human-gut-metagenome-genome-assembly--contig:-NODE-2297-length-12562-cov-2.309427_pt1 | contig 12562 bp, 8 predicted proteins | sample MGYA00241260_ERZ501500 | MGnify/ENA primary metagenome ERZ501500 (study PRJEB25962, sample SAMEA2042519) | human gut metagenome | biome: human gut; feature: human-associated habitat; material: faeces...
AAGATTCTTCCACCAGTAAAGGCGTGTTTAAAAGAGGATGGACAGGTTGTCTGTCTTATTAAACCACAGTTTGAAGCAGGAAGAGAAAAGGTAGGGAAAAAAGGTGTAGTAAGAGACCGACAAGTACATGAAGATGTTATAAAGCAGATTATGGACTTTGCCTTAACACTTGGTTTTTCACTGCTGCATCTTGATTATTCACCGATTAAAGGACCAGAGGGAAATATAGAGTACTTACTGCATTTATTAAACAGACCGGAGGAAAGCCAGATTAGTGATGAGATGATACCGGATGTTGTTGCGGCATCCCATCAGTCGTTGTCTCATCGTGAAGCGGCGAAATAGACAGCATGAATAATTTTTTAATTATTGCAAATAAGCAAAAAGATATTAATCTTGAAATTACAGAACAGATCAAACATCATATTACAAGAATGGGTGCAGTATGTAACGTATATGACCAGTATAACAGAAACGTTACTTCTATAGATATTCCAGAGGGGACACAATGTATTCTTGTTATTGGTGGAGATGGTACCATTTTGGCTGCTGCAAGAATGCTTGTTGGAAATACGATTCCGTTACTTGGAATTAATCTTGGAACACTTGGCTTTCTTGCCGACGTGAATCTTGCTGATCTATCAAAGACATTGGATTTATTATTAAAAGACCAATATCAGGTAGAGAATCGTATCATGCTTACAGCAGAAGTGTATAAGCAGGGGGAAAAAGCGGCAACATATATCGCTCTCAACGACTTTAATATTAACCGTTGTGGAGCTTCGAGAGTTATCGGTTTAAAAGTGGGTATTAATGGCTCAACAATTGACTGCTACCGGGCAGATGGTGTTATTGTTTGTACACCAACTGGTTCTACCGGCTATAACTTGTCTGCTGGCGGCCCGATTATTAATCCAACTTGTAAGAACTTTGTGATTACCCCAATCTGCCCACATTCTCTTACTGCGAGAAGTATTGTACTTGCCAAGGAAGATGTGGTTACGGTGGAAGTAGAACAGATAAGAAGTAATATTAAGGAAGAGGCTATTATTTCCTTTGATGGAAGAGAAGGGTTAAGCATTGTTCCGGGAGATCAGGTAAAGATATATAAATCACAGGAAGTAACACCGTTTATTAAGGCAACGGAAGTCAGCTTTGTGCAGATTTTAAAGGAGAAGCTTTTATAAAAAGAAGTGGAGATAAGAATGAAGGGAAAACGACAGGAAAAAATACTGGAGATTATTCGGACAAATGATATAGAAACACAGGAAGAACTGACCAAAAAATTGTCAGAGGCAGGATTTTCTTCGACGCAGGGGACGATTTCAAGGGATATTCGTGAATTAAAACTCACAAAAGTTACCGGTGCAAATGGAAAACAGAAGTATGCACCGATTCAGACTGAGGATATTCATGTTTCCAGCAAGTATAAAAGAGTATTGTCTGAGGGAATTCTTCACATGGATAATGCAGAAAATATATTAGTAATCAAAACAGTTCCAGGCATGGCAATGGCATGTGCCGCGGCGATTGATTCTATTTCTCTTCATGGAGTACTTGGCTGTATTGCCGGGGACGACACGATTATGTGCGTGGTGAAAGAAACCCCTATGGTGGAGGAAGTTATGAAGGAAATTGACACGATTATGAAGGGACATCGTTAACATCGGAGGGTGCTATGCTCATAAATTTACACGTTAAAAATCTGGCACTTATTGAGGAAACAGAGGTAGATTTTACAGATCATCTCAATATACTTACAGGAGAAACAGGTGCAGGTAAGTCGATTCTCATTGGGTCGATTCAATCTGCGCTTGGTGCGAAAATACCAAAAGATATGATAAGACATGGCTGTGACAGTGCACTTATTGAACTGATATTTCACACAAAAAGCCAGGCAGTCCAAAAAAAGATGGAAGAATTTGAGATTCCATTTGAAGATGGAGAGATTATTATATCAAGGAGGATTACCAATAACAGAGTTATTAATAAGGTAAATGATATCAGTGTTACAATTGGCAGATTAAAAGAACTTTCGCCGCTTCTTCTTGACCTAAGTGGACAGCATGAGAACCAGCTTCTTTTAAAACCGCAGAATCATTTGAAAATTATTGATAGTTATCATCGAAGTGTAATCGCTCCTGTAAAAGAAAAGACCGCTTCCTTATATCATGAGTATCAGGAACTTCAAAAGAAACTTTCCGAACAAAATATGGGAGAGGAACAAAGAATTCGGGAGATGGAATTTTTAAAATATGAAATCCAGGAAATTGAGGAAGCGCAACTTCGCCCTGGAGAAGATGAATCTCTTGAAACGGAGTACCAGAAAGTATCCCATGCAAAAGAAATTCTTTCTGACTGTGCGGCTGTTCATGAAGTGACAGCAGGGCAAAACGGTTGTGCGGGTGATCTCATTGGTTCGGCCGTACAACGGCTTTATACGGTGTCTAATCTTGATGCCGAGGCTAGGGGACTAACAGAGCAGTTGCAGACCATTGATTCTTTGCTGAATGATTTTAACAGAGAACTTTCCAGTTATATTGATTCCATGGAATTTGATGGAGAGCAATTTGCAGAAATAGAGGAACGCTTGAATCTGATTAATCATTTGAAAGCAAAGTATGGAGATTCTATAGAGAAAATACAGAAATATCATGATAACAGTGTTGAAAAATATGAAAAACTTTCCAATTATGAGGAGTATATTTCTGAAATAAAAAGGGAATTATCTAAAGTAAAGGAAAAACTGGATATACAGTGTGAGAGATTGACTGCTTTGCGTAAAGAGGCAGCGATTCCGTTAACAAAATTAATTAAAGAAGCATTGTTAGATCTTAACTTTTTAGATGTTGTCTTTGAAATCGCTTTTGAACAGTCAGAACACTATTCTGCATTAGGAAAGGATAATGTCTGCTTTATGATTTCTACAAACCCAGGACAGGCAGTACGACCGCTTCATGAGATTGCATCTGGTGGTGAGTTGTCCAGAATCATGCTGGCAATCAAGTCTATTTTAGCAGATGAAGAAAATATTGAGACATTGATTTTTGATGAGATAGATACAGGAATCAGTGGAAGAACGGCACAGAAAGTTTCAGAACGACTTGCTTATATTGCAAAAAAAAGACAAGTTATTGCCATCACACATCTGCCGCAGATTGCTGCAATGGCAGATTCGCATTATTTAATCGAAAAAACAAGTGATGCCAATTCGACAATCAGTAATATTTACCCATTATCAGAAGAAGAATCGGTAAAAGAACTTGCACGAATGTTAGGCGGAGTGAAAATTACAGAAGCCGTTTTACAAAATGCAAGAGAAATGCGTGCTTTGGCAAAACAGTAAAATATGCCTGTTTGAAACAGGAAGATGCCTGCCATACTAAGTGAAAATTTAGATATGGGGGCATTTTTTATGAGGGAAAAATTAAAACAGTTTTACATTGTATTGTTAGTATTTATACTAACTATCATGGGGCAATATGGACACGTTTTACAGACAGAAGCTGTGTTTTCTACACAAAAAGAAACCGTTTCGGCAAAATCTCAGACGGGGAAACGACTAACCGAACAAAAAAGCGAGGAAAAAGTGTATGCATCAGGGATACCAATCGGAATTTATATAAAAACGGAAGGAATTCTTGTATTAGGACTCCAGCAGATTGACGGGAAAAATTCTCCGGCATCCTGTAAAATAAAGGAAGGGGATTATATTCTGAAACTAAACGCTCAGAATATCACAACAAAGCAGCAATTTATACGCTTATTGCAGAAAAATGGAGAAAAAGAAGTGGTGTTGACACTAAAGCGTAAGAACAAAAAGATAAAGGTGAAAGTGCACCCCGTATATTCTGCAAAAAATAAATGTTATCAAATTGGTGTGTGGATTCGAAATGATACGCAGGGAATTGGTACGATTACTTTTATAAGAGAGGATGGGACTTTTGCAGCTCTTGGGCATGGAATTAATGACGGAGATATTGGTGTCCGCTTTTTAATTGAGGGTGGAAGTGCGTATCGAACTAATATATCTTCGATTTTGAAGGGAAAATCAGGAATGCCTGGAGAAATAATTGGCACGATTGATTATAGCTCGCAAAATTATCTTGGAGAGATATATGCGAATACGAACGGAGGAATTTTGGGAAAAATAACAGAAAACAAAAAAGAATTTTTTACAGATAAAAAAATAAGTATTGCAAAAAAATCAGAAGTGAAAACAGGAAAAGCATATCTTAGAAGCAGTATCAGTGGAAAAAGCAAAGATTATTCCATCGAAATAGAAAAAGTATTCTTTCACGAAAAAAATTCTTTAAAAACGTTAAAAATCAGGGTGACAGATTCCGAACTGATTACTCTTACTGGCGGAATTATTCAGGGACTTAGCGGCAGCCCTATTTTACAAAATGGTAAACTTGTTGGTGCAGTCACCCATGTTTTAATTGATAATCCGCAAATGGGCTATGGAATATTTGCAGAAAGTATGTTAGAATAAAAAAAGTGAATTTTTCAGTAAGAGATATTGCAAAATATAAGAAAATTATAGTAGAACTAGTATGCGTTATGATATTATAACGAAATACAGTGATGAAACAGCAACGACTAGTTAGCAGAACTATTGTAAAAAACTACAGGACAGATAATGAGGGATTATGAATAGTAAAAGTTTAAGCGATTATTATTATAACCATTCTTTTATGGATGGACTTCGGAAGAAACTACCAAAGCTTCTTCCGAATACATATTGTATAGCGGCAATTGATATTGAACATTTTCGCCTCTTTAATAAGTTGTATGGAAGAAGTTCCGGAGACGAGGTTATCCGCTATATTTGTGCCTGTTTGAAACAGAGTACCATGGAGAATGATGGAATTGATGCCTATTTAGGCGGAGATAATTTTGTTGCTCTTTTGCCAGACAGTGATGAATTACTTTGTAGCATACGGGAAAAAATTATAGAAAAGCTTGGCAAGTGGAATAACACATCTGTATTCTTTCCATTATTTGGTGTATACACGATAGAAGATACCTCGATACAGCCAGAATTAATGTATGATCGTGCCATGCTGGCGCGCTCTCATGCAGAAGAAGATTATAAATGGCATATCTGTCGTTATACTTTAGAGATGGAATCCTGTTTAGAAGAGGAAGTCTATCTGTTAGCAGAGATAGAGAAGGGCTTGGAAAACGAAGAATTTACATTTTTTGTCCAGCCGCAGTGTAATATTATGACAGGACAGATTGTCGGTGCCGAAGCATTGGTCCGCTGGCAGAAAGAGGATGGAGAGTTCCTTTTACCAGGTGAATTTATTCCAGTATTAGAGAAAAATAAGATGATAGACCGTCTGGACCGTTATATCTGGGAAAAGGTCTGTCAGTGGCTCAGACATTGGATTGACACAGGACATTCTCCGGTTCCAATCTCTATTAATGTATCCCGCATCGACATTTTTTCGATGAATGTCCCGGCTTATTTATTTGATTTGATGGAGAAATATCAGATTCCGAAACATTTGATTAAAGTAGAAATTACAGAAAGTGCCTACACAGAGAATAATAACCGGATTGCCAGTGCAGTAAATACATTGCGAAGCAGAGGATTAGTTGTTATGATGGATGACTTTGGCTGTGGATACTCTTCTTTAAATATGTTAGAGAATATACCTGTTGATGTATTAAAACTCGATATGCGTTTTCTTCGTTTTGAGGAGGCGGAACGCAAAAAAAGTGCACATATATTAGAAGCCATCGTAAATATGGCAAGTATGTTACATCTCCCGATTGTTGTTGAAGGAGTAGAAGATGAGAGTCAGGAGAAGTTTGTACAAGGTCTTGGCTATCGCTATACACAGGGATTTTATTATTATAAACCCCTTCCAATTCCTAAATTTGAAGAACTTTTGAGCGACCATAGAAGAATTGATACACAGGGAATTGTTTATAAACAGGTAGAGTCGATGCATATCCGAGAGTTCATTGATTCAAATTTTGTCAGTGACAGTATGCTCAATAATGTACTTGGCCCAGTTGTTTTTTTTGAAGTACAGAGTGGCAAGATAAAGGTAACCCGCGTCAATGAACAGTACTTCCAGATGATTGGAGCAGAACACTTCAAAGAAGACATTCAAAAAGAATTTTTAGCGCGGATTCCAGCAGAAGAACGCAGCCAGTTCAACGAAATGCTCGACAACTCCTTCCTGAATCCAGTATCCGGTGCAGATGGTATGCTCCATCTCTTAAGAACAGAAACCGATAAACTCACCGTATACATTAAAGTATTCTATATGCAGGAAAAAGAAGACTGGAGACAATATTACTGTTCCTTAATGGATATGACAAAAATATTATAAATAATAAAAAAGCTATTGCAGTGTTAACTATAAACACTGCAATAGCTTTTTATTATTCCTTCTCTCTGGGTTCGGCAGTCACTGACATTCATTCAGCATTTACCTAATGTTCGCCTTCACATACTCTTTGATTGCCTCAAAGCTTTCCTTACTGATAACATGTTCTATCTTACAGGCATCTTTCTCTGCAATTTCGGCAGAAACACCTAATTTTTCTAAACATGATGTAAGTAATTGATGACGCTCATAAATCATATCCGCAATTGCCTTTCCAGATTCTGTAAGATAAATATATCCGGCATCTGTTACAGTGATATGATTCTTCTCGCGAAGATTCTTCATAGCGATACTTACACTTGATTTTTTGAAATCAAGCTGATTAGCGACATCAACGGAACGAACAACAGGAAGTCTTTTACTGAGAACTAAAATAGTCTCTAAATAGTTTTCAGCAGATTCGTTGTTTTTTTCCTTCAAAATAATCACCTCAATAAACGTATAAATTCACTTATTGTTATTAGTATAACATATTAGCGACAATTTTTCAAACAAAGGTATTAAAAAGTTTTATCATTATTAATCCTTTAAAATTAATCCTTTAAAAAGAAAGAGTAAAATGCTACACTGTAACGGGAGATTTATGGCAGATAACCATGAATACAAAGGAGAATATTTATTATAGATACGATTTTGTACATGGGATTGATATAGTCATAAAATTTTGAAGAGAAAGGATGAAAAAGAAAGATTTTATGAAGAAACTATTATACTTTATGAAAGACTACAAAAAAGAAAGTGTTCTGGCTCCTTTATTTAAGATGTTAGAAGCGTTCTTTGAATTATTTGTACCATTGGTTGTTGCGTCAATCATTGACGATGGTATTGTTCCAAAAGATTCTGAGCATATCATAAGAATGTGTCTGCTTCTTCTGGTATTAGCGGCAGTGGGATTGACATGTTCTATTACCGCACAGTATTTTGCGGCAAAGTCTGCTGTTGGAGCGGCAACAGGGATTCGTTATGAATTATTTACCCATATTCAGACATTAGGCTATGAGGAGATGGATATGGTAGGAACATCTACATTGATTACTCGTATGACAAGTGATATTAATCAGGTGCAGAACGGAATCAATCTGGTACTTCGTCTGTTCCTGCGGTCTCCATTTATTGTATTTGGTGCGATGATCATGGCATTTACGATTGATGTGAAGGCTGCGATGATTTTTGTTGTGGCAATCATTTTATTGTCTATCGTTGTATTTGGTGTCATGTTTATTACAAAGCCACTTTATAAAAAGGTACAGTCAGGACTCGATACGATTCTTGGAACAACAAGAGAGAATCTTACAGGTGTGCGTGTGATTCGTGCTTTTCATCAGGAACAGGCAGAATATAATAAGTTTTTAGCAGAGAATGAAGAACTTACTTCTTTACAGAAATTTGCTGGAAAAATATCAGGACTTACGAATCCACTGACTTTTATTATTATCAACTTTGCTATTTTGGTATTGATTCATACCGGTGCGGTTCGTGTAAGTCTTGGTACGTTATCACAGGGACAGGTTGTTGCGCTTTATAACTATATGTCCCAGATTCTTGTAGAGCTTATCAAGCTGGCAAACCTCATTATTTCCGTGACAAAAGCGATGGCATGTTTTAATCGTATTCAGGATGTTTTTCATATTGAGCCATCTATGAAAGAAGGAACAAAAACAGTTGCTGCTGCAGGCAATACCACTCCTGCGGTAGAATTTAAAAACGTTTCCTTTACTTACGCCGGAGGCGGAGATCATGCTGTGGAGAATATTTCCTTTAAGGCAATGCCAGGACAGACCATTGGAATTATTGGAGGTACTGGTTCTGGAAAGTCTACACTTGTCAATCTGATTCCAAGATTTTATGACGTGAGTGAGGGAGAGGTAGATATTGCAGGGAAAAATATACAGGATTATACTTATGGATCTTTAAGAAACACAATTTCTGTTGTTCCACAAAAGGCGCAGCTTTTTGCCGGAACGATTCGGGATAATTTGACTTTTGGCTGCCCGGATGCGACAGAAGAACAGATAGAAGAGGCACTTGCTATCTCGCAGGCAAAGGAATTTGTTGACACAAAAGAAGGAAGACTTGATGCGAAGATAGAACAGGGCGGTAAAAACCTTTCTGGTGGACAGAGACAGCGCCTTACTTTAGCAAGAGCGTTAGTGCCACAGTCAGATATCCTCATTATGGATGACAGTGCATCTGCCCTTGATTATGCAACAGATGCCAGGCTTCGAAAAGCAATTCAGGATATGAAGAGAAAACCGACTGTATTTATCGTGTCACAGAGAACTTCCTCCATCCAGAATGCTGACATGATTTTAGTGCTTGATGATGGAAAGATAGCAGGGCAGGGAACGCATGAACAGTTACTTAAGTCCTGTAATATTTACCGTGAAATTTATGAGACACAGTTTAAGAAGGAGGAAGCGTAAATGGCACAGCAAAATACAAACGGCAAAAGAAAAAGCACAATAAAAAAAGTGTGGCATTATTTAAAAAACTACCGTTTCCTTCTGATTTTATCGATTCTTATGGCGGCACTTACCGTTGCCGGTACATTATATGTACCAATCCTTGTCGGAGATGCGATTGATTTTATTATTAAAAAAGGACAGGTAAATTTTGCGGCGATTGCAAAAATATTAGAAAAAGGTGCGACAGTTATTTTATTTACGGGAATCACACAGTGGATCATGAATATCTGTAACAACCACATTACATTTCATGTAACAAGAGACATCCGTAATGAGGCAATGAAAAAGATTGAAAAGCTGCCACTTAAATATATTGATGGACACTCTTATGGAGATGTAGTAAGTCGTGTTATTGCCGACGTTGATCAGTTTGCCGATGGGCTTTTAATGGGATTTACCCAGTTTTTTACTGGAGTTGTGACGATTCTCGGTACGCTTGGATTTATTTTTTCCATCCATGTAGGAATTGCTCTTTTGGTTGTCTGTCTGACACCGATTTCTTTATTAGTTGCCCGTTTTATCGCAACTCACACTTACTCTATGTTTAAATTGCAGTCAGAGACAAGAGGAGAGCAGACAGCATTAATTGAGGAAATGATTGAAGGAGAAAAGGTTGTAAAAGCATTTGGCTATGAAAAGAGAGCCGGAGAACGTTTTGCAGCTGTAAATGATAAGTTACAGGGATATTCTTTAAAAGCTATCTTCTTTTCTTCTATTACGAATCCGTCTACCCGTTTTGTCAACAGCCTTGTATATGCAAGCGTGGCATTAAGCGGTGCACTCACTGCCATTGGCGGGGGACTTAGCGTTGGACAGCTTACCTGTCTGTTAAGCTATGCAAATCAGTATACAAAGCCATTTAATGAGATATCTGGTGTAGTTACGGAATTGCAGAACGCATTAGCCTGTGCGGCTCGTATTTTCGAACTCATTGAGGAAACACCGGAAACCGATGATAAGAAAGATGCCCTTGTTCTAGCAAATCCAGAGGGAAATATCGAACTTTCTCATGTAAACTTCTCCTATACCACAGAGAAACGCCTGATTGAAGACTTTAATCTTAATGTGAAAAAAGGACAGCGTATTGCGATTGTCGGACCTACCGGGTGCGGAAAGACAACAATTATTAATCTTTTGATGCGTTTTTATGATGTAAATAAAGGGAAAATCATGGTAGAGGGAACGGATATCCGTGATATTACGAGAGAGAGCCTTAGAACTTCCTACGGTATGGTATTACAGGATACCTGGCTTCGAAGTGGAACAATCCGTGATAATATAACGATGGAACGAGAAGGCTTTAGTGACGAACAGATTATCGCTGCGGCAAAAGAGGCTCATTCCTACAGCTTTATTAAAAAAATGCCAAAGGGACTCGACACATATATTACAGAAGATGGAGCAGGAATGAGTCAGGGGCAGAAACAGCTTCTTTGTATCACAAGAGTAATGCTTGACCTTCCGTCTATGCTGATTCTTGATGAGGCAACTTCCTCCATTGATACCCGTACCGAACAAAAGATTCAGAATGCGTTTGCGAAAATGATGGCCGGACGAACAAGCTTTATCGTAGCACATCGTTTATCTACGATTCAGAATGCGGATGTGATTCTGGTCATGCGAGACGGGCATATTATCGAGCAGGGAAATCACGAGACGTTGTTAAAGCAGAATGGATTCTATGCGAAGCTGTATAACAGTCAGTTTGCAAGTTAGGTAAAATTTGTCTTGTATACTTCTATTAAATTTTATATAATAGGAACTGTGCCACATAGAAAATTGTGGTGGTTACGTAGTGATATTTTTTTACAATAATCAGAAATATGAGGTGATTACATGTTTAAAGTTACAGAAGATATTATTTATGTTGGTGTGAATGATCATGAAGTAGATTTATTTGAGGGTCAGTATGATGTACCGAACGGAATGGCATATAATTCGTATGTTGTTCTTGATGAGAAGGTTGCAGTATTTGATACGGTAGATGCACATTTTAAGGATGAGTGGCTTGCAAATCTGGAGGAGGCTTTTGCGGGAAGAACTCCGGATTACTTAATCGTGCAGCATATGGAACCAGACCATGCGGCTAATATTGCTAACTTTGCTGAAAAGTATCCAGAAGCAAAGATTGTTGGTAATGCAAAGACTTTCCCTATGATGAAGCAGTTCTTTGGAAATGATTATGCAGACAGAAGAATTGTTGCTTCTGAGATGAGTGAACTTTCATTAGGTGCACATACACTTCATTTTGTGATGGCGCCGATGGTGCATTGGCCAGAGGTTATGGTTACATATGAGAGCAGTGAGAAGGTACTGTTTTCAGCTGATGGCTTTGGAAAGTTTGGTGCACTCGACTGTGATGAGCCGTGGGATGATGAAGCAAGACGCTACTATATTGGTATTGTAGGAAAATATGGTGTTCAGGTGCAGGCACTTTTAAAGAAGGCAGCTGCGCTTGATATTGCAGTAATCTGTCCGCTTCACGGCCCGGTACTGACAAGTGATCTGTCTCACTATGTAAATCTTTATCAGCTGTGGTCAACTTACACACCAGAGAAAAAGGCAGTTGTGATTGCATATGCTTCTGTATATGGAAATACAAAAGAAGCAGCATTGTTGCTAGCTGATACCCTAAGAGAAAAAGGAAAAGAAGTGCATGTGTATGATCTGGCAAGATGCGATATGTCACAGGCTGTAGCTGATGCATTTTGCTGTAACAGTTTAGTGTTAGCTTCAATCACCTATAATGCAGACTGTTATCCGTGTATGAAGACATTTATTAATCAGCTTGTTGAGCATAACTATCAAAACCGCATTGTTGGCTTTATCGAAAATGGCAGTTGGGCACCAATGGCAGCAAAGGTGATGCAAAAGATGCTTGAAGGATGCAAGAATTTGACAATGGCAGAGCCGGTAGTGACTGTGCGCGGTGCTGTTACCAAACAGGCAAAGCCACAGATCAAGGAGCAGATGAGTGCGCTGGCAGCAGAGTTAGAGTAAAATAAAAAAGCCCCCATCAAGGGGCTTTTTATTATTGGAGCAGGTAGACATACATCACGATATAATGGCAGAAGCTGCCAGCCATTACAAACAGATGAAAAATCTCGTGGCATCCAAAATTGATGTGGCGATTTTCAAAAGCAGACAATTTCAGTGCATAGATGACACCGCCTGCAGTGTAAATAAGACCGCCGGCAAGAAGCCATAAGAAGCATCCTGTGCTCAGTGTGTTTAGAAGCTGAGGAAATGCAAATACACATGCCCAGCCAAGTGCAATATACAAAACAGAAGAGATCCACTTTGGACAGTAAACCCAGAAATATTTAAACCCCATGCCAAGAAGTGCAATAATCCACACGACTGCCAACAGAATATAGCCTGTCATACCAGGAATTGCTAAGAGGCATACTGGTGTGTAGCTTCCGGCAATCAGCACAAAAATCATCATATGGTCAAGCTTTTTGAGCGTTTCTTCATAAGGATGTCCTGCTGGAATAGTGTGGTAAGCTGTGCTTGCAGAATAAAGAGCAACAAGACTGATTGAGTAAATGATCATTGCAATGATATTTACAGGCTGATGAGTCTGCGCAGCTTTTATTAAAAGCGGTGAAGATGCACCGAGTGAAAAAATAGCACCGATAAAATGTGTTATTGCACTTGCTGGATCTTTAATATATAGGGTATGGCGCC
>ENA-OPDH01002304-OPDH01002304.1-human-gut-metagenome-genome-assembly--contig:-NODE-2304-length-12530-cov-3.196152_pt1 | contig 12530 bp, 7 predicted proteins | sample MGYA00241260_ERZ501500 | MGnify/ENA primary metagenome ERZ501500 (study PRJEB25962, sample SAMEA2042519) | human gut metagenome | biome: human gut; feature: human-associated habitat; material: faeces...
GCATCGTTTCCGCATCTACGACCTCGGTACTGGTTGCCATGCCTTCGGCAAAGGACTTCTTACGAATTCGTACAAGTTCTTCACTCAGGGCAATGGTTGAGTTGAGTGCCTGTACATTATCCTGTGCCTTTTGTAATCCTGTGTATAGTTTGTCTATGCCTACTGAAAGGTCATCTTGTGCCTTATCTTTTCCCAAAGCAAGAGTTTGCTCGGTAATTTTCGACTGGCGGATACGTTTCTCCCTTGCCAATCCGTCGAAAAGGTTCCAGGTGAAACCTACTCCGACAATCGTGCGTGGCACGAGGTTGCTTTGTATCCCGTGGGCGTAAAGCGTTTGTTTGCCGAACAGGGCAATGTCAGGCAGATAGCCACTTTGGTCTATACGTAATTGTTGTTTAGCAATGCTCTGTTGTAGTGACAACTGGTTCAGGATATAGTTTCCCGAACGCATAGTCTGCTGAAACTCCTCTTTTGCCGGGAGTGTGGAATTGATAAAGAGAGGAGACGTAGGTTCAATTTTGCAGGTGTTCTCCAGATTGAGCAAAGTACGTAAAGCACTTTCCACGACTGTTACTTCTTTCTGTGCGGCTTCCAGTGCCCGCCAGGCTTCGTCCATATTCACTTGTGCAAAGAGGCGTCCGGCCTTGTCAATCATTCCGGCAGCTTCAAGTTTAAGGGCATTTTCATAATGCTGTTTCAAACCATTATAAGTGTCTTGGCGGACTGCTGCAACTTCTTTGGCGAGGCTGAGACCGTAATAGCTTTCTGCCAATAGGGTTCGTTGTGTGGCATCTGTCTGTGCACGGTTTTCCCGGGCAAGGTCAATCAACCGATTTCCGATTTTGCCTGCCCGTATACGCTTCCCACCGGAAAAGACCACCCATTCGGCAGTTAAGCCTACAGTGGTCAAATTACGGGGAGCAAGAGGAAAAGCCAGAGTGTAGCTACCTATCTGATCCAGTATTCCGCTAATGAATTTATCGTCCGGTATGATGTCGTGTACAAAATCCTTTGCCGGATCTGTGAATTGGGATAGGGGTTGTTTCACTTCTATCTTTTCGGACATGTGGACATACGTACCGGCTCCCTGTAGGCTCGGATACCACAAAGCATTCAGTTTATCCCGCTCTGTGCGGGCTGTTTCAATACCTTTGTCCGCAATCTTCAGGCTTTGATTGCCTTTTTGCAGCATTTGTAGGGCGTCGTCGTAGCTGAGGGAGAGTTTCGTTTGCGCCGTCACAGATAGGCTTGCTCCCAACAGAACGATCAATAAAATATGTTTCATACGTCAAGTTGTTGGTTTAGGTTCGTTTATCTCAAACACTCGTTCGTTTCTATTGTTCAATGGCGGCATGAAAATGAAAGCTTCTTTTTGTTCGGATAATTACCAAGACCGTTTAATACCTATTAAAGAGATCGTTTAATACCTATTGAATAGATTGTTTAATACCTATTACAAGGAGCGTTTAATACCTATTACCAATACCTCAGCATAACTTTTTCATGCAAGCATGAAAGTTATGCATTCGATTTGCATTACCTTTGCGGACATAAAATAATTTGGCACATGGATTTACCCGTATCTTTTGCAGACCGTACCCGTCTCCTCCTGGGAGATGAAGAATATAATAAACTGGCTGACGCCTTAAATGGCGAACAGCCCGTAAGCATACGACTGAATGAAGAAAAACTACCCGATTCTTCATTCAGTCTTTTTCATACCTCTTCCGGGCGTGTGCCCTGGTCTTCCACAGGATTTTATCTCGACCGTCGGTTGACGTTTACCTTCGATCCGTTGTTTCATGCCGGATGCTATTATGTACAGGAGGCATCTTCCATGTTTGTGGAGCAAGCATTAAAGCAATATATCGGTGAAACGCCTTCCGTGATGCTTGACCTTTGTGCCGCTCCCGGTGGAAAATCTACCCATGCCCGCAGTGTATTGCCTGCAGGCAGCCTGTTGGTAGCAAATGAAGTGATCCGTAACCGTTCGCAAATCCTGGCGGAGAATCTGACGAAGTGGGGGCATCCCGGTGTCGTGGTAACCAATAACGATCCGGCAGACTTTGCTGATCTGGAAGGCTTCTTCGATGTCATATTGACCGATGTTCCCTGTTCCGGTGAAGGTATGTTCCGTAAAGATCCCGTTGCCGTCAGCGAATGGAGTCCGGAGAATGTGGAAATCTGCTGGCAACGTCAGCGACGTATCATCTCCGATATATGGCCCAGTCTGAAACCCGGTGGATTGCTTATCTATAGCACTTGCACGTATAATACGCAGGAAGATGAAGAAAATATCCGCTGGATGCGTGATGAATTCGGTGCAGAGATACTTCCGGTAGATGCTCCGGCAGCGTGGAACATTACCGGAAACTTGCTTGCTGGTGAAGATTTTCCTGTATATCGTTTTCTGCCTCACCGTACAAAGGGTGAGGGCTTTTTCCTTGCCGTACTTCGTAAACCGGAAGGAGAGACGGTACGAATCCGTTACAAATCCACTGTTTCCCAAGGAAAGAAGAAAGCTGGTGCCTCAGCATCTAAAACTAATGCCGGAGCATCTAAGGAACAATTATTGGCCGCCCGTGCCTGGCTCCTTTCGGCAGACGACTATGAGATTTCTGCAAATGGAATGAATATTGTGGCTTTCCCTAAAGAATATATATCCGGATTGTCCGTCCTCCAACAATCTCTTCGTGTCATTCAGGCAGGCGTTACCCTTGCCGAAGTGAAAGGCAAGGACCTGATTCCCAATCATGCCCTTGCTATGAGCACTGTGCAGGCTTCCGATGTTTTTCCTCGTGAAGAAATTTCGTATGAACAGGCTATTGCCTATTTGCGTAAGGAAGCGATTGTGCTTCCCGATACTGCTCCACGCGGTTATGTGCTGTTGACGTATAAGGATGTTCCTTTAGGTTTTGTGAAGAATATCGGTAACCGGGCTAATAATCTTTATCCGCAGGAGTGGCGTATCCGAAGTGGATACCTGCCGGATGAGATACTGGTGATGAAATAAAGAAATCATCCGGAATTTCAGTTGCGTGAGTTGGAAGTAGCAAATGCCCTTCCTCACTCTGTGTTTTTAGCATCTATATATCGGTGGTGTTGGATATATAGATGCAATACATTGGATATATAGATACAACACGTTGGACATATAGATGTTGCACATCCAATATATAGATACTCCCCGTCCGATATATACAGCTAATTCCCGGGAAAGTTTTAACTCATGCACTGGAAGTTTCAGATGAACCAAGTTTAAATACCTTTTGGGGCTTCCAGATCTTTCAGCCCTCACCGGATTTTCCTCGTTCATTGGTCTTTCGGCTGAAACTTCTTTTTACTTTTTTGTAAGATAATAGAAAAACATCATCTTTTCAGCTTACAAGAAGTTGGGGGTTTGTCAACAGGAAGTTAACTTCTTGTCGGTAAACTCCCAACTTCTTGTAAACAAAGAATTAATATTTTGTATTCTTTTGATTATCAGAAATAAAACGTTAGTTGAAATCAGTGCGTTTGTATATAAATATCATTGCTTTTGTCAGACATTGGCAAGTAGTTGTTCGAAAGAGTGGAATTTGTATTCCTTTTCTTTATGCAGTCTGAAATCTTCGGCAGACAATACCTGTAAGTATGGCAAATCGACCGTCCCTGACGTAGAAATGGGAGAACAAGCGTAGCCATGCCGGTTGAGTGCATTTGTTGTCCAGTGCAGCAATACTTCATCATTGGCTTCCACAATGATACAGCGGTTACTATCCACTTTGGGATAATATACTCCGTGCGCATAATCAAACCGGATATCGTTGCGGGAAAACAAGCCGTCCATCCGGTGACTTAGAATCATATCTTCCGTTACTCCACATTGCAGTCCGTTTTCTTTTGAAAGTAACCAAAGTTTATCTGCCAGTACCAATGCCTGCTCTATGTCATGGGTGGAAAGCAGGATCGCTTTCTTTTGTTCCACTGCCAGGCGATGAAGCAAAGTCATAATTTCGATGCGACTCACTACATCTAGGAAAGCTGTCGGTTCATCCAGCAGAATGAGCGGACATTCCTGTACCAATGCTTTGGCAATCATGACCTTCTGTCGTTCCCCATCTGATAGCTCTGCAGTATAACTGTGTGCTTTATGACTGATGCTTACAGCTTCCAGAGCCTCTTCAATGATGGAGTGATCCGTTTTGTTCAATCTGCCGAAGAATCCCGTATGAGGTTGTCGTCCCAGAGCTACCAACTCATATACAGTCAGTCCGCCTGCTTGTGTCTTGTCTGTCAGTACTACTCCGATGGTACGTGAACGTTCTTTTTCGGAATAGGCAGACAATGGCTTTTCCTGTACAAATAATTCTCCTGACAAGGCTGGTTGCGAAGCCGCCAAAGTGCGGAGCAGAGTTGATTTACCGGTTCCATTAGCTCCCAGGAGGCAGGTCAGTTCTCCGGGATAGAGCCGGAAGGAGAGATGTTCATGTATCCGTTTCTCTTGCTTTCCCTGGCGGTAGCCGATGCATAAATCGTTTGCGGTGATAACAGCTTTCTCCATCAGTTGAAGTATTGTATTTTACGTTGGTTGACAATGACATAAATGATAACAGGCGCTCCCAGCACAGGGGTTACCGCATTGAGGGGAATAATACCTGCTTCACCCGGAAGGATGCAGATCAGATTGCAGAGCAAGGCAATTACACCACCCGTCAGCAAAGTGATGGGAAGCAGTGAATTGTGATTGGACGTACCCAGCATCAGGCGGGAGATATGTGGAACGGCCAGACCGATGAAAGCAACTGGTCCGCAGAAGGCGGTGGTGACGGCTGTCAGTAGTCCGGTGGCAATCAGTAACAGATTTCTTGTGCGACGGATGTTTACTCCTAAGTTTTCAGCATAGCGCGTACCCAACAGCAAGGCATTCAAGGGTTTGATAAGCAGGATGGAAAGTAACAAACCTGCCAGACAGAAAATGGAGAAATAGGGGAGTTGTTGCAATGAGACACCTCCGAAGTTCCCCATGCCCCATATCATATAAGAATGTACCCCTTCGGCAGTAGCAAAGAAATTAAGTAATGAAATAGCGGACGAAGTGATATAACCGATCATGATACCCGTAATCAGCAGCATGATGTTGCTTTTTATCAGTGTCGAAAAGAAAAGGATAAGTCCCATTACCACCATCGACCCGATGAAGGCACCGAGTATCACGGAAAAGAAACCGGATAAGGTAAATACTCCTGTAGCAATGCTTCCTCCACCGGCCAGCATCACCAATGCGACACCAAGACTTGCTCCTGAGTTAATGCCCAGGATGGATGGACCTGCCAGTGGGTTGTTGAATGCCGTTTGTAGCATCAGTCCCGAAGCTGCGAGTGCGGCACCACATAGTAATGCCGTGACGGCTTGCGGCAGACGGGACTCCCAGATAATAAAAGCCCAGCTGGTTTTTTCTACTTCATTTCCTATGAGAGTATTCCACACAGCTCCGGCAGGGATATTGATTGAACCGAACCAGAGATTCGCAGCCATCAATACGAGAATGAGGACCGACAGTGCTATGCCATATATATATCCTTTTGCTTTCGTTCTTATCATCAGTTCTATTCTGATAGTTTTTTGTAATACCTCAGCTCATAGCCTTCCAACAGTGAAGGGTGAAATATTTTAATCAAATCTTTCAATAACCAGTCCGGATGGAAAGGCGTTTCTTCGTAAAAAGGAACCCGGTTGGTATTACATCCGTAGATGTTCCGTTCCTTGAAAGCACGGAAACCTGCATAAGGGGCAAATTCTTTTTCCAGTTCCTTGTATGTTTTATCTATAGGTTGGTTATAGCGTATCAGCCAGAAATCCGTTTGCTGACCTTTCTCAAAGATAACTTCGAAAGGATAGGGGAGCGAGCCGCTATGTGTATCTTCTCTGAAAATATAGTTGGCGCCTGCATCAGCGTATAGCCTGGCAATGGTGCTGTTGCCACCCGGAGTGTACCAGGTAGAGCTTGTTTTCAAATCACACATCACGGAGGGAGCAAAGGAGATGGGTTTTACTAATTCCTGTAAATCCTTATAGCTTCTTTCTACCGAAGCAAACATAGCATCTGCTTCCGCTTTTTTACCAAATAGTAGACCGTAGAAACGCATCCATTCGGCACGTCCCAATGAAGAGGTTTCCATATAGTCGGCACATTCAATGATGGGTACATTCAACTTTTCCACACGCCCGTATCCGCCGCTGTTTTCAAAAGGAGAAAGTAGAATGGCATCGGGGTGCAGGTCTATGATTCTTTCGATATTGGGGTTCATGCCATCACCTACATCGGTGATGGTTCCGTTTCGGCATCCTTCCTCGATTTCCGGTAGTTTGATGTACTTCAAGTCGCATACGCCACCAATACTATTTAAAGCACCGAGGTCTTTTAGCAAGCTGCAATGAACGGATGAGTAGATGACTGCTTTACTAAGTGGGGTGCGGACAAGAGTACCTAGAGGCAGTTCTTGGGGTAACGGCTGCTTTTTGTCTACTAATACATAGGTGTGTAGTATCTTTGTTGTATCCCAGGGATTGCGTAACTGTGCAACGATGTAATTTTCGTAATCTATCAGAGAGAGATTAGAAGAATAGTGCAGCGGGATGCTGTCTCCTTGTGCAGAGCCGGAAACAGTGCTGCTCTTTCCGCCGCAGGCGGAAAGAAATAACACTGTCACCCAAAGGGTTATAAAGACAGAAATTTGTTTCATTGTAAGAAAATCATTTTGCTTGGGTTGATACCTCCACAATCAAACTTTTCAGCAAAAGTTCCATCTTTCTTAAAACGGTAAATATCACCATTGGAAACATAGTCAGAAGTACTGATATAGAATTCTCCCGTTTCAGGGTCGATATTAAAACCATATATACTTGATGATAATAATTCCTGAGGGGCATTCTTTAAGAAATTTCCTTCGGTAAGTTTATGTGTTTTTGTATTATAAGTGGAAAAAATATGCTCGTATCCGTCACTTTTCCAGTCAGAATAAATGAGAAAAATCGTATCATCATGTTCTGCAAAGGCTGATGCTACTGCTATTGATTCCACAGTATCATCCGATTTTATGCGCTGGAAGGTGTAGCCTTCACCCAATACATTGGTCCAGATACCCCATGATAAAAGGTAGACTTCATCATTTGATTCAAGTATGCGATTGGGATTTTTTACAACGGGTATATCTTTTTCTTTTTTGAAAGTATTCAGGTCGATTACAGAAACATCTGTTCCTTCCCCATATCCGGAATTCGCTACATATAGTTTGCCTTCATTTTCAACAATCTGTTCCGGGTTGGCATTGACATCGACATAAGCTTCTATTTTCATAGTGCGAGAATCAATACGTGCAACCTTTCCGCTCCAAAGTGTAACGTAGATTTTGCCGTCTTTAGCTGCCATGTATCGTGGTTGACCATCAGAACTACTGAATGAAAGGCGTGCTTCTTCCACTGCCGCAGCGTTCAGTTTCAGCAATAGGCTTGAGCCGGACACAATGACATAAATATTGTCCTCATATTCTAATATATCCTGGCCAGTGTCTCCCAACTGTTTTTCATTTTGCTTAAAATAGATGTTGGCAATAAAATTATTATTGCTGTCATTAGCATCTCTATTAGGGGCATAAAAGGCAATGCCTGCATTGTTGTTATCAGCTTTTCCTTCATTCAGGATGAACATTCGTCGTTGTGGTAATTCTACTTTAGTACCTTCATCGTTCCATGGGGCATCGTCATCATCGCTACAAGAGGTGAATGTTACAGAGATTGCGAGCATACAAAGAGTACTGAATAATAAGCTTCTTACTTTCATGTTTTGTTTTTTTAGGTTGTAATTAATTAGAAAAATAGGCTACCCGTCATCCGAAATGAGCGTCCCGGCATTGGGTAATATTTGATAATATCATATTGTTTATTTGTCAGGTTTATTAGTTCGGCTTGGAGGCGAAGTCTGCATTTTCTTAGTTGGAATGCGCGGGATGCTGACAGGGTATGCTCCGTATATCCATCAATGCGATTTTCTTGTATGTTCTGTGGCAGGCTGTATCGGTCGCTCACACAAGTTAAGGCATAACCTATATTTATCCAGGAGCTTTCTGCAAGTATGGAAGCATTGCCACTATGTAGAGGAGTATAAGGAATCTGGTCTTTATAATTCTTACTGCTTGATGAAGTTACGTCAATAGCTTTCTGATAGGTATAATTGCCTGTTATTGATAAATCAATATTACGGTGGATCGGGATAGAGGTACGTAAAGTTATATCTGCCCCGGTGATATGTACTTTCCCAAAATTCATCATCTTCCAGACATAGGTTGTGGGTAAGGCGACAATTTTATCATTTACTTCATTAAAATATCCATCAACAGTTAGCATTACGTAATTAGTGAAAGAGAATGGAGTACCACTCCAGGTAATACCTATATTGTATTCGCGTGCCTTTTCAGGTCGTAGGTCAGTATTGCCCATACGTTGATAATAAAGGTCATTGAAAGTTGGTACGCGGAAAGTGTCTTTGTACATTAATCGCAGAAAGAGGGAGTACTTCTCCCAAGGGCGATATATAAATGAAAGGGTAGGACTGAAACGAGAACGATTATCAGGGCGGTTGCCTGATTTCACATCCTCGGCAATCAGCGTATGTACTAATGTTCCTGTGGCTGTAAGCCCTTTCCATTGATAGCGTAAATTAAATGCAGATAGCCATGTATATCGTGTTGGATTAGGATTGTTGGGCAAATTATTATCTAGTGTATTAAGTACAAGGTCATTTGCCCATGAAGTAGAAAATGTACTGCAAGGCTGCCATTGTATGGTAGCTGATAGATAATATTCTTGCTGCTTGTTAATGTCTGTTTGTCTACCTCCTTCATATTTCACGTCTGTATCTTCATATTTATTCCACGAATAGTTATATTTAGCTTGGCCCTGCAAGGTCCATTCCGAGGTAATGTCTTTTAGGTATCGGGCTTGTATGAAGATATTTCTGTCCCATAAACGCTCATTGGCTTGATCATTGTAGAGAATTACTGAACCTGGCAATCCACGTTCTGAATCGAAATAATATGCTTTTATGTTCAGTTGGCTACTATCTTTCAATGTATGAAACAGATTTGCTTCTGTGTGCCATGATTTTATATCAGAATTTTTTCTTTTTTCATTCGTAGTATATTTGCCGTTTATTAATTTAAAAGGATAATTTCCATCTGCTTGTAGATAATTACTATTCAAGGTATAACAGGTTCGTTGTGTTATACGTTGTCCCCATGTGAGAGAGGGATTTATTAAGCCAAAGGAACCACTTTTAATTTGTCCTTTGAAGGTATATGCTTTGTCCGTTTCTTCTAAAGGATTTTTACTGTATATAGAAAGTATTCCTGCTGAAGCGAAAAGCCGTGCAGGTTGCAGTAAATCATGATTTTGCCCAACAGACAGAGATAACATGTCTATATCATCCAATGCAAAACGTCCTATATCTATTTGTCCCGCTTGGGTGTTGCTCACAGCCACTCCATCGTAGGCTACTGCTGTGTGTGTAGCGCCAAGGCTTCGGACGGAAACAGTCTTTAATCCTCCTATACCACCATAATCTTTTACATTGGCTCCGGCAAAACGGCGAACAGCATCAGCTATATTCTGAAGTCCGAGATTTTCTAATTCGTTTTTTTCAAGTACTTGTATGGGCATCGCTACAGATATACGTTGGGGTACACGTCGCCCCTTTATTCCCACTTCCGGAATGGCATGTACCTTTCCCGTAATGGAGTCTCCCGTCTGCTGTGCCTGTAAATTGACACAAAGGCAGCATGTGAAACAATATAAACAAAACCGTAGCCAGATGCATCGGCATGGATTATCCTTGATCATAACAAATAGCTGTAAAAATATAAGTATCTCATGCCCTTTCCTCGAAGGCATAAAATTTGATAGGTTTTGCAGGTCTTCTGACTTACTCAGGATTTACCGCCTTCCCACCGTGCGAATACCGGCAGTGGCATAGGTGATTGGTAAATCCTCTATAATGAGTTTACAGCAGCGGGACTGTTTGGGAGTTACACCCAATTCCCTTTTCATGAAGCATACCGAAAGGCATACTTCAACAAAACCGAAGGGCAAAGATAGGAAAGATTTATGTTTTATTTATTATAGGATGCAGTATTTCATAAATTTATGCATTTATTCTAACAGAGTAACTTAATAGAAAACTAATACTATAATGCTTATGCTAAAGAAAACTATTGCTGCGCTAAGCCTACTCAGTATCCTTGCAGCCTGTCAGAATGATGAGAATCCTTCTCAACCGGAACCTAAACCACGTCAAGACATCAATCTTACCCGTGCGGAACAAGAGTTTATGGACAAAGGTACAGACTTTGCTTTCCGTTTCTTCGATCAGGTGTGCAGTACCGAAAAAGAAAAACCGAATGTTTTTGTGTCTCCATTGAGTGCATCACTTTGTTTATCCATGATTACGAACGGGGCTACTGATAATACGCTTGCTGAGATGCAGAATGTATTAGGATTCCCTGCCAATACTTTCTCTCTTGATGATCTGAACAACTATAATCAAAAGTTAACTTCAGCTTTGTTGGATTTGGACAATACCACTCAACTCGGAATAGCTAATTCTATCTGGATAGAGGAAGGTTTTAAGGTTTATGACTCTTTTGTTGATGTAAATAAGAAAATGTACGATGCTCAGGTGCAAGAACTTGATTTCACATCTCCGACCGCCAAAGATGTGATAAACCAATGGTGCGCCACTCAGACTAATAATTGCATAAAAGAGGTTATTCAGGAAATACCTGCGGATGCTCGTATGTATCTGATTAATGCACTCTATTTTAAAGGTATCTGGAAAAGCCAGTTTGATAAGTCGGCTACTGGACAGGATAACTTTACCAATGTTGACGGCAGTCAGCAGAAAGTAGCTATGATGAACCAGACCGCAACGTTCAATTACACCCAGACTGATGATTTCTCTATTGCGGAATTACCCTATGGCAATGAAGCTTTTAGTATGGTGATACTGTTGCCATCCGGAGATAAGACCTTGGATGAAAGCTTACCCAGCCTGAATTATGAGAACTGGAAACAGTGGAGTAAGAATATGGTAGGAAAAGAACTACAAATTAAACTTCCTCGTTTTAAAGTAGAATATGACAAAGAGCTGGAAGAGGACATGATAGCTATGGGGATGAAAGATGCTTTCGATGCTTATAAAGCAAAGTTTGCCAATATGTCCGGTGCAGAACTATATATTGGCCTTCTGCAACAGTTTACTTATATAAATGTGGATGAGGAAGGTACCGAAGCGGCTGCGGTTACAGTAGGAGGAATGTTTGAAACTTCATTCGATCCATCTTCTCCTGTTCCCTTCTTTGTGAATCGTCCTTTTGCCTTTATGATTAAGGAAAAGAGTACGGGAGCCATCCTCTTTATGGGAAAGATTACAGAACTATAGTTTGGTATTTATAAAGAAAGCGAAGAATCAACTCCTTCAATTGTGGGAGCCGATTCTTCGCTTTACTTTTATGATACAAGAATAATATTCTTATAGCTTACTCTTGTATATCTGTGCCATTACCTTCTGATACTGATTTTCCAATTGAAGTAGATTCTGCTTACTTTGATAAATCACAGAAACTTCTACAAAATATTCTATCACACTGATTTGTCCACCGGTGAGAGCTTGCTTCAGTAATGCAAGATCTTGTTGTGAACTGAATGCCTCCCTGTACTCCTGGATGGAAGTCTGCAATGATTGTGCTTCGCTGTATAGTTTTGCCAAGGTTGCTTCGGCTTGAAAAGCAGCGTTCTCTTTCTGATAATCGAGGTTCAGAGATTGCGCTTTGGCTATTTTAACCTTATTACGATTCTCAAACAGCGGGAAGGAAAAGCCTACTACAACTCCATTAAATGGAGTACCGGACTCTGTATTACGGCGATATCCAAGTTCCAATTTAGGTAACCAACCTTGTTTGCTTGCAGAAATCTGTTTGCGGGCGGCAGCACTTTCACTGCTTAATGACAGCAAAGTCTGATCGGCTGCCAACACTTCCGAACGTAACTGCTCATAGTCGGTAGGAAGAAGGGGCAATGGATAGTCGTTGATGGAGCGGAAACTGCTCAGCTCATTATCTTGCAAAGACTGGTCTCCGTTGAGTGCAAGGAGAGATTTCCAGGCGTTATCAAGCGCAGTCTGATTGGTACGGAATTCTGTGCGTACATTCAGTAACTCCAGATTGATCTTATTTGTTTCCAATACATTGGCATCACCTGTCTCCAGACGTTTCTTATAGTATGCAGAGAGTTCCTCAGCCTGTTTCATACGTTCATTCAGAATCACTTGCTGGTGCTGCAACATGATGATGTCGAAACAAAGCTCTTTAGCTTGCAACAACAGTTGTTGACGGAAGGCGGCAGACTGCGCATCAAGCGCACCGGTTTTGAGCCGGTTTACTTTTCCGCGTGTAGCATACAAGGTCGGGAAATCAAAGCTCTGAGAAACAACAAGTTCA
>ENA-OPDH01002305-OPDH01002305.1-human-gut-metagenome-genome-assembly--contig:-NODE-2305-length-12529-cov-2.454465_pt1 | contig 12529 bp, 10 predicted proteins | sample MGYA00241260_ERZ501500 | MGnify/ENA primary metagenome ERZ501500 (study PRJEB25962, sample SAMEA2042519) | human gut metagenome | biome: human gut; feature: human-associated habitat; material: faeces...
CTCTTTCCTTCTTCACGCAGATTCATTGCATCCAGAACAGACTGCTCCTGTGTAACTGAAATTCTCTGATTATCAACCACCTGGACGCGTCCGTCATATTCAGCTGCAAGAGTAATTGCTGTTGCACATGTGCTGCTCAAGCTACTGGACATCGGAATACATACAAGCTCATCATATTCTTCCAGAACTTTATCCCAGAGATCCATGACCTCTCCCGGGGATGGCTGTGATGTTGAGATATCGGAATCTGCTCCGAGCTTTTCATAAAATTCACTCTGGGAAAGTGTGATATCCTCCAGATAAAGTTCTCCATCAATAAAAAATGGCATCGGAAGAACAAAAATCCCAAGCTCTTTTCCCTGTTCCTGTGTTATACCGCTATTACTATCCGTTACAATTGCAACTTTACTCATCAAATTTCTCCCTCGTTAATTCTTAAAACTATGAATCGGCGCCGGAATACGTCCCTGTCTGTTGATAAACGCATCACATCCAAATTCATTCACCGGCATAATCGGTGCATAACCTAACAGTCCACCAAATTCTGCCACGTCTCCAACATCTTTACCGATGACCGGAATCAGACGCACTGCTGTCGTCTTCTGGTTGACCATACCAATTGCCATCTCATCTGCAATGATTCCAGAGATTGTCGCTGCTGATGTCTTTCCAGGGATTGCGATCATGTCAAGTCCTACAGAGCATACGCATGTCATTGCCTCTAACTTCTCAAGTGTAAGAGATCCTGCATTTACTGCATCGATCATTCCCTGATCTTCACTGACCGGAATAAATGCACCGCTAAGTCCACCTACATAAGAGGATGCCATAACACCGCCTTTTTTCACCTGATCATTCAGCATTGCAAGCGCTGCTGTCGTACCAGGTGCTCCAACACGCTCCAGACCGATTTCTTCCAGAATCTCAGCGACACTGTCTCCTATCGCCGGAGTAGGTGCCAGTGACAGATCGACAATTCCAAATGGAACACCGAGACGTTTTGACGCTTCTCCTGCTACAAGCTGACCGACACGTGTCACCTTAAATGCGGTTTTCTTGATTGTCTCACATAATTCTTCAAACCCCTGTCCACGCACCTGCTCAATGGCATGCTTTACAACCCCCGGTCCGCTGACTCCTACATTGATTACCGCATCGCCTTCTGTCACGCCAAGAAATGCCCCCGCCATAAATGGGTTGTCATCTGGTGCATTACAGAATATAACAAGCTTTGCACATCCAAGAGAATCGTTGTCTTTCGTTGCTTCTGCAGTTTCTTTTACAATCTCTCCGCAGAGACGGACTGCGTCCATGTTGATACCTGTCTTTGTAGACGCAAGATTGACCGAACTGCACACGCGGTTCGTTCTGCCAAGTGCCATTGGAATAGACCGGATCAGCATCTCATCTGCTGTTGTCATTCCCTTGGAAACCAGTGCAGAATATCCGCCGATCAGGTTTGCTCCCACTTTTTCAGCGGCACGGTCTAAGGTATCGGCGATCGTCGCAAAATCTTCCGGTGTCTTACATGCAGAACCACCTACCAATGCGATCGGTGTCACGGAAATCCGTTTGTTCACGATCGGAATTCCAAATTCATGCTCGATTTTCTCGCCCACTGCGGCAAGATCTTTTGCAACAGTTGTGATGCGGTTATAAATATTTTCATTTAATTTATCCAGATTGGAATCAATACACTCTAAGAGACTGATACCAATGGTAATGGTACGGACATCAAGATTTTCCTGTTCGACCATTTTATTTGTCTCATTTACCTCAAAGAAATTAATCATTTACTGCTTTCCTCCCTAGATTCTGTGCATCATATCGAAGATCTCTGCTTTCTGGCACTTGATCGATACGCCGATCTCCTCGCCCAATACGTCCAGATCTTTCTGGCAGTCTGCAAAAGCTTTTGCAGCCTTTGTCATGTCAACGATCATCATCATATTGAAGTATCCAGATACGATGGTCTGGGAAATATCTAAAACATTTACTCCATTTTCTGACAGATAAGTACAGACTTTTGCAATGATACCTACTGTATCTTTTCCTACTACTGTAATAATGGTTTTATTTGCATTATGTTCCATGGTTCATGCCTCCTCACTGTATTCTGCCCGGTTCCGTCAGATTTTTCTCACGTTACCAAGATAAATTTTAATTATGTTCCATATTAGCATACTCTTTTTATTATTTCCACTACTTAAGCTCTTTTTATTTATTAAATCATCTAATAAATGTTATTAGAATACTATTTTTTGCGATACTTCGTCACGCTTCGCCACAAACATTGGGAAATCATCGCCCTTATAAGGGTTATCTCCCAGCTCCACTTCCAGACGCACCGTCTCATAGGCAAGCTCCGGATAATTATTTTCTTTGCTCAGATGTCCTAACACGATATGTTTCAAATGATCGTGGAGCACTTTTCCTAACAATTGTCCACTCCGCTCGTTCGACAAATGTCCTTTATCCCCAAGGATACGCTGTTTCAGAGGATATGGATATGCTCCTGCCTGAAGCATGCGCACGTCATGGTTGGCTTCTAAGAGCAGCACGTCCACATTCTGCAGCTTCTCCACAATATGGTCGTCATAGGTTCCAAGGTCTGTCATGACTGCCACGTTCTTTTCCTGCTGTCTGATCTTGTAGGCAACCGGATCTGCCGCATCATGGGAGATGGACACCGGTTCGATCGTAAGATCACCGATTGTAAACTCCCTTTCCGACTCGATCACCTGAAAAAGTGCCTCGTCTATTTTTCCAACGGTTTTTGTATGTAAAATAGCATCAACGGTTTCCCCTGTTGCATACATCGGAATGCCATATCTTCTTGCAATCACTCCGAGTCCTGCGATATGGTCGATATGCTCATGTGTGATGAGGATTCCCTGCATATCTGCAGTCTTTAGATCAATACTGTTTAAACCGTTCTCAATCCTTTTTCCACTGATTCCCGCATCGATCAGCACATGACAGTCATCTGAGCCGACACAGATACAATTTCCGCTGCTTCCGCTTGCAATACTGCATAATTCCATAAATCTATTTCTCTTTCCAAGCCAGTTCGATCACATCACCATCTTTTAATTCTGCGGTGTACTGTGCATTCTGGCCATTTAATTTTGTAATGATCGCTCTTCCTGCAGAGGCAGAAAGGTCAAATTCGTAAAATTCAAAGAGATCCACAAACATATAGGACTCTCTTCCTGTCAGCGTGACCGGTGTGCCATTGATGATAACTTCCACAGAATGCGTTTCCTTCTCTTTGGCTTCCTCCGAAGTTTCGTTATCTGCCGGACTTTCCTCCGCCGTCTGCGTTTCTTCATCCGTTGTCACAGATGCATCATCCGCTGGTACGCTGTCTTCTGTCTCACCTGCCGTTCCGCTGTCTGAAACATTCTCCTCCGGTGCCTCTGCCGTATCTGCTGTTTCTTCAATGCCTTCAGCGGCCATCTCCTCTATTGTATCAGACACATGTGTGCGGAAGGACAGGATCGTCCACTCAATATTAAAGTTCTCATAGACAAAATAATTCAGGTCGACCACCCGGTTATTCACAATGATCTCTTTTTCCGTGTCGATCTCCACATCCATAAATTCTGCGATCTGCTCGACGGTATAATAAGCCCTCGTCTCAATTTCGTCTCCCTCTTTGATCAGGTAAGAGGCTGGTTCTAATTTACCATTTACCTCAACAAAACGCGGGCATACGATTTTCCTGCCGTTGACAATAAATGTTATGGTGGATGTATGGTACTCCTCTAACTGCTCGATGGTGATCATGGCATCCGCTCCCGCAGTGGATGGGCAGATCTCGATCTCTGAATTCGGTTCTAACTTAGTATTGATGCCTGCCGGTTTTCCATTCATAGTGATCACAGCAGATTCCCCTGGCAGACCCCTCTCCACTTTTGCCACACCATTGACGGTATAGTTCACTTCTTTTCCACGTTTTGGAAACAGATCTTCATTGGCTACTCCCGCCTGTACGGCGCCATCCATGATCAGAAGCTTATTGTTGTCATACATCTTAATCCGTTCGCCGTTCAAATGTACCATGATAAAACTGTTTTTCTGGTCATAATAATTCAGACAGATACCGATCGGAGTTACGATGAGCGGATCTTTTTCGATATCCGGCTGTTCAAAGGTTACTTCCTGCAGTACTTCCTCACCGCGGAGAGCAACACGCTCCTGTGGAAGTCCAAGTTTATCTGCCAGCATCTCGGTGTAACCGTGGATTTTTCCGCCTCCACCAACGACAAATGTAGCACTGACAGTCTGTCCGCCATTTAACTCTTTGATTTTCTCCGCCACTGCGGTCGTCATTTTATCTGTTACAGGCTCTATGAGTTCCCATACTTCCTTCGCAGGAATGGAGTGCTCGATCATCATGATATCTTTGTATGTGATCATTTCCCCGGTCGTACTTGCAAGCTTGATACGCTCTGCGGTCTGGAAATCGACCAGATAATGCTGCACGATCAGTTCTGTCAGTTCATCCCCCGCAAGTGGAATCATGCCATAGGCAATGATACTTCCATCTTTCGTGACGGAAATATCCGATGTTCCGGCTCCGACATCGACTAACGCGATATTCAGCATACGGAACGATTCCGGGATGGCAACGTCAATCGCTGCAATAGGCTCCAATGTCATATTGGCAACTTCAAGACCTGCCTGCGCCACTGCAGAATACAGTCCGTCCACAACATCCTCCGGCAAAAATGTCACGATGATATCCTCACTGATGACCTCTGCCTTATGTCCTTCGATGTTGGAATAAACCTCCTCATTCAGATAGTATTTCACAACAGAATATCCCACGCAGTAAAACTTGTATCTTGTGTCATTTTTCTCTTTTAATAGGGACTGTGCCTTTTCAATTCCAAGCAGATCCAGTGTATGGATATCTTCCTTCGTAACAACGGTCTCTTCCGGATATTCATATTCTACATTTGTCGTTACTGTTTTTAACACACGACCGGCTGCTGCGATACATACTTCTGTCAGCGGACATTCAATCTGTTTCTCCAATTCCTCTTTTACCGTCTGGATCACTTTGCCCACACGGCCAATGTCATGAATCTGTCCATCGATCATCGCCCTTGTCTCATGCTGCATGACATACTGTGCCACAACGATAAATTCATTTCCTTCCTTATATCCAACCGTACCTACTACATTTCGTGTTCCAATGTCCAGTCCAAATACATATGGCTGTTCGAATGTCTGTGTTTCATTCATCTGTAGTGTCCTCTCACTTACCTTTTCTTTGTAATTCCCTGATCCGTTCCAATTGTCTGCAAAATCCATCAGATAGCGCACACTGCCGCATCAATCTGTCTCTGCATTTCCTCTAACCCTTCATTGTTGTCGATCACAACACTGCAATGTTTCCGGTACTCTGCTTCCTTCAACTGACTCGAAAAAATCTGCTGTACCTTCTCTCTGGAATACCCACGGGATTCCATCAGTCTTGCCTCGCGGATTTCCTCTCTGGTATAAATATACCAGAGTTCATCACAAATTTCATCATAATGTTCTTCAATTAAAAGTGCCGCTTCCAAAACAAGCAGTGCAAGCGTTCCTTCCTGTCTCTCTCTTTTCGCTTCTGCTATCACATATGCTTTCACTGCCGGATGTACGATTCCATTCATCCCGGCACGCTTGTTCTCGTCTGAAAAGATCACCTTCGCCAGTTTTATCCGGTCAAAATGTCCATCTTCCTTATAAATATCATGCTCCGGAAAAGCCTGTCTGATCTGCTCATAACAGTCCGTTCCCGGTTCCATAAGTTCATGTGCAATCTCATCCGCCAGCATGACACGCACACCAGGTTTCGTTGCCAGATAATCTAAAACTGCTGATTTTCCGGCTCCTACACCACCTGTGATCCCTATAAATTTCATATTTTCCGTCCACCTTTATCTTCTTTCGTACTGTCCATTTCTGACACAAAGCTATTTTGCCTCGTACCAGTTCTTTCCGGTGTGAAGGTCAATTGCCAGAGCCACCTTCAGATCTGCTGCATGCTGCATACCTTCTGTCAGTATCTCTTTTACTCTGTCGATCTCATCCTCTGCTGTCTCGATCAAAAGTTCATCGTGCACCGTGATGATCAGTCTTGACTTTAAATGTTCCTCCAACAGCCTGTCATGCACACGTATCATAGCGATCTTGATAATGTCTGCGGCAGTTCCCTGAATTGGCGCATTCATTGCCACACGCTCTCCAAAAGAACGCTGCATAAAGTTACTGCTGGAAAGTTCCGGAACCGGACGCCTTCTTCCAAACATGGTTGTCACGTATCCGTTCTTTTTGGCATCCTCCACAAGTCCGTCTAAAAATGTCTTGATCTTTGGATATGTTTCAAAATACCGTTCGATATACTCTGCTGCCTCTTTTTTACTGATACTTAAATCCTGGCTTAATCCAAAGGAACTGATTCCATATACGATTCCAAAGTTTACCGCTTTGGCATTTCTTCGCTGTAAATCTGTCACCTCATCAAATGGAATGTGGAATACCTGTGATGCAGTGATTCTGTGGATATCCTGTGCCTCTCTGTACGCCTCGATCAGTTTTTCATCCCCGGACATGTGCGCTAACACACGAAGCTCGATCTGCGAATAATCGGCGTCCATGAACACACATCCCTTTGCCGGTAAAAATGCTTTTCGTATCAATCTGCCAAGTTCAATCCTCATCGGGATATTCTGGAGATTCGGCTCTGTACTACTCAGCCTTCCGGTAACCGTGATCGTCTGGTTAAAGGAAGTATGGATTCTTCCATCCTCCTTAATATAATTGGCAAGTCCATCTGCATAAGTGGATTTTAACTTGGTAAGCTGGCGGTATTCCAAAATATCTGCAACAATTGGATACTCTGGTGCAAGTTTGTCTAACACATCTGCGGCTGTCGAATATCCGGTCTTTGTCTTCTTTCCGTAAGGCATTTCGAGTTTTTCAAACAGGATCACACCTAACTGTTTTGGAGAATTGATATTAAACTCTTCCCCTGCTTCCTGATAAATCCGGGTTTCTAACTCTTTGATGCGGACTGCAAGTTTCTCCCCATACTCTTTCAGATTAACTGCATCAATGGCAATTCCTGTGTGTTCCATGTCTGCAAGGGTAAACACTAACGGCATCTCAATGGTTTCATAGAGCTGTTCCATTCCGGTTGCCTTCAGCTCTTCCATCATTGCTTTTTTGCTGGAAAATGCAGTGTACGCCATAAAGCAGACTGTCTTTAAAAATCCTTCCGGTTTCTCATCCATTGCCAGATCATAGCCTGACTTTCCAAGCAGATCCACTCTCGATGGGATCATCAGGCTGCAGTAATCCTTTGCGATGTCTTCATACGGATATTCATTTTTTAACGGATTCAGCAGATATGCTGCGATGACGTTGTCAAAAATGTTTTTCTGGTTCAGACATCCGTTCTCTCTCTGCTCGATCATATGGAGCAGTCCAAGCTGCGGTTTTAAATCCAGTGTCATGTATCCTGCCGCCTCAGAGTGTGTGAGGAGGTCTGACAACACGCTGCTTGTCAGTTCTTCCCCAGCCTTGAAAAAGTAGGTGTCTTTCTCCCCAAAGCAGACTGCCATTCCAAGAAATTCATTCGTCTGCGGTGCTGCAAAAAGATTCATCTGCCCCCCCGCATCCATGTTCGCATCCTTTTTTTCCTCCATCGGAATGATCTGAAATGCACATTCTATGCCTTTGATCTTTGCAAAAATCTTTTCGGCTTCCTTCTTCTCTGTCACAAGCTTAAAATGTTCTTCCGCCTGATTCTTTGGTGCATCCACCTCAAATCTGCCAAGCATATTCTTAAACTCCAGACGTTTGCACAAAAGATATGCTTCCTCTGTATACAGATCTTTGATCTGCTCTAATCTTGCACTCTGCAGATCATAGTCAATATCTGCATGGATCTCGATTGTCGCTAATGTCTTACTCATCTGTGCAAGCTCATAATTTTCCTTTAAATTCTTGCTTGCCCGCGGTGGTTTGATCTCATCCACATGCGCATAACAGTTTTCAATGCTGCCGTACTGCGCAATGAGAGCTGTTGCTGTCTTTTCTCCGATTCCCGGAACACCCGGGATATTATCCGAAGTATCGCCCATCAATGCTTTCACATCGATAAACTCGATCGGCGTCACATGATATTTGTCCAAAACTTCCTTCGTATTATAATCCTCGATCTCGGTTCCGGTGCGCTTTGTTTTCGGAATACGGATTTTAATATGGTCGGTAGCAAGCTGCAATAAATCCCTGTCTCCTGACACAACGGATACTTCAAGTCCCTCTGCTTCGCTGCGTTTTGCAATGGTCCCCAAAATATCATCTGCCTCATACCCACCTTTTTCCACGATAGTCACACCCATGGCTTTTAACATTTCCTTCATCAGAGGCACCTGTTCGCGAAGTTCCTCCGCCATCGGCTTTCTGGTTCCCTTGTATTCTGCATACATCTTATGACGAAAAGTTGGCTGTGATACATCAAAGGCAACCGTCAGATAGTTTGGCTGTTCCTCCTCTAAAATCTTAAATAAAATATTTAAAAATCCATAGACCGCATTGGTATGAAGTCCCTCGGAATTCGTCAGATCCGGGATTCCGAAAAATGCCCGGTTTAAAATGCTGTGTCCATCGATCAGTACCAGCTTTTCACTCATAAACTTTGTGTCTCCTTCTTATTTTTTCACTGCTCATAAAAAAGCAGTAAAGGGGCTGCCGCATGCGGCAGTCCCATCCTGTGACAAATTAAATTGCGCGGGTATACTTCTTCAGCCATTCGTTCTCTTCCTCTGTCATGTAAGGAGAGAGCACTTCATATACCTTCTTATGATAATCATTTAACATCTGCTTCTCACGTGGGCTCATCTGCTCCGGATCGATTCCATCCAGATCGATCGGTGCGTAAGTGATGTTCTCAAATTCCATGAACTGGCCATATTCATTCTTCTCTGCTTTATGGCAGACCAGTTCATTCTCGGTACGGATACCATACTTTCCTTCCAGATATACACCCGGTTCATCGGTTGTGATCATGCCTTCTTCCAGCACACCACTGTCATGGCGTTCCGGTACGATCTTCCAGCGGAAACCGTTTGGTCCTTCATGTACGTTTAAGATATAACCGACACCGTGTCCTGTACCACATTTGTAGTCAATCCCCATGTCCCACAATGGACCTCGTGCGAGAATATCCAGATTCAGACCGCATGCACCATATAAAAACTTCGCATTGGCAAGCTTCATATTGGAACGGCATACTGCTGTGAAATGCTGTTTCATCTCATCGCTGATCGGACCTAACACAAAAGTTCTCGTGATATCGGTTGTTCCCTCATAATAATGTCCGCCGGAGTCTACCAGTAAAAAGCCTTCCGGTTTTAATTCGGTATTGGATTCCGGTGTTGCAGAATAGTGCATCATCGCTGCATTGGCACCGTAGGCACTGATCGTTGTAAAGCTTAGATCAATAAAGTTCTCCTGCTCTCTTCTTCTTGCCTCCAGATAATCGGACGCAGAAATCTCTGTCATTGGGATTTTGCCGATATTTGTTTTCAGCCAGTACATGAACTTTGTCACTGCCACACCGTCTTTGACATGTGCAAGGCGGGTGTTATCCACCTCAACCGGATTCTTGACTGCCTTCATCAACTCGGTAGGGTTGGGTTTATTTATAACCTGAATGTTCTTATTTAATTCACTGCAGATACGATAATTGACACTGCTCTTGTTCATCAGAACCACGGCACTCTCCGGAATGGTCGGAACATAAGTGTAAATATCATCGTATGGTCTTGTCTCGATATGATTTTCCTTCAGATAAGCGCGGATGGTATCATCCACCACTTCTTCCTGTAAAAACCAGATACACTGATCCCTGGTCAGAACAAGATAGGACAATACTACCGGAACGCTCTGAATATCACCGCCACGGATATTCAAAAGCCATGCAATATCGCAAAGGCTCGTGAGAATGTGGACATCTGCACCTTCCTCTGCCATCTTTGCACGCACATCTTTGATCTTCTCTGCAGTGCTCTTTCCGGAATATTTTTCTTCCAGTATAAATAATGGAGCTTTGGATAACTCCGGTCTGTCTGTCCAGATCAGATTGATCAGATCTTCCCCTACAAAAAGAGAACCTTTCTTTTCCTCTGCGATTGCCACAAACTTTTCACCCCAGGCACCGTTTACGGTTCTTCCGTCAAAACCGATGCAGCCGCCCTGTGGCAGTTTGTCTTTTACAAATTCTTCTACGGCAGGCACACCTTCCTCTGCCATACGATATAACGTGACAGTGCTTCCCTCTAACTGTTTCTCAGCTTGCACAAAATAGCGGCCGTCTGTCCAAAGTCCTGCCTCTTTTAACGTGATGACTGCCGTTCCTGCGGAACCGGTAAATCCTGTAATAAACTTTCTTGCCTTAAAATGCTCCCCAACATACTCTGACTCATGAAAATCAGCGGTTGGTACTACATAAATATCAATACTTCTGCGTTTCATCTCTTCGCGAAGCGCAGTTAATCTCTCTGGTATCATTGTTCTTCCTCTCTCTATGTCTCATTTATGCCTGTATGGCATATTATCAGTTACTGTTCACTCGTATCTCGTTCCAGTAACGATTATCACTCTTAATTCTCATCCGTGAACTCAAAAAACTTCGTGTCGATCTCCGGATAAGACCTCTTTAAGGAAATCGGTCTGCCGGAACGGTTCAAAAAGCAATGGGAACTCTTTGCCGTTGTGCGCAGCTCCCCGGTCTCTTTGTCTGTCATCCGGTATTCCACATCCATCTTGATTCCGTTATACTTTGTGATCTTCGTCTCGATCACCACCGTGTCATCAAAATGAACCATACTGTGGTACTCGCAGGACACCGACAATACCGGACTGATGATCTCCATCTCTTCCATCTGCTTATAACTAAGCCCGATCTGTTCCATCAGATCCATCCTTGCCTCTTCCATCCATTTGATATAGTTGGAATGATGGATAATTCCCATCTGGTCTGTCTCATAATACTTTGCGTGATGCTCATAAGGGCGGATCTTGATCGCGCTCTCATCTTCCCCATAAATCCGTATCTCTTTTCCAGCCATGATCTGTCACTACCTTTCTATTTATCTTCAATAGCTGTCTGTGACTATCTTATCACTGCGGTAGTTTTATTTCAATGCCACTCTCTAAAATATTCCTGATAATCTTCTTCGTCTGCAAAAAGCATGTACGCTCCGTCCACATATCCCATATAGCCTGCTTCGATCACATATCCCTTCATAAAAAAACACTCCTTTCAACCTTTTTACGTTCTCTCAAGTTGAAAAGAGTGTATCTTATTTGCTGTCCAATAAACCGTACTTTTATGGTGTCTTAGAAAAAAATTTTATTTGTTATTGGCTTTTTCCTGAAATTTTTCATTGTCGATCACGAATCGTTCATGCGTTCCCTCACCGATCATGCCGCGCTCGTCAAACGCTTCCACTTTAAACACCAGTCTCTTGCGGTCGATCTCTACCAGTTCACTCTTGGCAGTCACTTCCATTCCAAGCGGCGTTGCTGAGATATGGGATACGTTCATCAACGTTCCGACTGTTCCTTTTCCCTCCTCCAGTTCTGCTGCAACACTCTTGTAGGCAGCCTGCTCCATCAATGCGATCATGGAAGGTGTTGCATATACCTTCAGTTCACCGCTTTTCATTGCCTGCGCTGAATTGCTCTCTGATACTACCTCTTTTGCTTCTCCTCTGATACCTGTCTCTAACATCTGTTACCTCTTTCCTGTCTCTTAATCACTTTCTTCTTTATTAGTTCTGTAAAGATAAACTTATTTTAACACAGGCTTTCCGATACAACAATATTCTTTTCCTGTTTTCCTCTCCAAAAGGCAGAGAGCAGGAAAAGCATCAGACAGCCAAGACTGATCATGGCGCCAGTCTTCAGTCCGGGTGTTGTATAAATAAGTTCTATGTCATGTTTTCCATCCGTCAACGGCACACTGATAAACGCCTCAGCAAATGTCTCCGGCTCTGTCTCTTTTCCATCTACATACACCGTCCAGCCATCTTCTCTGGCAATCGAAAATACGAGATTCCCCGCTTTTTCCACATCGATCGTACCTGTGATCTTCCGGTCTGAAAACGAGGTGAGTTCCATTGTCTGGCTGTTTAACGTCTCATATGCGGTATCCAGTGCATCCATATTCAACTGATAGGCAGTAATATCCACACGCTCGTTATTGGAATTTTTAATCCGGATCACATCTCCGGATTTTGCATACCCCAGATCTAAAATATATCCGTGGGACGCCTTCGTAAAGGACTTCGTTCTTCCATCACTGACCTCTTCCTCAAGGGTGTCGGATGTCACAGAACTGTATGCTGCAAAATAATATCCGTCCTCCGTCACCTGAATCGTAGACACGCCGACTTCCGATTCCGCTGGAACTACTGAGAGCATCTCTTCCTGTGCCCCCAACAGTTCCGCAAGTTCATTCTGG
>ENA-OPDH01002320-OPDH01002320.1-human-gut-metagenome-genome-assembly--contig:-NODE-2320-length-12499-cov-2.465204_pt1 | contig 12499 bp, 9 predicted proteins | sample MGYA00241260_ERZ501500 | MGnify/ENA primary metagenome ERZ501500 (study PRJEB25962, sample SAMEA2042519) | human gut metagenome | biome: human gut; feature: human-associated habitat; material: faeces...
CAATTAGTTAACTTGCACCTTATAATGTTAAGTGTTACAATAGCAAAGACTATATAATAGATATAAGACTATCTTGATATCAGATGTCAGAGACAGAACGATCACAAGATGGAACAATCATAAAAAGAAACTTAGGAGATTATTTATGGGTTTATTTGATAAAGTATTTGGTTCTCACAGTGATAAGGAACTAAAACGAATCAGCAAGACGGTTGACAAGATCGAAGCACTCGATGAGTCCATGCAGAAATTGTCAGATGAGGAACTAAGACATAAGACTGTTGAATTTAAAGAAAGACTTGCAAATGGAGAGACATTAGATGATCTGTTACCAGAAGCATATGCAACAGTAAGAGAAGCCAGCAGCCGTGCGATCGGTTTAAAACATTACCGTGTACAGCTGATCGGTGGTATCATCCTGCATCAGGGACGTATTGCAGAGATGCGTACAGGTGAAGGTAAGACACTTGTATGTACACTTCCGGCATATCTTAATGCACTTGAAGAAAAGGGAGTATTAGTAGTTACAGTTAATGATTATCTTGCTAAGCGTGATGCTGAATGGATGGGACAGGTACACAATTTCCTTGGACTTTCAGTAGGTATAGTTCTTCACGATATGAAAGATGATGAAAGAAGAGCGGCATATGCAAGTGATATTACATATGTTACTAATAATGAACTTGGATTTGATTATCTTAGGGATAATATGGCTATATATAAGGAGCAGCTTGTACTCCGTGACCTTCATTACTGTATTATCGATGAGGTCGATTCAGTACTTATTGATGAGGCACGTACACCTCTTATTATTTCAGGACAGAGCGGCAAGTCAACTAAGTTATATGAACTTTGTGATGTACTTGCAAGACAGCTTGTAAAGGGTACTTACCATGGTGAACGTACTAAGATGCAGGTTATGATGCAGGAAGAGATAGAGGAAGATGGTGACTTTATCGTTAATGAGAAGGATAAGGTTGTTAATCTTACAGAACAGGGTGTCCATAAGGTTGAACAGTTCTTCCATATTGATAACTATGCTGATATTGAGAACCTTGAAATACAGCACAATGTAACACTTGCATTAAGAGCACATTATCTTATGTTCAGGGATAAGGATTATGTTGTCAAAGATGATGAAGTTCTTATTGTAGATGAATTTACAGGACGTATTATGCCAGGACGTCGTTATTCAGATGGTCTTCATCAGGCTATTGAAGCTAAGGAACACGTTAAGGTTAAGAGAGAGAGTAAGACACTTGCAACTATTACATTCCAGAATTTCTTTAATAAGTTTGATAAGAAAGCTGGTATGACAGGTACAGCTCTTACAGAAGAGAAGGAATTCAGGGGAATATACAATATGGACGTTGTAGAAGTCCCTACTAATAAGCCAATAGCAAGAATTGACCATAATGATGCTGTATTTAAGACTATGAAGGGCAAGTTCAATGCTGTTGTAGAAGAAGTTGTTGCGGCACACGAAAAAGGACAGCCTGTACTTGTTGGTACAATAACAATTGATACATCAGAACTTTTAAGTGAAATGCTTAGAAAAAGAGGAATACCTCATAATGTACTTAATGCCAAGTATCACGAGCTTGAGGCTCAGATTGTAGCCGATGCAGGTAAGCACGGAGCTGTAACAATAGCTACTAATATGGCAGGACGTGGTACTGATATTAAGCTTGATGAGGAAGCAAGAGCGGCAGGAGGACTTAAGATTATTGGTACAGAAAGACACGAGTCAAGAAGAATTGATAATCAGTTAAGAGGTCGTGCAGGTCGTCAGGGTGACCCAGGTGAATCAAGATTTTATATATCTCTTGAAGATAATCTTATGAGATTATTCGCTCAGGAGACTCTTATGAATACATTTAACAGATTAGGTGTTGGTGAGAATGACCAGATTGAGCATAAGTTGTTAAGTAATGCTATTGAGACAGCACAGAAGAAGATTGAGACTAACAACTACGGAATAAGATTACATTTGCTTGAATATGATCAGGTAATGAATGAACAGAGAGAGATTATGTACGCCGAGAGAAAGAGAGTTCTTAATGGCGAGAGTATGCGTAACTCAATTATGAAGATGATAACTGATTTCGTTGAGGGCGTTGTTAATAGAAGTGTCAGCGAAGATAAGAGTGCTGATGAGTGGAATTATGATGAGATTAACGAGCTTTTACTTCCAACTATACCTATAGCACCAGTTGCGTATGATGAGAATATAAAGAACAAGAATGAACTTATTCATGCATTGAAAGAGAAAGCTGTTAAATTCTATGAAGATAAGGAAGCTTTATTCCCAGAACCAGAGACAATAAGAGAGATTGAACGAGTTGTTCTTCTTAAGGTTATTGATAGAAAATGGATGGATCATATTGATGATATGGATCAGCTTAAGCAGGGAATTGGACTTCAGGCATATGGACAGAAAGATCCTGTTGTACAGTATAAGATGATGGGATATGATATGTTTGATGAGATGACAAGAGCTATTACAGAAGATACAGTAAGACTTCTTATGCACATTCAGGTAGAAGAAAAGGTTGAAAGAGAGCAGGTAGCTAAAGTTACAGGCACTAACAAAGACGAAGGACCTTCTGTAAAAGGACCTGTAAGACGTACAGATAAGAAGATTTATCCTAATGACCTCTGCCCTTGTGGAAGTGGGAAGAAGTATAAGAATTGTTGTGGACGTCAGGCATAATGTCCGGGAAGTGATATAGTAATTTATAGATTATAATATTTGACGGATTGGGGCTGTCACACTATGCGAATATGACATTTTGTGGTATTATAATATGATGTAAGTGTTAATATATTATGTTAATATATTAAAAGAGTTAAGGCTTTGACACTTAATCATAATACTTGGAATGTTTAACATAGTGTGCAGCTCCTTTTTTAATATAGGACCTTAATATAGAATGGTGATTTGTAATTATATACGGATAGCAATGAGCCTGTGAACAAGAGCGTTAATAAGAGAATAAGTAAGTTAATAAAAGAGGTATATAGTGGTAGAATTAGATCAGTTTAAATATAGGATTTCAGGGTATGATGCACAGATTGAGAATATAAAACAGTCGCTCGACCTTGACAGTAAGAAGAAAAGAATAGAAGAACTGGAAGCAGATATGGAAGCACCCGGATTTTGGGACGATCCAGATAAATCCAATAAGGCTATGAAAGAGCTTAAGACTTTAAAGGACTCATTTGAAGGTTATAACAGCTTAAAGTCAGGGCTTGAGGATATTAATACACTTATTGAGATGGCAGATGAAATGCAGGACGACTCATTAATTTCTGAGATAGAAGATGAGATAACTGTATTCGAGGAGAAAATGGACTCAATAAGGACAGAGACACTTCTTTCAGGAGAATATGATAAATGTAATGCAATACTTACATTACATGCCGGAGCAGGCGGAACAGAGAGCTGTGACTGGTGTCAGATGCTTTTTAGAATGTATACGCGATGGGCAGAAAAGCACGGCTATTCAACGCAGACAATTGATTATCTTGAAGGCGATGAGGCTGGAATAAAGTCTGTTACTATAGAGATTTCAGGAGATAATGCATATGGACATCTTAAGTCAGAACATGGGGTTCACAGGCTTGTAAGAATATCTCCATTTAATGCGGCCGGAAAGAGACAGACATCTTTCGTATCGTGTGATGTAATGCCTGATATAGATGAGGATATTGATATACAGATTAATGATGATGATTTAAGAATTGATACATATCGTTCAAGTGGAGCGGGTGGACAGCATATCAACAAGACATCATCAGCAATCAGAATTACACATCTTCCAACAGGAATAGTTGTACAGTGCCAGAATGAGAGATCACAGCACCAGAATAAAGATAAGGCAATGCAGATGTTAAAGGCAAAGCTTTATATGATGAAGCAGGAAGAAAATGCACAGAAGTCATCAGATATAAGAGGTGATGTTAAAGATATTAATTTTGGCAATCAGATAAGAAGTTATGTATTACAGCCATACACAATGGTAAAAGATCATAGAACTAATAAAGATATTGGTAATGCAGCAAGTGTGTTAGATGGCAATATAGATCCATTTATTAACGCATATCTTAACTGGATATCGACAGGAAAGAAAGCTGATGAAGAATAATGAGATAATTAATTTATAATAACTATAAAATGCAGTGGCATTAAGAAAGGAGTAATTATGGCAGATTATATCAGACCGGTAGTATTTACACTTGGAGGTCAGAAGTTTGGAGTGGATATTAACCTCGTTCAGTCAATTGAAAGACAGGTAGATGTTGTTCCAGTTCCTAATGCTATGAAGTACATAAGTGGAATTGTTAATCTTAGAGGAGAAGTAATACCAGTAATGAGTCTTAAGAAGAAGTTCTCTATGGATGATACCGCTGAATCTAAGGGTAATAATACAGTTATCGTTAATCTTCCGGATATGAAGATAGCACTTGAGGTTGATGAGGTTCTTGAAATTGGTGAACTTAACGCAGAGAAGATTGTTGATATGCCAAGACTTGCTAAGAATGAGGAAACAGAATACCTTGACAGAGTTGCAAGTGTAGATGGTGATTTAGTTATTCTTCTTGATATTAACAAGATATTATCAGAGGATGAAGCACAGGGCGTTAGGGAATTTGCTGAACAGATGAGCAGGAACGACTAATACAGTAACTGTTAATTAAGTGTATAGCGAGAAGGAGTGTATATGGGTAATAGCAATGTATTTAAAAGAAATGCAGGTATTCTTATGGCAATCAGTTCGCTTCCATCACCTTATGGAATAGGAACATTAGGAAAAGATGCCTATGAGTTTGTGGATTTTGTAAGGGACAGCAATCATAAATACTGGCAGGTACTTCCGGTAGGACCAACAACATATGGTGACAGTCCTTATCAGCCATATTCGGCGTTTGCGGGTAATCCTTATTTTGTCGATCTGGATATGCTGATAGAAGAAGGACTTCTTCTTAAATCAGAGGTTATAGCAGTTGACTGGGGAGATGGAATAATACCGGTTGAGGTGTCAGAAGATGATGCGGTCAATAACCGATATCCAGTCAACCATGACGGCTATCTTGGTGATGACCGATATGTAAGTTATGAGAAAATGTATAATGAAAGATTTAATGTACTTAGAAAAGCATATGAGCGTTTTAAGGGAAAATGTGTTTCAGCAAAGCTTACCCTTGATAAGGGACTTCCACTTTACAAGCGTTTTGATAATTTTGTTAAGGATAATGCATATTGGCTTAAGGATTACGCAATGTTTATGTCTTTGAAAGAGCATTTTAACCAGAAAGCATGGGGAGAATGGGACAGGGACATTAAGTTCAGAGAACCAGAGGCTATGCAAAGATATGAGGACGAACTTTCTGATGATATAGGATTTTGGAATTTTATCCAGTATGAGTTCTATACACAGTGGGGTAAGTTCAAGGCATATGCTAATTCTAACGGAATTGAGATAATCGGCGATATACCTATATATATGGGCTACGACAGTGTTGATGTATGGGCCAATCAGGCAGAATTCCAACTTGATGAGAATCTCACACCGGTAAAGGTAGCAGGAGTTCCACCAGATGCATTTTCAGATATGGGTCAGAAGTGGGGCAATCCATTATATGACTGGGCTAAGATGGAGAACAGTGATTTTGGATGGTGGAGAATGAGAATGGCTAATTCTGCACGCCTGTATGATGTTATAAGAATAGACCATTTTCTTGGTATTATTAAATATTATACTATTCCATATGAAATGCCTGATGCAAGACAGGGCTCATATGAGCTGGGGCCAGGGCAGAAGCTTCTTGATGCTATTAATGAATCAATTGGCAATAAGAAGATAATAGCAGAGGATCTTGGAGTATGTATGCCGGAGGTTGACCAGATATTAAAGGATAATAATTATCCGGGAATGAAGGTGCTTGAATTCGCATTTGGTGGCGACAGAAAGAATCCACATCTTCCATATAATTACACTAATAATTGTGTATGCTACGGTGGAACACACGACAATGAAACACTTCTTGGATTTTTTAATGACAGAAATGATGGCGAGTTAGGTTATGCATTTGATTATCTTGATACAAGGGATAAGTACAGAATGGTAGATATGGTGTTCAGAGCTGCATATTCAAGTGTTGCTGTGCTTACAATATTTGCTGTTCAAGATATATTAAAGCTTGATAATTCAGCAAGAATGAACTTCCCATCAAGCTTTGGTAATAACTGGAAATGGCGTATGCAGAAAGGGCAGCTTAACTGGGATCATCTTAATGCAATGAGATATCTGGCAAGTGTATTCGACAGAGAAAGAAACTGATGTGGTACTAAGGTACTATTTACAATTAAAAGTAAAATGTATATAGTCTACTTCATAAGTTAATATTTTAGCAAAGCAGTTGAAAAGCTGTGACGCAAAGCCAAAGGGTCCTCACCTTTATAGCAGTATTTATATGGCAGCCTGGTAACACCAGCAGGAATATTAATATTGCTTATGTTAAGGAAAGACAGCCGGTTGCACTGTTTATTCATTGAGTTATTATAATGGTTTAATTAACATTTGCCTGTAATATTATTAGCGTGGCTGATGTTAGTAAGGTCTGTTTGATATATTATGAAGTATACATTTAAAGCATCCGGTAACGGGTGCTTTTTGTTTTGCGTTTAATATCTGGTAAAGATGATGCATAAGCATTATTTTTATATACTAACCCTCGCATTCCTCTCCCGTTGTGCGAGGGTTATTTTTATTGTAACAGGAAATTCTTATAGAATTTCCTGTTACAATAAAGGCACTATGTGCTGGTGATGCACACTCGCGTGAAGATGCAATTTGGCGCAAGCGACCACGCTCGGCGCGGGAATGTGCAAAGCACATTCTTTTTTGTAATAGAAAATCTCTTGCAATTAAGTGTAATTTATGATACCATTCTTTGTGCGTAGCACAATTGTCTTTCTGAGATGAACAATTTGCTGCAGCAGGACTATATATATAAGGAGAAGTATGAAAGAGAATATTAAGTATTATGTTGTTAAGCAGAAAGCTCTTCCAGAGGTACTGTTGAAGGTAGCGGAAGCTAACAGACTTATAGAAAATCAGAATATCTCCATAGCAGATGCGACAGAAAAAGTGGGAATAAGCAGAAGCTCTTATTATAAGTATAAAGATGATATATTTCCATTCAGGGACAATTCTAAAGGTAAGACAATAACATTTGTATTATCAATGGAAGATGAACCGGGGCTTTTATCAGTTGTGCTTAAGAAAGTTGCAGAATTTAAGGCAAATATACTTACAATTCACCAGACGATTCCTGTTAATGGCATTGCTTCTCTTACGCTTAGTGTTGAGATACTTCCAACGACAGGTGATGCTTCTATGATGATAGAAGAGATTGAACAGCTTAACGGAGTAAGATATTTAAAGATATTAAGCAGTGATGCGTCACTTTAATATATTGGTGGGGAACTGATATATTAGTGAACATATTAGTTTCTTGAACCTGCATAATGAAGAACAATAAGATTAAATGGAGGATAATATGGCGAAGATAGCAGTTTTAGGTTATGGTACTGTTGGATCAGGTGTTGTAGAGATACTTGATGCGAACGCAGAGTCGATATCAAAAAAGGCAGGCCAGCCTATTGAGGTAAAGAGTGTATTAGATTTAAGAGATTTCCCTGGTGATCCAATTCAGGAAAAGATTGTACACGATATAGACCTTGTTATTAATGATGATGAGATAGATGTAGTAGTAGAAGTTATGGGTGGTGTTGAACCGGCATTTACATTTGTTAAGAGAGCACTTGAAGCTGGGAAGAGTGTCTGTACATCTAACAAGGCGCTTGTTGCGGCACACGGAGCAGAGCTTCTTGCTATGGCTAAGGAACGCAGCCTTAACTTTATGTTCGAGGCATCAGTAGGCGGTGGAATTCCTATTATCAGACCACTTAATCAGGCACTTACAGCAGATGAGATAACTAAGATTACAGGTATTATGAATGGAACAACTAATTACATTCTTACAAAGATGAGTAATGATGGAAGTTCTTATGAAGAAGTGTTAAAGGAAGCACAGGCATTAGGTTATGCTGAAAGAAATCCGGAGGCAGACGTTGAAGGATATGATGCCTGTAGAAAGATAGCTATTCTTACTTCTTTAGCAGATGGCAGGACGGTTAATTTTGAGGAGATAACAACAGAGGGAATTACTAAGATTTCCAATGAAGATTTTGCATATGCCAGAAAACTTAATAGCGTTATAAAGCTTTTGGCAACAAGTTACAGAAAAGACGGAAAGGTATATGCTATTACAGCACCATTCCTTATTGATACAACACATCCGCTCTACAATGTAAATGGAGTTCTTAACGGAATATATGTTAATGGTAATATGGTAGGCGATGTTATGTTCTTTGGTGCTGGTGCAGGAAAGCTTCCAACAGCAAGTGCTGTAGTTGGAGATATAATAGATTGTGTTAAACATAAGGGAACTAATGTCTGTGTAATCTGGGATGATGAAAAGCTCGAACTTGCACCTACCAGAGATGAAGTCAGAAGCTTCTTTGTAAGAGTTAAAGGTAATGCTTCTGATACAGCTATGGTTAAAGAACAGTTCGGTGATGTAGAGATTATCACAGTTGATGGTCTTGATAATGAATTCGGCTTTATAACCGACAAGATGACAGAAGAAGCATTTGATAAAGCAGCAGCTAATGTAGATATGATTTCAAGAATAAGAATAGACGATACAAAGCTTCAGTGATATCAATGGGTGTTAATATAGTCAGATGATAGATATATGAAAGTGCTGAATATATAAGAGTGCTAAAAGTATGAGAGTGCTGAATATATAAGAATGCCGAGATATTTAGAGTATAAATACTAAACAATTAAGATATAATTATAAGGGAGAATTAGTAATGGTTAAAGTAGTTAAATTCGGTGGAAGTTCACTTGCAAGTGCAGATCAGTTTAAGAAGGTTGGTAACATAATAAGAGCTGAGGAAAGCAGAAGATATGTAGTTCCATCTGCACCAGGAAAGAGATTTTCAGAGGACACCAAAGTAACAGATATGCTCTATAAGTGTTATGCAGAGGCAGAAGCCGGAAAGAATTTTGACAAGCAGTTAAAGGCTATTGAAGAAAGATACAATGAGATTATTAAAGGACTTGGCTTAAAACTTTCATTAAAGGAACAGTTTGAAACTATCAAGAAGAACTTTGAAAGTAAGGCGGGCAAGGACTATGCGGCTTCAAGGGGTGAATACCTCAATGGTATAATAATGGCTAATTATCTTGGTTATGAGTTTATAGATGCAGCAAGTGTTATCTGCTTTGACCCAGAAGGAGAATTTGATGGTGAGAAGACTAACAAAGTTATGGCTGACAGATTAGCTAATGTTGAGAAAGCTGTAATTCCAGGCTTCTATGGTGCTATGCCTAACGGAGAAGTTAAGACATTCTCAAGAGGTGGTTCAGATGTTACAGGTTCTATTGTTGCAAGGGCAATAAAGGCTGATGTATACGAGAACTGGACAGATGTATCAGGATTTCTTGCAGCAGACCCAAGAATAGTGGACAATCCAAGATCAATTGAAGTTATTACATACAAGGAATTAAGAGAACTTTCTTATATGGGTGCTACAGTTCTTCACGAATCAGCAATATTCCCGGTAAGAAAGGAAGGAATTCCAATCAATATCCGTAATACTAATGCACCACAGGATAAGGGTACAATGATTGTTGAGACAACTTGTAACAAGCCAGACTGCATAATTACAGGTATTGCAGGTAAGAAAGGTTTTGTATCAATCACAATTGATAAGGATATGATGAACTCGGAGATAGGATTTGGACGTAAGGTGCTTCAGGTGTTCGAGGACAATGGAATATCATTTGAGCATATGCCATCAGGAATTGATACAATGACTGTATTTGTACATCAGGATGAATTTGTTGAGAAGGAACAGAAGGTTCTTGCACAGCTACACAGAGCAGTTAATCCAGATAGCATTGAACTTGAATCAGATCTTTCGCTTATTGCTGTTGTTGGACGTGGTATGAGAAATAACTCAGGTCTTGCAGCTAATATATTCTCGGCTCTTGCAAAGGCAAAGATTAACATTAAGATGATTGATCAGGGCTCTAGTGAACTTAATATTATTATTGGTGTAAGAAACAGATACTTTGAAGATGCTATTAAGACTATTTATGATGTATTTGTTCCTAATAACAAATAATAAAAAAACATAATATAAGGGGGTTTTACATATGAAGGAAGCAAAGAATGAATTAATGCAGTTTGTTGCAGGCATAATAATGCTTGTTGTAGGCTTGTATATATTCTCTCAGAAGGTAATTGTATTTTCAGGCTTTTTCTCATTCGGTGGAGGAAGATTTTCTTCCGGTTTAATAGTTGTGCCATTGATAATAGGCATAGTATGGATGTTTGTCAGCGGTGCGAATTTCGCCTCAAAGGTATTTACAGTATTAGCGGCGATTATAATAATTGCATCAGTTGTTATGACAACTAATATACATTTAAGTGCAATGACACTCTATGACTGGATACTTATACTTGTTCTTATATTCGGCGGTGCCGGACTTGTTGGAAAAGTGCTTTTTGCTGGCAATTTCTCAGATGACAAAGGCAGAAAAGGCGGAAATAAGAAAGCTGATGATGTTTCATCAAGCGTAAAGAATATTGATGATGAGCTTGAGCAGTTAAAAAAGAACATAAAGTAAATACAGGCTCACAACCAATATTGGTGGAATGATAAATATTTATTAAGGGATAATATATTCACAATAAAAAATGCCTCAAACGGCATAAAACAGCACCATATAAGCTGTATCTTAAATCATACTGTATACACGGTATAATAAGATGTTGCTTATATGGTGCTTTTTCATTTAAGGCATACAATTTAATGTGGCTTGATAATAGATTGCTCAATTGGTATAATTAATCGTTAGATAATTATTATAAATATATAGTTGAATGGAGTTTAATAATGGATATTATTAAGAAAATTGCGGAAGAACTTGAAGTTAAGACATCACAGGTAGATGCAGCAGTCAAGCTTATTGATGAGGGCTGCACAATACCATTTATTGCAAGATACCGAAAGGAAGTTACGGGTGCATTGAACGATGAACAGCTCCGTGCTCTTGATGACAGACTTAAATATCTTCGTAATCTTGAGGATAGAAAGACGCAGGTTATAGCAAGTATAGAGGAGCAAGGAAAGCTCACAGAGGAGTTAAAGGAACAGATTATAAAGGCTGAAACTATGGTTTTAGTCGAGGATTTATATAGACCATATAAGCAGAAGAGAAGAACAAGAGCAACTATTGCCAAGGAAAAAGGTCTTGAGCCATTAGCAGCTTATATTAAAGAACAGAATGCTGTTAAAGATATATTAACAGAAGCTGCTAAGTATATATCTGATGAAGAAGGTAAGGAAGTAAATTCGGCAGATGAAGCTGTTGCAGGAGCACTTGATATAATTGCAGAACAGACAAATACAACGAATGAGGCGGCTATGAAGATCAGTGAGGCAACACACCTGATTACATCGATCGCTGAGGAGACAAACCTGCTTGCGTTGAATGCAAGCATTGAGGCAGCAAGAGCTGGTGAACAGGGCAAGGGCTTCGGTGTCGTAGCAAGCGAGATCCAAAAGCTGGCAGAGCAGACCAATGAATCTGCAGCCCATATTGAAGAGATTGTACAGGAGTTGCTTCAGGATGCTGAGAAGGCAGTGGAGACAATGTATGGCGTAAAGGAAATTATGCACACACAGAGTGATCATGTGGAGCAGACACAGAGTGCATTCGAGCAGGTACAGTCTGGTGTACAGGAGTCCATTGAAGGAATCAACCGGATTTCAGGACATACAACCCGACTGAATGATGCAAGAGAAAATGTAGTCGGTATCGTTCGGAATCTGACCGCGATTGCAGAGGCAAATGCTGCCGGAACCGAGCAGACATCTGCATCAACAACCGAGGTTGGAGCAATCATGGAAGACATTTCCGGCAAGTCAACCGCGATGCGGCAGGCTGCGCAGGAACTGGATGAAGGCATGAATATATTCAAATTATAAATCGACAAGGAGGAACGCAATGTATTTTGAAAAATCAAAAGGCTTCCCTGCTGATTTCTTATGGGGCAGTGCATCTGCTGCATATCAGGTAGAGGGAGCTTGGAATGAAGATGGAAAGGGAATGTCAAACTGGGACAAGTTTGTACGTATTCCGGGTAAGACTTTCCAGGGTACAACCGGTGACAAGGCGGTTGATCATTATCATATGTATAAAGAGGATGTCAGGCTGATGGCAGAGATGGGGCTTAAAACCTATCGTTTTTCCATCGCGTGGTCACGTATTATCCCGGATGGAAATGGTGAGGTGAATGAGAAAGGCTTGAAGTTCTACGATGATTTGATCAATGAGCTTTTGGCAAATAA
>ENA-OPDH01002324-OPDH01002324.1-human-gut-metagenome-genome-assembly--contig:-NODE-2324-length-12485-cov-2.874256_pt1 | contig 12485 bp, 8 predicted proteins | sample MGYA00241260_ERZ501500 | MGnify/ENA primary metagenome ERZ501500 (study PRJEB25962, sample SAMEA2042519) | human gut metagenome | biome: human gut; feature: human-associated habitat; material: faeces...
AACTCCTGTCACTTCTTTTGCCCCGCCATATCCGGCATTTAAGGCAAAGGATCCGGTGTGTGTAAAGCAGTCGAGCACTTTTGCATCTTTGCAGAGATGCTGGATCGCTTTTCGGTTGTATTTCTGATCGAGGAAGAATCCTGTTTTCTGTCCGTCTTTGACATCGACCATGTAGCGGACACCGTTTTCTTCGATCTCCACGTTGGGATCAAACGGTTCTCCGATAAATCCCTTGTACAGCTCCATGCCTTCCTGACGGCGTACTTTTGCATCGCTTCGCTCATAGACACCGCGGATCTTGATGCCGTCTACTGCCAGGACTTCTTTTAGCAGCTCCACGATCTGATCTTTCAGGCGGTCAATGCCAAGTGCCAGGGACTGTACGACCAGCACATCGGAAAATTTATCTACCACCAGTCCCGGCAGAAAGTCTGCCTCGCCGAAGATCACACGGCAGCTTCCGGTATCGCTGACTTTTTTGCGGTAATCCCATGCCTCCTGCACACGCATCTTCAGAAATGCCTCATCAATCTCCTGATGACGGTTTCTTGTCATCATCCGCACACGGATTTTGGAATTGCGGTTGATAAAGCCTTTGCCAAGTCCGTAGCCGTCAAAATCATGTACTGCCACGATATCTCCGTCCTCAAAGCTTCCGAGGATACTTGCGATCTCATTGTCAAAGATCCACAGTCCTCCTGATTTCAACATTCTTCCTTCGCCCTTTTTCAGGGTAACGATTGCTTCGCTCATTCTTTTTTTCTCCTTATCTATCCTACCAGGTCAAACAGCGACAGCTGGTTGCTCTCTGGCAGATCGCCCAGAATTCCCAGATCATCCATCAGGTCGATGACTGTCTTGCTGACTTTTGTCCGGTCTCTGAAATCATCTTTTGATAAAAATTTTCCTTCTTTTGCCGCATCCATAACGGCATCCGCAGCCTTCTCTCCAAGACCTTCGATCGTACTTAACGCCGGCATCAACTTGCCGTCGATGATCTTAAAACGTCTCGCATCTGCCTGATAGAGATCGAGTGGCAGAAAATCATAACCTCTGGCATACATTTCCTGCACGATCTTCATGTCTTTCATGGAATCCTGCTCTTTTTTGGAGAGTGCATCGCCTTTTTTGCGATATTCGTCCATGTAGTGAAGCAGTTTTTCCTGTCCCTGACACATCAGCTCATAGCTGAATGCAGAAGCTCGTATACTGAAATATGCCGCATAATATGCCAGCGGATAAAAAATCTTGTACCAGGCAATGCGGAATGCCATCATAACATAAGCTGCCGCATGTGCTTTCGGGAACATGTATTTGATCTTTTTGCACGACCAGATATACCAGTCCGGCACATCGTGTGCCAGCATCTCCTCTTCCCACTCCGGTTTCAGTCCTTTCCCCTTTCGCACGCTCTCCATGATCGTGAAGGACTGCTCGCTGTCCAGCCCTTTTCCGATCAGATAAGTCATGATGTCATCTCGTGTACAGATTGCCGTGGAAATGGTTGCCTTGCCTTCTTCGATCAGGGTCTGTGCATTTCCAAGCCATACGTCTGTTCCATGGGACAGACCGGAAATGCGGACCAGATCTGAAAAGCTCTGCGGTTTGGTATCCACAAGCATCTGGATAACGAAATCGGTTCCAAACTCCGGAATACCAAGCGAACCGAGCGGACATCCTCCAAGCTGCTCCGGTGTAACGCCAAGTGCCTCCGTGCTGACAAAAAGCGACATGACTTCTTTATTGTCCAGCGGAATGTCCTGTGCATTGATGTCTGTTAAATCCTCCAGCATACGGATCATCGTCGGATCATCGTGTCCGAGAATATCGAGCTTCAAGAGGTTGTGGTCGATGGAATGGTAGTCAAAATGCGTCGTTATAATATCCGTTGTCATATCGTTTGCCGGGTGCTGCACCGGTGTGAACGAATCAATCTCCTCGCCAAGAGGCAGAACGATAATACCGCCCGGATGCTGCCCCGTTGTCCTTCGCACGCCGGTACATCCTTTTACGATACGGTTGATCTCGCAGGTACGCTTCCGCTCGCCGCGTTCTTCGTAATAATTTTTCACGTAACCAAATGCCGTCTTCTCGGCAAGCGTACCGATTGTTCCGGCACGGTAAGTCTGGCCTTTTCCGAAAATAACCTCGGTATAGCGGTGAGCATTTCCCTGATAATCACCGGAGAAATTCAGGTCGATATCCGGCTCTTTGTTTCCCTTAAATCCAAGGAATGTTTCAAATGGAATATCAAATCCTTCTTTTCGAAGCTTCGCTCCGCAGACCGGGCAGGTCTTATCCGGCATGTCACATCCGGCTCTTCCTGCATAGGCTTTCACATCCTCGGAATCAAAATCGCTGTAGTGGCATTTCTCACAATAATAATGCGGACGCAGCGGATTTACCTCGGTGATCCCCGCCATCGTCGCTACGAACGAAGATCCGACCGAACCTCTTGATCCTACCAGATAGCCGTCCTCGTTCGACTTCCACACCAGTTTCTGTGCGATGATGTACATAACGGCAAACCCATTGGAAATGATGGAGTTCAACTCTCTCTCCAGTCGCTCGACAACGACTTCCGGAAGATCCTCGCCATAAATCTCATGGGCACGGTTGTAGCAGATCTCACGCAGACTTTTGTCCGAATCCGGGATGACCGGCGGACATTTATCCGGTCTTACCGGCGATATTTTTTCGCACATATCGGCGATCTTGTTCGGGTTTGTGATCACGACCTCTTCTGCTTTTTCACTGCCAAGATATTCAAACTCTTTGAGCATCTCTTCTGTGGTACGCAGGTAAAGCGGTGCCTGTTCGTCGGCATCGGTAAATCCTTTGCCCGCCATAATAATGCGGCGGTAAACTTCATCCTCCGGATTTAAGAAATGCACATCGCAGGTCGCCACGACCATTTTGTTGAACTGTTCTCCGAGTTTTACGATCTTGCGGTTGATCTCCTGAAGATCTTCGATCGTCTCCACATCGGTCTTGTCGCTTCGAAGCATAAAAGCATTGTTGCCGATCGGCTGGATCTCCAGATAATCATAGAAATTGACCAGCCTTGCGATCTCCTGATCCGAGCGATGGTTTAACACAGCCTGATACAGTTCGCCCGCTTCACAGGCAGAACCAAGCAATAGTCCCTCTCTGTGACGCACAAATTCGCTCTTCGGGATCAGCGGTCTTCGGTTATAATATTTCAAATGTGAACAGGAAACCAGGCGGTAGAGATTGATACGTCCAAGATCGTTTGTCGCCAGCAAAATTGCATGGTGCGACGGACTCTTGCGGATCTTATCCACGGAAGTACGCCCCAGCTCATTGACTCCATCCAGCGTTGTAATATCTCTCTGCTGAAGCATTTCAATAAATTTCACAAAAATCTCTGCCGTACATCCGGCATCATCAACGGCTCGATGATGGTTCTCCAGTGATACTTTCAGTGCCTTTGCAACCGTATCCAGCTTAAAACGGTTCAGTTGCGGCATCAACACCCTTGCAAGTGCTACGGTATCGACAACCGTAAATTCTTTTTCAATGCCCTGCCGTTTGCAGTTTGCTTCGATAAATCCCATGTCAAACGATGCATTGTGTGCGACCATCACGCATCCTTCCGAAAATTCCAGGAACTTCGGCAGGATTTCTTCGATTGTCGGAGCGTCGAGCACCATGTTGTCGTTGATGCTGGTCAGCTCCTCGATTCGATACGGGATCGGCACTTCCGGGTTGACAAAGGTGCTGAATTTATCCGTGATCTTACCATTTACCACTTTGACGGCACCGATCTCGATGATCTTGTTTGCCACCGTACTGAAACCGGTTGTCTCCAGGTCGAAGACTACATAGGCATCCTCCAGGCTTTGATTTCTGGAATTGACAACGAGGTCCTGCAGGTCATCCACCAGATAAGCCTCACATCCGTAAATAATCTTAAAGTCCTCATCCGGCGAAACCGCGTGGTTCGCATCCGGGAAAGCCTGCACAACACCGTGATCTGTGATGGCGATCGCCTTATGTCCCCAGGATTTTGCCCGGTTTATGATGTCTTTTACATCGGAAACGCCATCCATATCACTCATTTTTGTGTGACAGTGCAGTTCCACACGTTTCTCCGGCCAGGTGTCCACCCTCTGTTTGCGGAAATCCTGGATTTTTTTGATACCAAACACCGAACCGATACTGAGCTGTCCGTCAAACCGGTCGATTGTCGTCACGCCGCGGATTTTCAGAAACGCACCGGTTTTGATATCTTTTAAAATCTCCGGCACCTGCTCTGTCTGTGCAAAAATCTTGATCACAATGGTATCTGTAAAGTCGGTCACTTCCATCATAATAATTGTTTTATTATTACGGATATCACGCGTCTCCAGCGTCTGTACCTGTCCGCGGATCGTCACTTCACCCATCTCTCCCTGGATCTGCTCGATCGCCAGAGATTCACTTTCAAAGTCACGTCCGTAAAGCACATCCGGATTGTCCGAGCGACGCACGCTGCGAAGTCCGTCTCCTCTGGAAAATCCGGAACGGAATCCTCCTTTTCCCTGGAAATTTCCTCTGCTTTTTGGCATATCTGCTGTTTGTTTCTCGACTTTTTTCTCGCTCTTTCCGTCGTTTTTCTTTTCTGGTTTTGCTTTCTCTTTTTTCGCCGCTTCTGCCTTTCCTTCCGCTTTTGCAGACTCCACCTGTCCGTTTTCTTCCGGCAGATTCTGAGGTTCTTCCGGATTACCAAGCACGGCATTTTGCAGGATCGCATCGACTTCCTGCTGAATACGCAGCTCGCTGTTTTTATGCGACTTGCTCTCCACCGGCTCTTTGAAAACAGTCTGCACCTTAAAATGCATGCCGCAGCGTTCGCAGAAAATTTTCTCCAGGATCTGCAAAAGCTCCTCAAGACGCTCGCTATCACATTCTTTTCGATGGTCAGCGTCATCTCATCGTCCGCTGTGAAAGTACATTCTGCCTGACGCAGGATGCTGTAAAGAAAGATATTATAATCTCTGATTTCAGATAGAATACTGCTCTCATACTCCTGCATCAGCGTTCTTGGCGTATATTGTCTGGATAACTGAAATTTGACAATGATCTTTACGTCCATCGATGCATTGCCAAAAATCTGTCTTCGTATCTCATGCTCCGTATCCTGCACGGACTGCCAGTACAGAAGCCTCGGGCTTTCCAGATATACCCTCATTCTGTCTCTTGCAGAAGTGACGGTTACTCTCGTAACCGTCGCCTGAGAAAGTAATCCTCTTAAGTTGTCATTTACCTTTAAAGTCGGAAATACATCAAAAAACTCTTTAGGCATGAATCTCATTCCAGTGAAGAAGCTCTTCTCTGAGAGCATCCAGAAGTTCACTCTCAGGCACTTTCTTCACCACTTCCCCCTTCCTGATCAAAAGACCTTCGCCTTTTCCGCCGGCGATCCCGATATCCGCTTCTTTCGCTTCGCCAGGTCCGTTTACCACGCAGCCCATGACCGCAACTTTGATATCCAGTGGAATATCTTCTACCATATTTTCAACTTTGTTTGCCAGACCGATCAGATCGATCTGTGTACGTCCGCAGGTCGGACAGGACACAACCTCAATGCCTCCTTTTCGCAGCCCCAGCGTACGCAGGATCAGCTTGGCAGATTTGATCTCTTCTTTCGGGTCTCCGGTCAGAGATACACGGATCGTATCACCGATGCCCTGCGAAAGAATGATACCAAGTCCGACAGCGGATTTGATGTTTCCGGATAAAACTGTTCCGGACTCTGTGATACCGACATGGAGCGGATGACCGGTCTTTGGTGCGATCAGCTCATGTGCTTTTGCACACATCAGTACATCGGAAGATTTGATGCTGATGACCAGATTGTCATAGCCCATATCTTCGATCATATGCACTTTATCCAGGGCACTCTCCACGATCCCTTCTGCCGTCACGCCGCCGTCTTTTTCCAGAGAACCACTGTTTACACCGACACGAATCGGAATGTTTCGCTCTTTGGCCGCATCAACTACAGCCTGCACACGCTCCCTGCTGCCGATATTTCCCGGATTGATGCGGATCTTGTCGGCACCGTTTTCGATCGCCGCGATCGCCAGTTTATAATCAAAATGAATATCCGCTACCAGTGGGATCGTAATCTGCTTTTTGATCTCTTTCAATGCACTCGCAGCTTCCTGTGTCGGAACTGCACATCTTATAATATCGCATCCTGCTGCAGTCAAAGCCTGGATCTGTGCCACAGTTGCCCGCACATCTTCTGTTTTTGTATTTGTCATGGACTGGATCAGGATCGGATTTCCGCCTCCGATCACCCGGTTGCCGATCTTTACCACTTTTGTATGTTCTCTGTACATAAATCAGACCTCCCTAATGTCAGCAAAGCTGACCAAAATCGCATACCAAGTCTCACGTATGTTCGACTTGACTTCACTGTACCTGTTTTTCATATTTCACAAAATAATATTCCAGATCAAAATACGTCTGCTCATCGCTTATCGCCGTGATTTTCCATTCTTCCTTCTCATCCAGATTTGGAAAATAAGCATCAGCCTCATATGCATGGTCAATCTTTGTCATATGAGCCGTATCGCAGTATGGAAGCATCTGACGGTAGATCTGCTCTCCGCCGATCACATAGACATCCTCACTGTCATATTTTTTCAGCTCTTCCAGCACTTCCTCGACACTGTGCACGATGATGGCACCTTTGACCTGATAATTCTGATTTTTTGTCAGGACAATGTTGACTCTGTTTTTGAGCGGCAGTCCGTTCGGAAAACTCTCCAGTGTCTTTCTGCCCATCACAACTACTTTTCCGGTTGTCATCTGACGGAACATCTTCATATCGTTCGGAATACTGACCAGCAGTTCATTGTTCTTGCCGATCGCCCAGTTCTTATCCACAGCAGCAATCAAATTCATCTTACTTATCCTCCTCTTTTCTCATTCTTTACACTTTTTTATCCGGTAAATGTATTCTGTCATGCCAGCTTTTACACTGCAACCGGTATATGTTTGATCTGCGGTCCGGTTACGTAATCTTCTACATGCAGATCATCCACGGTAAATTCATAGAAATCTTTTTTCTCCGGGTTCAGCCATACTTTCGGAGCCGGATGCTCTTCTCTTGTGATCAGTTCCTCGATCAGCGGAATATGTCGGTCATAAATATGGGCATCTGCGATCACATGCACCAGCTCGCCGACGTACATATCACACACCTGTGCCAGCATATGCACAAGCAGGGCATACTGTGCCACATTCCAGTTGTTTGCCGTCAGCACATCGTTCGATCTCTGGTTTAAAATGGCATTGAGCGTCAGCTTATCCTCGCCCTTTTTCTGTGTCACATTGAACGTCATGCTGTAGGCACAAGGATAAAGATTCATCTCATGCAGATCCTGATGCACGTAAATATTGGTCATGATCCGGCGGCTGTACGGATTATTCTTCAGATCGTAGATTACACGGTCCACCTGATCCATCTCGCCTTCTTTGTACTGATGCTTCACGCCGAGCTGATAGCCGTAAGCCTTTCCGATCGAGCCGTCCTCATCTGCCCATGCGTCCCAGATGTGAGAATTCAGGTCATGCACATTGTTGGACTTTTTCTGCCAGATCCACAGAAGTTCATCAAACGCACTTTTCAATGCCGTTCTTCGAAGCGTCAGTGCCGGAAATTCTTTTCGCAGATCGTAACGGTTGACCACGCCGAATTTCTTGATCGTGTACGCCGACTCATTCGTGTCCTCCCAGACCGGACGCACCTTTTCTCCTTCTGTGCTCACTCCGTTATCCAGAATATCTCTGCACATTCCCTTAAATACTTTATCTGCATAGCTCATGCCATTTCCTCCTGTCTTTTTTACCCCGTTTTCAGTTTCCAAGTTTGATCAGACTGTTGTCCTCTGCAAATCCGGCCGCATTATACAGAAACAGAACATCCGTATAATCGCCCTTTTCCATATATTCTTTGAGACTTTCGCTGTAATAGCGAAGATCCACAAAATCGACTTCTTTAAAATCATGCAGCGTAAACGGAATAAAACAGTGTGCGTAAGAATCCTGCACGACCAGAAGCTTCCGTTTGCTCTTGCTGTCTGTCTTTACTTCCACCAGACTCTGATTTCCGCCAAAATAAACGCTGTATTTGTCTCTTATTTTCAGATAATCATACTGATAAATATCATCTGCCGTCTCGTTTTTCGCCACATAATTTACCTGATATTTTTCCTTTTTCTTCGGAATATAAACATGGATCGTATCGCTGCGGTTGCGTCCGCCGACCTTGGCATCAACCGTGCCGAAGAATCCATCTGTGAGCGTCTTCTTTTTATAATCAGACAGTGCAAGCGGAGAAAGTCCCTTTTCTTCTGCCCATGCCGCATACACATAATATGCTGCTTCCGTGGTCCAGTGGTGGTCTGTGCGGTAATAAAGCTGAATATCCTTATGCTCACGCAGAACACTTCCGCTGTCAAACCAGGTGCCTTCCGGCATTGCATCCGCAACTTTCTGAAGGTAGACTTCTTCATCGTACGGAGATGCATATTTCGGCAGATGATCTCTCAGAATGTCCACCGCATTCGGCACAACCATCGCTGTTGCATGGTCTTTGCCGTATGTTTCCACACACGTTTCCATGAAATTCTTCAGGTAACCGATATTGGCATTTGCACTCGGTGCCGTAAAGCTTTTGGAATGTGCCTCAATCAGATAATCATCGTCTGCAAAATATATATCCTTGCTCTCTGTTTTAAAAGTTGCCTTCTCGATCGCAGTCTTTGCACTGATCCAGCCATCCCGCATCGGGAACTGATCCGTCAGATACGTTTCAAAATCTTTTTCAAATTTTCCGGAAAAGCAGCTTTCAACCGATGCTTCCGGCATCTGTGCCAGTGCTCTGTTCTCCCTCTCCGAAAATTCTCTGGAAGGCGTGACCATCGTCCAGATTGTCATTCCGAAGACCATGCACAGAAACACAGCGATCACTGCTATATTCTGCTTTTTTGTAGTCATATATTCTCTCCATTCTGTTTCCCTGTTTAAAGATGTTATGTTAATGTACAAAGATGCCTACGAATTGTTCCGTACTTCGTACTCTCACAATTCTATAAACATCATTAAAATCTAAAATATAAAAACGGATTGTACGTTGCATCTACCAGATAAGCGACTGACACAAAGAAGATCACCGCATAAAATGCAATGTAGATCACATTTTCCGCCCAGGTCCGCTTTCTGCCGCCAAGCACAACGCCGGCTGCTTTCTTTGGCAACATCGTCGAACCGAGGATCGCCAGAACAAACAGGACGGCATAATTACCAAGCAGGTAGAGTGTCTCGTTATTCCACAGGCCCTGTCCGAATCCGCCAAACATGGCTTTCAGATACGAGATCCCATATGCCATATCTTCGCATTTGAAAATGATCCAGCCGATCACCACAAAAAACATGGTGTAAATCCGCTGAATGATTCCAGGAAGACGGTTCAGCACCTTTTTCAGCACCAGCTTTTCGATCAGCAGAAGTGCTCCGTAGTAGCAGCCCCAGAGAACATAATTCCAGTTCGCCCCGTGCCAGATTCCGGTCAGCATCCAGACAACCAGAATGTTGCGGATCTGCTTTGCGATCTTGCAGCGGTTGCCGCCAAGCGGAATGTAAACGTATTCTTTAAACCAGGAACTTAGGGAAATATGCCATCTTCTCCAGAATTCCGTGATACTCTTTGAAATATACGGATAATTGAAGTTCTCAAGGAAATGGAAACCGAACATCTTTCCAAGCCCGATCGCCATATCCGAATATCCTGAGAAATCAAAGTAGATCTGGAACGTATAAGCCAGTGCCCCAAGCCATGCCGTACCTGCTGCCAGTCCATCGACCGGAAGTACTGCAATGGCATCCCAGAGTGCACCGATGTTGTTCGCGATCAGGACTTTTTTGCCAAGTCCGATCATAAAACGATGAATACCTTCTGAAAAATCGGAAGTATTTTCCTTTCTGTGCTCCATCTGCTCTGCGATCGTCTTGTACTGCACGATCGGTCCTGCGATCAACTGCGGAAACATAGAAACATAAGTGCCATACTTGATCCAGTTTTTCTGAACCTCCGTGCTTCCCTTGTATACATCAATCGTGTATGACATTGTCTGAAACGTAAAAAAAGAAATACCGATCGGCAGCGGTATCCCAAGCAGTGGTATTCCCGCACCGGTTAATGTATTGACCGTCCCGATGAGGAAGTCCGCATATTTAAAAAATCCAAGGATGGAAAGATCCACAAGGATTGAAATCATAAGAAAACGCTTCGCCTTTTTCTGATTGCCTTCCTTTTTCGCTTTGTCGATCCCTTTTCCGATGAAGAAATCCATGGTGATCGTAAAAAGCATCAGAAATACATACTTCGGTTCGCCCCACGCATAAAAAAACAGGCTGAAGAGCAGCAGAATGACATTCCGAAGCTTTCGCGGTGCTATATAGTAGAGGATCAGTACTGCCGGCAGAAACCGGAACAGAAACAACAGACTGCTGAAAACCATAATTAAAAACTCCCGTCTAAAAAAACTATTTACAATTATCGGGTTTATTATATAATATAGGAGGAGAAAAGACAATATTATTATTTTACAATACTTTATACTTTAAGATTAAGAGGGGACATTATGGTACAGCAGAAAAGACGAAAGCCGCGTAAAACCGCCCGCTTTCTTAATATGCTCCTGCTTGTCTTTGCGTTTTTAGTTGTTTTTGAAGGTCGTCTGATCATCAATATCGCTTCCAAAGGCGGCATAAACAAGCAGGTAGATGAGCAACTCAACAAAATATTCTCTTCCAGTGATTTTCAGAATCAGGACGAAGCTACGGCAGAAAGTGAAACTTCATCGGAAACCGCTTCCAAATATCCTGCCAACGTCACACCATTTGTAAACGGATCCGGATCTACCTCCACTTCTTCCGTTACTGTGGACGACAGATGCATTGTAAAAAAACAGGCAACGCCGGTGGATGATTCTTACTTTTCTGATGCTGTATTTATCGGTGATTCCAGAGTCGAGGGATTCCATATGCAGTCCGGCATTACGCAGGGAACGTTCCTGACCGGTGTCGGCATGAACTGCACGGATATTTTTGAGACACCGTACATATCTACTGCCAGTGGAAATGTAACCGTAATACAGGCACTGAAAAACAATTCTTTCAAAAAAATGTACATCATGATCGGTACCAACGACCTTGGTTATCCGGATTTTGAAGAATTCCGCAAGAATTATACAAAATGTCTTGCAGAACTCCGCAAACTGATGCCGAATGCCATTTTTTATGTCAGTGCCGTGCCATACGTGGAGGAAGCCAAAGTTCAGACCGGCGACTATGTAAACAACACTAACATTGACACGGTCAACCAGATTATCCTTGAAATCTGCAGTGCCAATGGTTATTATTATCTGAATCCAAACGAAGTGTTATCCAACGGAAACGGTGCACTTGCCGCCGATGCTACCAGCGACGGTATCCATATGTATCCGGAATACTGTGCAAAATGGCTGGATTATCTGCACACGCATTATGTGACAGCTGACAGCAGTTCCAGTGATTCCGAAAGCGAAACTGCTTCTGAGAGTGAAACTGCTTCCAGTGCTTCTTTGTAACCTGTCAGAGCATACAGAAATCATGTTTCCGAAACGGTATGATTTTTTCAGGTTGTCCGTTTTCGGAACATTATTTGAGGCAGATGAAAGTCTGTTCTCACATTAATAAAATATAAAACAAAGGAGATTAGAAACCATGAAAAAACTCATCACACTTCTTGTGACCATCGCTATGATCGGTGTCATGCTGACCGGATGCGGCGGGTCCGGCAAAGAAGTCACAGCAGACCCTGCAAAACTTGCAGAAGATCTTTCCAAAACAGCAAGCGGAGACACCCTTTCTTCTATTTCCGAAGATATCCTAGCTTCCACTTACCTGGTAGACACTTCCAAAATTGATTCCTGTGCTGCTTACGTCGGTACCGGTGCTACTGCATGCGAAGCTGTTGTCATCAAATGCAGCGACAGCTCTTATGTTTCAGAAGTAAAGGGACTTTTTGAAACACGTGTAAAAAATCAGTCCGATCTTTACTCTTCCTACAACGCAGATGAAGTAAAGAACCTGGACAATGCGATCATCAAGACTTCCGGAAACTACGCTGTTCTGTGTGTTACCAACGACACCGCAGCAGCTGAGAAAGTGCTCAAAGAAGCAGGTTTCTAAATCATACCTCAAATGTGCACAGAAAAATATATCATGTGATGTATAGACGTGCACCTCACAGTAAGTATGCCAGATACATTCTTAAACAGGTATACGGTATTTACAGGTAAAAAACAACAAGAAGCAGGGATCTCAGATCGAGAAACCTGCTTCTTGTGTAGAATGTGCAGTGATTCTAAGAAGAATATGTCAGCTTTCGCTGACCAGAATCACGCACCAAGTCTCACGTGCGT
>ENA-OPDH01002328-OPDH01002328.1-human-gut-metagenome-genome-assembly--contig:-NODE-2328-length-12466-cov-3.334784_pt1 | contig 12466 bp, 10 predicted proteins | sample MGYA00241260_ERZ501500 | MGnify/ENA primary metagenome ERZ501500 (study PRJEB25962, sample SAMEA2042519) | human gut metagenome | biome: human gut; feature: human-associated habitat; material: faeces...
ACGGTGGATGTGTAATGAGAGGAAATGATGTGCTTCAGGCATCTCCTGATATCATGGTTACAGATTCTCTGACAGGAAATATTCTTGTGAAGATGCTCTCTTCTGCAAATACAGGCGGAAGCTTTGAAGCAACAGGCTATGGCTATGGCCCTGGAATCGGCGAAGGTTATGAGCAGCTTGTAATGATCGTATCAAGAGCAAGTGGCGCTCCGGTTATTGCAAATGCAATTCGTTATGCAGCACAGCTTGTAAGAGGAAAAGTCTTTGAAGTTGCAAAGGCAGAATTTGCAGCAGTGAAGAAAGCTGGGTTTGACGAAATCTTAAATGGAGTAAAGGCAGCATCAAAACCTGCGGCAGCGGAAGAAGATGTGAAAGAACCTCCAAAGGAGATTGTAACAGCACAGATTCCTGGAATTGAGGTTATGGATCTTGAGGATGCAGTAAAAGTTCTTTGGAAGATCAACATTTACGCTGAGAGCGGAATGGGTTGTACAGGACCAATCATCCGTGTATCAGATGCAAATCTTGCAAAGGCAGAAGAAGAATTGAAGAAAGCCGGTTATATCAATTAATGAAAACCGGAAGGATACAAAAAGCGGCGTTTTGGATATGTTCCAAGACGCCACTTTTTTTGCTGTCTCAAAGTATTATAATGAAAAGAAACGTAGTGAGGTGGGAAATTATGGAAGGTACTTTGAGATTATTTGTTCCGATAGTAAACGTAAGAGAATATGGACGTAAATGTCTGTCAGGGATAATGCTTATTGTGCTGCTGCATATGCTTGCAGTGTCGACGGAGAGGTTCTCGGTGACAGACGAGCCGGAGAATAGCGCACAAGTATTTCCGGTTATGGCAGGGGAAGATGTATTTGTGGATAAAGGGAATGTGTTGAAAGAAAGAGTCTTAGATCCATTTGTGAAGACGGAGATAAAGGCTGACAGGATTGAGACCGCACTTCTGCCGGATTCGATGATTGTAGAGAGTATGAAAATTGGTGGCAAAGAAAATACAATGAACGGATTCTATGATATGGATGCCGATGCGGCGGTAAATACAGCAGTTGATACCGTAACAGTTTCTTCAGAAAATGCGGGAGTTGGAGAGATGGAGAGTCCGACAACGGAAGAGACCGGGACACCGATCTTGTGGGAGGTTACCTGTTATGGAAATGGCGGGTTTCCGGCAGCTGCTTCTTATTCATTTGACGCAGATTCTTTTGCGGGAGATGAGCTGTCGGTGCCTGTATATGAAGGGAAGATTTTCACCGGATGGTATGAGGATGAAGCGTGTACGATACCATTTGACAGAGCAGAAGGAGAAAGACGTACCATGTCCTTGTATGCCGGATGGAAGACAGAAACATATACGTTATCCGATCGCGGTTATTTGATAGACTGCGAACCGGAGATGGTATCCGACGGATTGCTGTTGCTTCCTTTCGATGATTCCTGTACGGGAGTGGACGCTCATGCTTTTCTGTATGAAGGTGACGGCACATATGAAAAGGGAGCGTATGTATCTGTCAGCAGCCCTTATCGGGATTTTTTTAAATTTAATAATGAGCATGAATGGCCGTATAATCCATACTATGACGGCTGGTGGGGGCATGATACGCTTCCCAAATTGAACTATGAAGATTCCATGAAAATGGAGAATTATATATGAAAGGTGGAGATCATTTAGTGAAATAGTGATCTAAATAAAAGACAACATCCATGCCCCCCGAAAGTCGGCAAATAATGGTCGGATGATTGTAAAGTCTTTGGAAATAATATATGATTAGAATAAAGTAAAAGTGGGGCTCGACACGAGAATTACTGACATGAGGTGTAGGAAGGGGGAAGCGTATGTTTGTCAGAATCATTATAAAAAATTACAAAAAGAACCTTGGAAAGTACATGATCTACAGTTTGTGCAATGTTCTTACGGTGTCAATGATCTACCTTTTTTGGAGCATTATGACACTTTTTACACAGGCAGGGATAGAGAATAATGCAGTTGAAATTTTGTTTTCAGATATTCAGTGGGATCTTTTGTTATCTTGTGTTGTAATTACACTGGTATCTGTATTTATGATGTTCATAGCATTTAAAAATTACATATGGCTTCGGATTCAGGATTACAGTATGTATATGACCTTGGGAATGAGAAACAGAAGGTTTTTAGCAATGCTTGGTTTGGAATATCTGGCGAATTGGATTGTTTCTTTTGCCATTGGACTGTTGCTTGGAAAAGGATTGTTATTATGTGTTGTTCATATTATAAATCGTTATACAATAGCATCCTTTTCGATGCAGGGGATGGGGGCAGAAGCAATCAAAAGAACCTTTTACGTTTGCATTGTAACAGCTTTCATTGTCTTTTTGGGAATTTTAACGTGGTTGGAGGATAAAAACATTGGAGATATAAGAGATACCATTCATGCGAATGAAAAAAGACCGGAAAGTAAATGGTGGGGGTTAGGGGCTCTGGTAAGTATCGGTTTTGTATTGATAGCTTACGCACTTTATCTTCAAGGTGACTGGCCTTGGTTCTATTCCCATTTCCTCTGGGTATTTGCGGGGATGATTCTGGTGATTGCCGTATTAGGAATGGTGCTTGTAGGATTGAAAAAAAGGGAGGCATATTATCATCAGCTTGTATGGATAAATGGATTATATAGTAAATATATTAATAGTGTTATCATTATCAGCGTGCTTTTTTGTATTCATTTTTTTGTTCTGGGATATGCGGCTAACTGGATAGCAAACTGTCTGCCGATTGGCGGTGAAGAAGAAAAATACCGGTCTGATTATGTGTGGATGGACAGAGAAAAGAATGAAAATTCAGTAATGGAGATTGTAAATAAGTATGGTGGGTCTTTAGAAAAGCTTCCGATGATCAGAGTATACGATTTTGATGAGAATATTGGAATTTCGGAAGAAAGCTATGAAAAATTGACGGGAGAAACTATTGATTTAAAAGGACAGGAAATTTTATTCAGCGCTCCAAATAGAAAAAGCAATAAAAGAAAAGAGTGTGAAAGTAAAATAGAGTATTTACATTTGTATCCGGGGAAATATACAAACAACCAATTTTTATTAGCGCGTGGTCAGTCAGTATCAGAAAACTACGCGGAGGAAAATACGTTTGTTGTCAAATACCAGATTTCAGAAAATGTGTTGGGGGACTATTCGCGGTCTGTGTTGCCGAATTCATGGCCGGGTTCTATTATAGGAGAGAGTCTGTTTGTATTTTCTGATGAATATTTTGAAACGTGTTGGAGAGGATTTTGTGAGAATGAATCAGAACCGACCGAACTGTTTTTGATGAATTTCCCTGAAGAGACAAGAAAACAGGCGGGAGTTGAATTGCAACAATATGCAGAGGAATATGGTATTAAAACACAAAAAGAAATGGGAACATTTCAGAGGTCGCATTTTTATGACACTTCACAGGTGATTAATATGGTTCGGGGTAATGTTTTATTCTATCTGGTGTGTGGAGTGATTATAGGACTTGATTTATTCCTGTGCAGTATTTTTATTTTTGGTTTAAATCTTCTTACTCGTTATAGAGATTACCGGAGAAAATATCAATTACTCTACGACCTTGGAACAAGAGCCAAGAAATGCAAGCAGAACCTTCACCGCGAGATTGCCGGAGAAATGTGGTTTTCGCTGGGAGTGGCGTTGTTACTGGCATTGCTCTATTCTGGGTGCTGTCTGAAAGGGACGATTGCAGGAGGAAGAGCAGTGTGGAGTGGATATTGGAAATGGTGGATCGGTGTTTCAGTCATATATTTTGCAGTCAATTGTGTGGCAGTGGAAATCTTCTATCGGATGATATATAAAAAAATACAACAGGAGGGGGAAATCTAATGAGTGTATTAGTGGTTCGTGATTTGATTCGGAATTACAAGAAAACGACAGGAAAGAATAAAGATGAAATCAAAGTATTAAAAGGATTGAACTTTGCTGTAGAACCAAGAGAATTTGTAGGAATTATGGGGAAGTCGGGCAGTGGAAAGACTACACTTTTAAAAGTATTGGGAATGATTGATAAGCAGACAGACGGAACGATTGAATTTATGGGAGAGGATACCAGCGCTTTGAAGAAGGATGAGCTTGCCGATATCCGAAGAAAGAAGATAGGTTTTGTTTTTCAGGATTTTTATTTGATGGACAGCTTATCCGTCGAAGAAAATATGATTCTTCCTATGATCTTAGATGGAGAGAAAAAGGAAGTCATGCTGGCAGAAGCAAAAAAGTATGCAGAACAATTCCGTATTGAACATTTGCTTACAAAGAATCCATATGAGCTGTCTGGCGGTGAGAAACAGAGAGTCGCAATTTGCCGCGCGTTGATTAATGATCCTGACATGATTTTGGCCGATGAACCTACAGGCAATCTTGATTCCAAGTCCGGCAAGATTGTAATTGATGCATTAACCCGTATCAACAAAGAAAATGGGAAGACGATTGTTATGGTGACACATGATCCGCAAATGGCAAGTTATTGCAGCAGAATCATACTTCTGAAGGATGGGATTATTTTAGAGGAATTAAGAAATAAAGGGAATCAGGAAGCGTTTTACGAAGAAATTATAAAGAAGATGGCAGAGCTATAAAAAGATACTACATTTTTTTCACAAGTGGTGCTATAATGGATGGGACTATAAAAGCGGGGAGTTCGACATGAGAATTAATATAATTACAGAAGACCGTGAAAAGTACATGGATATTCTGCTTCTAGCAGACCCTCAGGAAGATATGATTTTAAAATATCTCCATCAAAGCGACTTGTTTGTTTTGAGTGAAGAAGGAGTTATTAAGACGGTATGTGCGGTAGTCAGACTAAATGACCGCGCATGTGAGATTAAAAATATAGCAACCATTGAAGACGAAAGAGGAAAAGGTTATGGCACACATATGATTCATTATGTGTGTGAACATTACAGCAGCCGGTTTCAGACGATATTCGTGGGAACAGGCAATTCGAAGAACACTGTGGGGTTCTATGAGAAGTGTGGCTTTTCGGTGTCGCATATTGTAGCCGATTTCTTTGTGGATCATTATCGTGAACCTATCTATGAAGAAGGAAAACAATTGATGGATATGATCTACTTAAAGAAGAAGCTTCAGTCGGATATTGATGTGAAGAAGGTGGCAGATGTTGCGCTGGAAGCGGGAAGGATACTTCTTAAAAATGGTGGTGAAATCTTCCGTGTAGAGGAGACTATGACGAGAATCTGCCAGAGGTTCCATGTGGAGAAGGTGGAGATATTTGCCTTGAGCCACGGTATCTTTTTCAGTGTGCAAAATGGAGAAGAAGTATATACGAAGGTGAAAAATATTCCGCTATCCAGTACGAATTTGACAGCCGTAGCGGAAGTAAATGCATTGTCCAGAGATATTTCGTCCGGGAAGGTAACAATTGAGGAAGCGGAGGCAAAGTTAGAAGAAATTGATCAGATGCCTGTGGCGAAAAATTATTATCAGATTCTTGGCGCAGGACTCGGAAGCGGAGGCTTTGGTTTCATTCTTGGGGCTACACCTTTGGAAAGCCTTGCGGCGGTTGGGATAGGATGCCTGCTCTATATGTGGGTGTTATTAGCTAAAAAGCTTAATATGTCCAAGATCGTTCTGAATCTTGTGGGCGGCATCATCATCACAGTGCTGGCAATTATAATTCAGCAGCTTGCACCGGCCGGAACGCTTCACATGAATGGGATGATCGTAGGATCGATCATGCCTCTTATTCCGGGACTTCCATTTGTTAATGCTATTCGTGAGATTGCGGACAATGACTTTCTGTCCGGAACGGTACGTATGATCGATGCGCTGCTTGTATTTGTATATATTGCGGTCGGCGTGGGTATCACATTCAGCGTTTACCATAATCTGTTAGGAGGGCTGATGTTATGATCTATGAGATGACGGCAAATCTTTTTTGTGCCTTTATAGGAACGGTTGGCTATTCCGTGTTATATAATGTGCCAAAACGGTATTTTCTCAGTTGCGGATTTACAGGAACAATGGGGTGGCTGGCATTCCTTTTAGTGAAAAACGGAACCCCGCTTTCTTCAGCGGTGGCGTCTTTTTTTGCGGCGCTGGTCGTTGTGTTAATATCCAGACTTCTTACGGTGCGTATGAAGTGTCCGATCACGATTTTTCTTGTATCCGGCATTTTCCCGCTTGTTCCGGGAGCAAGGGTTTATTATACCGTATACTATCTTGTGACAAGTGAAATGGGAAAAGCGGCGCAGGAAGGACTGGAAGCGCTTAAGATTGCTTTCGGTATTGTCCTCGGAATCGCAGTGGTACTTGCAATTCCAAGGGAAGTGTTCCAGATCCGGTACTGGGAGCAGAGAAAATATAGAAAATAGAAAATATAGAATAAAGAAAATACAGAAAATAGAAAATACAGAATATAAGGAGAAAAGAAAGATGAGTAAAGTAAGAACAAGATTTGCACCAAGCCCAACAGGAAGAATGCATGTGGGAAATTTAAGAACTGCGTTGTATGCATATTTGATCGCAAAGCACGAGGATGGAGATTTTATGCTCCGTATCGAGGACACCGATCAGGAGCGTTTTGTAGAAGGCGCGCTTGAGATTATTTATCATACACTGGAAGAGACAGGGCTTGTTCATGATGAGGGACCGGACAAAGACGGCGGAGTCGGACCTTATGTACAGAGTGAGAGAAATGCGTCCGGTCTGTATCTGAAATATGCAAAACAGCTTATTGAACAGGGAGATGCCTATTACTGTTTCTGTGATAAAGAACGACTGGAGTCTTTAAAGAGCAGCGTGGCTGGAGAAGGAAGCACAGAGATTGTTGTATATGATAAGCACTGTCTGGGACTTAGCAAAGAGGAAGTGCAGGCGAATCTGGATGCAGGAAAACCTTACGTAATCCGTTTTAATATGCCGACAGAAGGAACAACAACGTTCCAGGATGACATTTACGGTGATATCACTGTGCCAAATGCAGAGCTTGAGGATCTGATCCTGATTAAATCCGACGGATATCCGACCTATAATTTCGCAAATGTTATTGATGACCATTTGATGGGAATTACACATGTAGTAAGAGGAAATGAGTATCTGTCTTCTGCACCGAAATACAATAAGATCTATGAAGCTTTTGGATGGGAGATTCCGACTTATGTACACTGCCCGTTGATTACAGACGAGAACCACAAGAAACTCAGCAAACGTTGCGGACACTCTTCTTATGAAGATCTTATTGATCAGGGCTTCGTGACAGAGGCAGTAGTGAACTATGTGGCGCTTCTCGGATGGTGTCCGTCCGGCAATCAGGAGATTTTCTCACTGGAAGAGCTGGTAAAAGAATTTGATTATCACCATATGAGTAAGTCTCCGGCAGTTTTCGACATTACAAAGCTGAAATGGATGAACGGAGAATACTTAAAAGCCATGGATGAAGAGAAGTTCTATGAGATGGCGAAACCATATATTCAGGAAGTTGTGACAAAGGACTATGACCTTCATAAGATCGCAAATCTTGTAAAGACCAGAATTGAGATTTTCCCGGATATCAGAGAACAGATTGATTTCTTCGAAGAACTTCCGGCATATGATACAGCAATGTATTGTCATAAGAAAATGAAGACAAATGAAGAGAATTCTCTGGAAGTCCTGCGCGAAGTTCTGCCGCTTTTAGAGGCACAGGAAGACTTCAGCAACGACGGATTATTTGCACTTCTGAAAGGTTATGTGGATGAGAAGGGCGTGAAGACCGGATTTGTTATGTGGCCGGTGAGAACCGCAGTTTCCGGCAAACAGAATACACCGGGCGGCGCTACTGAGATCATGGAGATTCTCGGAAAAGAAGAGTCCATTGCCAGAATTAAAAAGGGAATTGAAATGCTTGGCAAGTAAGATAAAGTAAGGGGTATCTATGAGTTTAAATCGTGCTCAAAAAGAAGCAGTCTCTCATTATCAGGGACCATGTATGGTCCTTGCCGGTCCCGGTTCCGGGAAAACGCTTACCATTGCAAAGAGAATTGAATATTTAATCAAAGAATATAAGGTAAGACCAGAAGAAATTCTGGTCATTACCTTTACAAAATATGCGGCGGCAGAGATGCGGCAGCGGTTTTATCGTGTCATGGGAAATCAACAGCTTCCGGTAACCTTCGGTACCTTTCACGGGATTTTCTATGGAATTTTAAAATGGGCCTACCGGATCGGTCAGGATAATCTCCTTCTTGACGAGGAAAAGATTGCGCTTGTAAAAGAGGCGGCAGAAGAGACCGACTGGGGAGAAGATGAAGATCTTTTGCGTGAAGAAGATTTTCTTCAGGGATTGTTAGAAGAGATTGCGAACGTGAAAAATAACCGGCTGGAACCAGACTTATATGAGTCAAAACGGTATGGTGTCTTTCGATTTCGGGAAGTCTATGAACGATACGAGGAAAAGAAACGAACGCTTCGCAAGCTGGACTTTGAAGATATGCTCTTATGCTGTTATCAGTTGTTTGAACAGCGGCCGGATATACTGGCAAAGTGGCAGCAGCGATATACGTATATTCTGGTGGATGAATTTCAGGATATCAACCAGGTGCAGTACGATGTGGTGAAAATGCTGGCAGCTCCGTCTGACAATCTCTTCGTAGTGGGAGATGACGATCAGTCTATTTACGGATTCCGCGGGGCAAGACCGGGAATTATGATGGAATTTCCAAGAGATTATAAGGAAGCAAAACAGGTTCTTCTTGATGTGAATTATCGTTCCACCGCTCATATTGTAAATGGTGCGTTAAGAGTGATCGAACATAATAAGAGACGTTATAAGAAGTCTATCCGTGCCGGAAGGAAAGCGGAGCAGGTGATCCATGTGCAGGAAGTTAAAGATCCGGCAGAGGAGAGCCGGTATATTACCGAACAGATTAAAAAAATCATGAAGGACGGGATAGAAGCAGAGGAGATTGCAGTGCTTTACCGGACTGCGTCCGATGCCGGTATTCTGGCAGAAACGCTTCTGGAAGAACAGCTGCCGTTTCAGATGAAAGAGCATTTGAATAATCTCTACGATCATGCAGTAGGACAGGATATTGAGGCTTATTTTCATTTGGCGCTTGGGCAGTGCGACCGTAAATGCTTTCTGCAGGTGGCGAACAAACCGAATCGCTTTATCGGCCGAGACAGTATGAGCGAAGGAACCGTAAGCTATGAAAGCCTTCGGAATTTTTATTGTGATAAGAAGTGGATGCAGGACCGGATTGATCAGTGGGAATGGGATATGAAAATGATCCGTAATAAGACGCCGTATACTGCGATCCAGTATTTGCGGAAAAGTGTGGGATATGACGAATATCTCAAGGATTATGCTGCTTACAGGGGACTTGATCCGGCAGAACTCAGGGAAGTGTTGGATGAGATACAAGAGCGCTCCAAGGGGATGAAATGTCTGGAAGAATGGTTCCGGCATGTGGATGCTTACCGGGAAAGGCTGGAAGAAAAGAAGCGCCAGAATCCCGATGCAAAAGAAGGCGTAAGTCTCCTTACAATGCATGGAGCAAAAGGTCTGGAATTTGATACAGTATTTATCCTCGGGGCGAATGAAGGAATCATTCCGTATAAAAAAGCATTGGCGGAACAAGGGGAAGAGGAAGAAAGAAGATTATTTTATGTGGCAATGACAAGGGCGAAAAACCGTCTGGTGATCAGCTATGTAAAAGAAAAAAACGGAAGAGAACAAAGTCCCTCCCGTTTTGTAGGTGAATTATTTCAAAACTTATAATTCTTCAAATTCCTGTTCGTCCATCCACTCGTCAAAAGCGTCAGCTGCAACCTCGTACTCGTCATCATCTTCAATGTTAGAGAGTGTCGGCTCGCCGTCTACTTCTTCATAGCGGTAGAGATAAACGTCACCGTCTTCGCTTTCACCCTCTTCGTTCAGTGGAAGCAGGGCGATGTATTCTTTGTCATTTGCGGTATAAACGGTAAGTACCGCGCATTCTACAACTTCATCATTGTCTAAGGTAAGTGTTACAGTAACAACTTCCTCTTCTGGATTCATATTCTGTTCGCTCATTTGCACGTTCTCCTTTTCGTTAAGATAGTTTAACTGTACCAAAGGAGAGGTGAAAAAGCAAGGATGTAGTAGCCAAAAACATAAAAATGTTGTAATATGTAGATGTATATGCAGGTTGTATGCATAAGGGAGGAGTTCGAATGTTTAAGAAAAAAGGTTTTATAATGGCGTTCATTCTAATCATCTCTATGATCGGAATGACGGCGTGTAAGAAAAACGTAGGAGCACCGGAAGATAATGCTCAGGCAGAAGAGAATGAAGATGAAACTAATACGGAAGAACCCCAGGAGCATTTGATCGGTTTCTCTGTGATTGATATGGAAAATCCTTACTTTATAACACTGGAGAGTGCGGCAAAAGCAGAGTTAGAGGAAGACGGCTACCGGATGATCACGAAGAACCCGGAGACGGACCCGCAGCTTCAGGAGACACAGATTCAGGAAATGATCGATGAAGGAATTGAAGCGATCATTTTAAGCCCGGTCGATTGGGAGAAGATTACTCCATCTCTTCAGGCGCTTAAGAAAGCGGGAGTTAAGATCATCAATGTGGATACTCAAGTAAAAGAGATGGAATATGTAGACGCTTATATCGGCTCAGATAATCAGAAGGCAGGATATATTTGCGGGGAAGATCTGATCACAAAATGCCCGGATGGTGGGAAAATCGCAATTTTAGAATGTCCGACACAGAATTCGATCAATGACCGTATCACAGGATTTGAAGAAGCGATCGCGCAGGCGGAAAACGGGTTTGAAGTGGTAGAGCGGATGGATACAAAGGGTGAATTTGAATTAGCGCTTGAGGCTGCTCAGAAGATTTTGGAGGAACACCCGGATATCAGCGCGATCATGTGTGGAAATGACCAATTGGCAGTTGCGGCCAAGGCAGCGGTTAACGTAGCTGAACTGGATAATGTGATCATTTATGGTGTGGACGGTTCTCCGGATATCAAGAAAGAATTAAAGAAACCGGAAAACCAGATTGCCGGAACAGCGGCTCAGTCTCCGATCAATATGGGAAAACAGGCGTCGCTTACAGCGGTTCAGGTCTTAAATGGTGAAGAGCACGAAAAAGAAGTGTATGAAGATGTCTTTATGATCAACAGAGACAATGTAGATATGTACGGTACAGATGGCTGGCAGTAAGACAAAGAGAGGATAAGACATGAAGAAGAGCAGGGGATGGCCGTTGCCATTGGGAGTTACGACAACGAAGGATTACTGGAATTTCTCAGTGGCGGTTCCAAAAGGTGAAACGTGCAGATTGTTATTATATCGGGCAGGTGAAATGCGCCCATGTATCAGCTATGACATGGAGGCTGTACTGGGAGAGATACATGCGATTACCTTGACGGAACTGGATGGAACAGATTATGAGTATAATTATGAGATTGATGGAGAAGTCAAAGTCGATCCATATGTCCGAAGGCTGACAGGGCGTTGCGTGTGGGGGAAACCGGAGAAACAGGATGCTCACGAGGTCAGAGGGATTCTGGAAACGGAAACTTATGACTGGGAGAACGACAAACTGCCGTCGCATGCCAATAGTGATGTGGTTGCTTATAATCTTCATGTCAGAGGATTTACGAAAGATCCGTATTCTCAGGTTTCTGCAAAAGGAACCTTTGAGGGAGTCATAGAGAAGCTTCCCTATTTGAAAGAGCTTGGAATTAATCAGATCCATTGTATGCCGGTGTATGAATTTGAGGAGCGCGGAAGAGTGCCTAATTATTGGGGGTACGGAGAAGCTTATTATTTTGCGCCGAAAAGTGCCTATTCTGCATACAGAAATGGTGTGATCTCTCTGAAGAATATGGTTAAGGCGTGTCATGAAGCTGGGATAGAAGTTGTTCTTGAGATGCCGTTTGAAGGAAATGTGTCCGTGATGGAAGCGATCGAATGCCTTCGGTATTATCGAATGGAGTATCATGTGGATGGATTTATTCTGAATCCATGTCTGGAAGCTTCGCGTGCAGCATTTTCCGATCCTGCATTAAAAGACACCAAATTGTTGGTGCATCGCACAGATTTCCAAGATATCATGCGCCGTTTTCTGAAGGGAGACGAAGGGATGATTGAAGCAGTAATGTATTGGCTTCGTCATCTGGGTGGAGAGGAAGGTATTTTTAATTACATTACTTCTCATACCGGATTTACTTTAAATGATCTGGTGTCTTATGACGGAAAGCACAATGAGGCAAACGGAGAAAATAATCAGGACGGCCCGGATTATAACTATAGCTGGAACTGCGGGGCAGAAGGGCCAAGCAGAAAAAAAGCGGTAGTTGAGCTTAGAAAAAACCAAATAAAAAATGCATGCATGCTTCTTTTATTTGCCCAGGGAATGCCATGTATCCATGCCGGAGATGAATTCTTGAATTCTCAAAAAGGGAATAATAATGTTTATTGTCAAGAT
>ENA-OPDH01002335-OPDH01002335.1-human-gut-metagenome-genome-assembly--contig:-NODE-2335-length-12449-cov-4.026222_pt1 | contig 12449 bp, 8 predicted proteins | sample MGYA00241260_ERZ501500 | MGnify/ENA primary metagenome ERZ501500 (study PRJEB25962, sample SAMEA2042519) | human gut metagenome | biome: human gut; feature: human-associated habitat; material: faeces...
GAGTACTTTCTGGTGGAAGTAGCTATCAGCCCGGACGACAAGATTGTGGTGGAAATTGACCACAAAGAAGGGGTTTGGATTGAAGATTGTGTGGAGTTGAGCCGATACATCGAATCCAAGTTGAACCGTGAGGATGAGGATTATGAGTTGGAGGTAGGTTCTGCCGGTATCGGACAGCCATTTAAAGTGTTGCAACAGTACACCAACCACATCGGAAAAGAAGTGGAAGTGCTGAGAAAAGATGGACGCAAGTTGTGCGGCGTGCTGAAGGCAGCCGATGAACAGCATTTCACTGTAACTGTAGAGAAGAAAGTGAAACCCGAAGGAGCCAAGCGTCCCCAGCTGGTGCAGGAAGACGAAATGCTTGCGTATGATGAAATAAAATATACTAAATACTTAATCAGTTTTAAATAAGACTATGGCCAAGAAAGTAGAAACTATCAGCCTGATAGATACATTTTCGGAATTTAAGGAACTGAAAAATATCGATAGAACCACCATGGTGAGCGTGCTCGAAGAGTCGTTCCGTAGTGTGATCGCGAAGATGTTCGGCACCGATGAGAATTACGACGTAATTGTGAACCCGGACAAGGGCGACTTCGAAATATGGCGCAACCGTGAAGTAGTGGCGGATGAAGACCTGGAAAATCCGAACTTGCAGATTGCATTATCGGAAGCACAGAAAATAGATGCTTCTTATGAAGTGGGCGAGGAAGTGACGGATGAAGTAATCTTCGCGAACTTCGGACGACGTGCCATCCTGAACCTGCGTCAGACGTTGGCCTCTAAAATTTTGGAACTGGAAAAAGACAGTATCTATAATAAATATATTGATAAGGTGGGCAATATCATCAATGCGGAAGTATACCAGATATGGAAGAAGGAAATGCTGCTGCTCGATGATGAAGGAAACGAATTGCTGCTGCCCAAGACGGAACAGATTCCGAGCGATTTCTATCGCAAGGGAGAAACGGCGCGTGCCGTGGTGGCCCGTGTGGACAACAAGAATAACAATCCGAAGATTATCCTTTCCCGTACATCGCCTGTATTCCTGCAGCGTCTGTTCGAGATGGAAGTGCCCGAAATCAATGACGGACTGATTACCATTAAGAAGATTGCCCGTATCCCCGGTGAGCGTGCCAAGATTGCCGTTGAGTCGTACGACGACCGTATCGACCCGGTAGGTGCCTGCGTAGGTGTAAAGGGTAGCCGTATTCATGGCATTGTTCGTGAGTTGCGCAACGAGAATATTGACGTAATCAACTATACGTCCAATATCCAGTTGTTTATTCAGCGTGCCCTCAGCCCCGCGAAGATATCTTCTATTCGTCTGAATGAAGAAGAACGTAAGGCAGAAGTATTTCTGAGGCCTGAAGAGGTTTCGCTGGCTATTGGTAAAGGCGGTTTGAATATCAAACTTGCCAGTATGTTGACCGAGTACACCATTGACGTATTCCGTGAGTTGGATCAGGCTGTTGAGGATGAAGATATCTATCTGGATGAGTTCAGAGACGAAATCGACGGTTGGGTGATTGATGCCATCAAGTCGATTGGTATCGATACAGCGAAGGCCGTGCTGAACGCTCCGCGCGAGTTGTTGATTGAAAAGACCGACTTGGAAGAAGAAACGGTGGACGAGGTATTACGCATTTTAAGTTTGGAGTTTGAAGAAGGCGAACCTGAATTGGAACCGGCACCTGAGGTTGTGCCTGAGACAGAGCCCGAGGTTGCCCCTGAGGCAGAGCCCGAGGCAGAATAAAGTGTCTGTCGACATCTGTTTCTGTTTGCACTAACTTCTTTCTCCACATTATTCATTAATTTTTTAGTATGACGATAAGGTTAAATAAAGTAACAAGAGATTTGAATGTAGGAATTTCAACGGTCGTTGAGTTCTTGCAGAAAAAAGGATTTGCCGTTGAGGCAAACCCCAACACAAAAATTAACGAGGAGCAATATGCCTTGCTCGTGAAAGAGTTCAGTACAGATAAGAATCTTAGACTTGAATCGGAACGTTTCATTCAGGAACGGCAGAATAAAGACCGTAACAAAGCATCGGTATCTATCGATGGTTACGAAGCTGAGACTACGGAGAAACCGAAAGTTGAAGAAATAAAGACTGTTGTACCCGAAGATGCACGTCCGAAGTTTAAACCTGTCGGAAAAATAGACTTGGATAAACTGAACCGGAAACCGGTAGTAGAAAAAGTGGAAGAAAAGAAAGTGGAAACATCTGCGCCTGTGGTAAAGGAAGAACCTAAACCGCAGCCCAAACCGGAACCGAAGCCTGAGTTCAGACCGGAACCGAAGCCGGAACCCAGACCGGAATTAAAGCCCGAACCGAAACCGGAACCGAAGCCGACTCCGGCTCCCGAACCGGCTCCTGTGGTGAAAGAAGAACCGAAGCCAGCAGTCGTTGCAGAAAAACCTGCACCCAACCCCGCTCCGGTAGTAGCGAAAGAAGTAGTGAAAAAAGAAACACCTGCTCCCGCGGCACCTGTCCGGGAAGAGGCGAAACCTGCCGTGGCAGAAGAAGCGCCTGCAAAGAGTGGTGAAGCGGAAATCTTCACAATTCACAAGCCGGAGTTTGTTTCTAAGATCAATATCATCGGTCAGATTGATTTGGCGACATTGAACCAGTCTACACGCCCTAAGAAGAAATCCAAAGAGGAGAAACGTAAGGAGCGCGAAGAGAAGGAGAAGATTCGTCAGGATCAGAAGAAGCTGATGAAAGAGGCGATCATCAAAGAAATCCGCCGCGAAGACACCAAAGCGAAGGATGGCAAAGAGAAAGATGCCGATGCCAACGCCAACAAGAAGAAACGTCTCCGCATTAATAATAATAAGGAGAAGGTGGATATCAACAATGCATCCAACTTCCAGCGTGGAGGCGACAACCGTGGTGGTGGAGGTAAAGGGCCTCATGCCGGCGGCGGTCAGCAAAGTGCCGGTGGTGGTAATAATCACCAAGGTGGTAACAAGAACAATCGTAACAACAATAACAGGGATCGTTTCAAGAAACCGGTCATCAAGCAGGAGGTTAGCGAGGAAGACGTAGCTAAGCAGGTAAAAGAAACCTTGGCACGCCTCACTTCCAAGGGTAAGAGCAAGACTTCCAAATACCGTAAGGACAAGCGCGATATAGCGAACAGCCGTATGCAGGAGCAGGAAGACCGCGAAATGGCGGACAGCAGAGTGCTGAAGATAACGGAATTCGTGACTGCCAACGAGTTGGCAAGCATGATGGATGTTTCCGTGACGCAGGTCATCGCTACTTGTATGAGTATCGGTATCATGGTGTCTATCAACCAGCGTCTGGATGCTGAAACCATCAATCTGGTGGCGGAAGAGTTCGGATACAAGACTGAATATGTCAGTGCGGAAGTGGCACAGGCCATTGTAGAGGAGGAGGATTCTGAAGAGGATCTGGAACCGCGCGCACCGATTGTTACCGTCATGGGTCACGTAGACCACGGTAAGACATCATTGCTCGACTATATCCGTAAGGCGAACGTTATTGCCGGTGAAGCCGGTGGTATCACGCAGCACATCGGTGCTTACAACGTGAAACTGGAAGACGGACGTGAGATTACGTTCCTCGATACTCCGGGTCATGAGGCGTTTACCGCTATGCGTGCCCGTGGCGCAAAGGTGACGGATATCGCGATTATTATCGTGGCCGCTGATGATAACGTGATGCCTCAGACGATCGAGGCGATTAATCACGCTTCGGCTGCCGGTGTTCCTATTGTTTTCGCTATTAATAAAATCGATAAGCCACATGCTAATCCTGAGAAGATCAAGGAGGAGTTGGCGAATATGAATTACTTGGTGGAAGACTGGGGGGGTAAGTACCAGAGTCAGGAGATCTCCGCTAAGAAAGGTATCGGTGTCGAGGAGTTGTTGGAGAAGGTCTTGTTGGAGGCCGACCTGTTGGATTTGAAAGCGAATCCGAAAAAACGTGCGGTTGGTTCTATCATCGAGTCTTCTTTGGACAAGGGACGTGGCTATGTATCTACCATATTGGTGGAGAACGGTACGTTGAAGATGGGAGATATCGTTTTGGCGGGAACTCATCAAGGACGTATCAAGGCGATGTTCAACGAGCGTAATCAACGGGTGGAGAAGGCCGGTCCTTCCGAGCCGGTATTGATCCTCGGTTTGAATGGTGCTCCTCAGGCCGGTGATACATTTAATGTATTGGAGACTGAGCAAGAGGCGCGTGAGATAGCTAACCGTCGTGAGCAATTGCAGCGTGAGTTAGGTCTTCGTACGCAGAAGATGCTTACTTTGGATGATATCGGACGTCGTATCGCCGTGGGTAACTTCCAAGAGTTGAACGTGATCGTGAAGGGTGATGTGGATGGTTCCGTAGAGGCTTTGTCCGACTCCTTGATCCGTTTGTCTACCGAGGAGATTCAGGTAAACGTAATTCACAAGGCGGTTGGCCAGATTTCCGAGTCGGATGTGGTTTTGGCAGCGGCTTCGAACGCTATCATTATCGGATTCCAAGTTCGTCCGTCTTTGCAAGCACGTAGAAACGCCGAGAAGGAAGGTGTGGAGATCCGTTTGTATTCTATCATCTACGATGCGATCGAGGAGGTGAAGAGCGCTATGGAAGGCATGCTTTCTCCGGAGATCAAGGAGGAGATTACCGCTTATGTGGAAGTTCAGCAGGTATTCAAGATCACCAAGGTCGGTACGGTTGCCGGATGTATGGTTAAGGAAGGCAAGATCAAACGTACGAACAAGATCCGTTTGATACGTGACGGTATCGTTATCTATGCCGGTGAGCTAGGTTCTTTGAAACGTTTCAAGGACGATGCGAAAGAGGTCGTGGCTGGCTTGGATTGCGGTTTGAATATTACGAACTTCAACGATATCCAAGTGGGCGATATGATCGAGGCTTACGAAGAGACAGAAATAAAGAAGACGTTATAACGATGAACTGGTTGGACATTACATTGCTATGTCTGGCAGGGATAGGATTTGTGAAAGGCCTGTTTGATGGAATCATCAAACAGGTTGTTTCGCTTATAGCCCTAGTGATCGCGATCTTTTTCTGCGGGAAAGCGGCGGCTTGGCTGAAAGGATATATCTTGGCGTTGGGTTGGTTTCCGGAAGAAGGGGTTACGATCTTGAGTTATATAGCGGGTTTTATCTTGATTATGGGGGTATTTATCCTAGCGGGTGAACTGGTTACCAAGGTGGTAGGGGCGACACCGTTGAGCGTTATCAACCATTTGTTTGGGGGTTTTTTCGGGTTGCTGGTCGTTTTGGTCTTTACCAGTTTGCTGTTGAATGCGCTGGAGTTCGTGGATCGCGGATCGGTCTTGATTCATCGCCAATCGAAGATAGAATCTCGTTTTTATTATAGCGTGAAGCAAATAGTACCAACAATTTTCCCACATAATTTGTTTTCATTAGGAGAATGAAGGGCTTTTATCAATGGTTAATTTATAATTATGCAGGATTCAAATCATATCATTAATGAGGTAACGAGCGGAGATTATAAATATGGCTTCGTTACCGATATTGATACGGAGGTGATCCATCGTGGATTAGACGAGGAGACGGTCCGTATTATCTCTGCCAAGAAGAACGAGCCGGAATGGTTACTCGAGTTCCGTTTGAAGGCTTTTCGCCATTGGCAGACGTTGGAGATGCCTACATGGCCTCACTTGAATATCCCGCCGATCGATTATCAGGACATTATCTATTATGCCGCCCCTAAGAAAAAAGAGGGACCAAAGAGCTTGGATGAGGTAGATCCTGAGTTGTTGAAAACATTCGATAAACTGGGTATTCCTTTGGAAGAACAGAAGCATTTAAGCGGAATGGCGGTAGACGCCGTGATGGATAGTGTTTCCGTGAAGACTACTTTCAAGGAGAATCTCGCGGAGAAGGGGATTATTTTCTGTTCGTTCAGCGAGGCTGTACAACATCATCCGGACTTGGTGCAGAAGTATTTGGGCAGCGTGGTTGGTTATCGTGATAATTTCTTTGCCGCCTTGAATTCGGCCGTGTTCTCGGACGGTTCGTTTGTTTATATACCGAAGGGCGTACGTTGCCCGATGGAGTTGAGTACGTATTTCCGTATCAATGCCGCTAATACCGGACAGTTCGAGCGTACCTTGATTGTCGCAGACGATGAGGCGTATGTAAGTTATCTGGAAGGATGTACGGCGCCGATGCGTGACGAGAACCAATTGCATGCCGCTATCGTGGAGATCGTGGCGAACGAGCGTGCCGAGGTGAAGTATTCTACCGTACAGAATTGGTATCCGGGTGATAAGGAAGGTAAAGGCGGTATCTATAACTTCGTGACGAAACGAGGTTTGTGCAAAGGTGAGGGTAGCAAGATCTCTTGGACGCAAGTAGAGACCGGTTCGGCGATCACTTGGAAATATCCGAGCTGTATCTTGGCGGGTGATAACTCGGTAGGTGAGTTTTACTCGGTTGCCGTGACCAATAATTACCAACAGGCCGATACGGGTACGAAGATGATTCATCTGGGTAAGAATACGAAAAGTACGATCGTATCCAAGGGTATCTCTGCCGGTCATAGCCAGAATAGCTATCGGGGATTGGTGAAGGTGTCCGCCCGTGCGGAAGGCGCCCGAAACCATAGCCAATGCGATAGTTTGTTACTAAGCTCTACTTGTGGAGCTCATACGTTCCCTTACGCTGATATTCAGAATGAGACGGCGATCGTGGAGCATGAGGCTACGACGAGTAAGATCAGTGAGGAGCAATTGTTCTACTGCCAGCAACGGGGTATCTCGGTAGAAGAGGCTGTTGGTTTGATCGTGAATGGATATGCCCGCGAGGTAATGAATAAGTTACCGATGGAGTTTGCTGTCGAGGCTCAGAAATTACTAACGATCTCGCTGGAAGGCAGCGTAGGATAGAATAATTTTCAATTTTCAACTTTCAATTTTCAATTAGAAAAGATGTTAGAGGTTAAGAATTTACATGCCAACGTAAATGGCAAAGAGATATTGAAAGGTATCAACCTGTCGGTGAAAGCGGGTGAGGTACATGCTATCATGGGACCGAACGGTTCTGGAAAAAGTACGTTAAGTAGTGTATTAGTAGGTAATCCCGCTTTTGAGGTAACGGAAGGAGAGGTTATCTTCAACGGTAAGAATCTGCTGGATCTTTCTCCCGAGGATCGTAGCCGTGAGGGTATTTTCTTGAGCTTCCAATATCCGGTCGAGATCCCGGGAGTTAGTATGGTGAACTTTATGCGTGCGGCGTTGAACGAGCACCGTAAATATAACGGTCTGGAACCGGTTTCGGCTACGGACTTCTTGAAATTGATGCGTGAGAAACGTGCGATCGTCGAGCTGGATAATAAACTGGCCAGCCGTAGCGTGAACGAAGGTTTCTCCGGTGGAGAGAAAAAACGGAACGAGATCTTCCAGATGGCGATGCTGGAGCCGAAATTGGCGATCTTGGATGAGACGGATAGTGGTTTGGATATCGATGCCTTGCGTATCGTGGCGCATGGCGTGAACCAGTTGAGGACTCCGGAGAATGCCGCTATCGTAATCACGCACTATCAGCGTCTGCTGGATTACATCAAGCCGGATGTGGTTCATGTGCTTTACAAAGGCCGTATCGTGAAGACCGCCGGTCCGGAATTGGCCTTGGAACTGGAAGAGAAAGGTTACGACTGGATCAAGAAAGAGATGGGAGATGAGTAATATGAAGGCCGAGCAACAATATATCGATCTTTTCGCCCAATGTGAGGATCTGGTATGTCGTCATAGTACGCCGGTGATGAATGCCCTCAGGGCTGAGGCCTTGGCGAACTTTGAGCGACTCGGATTCCCCTCCACGAGAAGCGAGGATTATAAATATACGGATGTAGCCCAAGCGTTCGCTCCGGATTACGGTTTGAATATCAACCGGGTCGCTATCCCGGTGAATCCTTATGACGTATTCCGTTGTGACGTACCGAACCTGAGCACATCGTTATACTTTGTAGTGAACGATACGTTTTACGATAAGGAATTGCCAAAAGCGCATTTGCCGGAAGGCGTGTATGCTGGAGGGTTGAAGGCTTTTACGGAGCAATATCCGGAGATCGCTTCCAAGTATTACGGAAAGGCGGCACCGAGTAGCAAGGATGGTATTATCGCATTGAATACGATGTTAGCCCAAGATGGTTTCGTGGTGTATGTACCGAAAAATGTCGTGGTTGAGCGTCCTATCCAATTGGTGAATATTTTCCGTAGCGATGTGGATACGATGGCGAACCGTCGTGTTCTGGTGATTATGGAACCTCATTCGGAAGCGAAGCTATTGGTTTGCGATCATAGTATCGATGACGTGAAATTCTTGGCGACTCAAGTGGTTGAGATTTTCGCAGAGGAAGGCGCTCGCTTCGATTATTATGATTTGGAGGAAAGCAGTGTGTCCACGACCCGTTTCTCCTCCGTACACGTAAGGCAGGCGGCCTCGGCCAATGTCTTGGTAAACGGTATTACGTTGACGAATGGCTTGACTCGCAACAATTATTACGTGGAACTGAATGGCGAGTATGCCGAGTCTACCTTATGCGGTATGTCCGTTCTGGACAAGGAGCAACAGATGGATACCTATAGCCATATTACCCATGCGGTTCCGAATTGTACCAGCAACGAGTTGTTCAAGAATGTACTGAATGATCATGCCGTAGGTGTCTTCAGCGGACGTATCTTGGTGAAAGAGGATGCCCAGAAGACCGCCGCTTACCAGACGAACCGTAATCTGTGCGCTACTCGTGAGGCCCGTATGTACAGCAAGCCGCAACTGGAGATTTATGCGGACGACGTAAAATGCTCGCACGGTATGACGACCGGTCAGTTAGATGAGAACGCTTTGTTCTATATGCAAAGCCGCGGTATCCCGCGTGACGAGGCCCGTATGCTATTGAGCGTGGCTTTCACTTCCGACGTGATCGACCATGTACGCTTGGAGGCGTTGAAAGACCGTTTGCATAAACTGGTGGAGAAACGTTTCCGCGGTGAGCTGGCCAAATGCGCCGGTTGCCGGATTTGTAAATAATTGCGAATAAGAGGAAAACTATAATCAGGCATGGATTATCCCGACGATAATGTAGGGAACCATGTCTGATTTTTTTATATCTTTGGCAGTGACAAATTAAAACCTCCAACTTATGCAGTTAACACACATCGCCTTATGGACGAATCATCTGGAACGTTTACGGGATTTCTATGTAAAGTATTTTAATGGTAAGAGTAATGAGAAATATGTGAATTCGAAAAAAGGATTCGCCTCCTATTTCGTCTCTTTCGAGAGTGGCCCCGCCTTGGAGATCATGCAACGGCAAGATATTACTGAGGCTTACGACAAGGATCATATCGGCTTGGCTCATCTGGCCTTTCATGCGGATAAGAAGGAGCAAGTGGATCAAATGATCGAACGTTTCCGGATGGATGGATACACGATCGCCGGTGAGACCCGCGTTTCCGGGGATGGTTACTATGAGGGCGTGATCCGAGATCCTGACGGAAATATAGTAGAGATCGTCGCTAACGGGGAGCCGGAGATACAAGTAGCTTTATTTCCTCCTTATGAGTTACTGCTGGAAGCCGATCCGGATCGGGAGAAAGTCGAGGCTTACCTAAAGGATTCGGATTGCTTTATCGCTACGGTACGAAATTCCGTTGCCGGCGTGATCGTGGTTCGCAAGGAGGAGGGTCGCAAGGCGGAGATCATGAATCTTGCCGTGGCGGATATCTTCCGTCGGCGAGGAATCGCCCGGAAACTATTACGGCATGTATCTAATAAATGGGCTCCGGCTCAAGATGTCGAGCTTTTGCGTATTTGCACCGGAACCTCAGCCGCCGGCCCGATGATGCTTTATCAACAGGAAGGCTTCGACTTGGTTGCCGTAGATCGCGATTATTTCGTACGGAACTATGCCGAGCCTATCTGGGAGAACGGCATTCAATGCAGGCATCAATTGATTCTTGAAAAGCGATTAAAATAGTATATATGAAAAGAAAATCGGGAGGTTTAAGGCCTCCCGATTTAATTATTAGTAATCTATGAATAGGTCCTCGAATGAAAAATCATCGGGGCTAATGGCATCACATTTCCAGTACGAAGATCCCTTTCGGTGCCAAGGATAATTCGTCTCCCAATGGAATCTCCTTTCCGGTTAATATCTCTTTTCCGGAGGTTTTACCTCGCAATACTTCCGCATAGCGGGCCAACGGGAGGTTCACCTCCTTGTCGCTGCCATTCATCAAGATCAATACGCTCCGGCCATCCAGACTGCGCTCGTAAACATAGACACCTTGGTTCACCATGAAATGCTTCATCTTGCCCTTAGCGATGACAGCGTTGCCCTTGCGCCATTTCAATAAAGTGCGGAGGAAATTCCACGCGTCATTTTGTACCTCGCTGCGACCGGATGCCTCGAATTGATTCACCTTGTCGCCGGGCCAGCCACCGGGAACATCCAGACGGATATATCCGTCTCCCTTCTCCTTGGTGCCGTTCATCAGCAACTCCTGCCCGTAATAGAGCTGGGGAATACCGGGGATCGTCAACAAGAATGTCACCCCTTGCTTGAACGCGTACAAATCATCGACAGACTTAGGCATGGAGGGAAGAAAACGATCCGTATCATGGTTCTCCAAGAAACGCAATACGTTATAGATATCGGGATATACATAATCATAGCACATATGCTCGAAGATCGTGTGCAAGCCTCCGGAATACCCGGTCTCCTCATGGAACGCCTTGCTCGCGATACCCATCAAGCGGAAATCCATTACCGATTTCAGCTCGGTATCCTGCCCGAAGTTCAACCGGCTGCCTTTCTGCCAATAAGCGGAACCGATCGTGTAGTTCATCCACGCCTCGCCTACGATGTTATACTCCGGATACTCGTTCATGACCTCCGTGCACCAATTCCGCATCATGTCCACGTCGGCATACGGATACGTATCTTGACGGATACCATCCACGCCGCAATACTCGATCCACCAGATAGAGTTCTGGATAAGGTATTTGGCTACATGTGGGTTCTTTTGGTTCAAGTCCGGCATGCTCGGGACAAACCAACCGTTCAGCATCGTCTCCTTATCATAATCCGACACGTAAGGATCGAAATAAGCCTCTTTATCGTGGTTGGTCTGCACGTAGTTATCGAGATTATTAAACCAGTCGTGGCTAGGGATATCTTTCATCCAAGGATGATCGCTTCCACAATGGTTGAAGATCATATCCATTACGACACGCATGCCCCGCTCGTGCGTCTTCTCGATCAAGCGGACGTAATCCTCGTTCGTGCCGAAGCGTGGGTCTACCCGATAATAATCCGTCGTGGCATATCCGTGATAAGAGCCTCCCTCCATGTCATTCTCCAATACCGGGTTCAGCCAGATAGCGGTAACGCCCAGATCCTCGATATAATCCAAATGCTGCTCGATACCGGCCAAGTCACCCCCATGACGGGCGTTCGGGCTGTTACGGTCTACCTTATAAGAGGTACGCATCGGGATTTGATCGTTCGAGGGATCTCCGTTTGCGAAACGATCCGGCATGATGAGATAAAGCACGTCGGAAGAGTCAAACCCCTTGATCCGATCGGCGTTCGGTTTACGGGCCTTCAACTCATACGAGTAATTGAAACTCTTTTTGTCCTTCGTGAACGTGATATCAAACCTGCCGGGCTTGGCGTTTTCCACGTCCAGATAGATCAATAGGTAATTCGGGCTTTCCAACGCTACCGAGCTTTTCAACTGTACGCCGGGATATTTCACGCTAGGGAGATATCCGGCGATATCCTTACCGTATACCATCAGCTGGAGTTCCGGGTTCTTCATACCACTCCACCAGAAGGTCGGCTCGATTCTAAGGTTATCGGCTGAAAGCGTACTGGAAGCGAAAAGGGCCAGTAAAAGGCTCAAGAATAAATGTCTGTTCATGATATATGTTTATTGATTTATATGACAAGGTTGTACATACGCGAAGATAGAAGGATTCCATTGATAATAACACGCTTTCGCCCGGCGAAAAGGGAATAAAAATCACGCGAACGTTTGCGAACCCTCGTAAATTAAGACTATCTTTACTGCCTAAATCTAATCAACTAATTCAAATGATAAAAAGTCTAATTGTATCCATGTTTCTGACAAGTTGCGTTTCCTCCCTGTCCGCACAACAAAGTTTTTGGAAAGAAGATTTCTCCGCCGGGAAATTACCCGACGGCTGGATGATTGTCGATTCAACGAAATCGGCAAAGTGTGAATGGATTGTAACCGATCAGCCTTATCCCGGCTCTTTCCAGTTCGAGCAACAAGCACCTCCCATCGCATCTACGAGCCGTGGCTATCATATGCAATTCCGGCCGGGCGTAGTCACCGGGGAGGAGATCACGAAGTGGAATCAACGGGAGGAATACCCGAACGGCTATTTTACCACATGCA
>ENA-OPDH01002337-OPDH01002337.1-human-gut-metagenome-genome-assembly--contig:-NODE-2337-length-12434-cov-3.279344_pt1 | contig 12434 bp, 7 predicted proteins | sample MGYA00241260_ERZ501500 | MGnify/ENA primary metagenome ERZ501500 (study PRJEB25962, sample SAMEA2042519) | human gut metagenome | biome: human gut; feature: human-associated habitat; material: faeces...
GAACTATGCACTTGTTCGTAAGGCTACTAACTTTATTAATAAAATAGAGGGTGTACCTCTGACACAGAGCCAACAACAAACTTATGGTACGAAAGTTAAACAGTTTAAGCAGGAGGCCCGTTTTTTGCGTGCGTATATGTATTTTGATTTGCTTCGCCAATACGGTGCTGTCCCTTTGATTACTGAGGTTCAAGATATTGCTGATATTTCCGGAGCACAGGTTCCTCGTGACCCAGTTAATAAAATAGTAGATTTTATTTGTAGTGAATTAGATGAGGCGGCTTCAGTATTGCCTGATACATGGTCGGATGATACCAACTATGGACGTATATCTAAAGCGGCATGTTTGGCGCTGAAAGCACGTACCTTACTCTATGCTGCTAGCCCGCTTTACAATGGAAATACGATGTATAAAGATGTCAAGAATCTTGATGGTACTCAGCTTTTCCCGCAAACTTATGATAAAGAATTGTGGAAGAGAGCGGCGGATGCAGCTGATGCTGCAATAAACTGCTGTTTAGGAGCTGGCATCCAAATGTCTTTGTCGGGAGAAAACTCTATTAATAAATATGAGAAGATGTTTTATAGTAATACTTCTAATCCGGAATTCATTTTGGCAAGTATTCAAACTTATGGTATTTATGAAGACGTGAGTTGTAATTCACACTCTGAAGACAAAGGTGGTTGGGGACGATTCTCTATCATGCAAAATCAAGTAGATGCTTATGAAACCGCTGATGGTCATTTACCCTTCTTGATGGATGATGACGGTTGTATTATTTATGATTCAAATGGACAGCCTACGGTTAATCCAGAATCTAATTATTCAGAATCCGGTTTTACACATGTTGATGAGTTGTGGGATGGAACAAGTTGGCAACCTTGTACCAATGTCTATAAGGATTTAAATGGAGCGGTGGTCAATGATATGGGAAAATATGATTTATACAATATGTATGTGAATCGTGATCCTCGTTTCTATGCTTCATTAACTTTTCAGGGAGCGAAATTCAGAAATGCTACTGAGGGGCTGGAACGTTGCTATCATTTTGCTTATTGGAGAAATCTGGAATATTATACATATTGGTGGGTAGACGGTTATCCTAACGTCAATACGAATAACGAAACTGGATACGGTTTACGTAAGTTCATGAATCCGGTAGCAGATATTAAGAATTGGATCGGTACAAGTTCTAATTATCCATTGTTCCGTTTAGCTGAACTTTATCTTATTAAAGCTGAAGCTCTGAATGAATATTATGAAAGTCCCAATCAAGATGTATATGATGCCATTAATGAAGTTCGTTCTCGTGTAGAAATGCCTGATCTTCCTATTGTTTCGGAAGATAATACAAAAATTGGCATGCGTAAACGTATTCGTAATGAACGGCGTGTGGAACTTTTCTTTGAAGGGCATCGTTTTTGGGATGTACGTCGTTGGAAGATTGGTGATAAGTGTTTTGGAATTCCTAACTATCGGATGAATGCACAACCGACAGAAGCGGAGATTATGGCAAAAGCCAATGAACTGGGCTATACGTCTATGACGGATAATGCCAATAATCCCGATTATTGGTGGGATCGGGTTTGGAATTCGAGAGATGCCGGATTACAAATATATTATAAACGTACGGTTGATGTGAATTGTGTATTTTCTGATAAGATGTACCTGTTCCCTATTCCGCAGGGTGATATTAATAAAAATTTGAATTTGGTACAAAATTACGGCTGGTAATTTAAATGATAATTTGAATTCATGAAAAAGGAGCGTATGGAAAAAACGTTCCTTTTTCTTTAAATAGTAGAATACTTCAATGAAAAATAAGTTAGTCTATATTGTGTTGTTTGTCGGTTTTTGTGTGAATATGTTTGCATGTTCTGATGGAAAAGGAGAGGCACTACTGCCTGAACCCATCCCCAATCCTACTCCTGTGCCAAAATACACTTTGCCGACAGGAAAATTGATATATATTCCTGATGAGTTACAGAGCAATGATTTTACGAAGGAGGAAAGTCAGTGGAGCTATTATCGTATGGATTATTCGGATAATTTTATCGTTTTCTGGGAGAAAGGTTTCGGCAGCAACCCTTTTACAGTGACAGATCAAGCTTTGAGGGTAGATATTAAAGACTTGTTGGAAAAAGCAGAGCTTTTTTATGATGTGAACGTTAATAAATTGAAGTTTGTTGAGACGGGAAAATCAAATACAGATAAATATCGTATGATGATTTTCCTGAAATATCAATCAGAATGGCTTGCAACAGGTTCCGGTTATGATGATATTATTGGTGCGTTATGGGTCAATCCCAGTACATGCCAGCCTGTTGGTTCTACAATAGCACATGAGGTAGGACATAGTTTCCAGTATCAGACTTATTGTGATAATCCGACAAGTGGCTGTGGTTGGCGTTATGGTTTTGGAGAGAATGAAGAAGGTGGAAATTGTTTTTGGGAGCAATGTGCTCAATGGCAAGCTTACCAGATATATCATGAAGAACGGTTCAATAATTATAATTTTGATGAGTATTTGTTGTCATGTTATAAACATCCGTTGCATGAGGCTCCTCGTTACGCCAATTATTTTATTCAGGATTATTGGTGTATGAAGCATGGCATCGAATTTATTGGTAAACTGTGGCGTGAGGCTCGAAGGCCGGAAGATCCTATTGAGGCTTATCAACGTATCACAGGTGTCAATCAGGAAACTTTCAATGATGAAATGTTTGATGCAGCCCGTCGTTTTGTGAACTGGGACATTGATGGGATAAAGGAATATGGCAGGAATTATGTAGGACGAAAGCAGTGTAAGTTAATTGCTTCAAAAGATGGGTATTATGCTATAGATCCGGCAGAATGTCCTGAGAATTATGGCTATAATGTGATTGTTTTGAATGTTCCTTCCGCTGGAGTAAAGGTTAGTGCGGATTTTGTAGGTATGGCAGGAGCTGACGGATACCGTAAGAAGAATGTGGACAAGGCTGGATGGAGATATGGATTCGTGGCTTATTTGGAAAACGGATCTTGTGTGTATAGTGATATTTTCTCAGAGAAAGAGGGCGAGGCTATTTTTGAATGTCCCAATTTCTGTAGGAAATTATATTTTGTAGTGAGTGGAGTACCTACTCAACATTGGCGCCATGCTTGGGATGATAATGATATGAATGATGAACAGTGGCCTTATAAAGTTAGATTTAGCGGAACAAACTTGTATGGTCAGATTGATGTTGATCCGGATAAGACTCCTGAAGATATAACCTTGATTTATGATGTACCTGTATCTTTGAGCAGTACGGATTATACGGGCTCTAATGTTCAAATAGAACTTCAGAGGCTTTGTCAATCCTTTTCATTGACTCCTGGGCAGATCAGTGATAAATGGGGAAAAGAAATTATTTTTGCTGGTGTAAACAAGGATGGCTCGCTGAATACGAATTCTACAGCTAATGAGCCGGGGCATTGGTTTGATATGGATGGAAATATTTGCGTTTGGGGAGAGAGAGCACAGATTTATTCTGAGCTCGATAAAGATAATTTTATTTTTAAGGTAGGACAATATCCAGGACATTGCAGAACTGGAGAAAAATATACCATAAGGCAATGCCTTGTTTATGGATATGAAACAGGACAGAAAGTACAAGCAACTTTTGTCTTTAACATAACAATTGAATAATATGAGGAAGTGTATTTTCATTTTATTGGTTATTCTGGCTGTGAGCTATAGACTAGAAGCTAAAAAGCAGGAGGTAGTTATGCCTTCCGGTAAAGAAATTTATATCCCTAAAGATTTGCAGGGTATGGATCTTCAAAATCCTGATAGTAAATGGAGTTATCACCGCATGGCATATACTGATAATTTCGTCATCTTCTGGGAAAAAGGTTTTGGAAATGATCTGTCTAATCCTCCTCAATTGGAAGGGCATGATATGAAAGTGGATTTGTTGAACTTAACGGAAAAATTGGAAAGTTTCTATCATTTCTTCCGAGATACCTTGAAGTTTTCCAAACCGGGTTCAAAGTGTGATAAGTATCGTATGATGGTCATGCTAAACTACTCTTTGGAAGGCACTGCCTATGGTGGTGATTATGATGGAGAAATCGGTGCATTATGGATTGCTCCCAATCGTGTGCAGGATAAGAAACTAAATTGCATTGCCCATGAATTGGGACATAGCTTTCAGGCTCAGATCAGTTGTGATGGAGAAGGAGAGGCTTGGGGAGGATGCGGTTTCTTTGAAATGACCTCGCAGTGGATGTTATGGCAAGTAAATCCCGAATGGATCACTGATGAAAAATATCATTGGGATGCTTTCATGAAGCTGACTCATAAAGCTTATCTCCATCTGGAAAATATCTATCATTCTCCCTATGTGCTGGAATATTGGGGTATGAAACGAGGATTGCCTTTTATTGCCGAACTCTATCGTCAAGGTAAGCAGGGAGAAGATCCGGTGATAACTTACAAGCGGATGGCCGGATTAGATCAGAAGCAGTTCTGTGATGAAATGTTTGATGCTTATCGGCATTTTATCAATTGGGATTTTCCTCGTGTATGGAAAGAAACTCGACCGTATGCCAATAAATATACTACCAGCTTAACCACTCTATCGGACGGGTGGTATGGAATCGCACCGGACAACTGTCCCGAGAATTATGGATTTAATGCTATTCCGTTAGCTTTACCTGAACAGGGAAAGAAAGTAAAAGTAGAGTTCTGCGGAGAAGCAGGAAAGGAAGGATATAATGCAATTCATACGGATAAAGCCGATTGGCGTTATGGTTTTGTAGCCATAACGGAGGATGGTAAATCTATTTATGGGGATGTGAGTGATAATAGCGGAAAAAGTATTATTTTTACAGCTCCAAAAGTAAATAATTTGACTCATTTGTGGCTGGTTGTGATGGGTGCCCCTGCTGAACATTGGATGAATCCCAATCCAGAGGAAAAAGATGCCCAATGGCCATATCGCATCAAAGTTACAGGAAGTAAACCTTTATAAACAAAATGCTATGCTTGCAAGGGCAACTTATGTAAATAGTCGTAACAATACGAGGGCTATCATTTATGCCTGTATTGCGGTGCTTAGTTGGTCTACTGTTGCCACCGCTTTTAAAATTGCTTTGACGCATCTTACTCATTTTGAGATGTTGTTGATAGCCAGTTGTACTTCATTACTTATATTTGCCCTTTTGCTGACCTTCCAGAAGAAGTGGAAACTACTGTCTGCATTGCCTGCCCGGCAATGGGGATATTTTGCATTATTAGGCTTACTGAATCCAGTGGCTTATTATCTGGTGTTGTTTAAAGCTTATGATCTGCTGCCTGCACAAGTGGCTCAACCTATCAATTATGCATGGCCTATTGTGCTATTAATTTTGCTGGCCCTATTTGCCCGTCAGCCCATACCTCCGAAGAAATATATCGGTATGTTTATTTCTCTGGGTGGAGTAGTACTTATTTCTGTAGGAACCGGGCAGTCGGGTGGCATGGATATACCTGTTCATGGGTTGTTGTTGGCAGCATTGAGTGCCTTGTTGTGGGCTATGTACTGGATGATAAATAATAAATTTAAGGATCGGACAGATGGTAGCGTTGCACTGTTTATGAGCTTTTTGTTTGGTACGGCATATTTACTGGTTGGCGCAATGATAGTGGGTGTTCACTTGAATACTTTGCCCGGTATCTTGTCAGGAATGTATGTCGGCGGATTTGAGATGGGTATCCCTTTCATCTTTTTCAGCCTTGCCATGCGGAAAACTACGAATCCGGCACTGGTCAATCAGCTTTGCTACCTGTCTCCCTTCTTGTCTTTGTTCTTTATTGCAATCATATTGAGTGAACAAATTGTGTTTACAACGTATATCGGCCTCATATTGATTGTACTGGGAATTATGTTCAACCAATATCTGGTAAAGAAATGAAAAAGATTATCCTTGCGATGGTAGCTGTTATGGTTCCGCTGATGCTTTCTGCCGGTTCTACTGATTTTTGGTTTCGTCATTTTTCGGTAGAAGATGGATTATCCTCCAGCGCTGTACGTGCTATTATGCAGGATAAATATGGCTTTATGTGGTTAGGTACGGATGATGGTCTAAACCGTTATGACGGTACCACTATTAAAATATACAGATTGAATCCGGAAGGAGTTAATGATTATATTTCATTTTTATACGATACTACAGATAGGATTTGGATAGGAACAGGGGACGGAGTTTATATTTATGATTATGAAACAGAGAACTTCGAGCCGTTTAAACTTCTGACTGCCAAAGGAGATAGCATTAAAACCAATGTGAATCATATTGCTGAAGACAGGGATGGTAATTTGTGGTTTTCAACCGTAGGTCAGGGAATCTTCAAATATAATGTATCCAAACATTATCTGGAGCGTTATGAGTTTAAAGATGCTGATGGATTGATGGCCAGCGTGTTGATTGATAGTGAAAATCAAATATGGGCTGTTACTAATTGGGGAAACCCGACTGTTTCTAAGTTGAATAAAGCGGAGAATAAATTTGAGCCTTTCCATATTACCTACGACACGGGTGGGTATGATTCCAACTCTTTGGTTATGCTGGAAGATTCTGAACATGCACTCTGGTTGGGAACCTGGGAGTGCGGTTTGCAAAAGATAGACCGGTATACCGGTAAGGCAACTACTTACTTGCATCCGTCGGATGGTAAAGGGGCAACGCATATTCACTCTTTGATGGAATATGCTCCCCATCAACTACTGATAGGTTCGGATGACGGGCTTTTACTGTTTAATACCCTTACATGCGAACACCAATTATTTACAGAAGATGAAACGAATCCTTATTCTTTGTCCAATCGTTTTGTTTATCCTATTGTAAAAGACCGTGAAGGTGGAATCTGGATAGGAACTTTCTATGGAGGTGTGAATTATCTGTCACCCAATACCGGGCAGTTTGAGTGCTTTGCTCATTCTCGTTTTTCCAATTCTGTCAATGGAACTGTTATCGGACGCTTTTGTGAAGACACTTACGGGCATATTTGGATTGCCTCTGATGATGGTGGTTTGAGTTGCTTTTCACCTAAAGATAAACACTTTACTCATTATCTACCCGATGAGCACGGAAATAGTCTTTCTTATCATAACGTACATGCACTTTGTATGGATGGTGATGATTTATGGATTGGTACTTATACGGGGGGAGTTAATGTGTTGAATACAAAGACAGGGGTATTCAGGGTTTATACAACTAAAGCGGGAGATCCCACTACCCTTGATAGAAGCAGTTCTTATGCTATCTTTAAGGACCGTGAAGCACGTATTTGGGTAACTTCCATGTCGGGAGTAAACTTGTATAACAGGGAAGAGGATAACTTTACCCGAATAAGAGATCTTGGTTCCTGGATCATGGACATAGATCAGGATGCCGATGGAAATATCTGGTTCTCTTCTCAGGGAAACGGGCTGTTCAAGTATGATCCGGATAAGCAGGAATGGACGAATTATGTACATAGCAGTGCCCCCGGTGCATTGATTAATGATCAGGTGAATTGTGTATTGATAGATGGAAATGGGGAAATGTGGATTGGAACGATGAACGGACTTTGCAAATACAATGCAAAGGAAGACCAATTTGAATTAATTCCATTGGATATTCCAAGCCGTAATATTTGTGCTATTATTGAAGATCAGCGTGTCTTATGGCTGACTACTACAAAAGGGCTGGTGCGATATGTTCCCGGAGAAAGTTGTCAGGTATTTACACGAAGCGACGGATTGCAAAGTGAGCAGTTTCTGGTGAATGCTGCTTTGAAAGCTTCCGATGGGAAAATCTACATTGGTTCTGTAAATGGGTTTAATGCTTTCTATCCTTATCAGATTAAAACGAACAAGGTACTCCCTCCGGTAATTATTACGGGACTGGAAGTATTTAATAAAGAGATCCGGATAGGTGATAAGTTGTTGCCGAAGGCTCTGAACCATATGGAACAGTTGGAATTATCTTATAAAGATCATGTCTTCAGCTTGCTTTATGCTTCATTGAGCTATTGTACGCCCGAAAAGAATCAGTATGCCTATAAACTGGAGGGTTTTGATAAAGAATGGAATTATGTAGGTTCTCAAAATAAGGCTACTTATACCAATCTGCCTGCCGGAACCTATACTTTTAAGGTGAAAGCTACTAACAACGATGGTATCTGGAGCGAGCAGGAAGCAAGCCTGAAAATAGTTATTCATCCGCCTTTCTATTGGAGTCTACCGGCCAAATTGCTTTATTTCCTGTTGCTGTGTGTGGCATTGACTTTCTTCATCCGCTTTCTGCTGAAAAGGAGTGAAAAGAAACATACAGCAGAAATTAAGCAACTGAATGTGAATAAAGAAAAAGAGGTGCATGAGGCTAAGATTAAGTTTTTCACAATGATAGCTCATGAAATCCGTACTCCGGTTTCGCTTATCATTGGTCCGTTGGAAAAGATTATGAGGTCATCCATACCTATGCCGGCGATGCTGCGTGATGACCTTAATATTATAGACCGTAATAGTCAGAGATTATTGTTCCTGGTAAATCAGTTGTTGGACTTCCGCAAAGTGGAACAGGAGGGGATGACCATGAAATACACCTCACAGAATATTCGTCAATTGCTGGAGGCTGTTTGTGAACGGTTTAATCCTTTCATTACCCAACATGGTGCCCATCTTACGGTGGAGTATCCCGATGCGAATTTTACGGCTATGGTGGATAGCGAGGCTGTCACAAAGCTTATCAGTAATTTGCTGACGAATGCAAGTAAGTATACAAAAGATGAAGTTATCCTTTCGTGTGTGGTGCAACCGGAACAGCATACATTTGTAATCAGGGTAACGGATAATGGAATCGGTATAAGTAAGGAGGATCAGAAGAAGATTTTCAAACCTTTCTATCAGGCCATGGACAATAAACCCGGTACAGGTATTGGACTGAGTATTGTGAAAAGCATTGTGGAGTCTCATAATGGCTGCATAGAAGTGGAGTCTGAAGTCAATAAAGGATCGTCCTTTATAGTAACATTGCCCATCGAACAAAGTCAGGAGGCAATTCAGGAAGGGGAAACGAATGGACTGAATCCGGCAATTCCCGAGGATATTTTGTCGGAAAGCTTACCGGCGGCGGTCTCTAAGGATAAACCGGTCATGCTGATTGTGGATGATAACGAAGAAATGCTGAACTTCCTTTCCGGCAATTTCTCTAATCAATACTCTATTCTTACGGCTGAAGATGGGATAGAGGCTTTAGAAAAGTTGAAAGAGAATGATGTGACCCTGATTGTGAGCGATTGGATGATGCCGCGCATGGATGGGGTGGAACTTTGCAAGGCTTTGCGCGCTGATCAGGACATCAGTCATATACCGTTTATTTTGCTGACAGCTAAAACGGATACGAATTCAAAGATAGAAGGTATGGACTGCGGGGCGGATGCTTATATTGAAAAGCCTTTCTCGGTGCAGTATCTGGAAGCATGTATTAAGAATCTGCTTGATCTGCGTAATTTGTTGCGTCAGAAATTCTCTAAAATGCCATTGGTACCGTTGAACAGTATTGCCAATAACTCTATGGATAATAAATTCCTTACCCGTATCAATGAGATTATAGAGCAAAACTTCTCAAATTCGGAACTGTCTGTTGATTTTCTGGCAGAAGAACTTTCTGTGGATGAGAGTGAAATTTTAAGTTATGATCTTAATTTATACAACTATGATCAGCCACAGCTTTGTGGGGTGAAAGAAGAAATTTTATGCAGTCCGCGAATTGATAATCTGGCCTCTGTCAGTGCGTTGTTAGAGTCTCTTACAGATGGAGAGAGGGAAAGTGGCATTAATCTTATTGGGCTTTTTAATCATGAGGAAGTTGGAAGTTTTACAAAGTCAGGAGCAGATTCTGCCTTACTTCCGGGAATTCTTGAACGTATTCTTTCAGGAATGGGCTGTTCAAAAGAACAGATAGATATTTCACTTGCACAGAGCTATTATCTTTCTGTTGACGGCGCACATGCCGCACATCCGAATTATACAGACCGTTGTGATATGACAACGAGAGCATATATGGGGCAGGGAGTTACTGTGAAGGTGAGCGGTACACAGAAATATGCTTCTGACTGCAAAATGTATGCGATTTTAAAAGGATTATCTGAAAAGTATGATATATTACTACAGGAGATTAATGACAGAAACACGATTCGCGGAGGCACAACATTAGGTCCGATGATTGGTTCACATCTGCCGATGGCAGGCTGTGATCTGGGCATACCGATGCTTGCGATGCATTCAGCCAGAGAGACGATGGCTATGGCGGATTATGTTAGTTTGTGTCAGTTAGTGACCGCATTTTTTGCAGAGTAAATTCTGGCAGCGATGTGACACATCATTTTTTAAATACGCTATGGAATCTTTTTCAAATATACCAAGGCAAAATAGTCTATTTTTCCATTTCCCCGCATATACTAAATTAGTATTGGGGAGGGATTTTCATGGAAAAACAAAATATATATCAGGATATTTCAGCCAGAACAGGCGGAGAGATTTACCTTGGCGTTGTTGGGCCTGTCCGAAGTGGCAAATCAACATTTATTAAACGTTTTATGGAACTTCTTGTACTTCCTGAAATAAAAGATGAGAATGAACGCAAGAGAACGATGGATGAACTTCCGCAAAGTGGAACAGGGAAAATGGTTATGACAACCGAGCCGAAGTTTATTCCAAAAGAAGCGGCAGAACTTCCGATGGAAGATATGAAAATAAAAATACGTCTGATTGACTGTGTTGGCTTTATGATTCCCGGTGCGGGCGGTAATTTGGAAAACGGACAGGAACGTCTTGTAAAAACGCCGTGGTTTGATTATGAGGTTCCATTTACGAAAGCAGCAGAATTTGGAACAAGAAAGGTAATCAGAGATCATTCTACGATAGGGATTTTAGTGACAGCAGATGGGTCGTTTGGAGAAATTCCGCGAGATTCTTATGTAGAAGCAGAAAAGAAAACAGTTGCAGAATTAAATGAAATCGGAAAGCCCTTTTTGGTTCTGGTAAATAGTGAACGGCCATATTCAAAGGCAACACAGGCATTAACAGAAAAGCTTTCTAAAGAATATAATACCAGTGTAATGGCGGTGAATTGTGACCAGCTCAGGCAGGAGGATATTTTAGAAATCTTAAAAAATGTACTGCTTGAATTTCCATTATCTTCTGTTGGATTTTATTTGCCGAAATGGGTGGAAACATTAAGAGATGATCATTGGATGAAGAAGTCGGTCTTAGATCTTGTAAAAGAATTTATGACAGATAAAAATAAGATGAAAGATCTGTATCAGAAAGTATTTCCATCGAATGATTATATAGAGTCCGGGAAAATAGAAAAAATTCATATGGATACAGGAAAAGTGGATGTTAAGATTCAGATAAGGGATTCGTACTATTATGATATTTTGTCGGATCTTACAGGACTGCCAATTAAGAGTGAATATCATCTTATTCGCCTGATGAAAGAATTATCGGCAAAAAAGAAAGAATTTGAAGAAGTGTCGCAGGCGTTAAAGGATGCCAGAGAACGAGGATATGGCGTCATGAAACCGGTACTTTCAGAAATTACACTTTCTGAACCGGAAGTAGTAAAACATGGAAACAAATATGGCGTAAAAATTCGTGCCGAGGCACCGTCCATTCATTTGATTCGAGCCAATCTTACAACAGAAGTGGCCCCGATTGTAGGGACACAGCTTCAGGCAGAAGATCTTATTACATACATAAAAGAACAGGCGGGCGAAGAACCAAGAGAAATATGGAATGTCAATATTTTTGGAAAAACATTAGAACAGCTTGTTGATGATGGCATATCTGGCAAAGTTACAAAAATTAACGATGACAGCCAGGAAAAACTTCAAAACGCCATGGAAAAGATCGTAAACGAAAGCAGTGGCGGATTGATTTGTATTATTATATAATATAGCAAGAAAGTGAAAAGCACAAATTGTAAAACACATCTTGCAGAAAGCATTTTTCAAACATGTTCTTAACCTAAGTCATTTTTACTTGCACAAAATGGAAAAAAATGGTATAATAATTTGGGGGTGATTATATGGAGATACAGCTTTGGAGAGAACTGCTTGACCCATACCAGCTTGCGGTTGATGAGCTAACCGTAAAGTTTCATCATATTATAGAAGAACATCGGAATCAGGGTTTATATTCACCGATTGAGTCCGTGGACGGACGAGTGAAGAGTATTGTCAGTATTTTAGATAAGATGCAGCGTAAGAATGTATCAATGAATGATATTGAGAAGAAGATAGAAGATCTGGCGGGAATCCGTATTATCTGTCAGTTTGTAGAGGACATAGACAGAGTGGTGAATCTTATAAAGAACCGGACAGATATGAAGGTAAAGTGTGAGAAGGACTATGTAAGCCACATGAAGACGAGCGGCTAAC
>ENA-OPDH01002352-OPDH01002352.1-human-gut-metagenome-genome-assembly--contig:-NODE-2352-length-12373-cov-2.551956_pt1 | contig 12373 bp, 10 predicted proteins | sample MGYA00241260_ERZ501500 | MGnify/ENA primary metagenome ERZ501500 (study PRJEB25962, sample SAMEA2042519) | human gut metagenome | biome: human gut; feature: human-associated habitat; material: faeces...
GCGAAGGCGAACCCGACGCTTCGGGCCGCCGTTCCGTCAAGCCCATCGAAGGAAGCGAATTCGTCGTTCCCTGCAGCACCGTGATCGCCGCGATCGGACAGAAGACCGACACGTCGGTCTTCTGCGAAGCCGACGGGATCGAGCTCTCGCGCCGCGGGACGATCGTCGTGAACGACGCCCTCGAGACGAGCCGCGAAGGCGTCTTCGCCGGGGGCGACGCCGCCGCGGGCCCGACGAGCCTCATTTGGGGGATGGCCCAGGGCGAAATCGCCGCGAATTCGATTCACGAATACCTCATGACGCACGCGACGGGCTTCATTCCGCGCCAGCGCATGAGCGCCATGATCCGCGAAGCCAAGCTTCTCGAAGGCGAAAAACCGCACCGCGAAGTGCCGCTCGTTCCGCGCCAAAAGCAGACGCATCTGGCGGCCGACGTGCGCAAGTCCTCGTGGGAAGAGGCCGAACACGGCCTTTCGCACGACGACGCCCTCACGGAAGCCTCGCGCTGCATGCGCTGCTACCGAATCTTTGCCGTGTCCACGCTTCGTCCCATTCCGGGAAAGAGCGAACTCGAAGACTGATCGGGGAGAAGAAGATGAAAGCATTTTTGAACGACGTCCCCGTCCGCTTCACCGAAGGCGAAACGATTCTCGAGGTCGCCCGCCGCGAAGGGGTCTTCATTCCTACGCTCTGCGAATTCGCGGCGCTCCACCACCGTCCCGGGACCTGCCGCATGTGTCTCGTGGAAATCGTGGAGAAGGACCGCACCCGCACCGTCACGGCCTGTGACACGCGCATGAAGGAAGGCCTTCGCGTGCGCACGACGGGCGCGCAGCTGCGGAGCATGCGAAAGCTCCAGGCGGAACTCCTCTTTGCCGATCACTGCGAGCGCTGCTCCGAATGTCCGCGCCACGGCGACTGCGAACTCCAGACGGTCGCGAAGACCGTCGGCCTCGACGTCTCGAGTCTCTCGGGTCGCTTTGTGAACCGTCACGGCACCGACGCGACGGCCCCCGCCCTCACCTTCACACCCGACAAGTGCATCCGATGCCTTCGCTGCCTCGAAGTCTGCCGACAGGTGCAGGGCGTGGGCGCCATCACGCTCGAAGGCTTCGGGACCGAAGCGGCCGTCGGTTTTGACGGCACGCCCTGGGGTGCATCCGACCGTTGCGTTCAGTGCGGTCAGTGTTCGCTCGTCTGTCCGACGGGCGCCATCGCCGTCAAGGATCAGTGTGAACGCGCGCTCGAACTCTTTGAAGATCCCTCGGTCACGACCGTCGTGCAGATGGCTCCGGCCGTGCGCTTCACGATCGGCGAAGCCATGGGGCTTCCCGCGGGCGAAAATCTCGAGGGCTTCCTCGTCGCCGGCCTCAAGAAGCTCGGCGCCGACCTCGTCTGTGACACGCGCTGGTCGGCCGACGTGACGATCCTTGAGGAAGGAACGGAGTTGATCGAGCGCCTCGAAAAAATGAAGCGTGAAAACCGGCTCGACCGTCCCGACACGATGTTCACCTCGTGCTGCCCGGGCTGGATCAACCACGTGGAAAAGTCGGCCGCGGATCTGATCGAGCACGTCTCCACGACGCGCTCGCCCCAGGGGATCTTCGGGGCGCTCGCAAAGACCTGGCTTCCGCGCGCGCTCAAGATCGACAGCGAACGCATCCGCGTGATTTCGATCATGCCCTGCACGGCGAAGAAGGACGAGGCCGCGCGTCCCGCGCTCTCGCGCGACGGCATGCCCGACGTGGACCTCGTTCTCACGGTGCGCGAACTCGCGACGCTTTTCCAGCGCAACGGTCTGACACCCCAAACAGTGAAGCCCGCGCACTTCGATTCGCCCTTCATGACGGAGGCGACCGGCGCCGCGCAGCTCTTTGCGACGACGGGCGGCGTCATGGAGGCGGCCCTTCGCACGGTCTGCGCGCTTACGGGCGGTCCCCGCACGGCGCACCTCGCGTTCGAACCCGTCCGAGGCCTCAAGAACGCCAAGGAAGCGACCGTCGAAACGGATGAATTCGGCAAGCTTCGCGTCGCCGTCGTCTACGGCATCCGCGAGGCCGACCGCATTCTGAAGCTTGTGCGCGAAGGCCGTTCCCCCTACCATTTCGTGGAAGTGATGGCCTGTCCGGGCGGGTGCATCGGCGGTGGGGGCACGAGCCGCGGTCCCGCGTGGAGCCGCACGCTCCCCGTTCGTCAGGAAGCGGTCTACGACGAGGACGCCGCCATGACGGTGAAGTCCTCGCACGAAAACCCGGACGTCGCGCGCCTCTACCGGGAGTACCTCGGCACGCCGGGAAGCCGCCTCGCGCACGACCTTCTGCACACGCACTACGACGACCGCCGCACGCCCGCGAAGGCGCCGCTTTTCCGACAGCTCGTCGTGAAGCTTCACGCCGCCGAGTGCGAATAACCGATTTCTTTGTTTGGAGAGAAAAATGAAGCAACCCGTCCGCATCGCCGTCACCGGCCCCGCCGGTCAGATCGGCTACTCGATTCTCTTTCGCCTCGCTTCGGGCGCCATGCTCGGCCCCGACCAGCCCGTGTCGCTCACGCTCCTCGAGCGCCCCAACCCGACGAGCTCGGCCGCTCTGAAGGGCGTCATGATGGAGCTCGACGACTGCGCCTTCCCGACGCTCGCCGAAATGAAGGCCGTACGTGATCCCGCGGAAGCCTTCGACGGCGCCGAATACGTCTTCCTGATCGGCGCCCGTCCCCGCGGCCCCGGCATGGAGCGCGCTGACCTCCTCGAAGCGAACGCCTCGATCTTTGAAACGCAGGGCCGCGCCCTGAACGAAGCCGCCTCGCGCAACGTGAAGGTGCTCGTGGTCGGGAACCCCTGCAACACGAACGCCCGCATCGCGATGCTGAACGCCCCGGATCTGCCGCGCACGGCCTTCTCGGCCCTTCTGCGCCTCGACCAGAACCGCGCGCTCTCGCAGCTCGCGCAAAAGACCGGTTCGCACGTGACCGACATCCGTCACCTCTGCGTCTGGGGGAACCACGCCCCGACGATGGTCTCCGACATCACGCACGCGACCGTCTCGGGCCGTCCCGCCCTCGAACTCGTCGATGACGCCTGGGTGAAGAACGACTTCATGCCGACCGTCGCCAAGCGCGGGAGCGCCATCATTCAGGCCCGCGGCGCGAGCTCTGCCGCATCCGCCGCCTCGGCCGCGATCGACCACATGCGCGACTGGGCGCTGGGTTCGAACGGCGAATGGGTGACGATGGGCGTTCCCTCCGACGGCTCCTACGGCGTTCCCGAAGGACTCGTCTTCGGCTTCCCCTGCATTACGAAGGACGGCGGCTATGAGATCGTGAAGGATCTGCCGCTCACCGACGACATCCGCGCGGGCATCGCCAAGAACGTCGCCGACCTCGAAGCCGAGGCCGCGGCCGTCAAGGCTTTCGTTCCGGCCTAAAGCGCCGCTACAATGGGTGCGTCGCACGCGAATGCCGTGCGGCGCACTTTTTTTGCGCCCTCCGTCAACCGGGCGCATTTCCAAAAGGAGAGTCACATGGAATTCGTTCGTCCTCCCTTCCGCGGAGAAAACAAGGGCCACTACACCGCGGGCGTCATCTCGAAGGGGATGCTCTACGTTTCGGGACAGCTCTCGATCGACCCCGACACGCGCGAAGTCGCCAAGGGCGACATCAAGGACCACACGCGCCTCGCGCTCGACAACGTCGACCGCGTTTTGAAGGAAGCGGGCGTGACGCGCAACGACGTCGTCTTCTGCCGCGTCTACACCTCCGACGTCAAGTACTGGGGCCCGATCAACGAGGTCTACGCCGAGTTCTTCGGCGAGCACAAGCCCGGCCGCGTCGTCGTTTCGACGACGGAACTCCATTTCGGCTGCCTCGTGGAAATCGAAGCCATTGCGGAGATGCCCGAAAAATGAGTCAGCTCTCTTTCGTCTGCACGAAGTGCGGCAAGCGCACGCCCGTCACCACCCTTTCGCCCGCCTGCGAGTGCGGCGGCCTCTTTGAACTCGACTTCACGCCCCCGAAGTGGGACGAAGCCAAAATCGACCGCAAGACCTGGAGCCAGTTCCGCTACCGCGAATTCCTCGCGCTCGAAGGCGACGCCTGGCGCGACGTCACCATGGGCGAAGGCCTGACGCCGCTCGTTCCCTTTGACGACGACGTCCTTCTCAAGATGGACTACACGATGCCGACGCTCTCCTTCAAGGACCGCGGTGCGGCGACCTTGGTCGCCCACATGAAGACGATCGGCGTCAAGTCCTGCGTGCAGGATTCGAGCGGCAACGCCGGAAACGCCGTCGCGGCCTATGCGGCGCGCGCGGGGATCCGCTGCGAAATCTTCGTTCCCGAAGGAACGAGTCCGTCGAAGATCCGCATGATCGAGTCACACGGCGCGATTGCGAACGTCGTTCCCGGAACGCGCGACCACTGCGCCGACGTCTGCCGCGCCAAGGTGAAGGACGAGGGCGCCTATTACGCGAACCACGTCTACAACCCCTTCTTCTACGAAGGGATGAAGTGCTACGTCTACGAAATTTTCGAAGAGCTCGGACGCATGCCCGAACACCTCGTGATTCCGGTCGGCAACGGCACGCTCTTCATCGGCGCCGTCAAGGCCCTCGAACACCTCGAAGCCTCGGGCGCGATCGATCACTTCCCGCAGATCATTGCGCTGCAGAGCGAACGTTGCGACCCGCTCGCGCGCGCCGCGGAGGTGGGTTCCGAAGAGCCCGTGCGCGTCACGCCCGAACCCACCATGGCCGAAGGGATCGCGATCGGCGTTCCGATGCGCGGACATGAAATCCTCGACATGGCCCGCCGCCACGCCATCCGCTTCGTGACGGCCCCCGAAGAGAAGATCCTCGAGGCACGCCGCGACCTGGCGCTGCGCGGGATCTACTGCGAGCACACGACGGCCGCGAACCTCGCCGCCTACCGTCACTACTGCGAACTCTACGGACCGACGCCCGACACCGTCATCACGATGTGCGGCGCCGGCATCAAGTCGGATCATTGATCTGCTCTTCGCAAAAACGGCAAAAGGGAGAGACCTAAAAAACCTCTCCCTTTTTCCATTCGAAAACTCAGGACGCGGGCTTCTGCTCCGCCGCGGGCTGTTGCGCCGCGGGCTTCGGATTGAGCCAGTAGAGCACGAAGTTCGCCGCATAGCTCGCCGCCTGATGGAGCGTCATCTTCCCGTCCTTGGCGGGGCCGGTGGCGCGAAGCGCAACCTTGTTGCCTTCGTTCATCTGATAGACCATACCGGTCAACTTCCCGTCCTTGGTGGCGACGCCGTAGGTCATCAGGCCCTTGCAGGCGGAAACGTTGTCGCCCGCCTTCACGACACGCGCCGTAACGCCCGTCGCCTTGACGCCCTCGACAATGGCGCGCTCGAGCGCCTCGACGTTTTGCTTGGGATCCTGCACGACGCAGACGAGCACGCTCTTACGCTCGGCCGCCGCAACGGTCATCGTGTTGGGGGACGACTGCGTGGTTTGGGTTTGAGCGGAGCCTTCGGTCACGGCGGGATCGATTTTTTCTTCGCCGCCGAAATTCATTGAACCGCAACCGGCAAGCAATGCGGTGAAGCTCACCGCCAGGAGGGCGGAACGGACGGTTTTCCGAGTGGAAGTGAATTGGGTCAAGACGATTCTCCTCAATGAAGGGGTGTAAGAAAAAACTACGCAATTCCGCCCCATCCGTCAAGCGAAGAGCCCCGGAAACCTTCCGAGGCGGCGGGGCGCTCTCTTTTCTTCTGCGTCCGGCAGGCGTTCGTGGTACAAATTCTCCCAACAGAATTCGTTTTGAGGAGCTTCGCCATGGACATGCTCGACCTCGCCCGCACGCGCTACACCTGCAAACACTACGATCCGACCCGCGGCATCGCCCCGGAAACGCTCGGGAGGCTCGCGGAAATCCTGCGGCTGTCCGCGTCGTCCGTGAACATCCAGCCCTGGCGCTTCGTCTTTCTCGCGACGCCCAAGGCGAAGGCCCGGCTCATGCCCGCCGTGAAGGACTTCAACCTCGAGCGCGTCGAACACGCGCCCCTCATCATTCTCTTTTTGGCGAAGAACCGCCTTGACGAAGCCCACCTCAAGAAGCTCTTTGCCAAGGAAACCGAAGACGGCCGCTACGATTCCGCGGCGGACATTGAAAAGCTCTACGCCTTCCGCAAGGCCGCGGTCGACGCCTACTGCCGCACGCCCGAGTCGACGCGCCTCTGGACGCACGAGCAGGTGATGCTCGCCATGGGGTCCTTCCTCACGTCCGTCGCGGGAATGGGTCTCGACGCCACCTGCCTCGGCGGCCTCGTGATGGAAGAAGTCGACCGGATCTTCGGCTTCCGGGAAGAAGGCTTCCACACGGTCGTGGGCGTCTCGGTCGGCTACCGCTCAAGCGACGACCGCAACGCCTCGCGCCCGAAGTCGCGCTTTGCCTTGAACGACGTCGTCACCGTTCTCTGAGGTCCGCCATGACGCTCACGAAGGAAATCCTGCAGGAGACGTCCCTCGTTCGGATCGTCGACGACGATCCGGCCCTGCGGCGCGCCCTCACCTTCTTTTTGAAGGTGGAGGGCTGGAAGAGCGTTTCCTACGACGGTCCCTTCTCCTTTCTCGAAAAGGACGACCCGAAGATGCCGGGCTGTCTCGTGCTCGACCTCAAGATGCCGGGCGCGACGGGGACGGATCTGCAGCATCAGTTGAAGGTCGAGGAAAACGTCCTGCCCGTGATCTTTCTCTCCGCCCACGGCGACATCGACACGGCGGTCTACGCCGTGCTCGAGGGCGCGGTCGATTTTCTGCAAAAGCCCGTCGACGAGGAACGCCTTTTGCGCGCCGTCGAAAAGGCCTGCCGCATGCACCACGAAAGACTTCGCGGCGGTCCGGGAGAAGACGAAGCGAGGGCGCGCTGGGAGACGCTCACCGAGCGCGAAATGCGCGTGGCAAAGCTCGTGGCCGAAGGCCTCGTGACGCGCGTTATTGCGGAGCGCTTCGGCGTTTCGCCCCGAACGGTCGACGCGCACCGCGCGAATCTTCTTCGCAAACTCGGCGTTCGCACCCCGCGCGAAGTGGCCGAGATCGTGCGGCTCGTTTCGGACTCTGAATGATGCGCACCGTTCTCAGCCTTCTCCTCGCCCTGACGCTCGGTGTTTCCGTCGCAGAGGAGCGCCCGGCCACCGAGCGCCCCAAGCTCATCGTGGGCGTGACGGAATTCGCGCTCTCCGAAGACGGGCGCGACATCACGGAGGCGCTTCATCGGGCGGCGGCGCCGCTCGCCGACCAATACGACCTCGAATTCCGATCGATGCCCGTGCCGGAACTCGAGCGCGCCGCGCGCGAAGGGCGCGTGGACCTCGTGTTGGGAAGCGCCGGGCTCGTCGTTCGCCTCGCCGACGCGGGCGCGAAGCCCCTCGTCACGACTCTGGGACCGGGAGCCGTCAACGCCAACCAAAACGAAGGCTCCGCCTTTCTCGTGCGCCGCGACCGAGAGGATCTGCAGACGCTCGGCGACCTGGCGGGAAAGAACCTCGTCGCCAACCGTCCCTCGGGGTTTTCGGGCTATCTGATCGCCATGGGCGAAATCGCGCTCGCAGGAAACGATCCGGACCATTTCTTCTCGTCCCGCACCTTCATCGGGGCGCAGAACGCCTCGCACGAAATCGCTAGGCAGGTCCGATACGGATTCGCCGACGTGGGGATTCTTCGGCTCTGCGCCTGGGAGGAACTTCTTGAAAAGGATCCGTCGGCGGCCAAGGATCTGCGGATTCTTGCGCCCAAGGAAAGCAGGAGCGCCTGCGTACATTCGACCGACCTCTATCCCGCGCACACGCTCGCGGCCCTTCCGCACGTGACGCCCGAGGCCGTGACGGCGACGACCCTCGCTTTCCTTCGGATGCCCCCGACTGAACGGGGTCGAAGCTGGGCGGTCGCGACCGACTATCTCTCGATCGACAAACTCTTCCGGGCGCTCAAGACCGGTCCCTACCGCTATCTGCGAGAACCCGTCTGGAAGCGTTTTCTCGCCGAATACTTTCCCTTCATCCTGATCTTCCTCGGGGTGGCGCTGCTCTTTCTCTGGCAGTTTGAGAACACCAAGCGCCTTCTCGAAAAGCGCACGCTCGAAGTGCGCCGCCTCGCGCAAAAAGAGGCCGAACAGGAGCGGCGCCTTCTCTTTCTCGAGCGCAACACCATGGTGAGCCAGCTCTCGAGCATGCTCGCGCACGAACTCCATCAGCCGCTCGCCGCGATCCGCCTCTACGCCCGAGGACTCGTGAAGTTTCTCGCCCGCACGAATCCCTCGCCCGAAGTGACCGAAGCGGCCGACGCCATCGCCGACGAGGCGACGCGCGCCAAGGAAATCGTCGAGCGCGTGCGCGCCTACGCGAGAAACCGCCGCGCGGAAAGAAAGGAGACGCCGCTCTCGGAGATCCTCCAAAACGCCGTCTCCCATTTTCAGAGCGGCGCCAAGGCACCCGTTCCCCTCACGATCTCGGGCGACACGGACGTCGTCGTGTCCGTCTCGGCGTTGGAAATCGAACTCGTCTTCGTGAACCTTCTCAAAAACGCGCGCGAAGCGGCGATGAAGGGACCGAACCCGAAGATCTCGATCACCGTGCGGCGCGACGACCGCCGGGTGGCGATCGACGTGCGCGACAACGGGCCCGTTCTCGATGAAGAGGCGCGAAAGCGCCTCACGATGCCCGTTTCGAGCGAAAAGCCCGAGGGGCTGGGCTTGGGTCTCGGGATCGCCCGCGGGATTCTCGAGCAGCACGCGGGCAAACTTGAATTTTCCGTGAACGCCCCCGAACCCGGCCTCACCGCCACGGTGACGCTGCCGCTCCCTCATCAGGCAAAACCCGAAGAGCACCCCGAGGCTTGATTTTTCGCAAACCTACGTACGTAGGCTTCTCCTCGATACTCAGAACGTACCGGGCGGCCCCGGCCGCCCGAAACGTTTCCCTTCGGACCGACCCCATCAAACGGTCCGACTGACTCAACGAGGAAAACTTCATGTCCAAGGAACTCACCCGCCGCGGTCTCCTGAAGACCGGGCTCTTCGGCACGGCCGCGGGCATCGCCGGCGCCGGCCTCACCCGCAACGCCGCTGCCGCCGAAGCTCCCAAGGCTTCCACCGCTTATGACGCCATCGTTCTCGGTGCCGGTCCCGCCGGCCTCATCACCGCGATCACGGCCCACGATCTCGGCATCCGCGTCGCCGTGATGGAAAAGAAGGACGACCGCAGCCTCACGGAAATGTTCGCCTCGATCGAACCCGCGGACCTCGTGAAGTACGGTCTCATTCCGGAACTCGTGGGGCGTCTCCCTGTCATCGCGGCGCTCGAGGAGCTCGACGAAAAGGCGCTCGTCGCCATTCTGACGGAACCCAAGAACGCGATCGTGCGTCAGTTCCAGGCGCTCTTCTCGATGGAGGACGTCAAGCTCACGTTCGAACCCGAGGCGCTCAAGGCGATCGCCAAGCTTGCAGTCGAACGCAAGACCGGCGCCCGCGGCCTTCGCTCCATCGTCGAAGGGATTCTTCTCGACACGATGTTCGAGATCCCCAATGAAAAGGACGTGAGCGAGGTGATCGTCACCGAGAAGGTCGTCACGGAAAAGGCGCCCGTCAAGCTCGTGTGCCGCGGCGAATAAGAGAACTCGGAGGGCCGTTTCTTTCGAACGTCCTCCTTGTTTTCCCGAAGAACGCCCCCATATAGGAAGAACCAGGTATATCCCTCCGTTTGAAGGAAAACAATTTGAAACCGTCTATTTCTCAGCAGCTTTCGGCCTTTCATGAAGCCAAGTCGATGACGTTGCCGCTCATCGCGCTGCGCGACGTCATCACGTATCCGAAGACGCACACGGCCGTGTTCATGGCGCGCGAGACGTCGCTTGAGGTCGTCAACCGCACGTACGAGAGCTCGCAGCCGCTCGTGGCCTTCGTGCCGCAGCGCAACTCCGACATCGAGGCGCCCGAGCCCAAGGATCTCTACGACCTCGGCGTGATCGGCGTCGTCTCGCAGGTGATCGAACTCCCCGACGGCACGCGCAAGGTGCTCGTCGAAGGTCTCGAGCGCGCCCGCATCCGCGACGTGAAGTTCGAGACGACGAGCTTCACCTGCACGGCCGAGGTGTTCGAACCGGAAAAGGACGATTTTCTCGGTCCCGTCTTCGACGAACTCGTCGCGAAGGTGGAGGAGGCCTATTCGCACGCGACGTCCCAAAACGGCGCCCGCCATGCGGCTCCTCTGCATGAACCGAGCGTGCCCGTAAGCGTGACGGACCGCGAGGCGCTCCTCTACGCGATGCTCTCGCAGACGACGATTCCGCTCGAGCGCCAGATGGAGCTTCTTTCGCGCGAATCGCTCACGGAGCGCTACGAGTTCTTCTACGAGGCGCTTCGCGTCAACGACGAACTGCGCGACCTCGAAAGCCGCATCCAGATGCGCGTCAAGCAGCAGATCGAAGGCAACCAGCGCGACTACTTCATCAACGAGCAGATCAAGGCCCTGCGCCGCGAACTCAACCGCGACGAAGAGGATCAGCGCGAAAGCGACGAATACCTCAAGAAGCTCGACGAAGAAGGGAAGGACTTCCCCGAAGTCGTGCGCGAACGCATCCAGAACGAAGCCAAGAAGCTCGATCAGATGCCGCCCTCGAGCTCCGAGTCGGCCGTCGTTCGCTCCTACCTCGACACGCTCTTTGAGGTGCCCTGGACGAAGCGCACCGAAATTTCGACCGACCTCAAGAAGGCGCGCGAAGTGCTCGACGCCGACCACTGGGGCCTCGAAAAGGTGAAGGAACGCATTCTCGAGTACCTCGCCGTGCAGCGCCGCGTCAACATGACGAAGGCTCCGATCCTCTGCTTCGTCGGCGCCCCGGGCGTCGGCAAGACCTCGCTCGGCCGCAGCATCGCCCGCGCCACGGGACGCGAATACGTCCGCATGGCCTTGGGCGGCGTGCGCGACGAAGCGGAAATCCGCGGTCACCGCCGCACCTACGTAGGCGCGATGCCCGGACGCGTCATCAAGAGCCTCATCAAGGCGAAGGTGCGCAATCCGCTCTTCCTCTTCGACGAAATCGACAAGATGCAGACGGACTTCCGGGGCGATCCGGCGTCGGCGCTTCTCGAAGTGCTCGATCCGGAACAGAACAACACCTTCGAAGACCATTACGTGGAACTCCCGTACGACCTCTCGCAGGTGATGTTCGTCGCGACCTCGAACTCCTACAACATTCCCGCACCGCTTCTCGACCGCATGGAAGTGATTTCGCTTTCGGGCTACACCGAGGACGAAAAGGTGCACATCGCCGAGCGCCATCTGATTCCGAAGCAGATGGAAGCCAACGGCGTCACGGAGAAGGAAGTGCGCATCACCGAGGACGCCGTGCGCGACATCATCCGCTACTACACGCGTGAGGCAGGCGTGCGCGGGCTCGAACGCTCGATCGGCAAGATCCTGCGCAAGATCGTCCTCAAGGCTGAAACCCGCGGGGAAGGGGAGGACGCTCCGAAGCGCCAGACGGTGAACGCGAAGAACCTCCACGATTTCCTCGGCGTGCGCCGCTTCTCGATCACGTACGCGCAGAAGTCTCCGCGCGTGGGCATCGTCAACGGCCTCGCCTGGACGGAAGTGGGCGGCGACATCCTCACGATCGAAGCCCTGCAGTTCCCGGGTAAGGGCGCCGTGCAGCGCACGGGGTCTCTGGGCGACGTGATGAAGGAATCCGTCGAAGCCGCGCGCTCGGTCGTGCGCAGCCGCGCCGCCAAGCTCGGCATCCGTCACGAGATCTTCTCGACGACCGACTGGCACATCCACTTCCCCGAAGGCGCGACCCCGAAGGACGGTCCGTCGGCGGGCGGTGCGATTACGACCGCCATGGTCTCGGCGCTCACGGGCATTCCCGTGCGCTCGGACGTCGCGATGACGGGCGAAATCACGCTTCGCGGCGAAGTCCTCGAAATAGGCGGCCTCAAGGAAAAGCTTCTCGCGGCCCTTCGCGGCGGCGTGAAGAAGGTTCTGATCCCGGCCGACAATCTGAAGGACCTCGAAGAGATTCCGGAAAACGTCCGCCACGCGCTCGACATCGTCGCAGTCCACACGATCGACGAAGTCCTCGCGCACGCGCTCGTGGAACTTCCCAAGCCCCTTACCGAAGAGGAAGCGGCGATGAAGCTCTCCGACGCGAACCCGAAGACCTCGGCCTCGTCGGTGACGGTTTCCTGAGCATCCGTTTGATCCCGCACACGCACAAAACCCGCCCGCAAGGCGGGTTTTGCGCGTCCGGGACAGGCGTTTTTTCGGTTGCCGTCGTCTCGGGCGGCGCGTTCTTCGGAGGTCGACCAAGGCCGGGCGGGACCCGATGCGGACGGGGGGCGGAAAAAATTT
>ENA-OPDH01002354-OPDH01002354.1-human-gut-metagenome-genome-assembly--contig:-NODE-2354-length-12364-cov-6.174263_pt1 | contig 12364 bp, 10 predicted proteins | sample MGYA00241260_ERZ501500 | MGnify/ENA primary metagenome ERZ501500 (study PRJEB25962, sample SAMEA2042519) | human gut metagenome | biome: human gut; feature: human-associated habitat; material: faeces...
ACCTTGGGCCAGGGCAGCTCAATTCCCTCCGGACTTCCGGCGTGGATCACAAACAGGCTCTTGCTGTCACTGCCGCTGTATTCCTGAGCCAGCCATGCGGCGGTATCTTTTTCCCGTCCATGCTTTTCCATGTAGCGGACAACAGCGTGTTTGCTCTGAATATCACCATTCCATGCACGGATGGCATCATCAATATCATCCTGTGAGAGAGGACGCAGCATTTCATGGAGCCGTGGATAGGTTTCGTCCGCCACTTCCCGGTGCAGCCGCTGGCGAAACTCCGGCACATCGGAATAGAGCCGAATCAGCTCCAAATCACTGGAGCCAAGGATGGCACGACGAATCGCGGCATTGCCCTCAATCACAGCATTTTCGCGGTCGCTGTGACCGCAGGCGTTGCGGTATGGTACATCCTCCATAACGGCGGCAAGTACAATGGGCTTGTATTTCTCATGCAGCTCCCGGATCGTAGGGGCTGCTGCTTCGGTCTCCTGGAACACTCTGATTCCGTCTGCGCCAAACTCCGCTTCCTGGGCATTGATGTGCTGTTCCGCCTCATGGTCGATAGAGGGCATGGAATACTCCTGCCGCTCCCTGCCGCCCTTCGGGACAGCGGAAATGGTCACATCATGCTTATCCCGCAGCTGTTCCACAACCTGCTCCAGCCGGTTTGCCGGAAAGCCGCACATTTCCACACGGCCACCGCCGGGGATAGCGCGGGTCGTGAGATTGAGGTCCAGTTCCGCAGCAGCAGTTTTGGCGTCCTCACCGTACAGCTCAAAAAAATCCCCCATTTGGTAGAGGATTATATCATCCGGGTGGCGCTCCTTGACGCCGTTGTATTCCCACACAGCCGGGTCCGGCTGCTGGGCTTGCAGGGCATCTTCTTCCGCCAGGGCCTTTTCTGCCTGGATTTTGTCATACTCCGCCTGTTCCTGTTCTGTGAGATAGCGTCCCTTCTGGATCAGGTCGGTAATCCGTTTGGCGACTTTCTCCCAGGTGAAATGCACATCCGGGCAGCCGTCTTTTTTGTAGTGCAGACCTTTTCCGTCGTGGCTTTCATCGCTTTTCATTGCACCGGACAGGGCATGGGAGTGCCCGCCAATACCATACTTATGTTTGAGAAAATCCACCTTTTCCTTATCCGTATGGGGTTCCTGGAAAAAGGTGAAAACTCGGCCCTTACCGCCCTCAAATCCGCTGCCTCTGGTCATGGCGGCGTCGATCTCGTCCTCAGAGATAAACTGCTTGACCGAAGGTACTTCCGTCAACTGAGAGGTAAAGGTGGTGCGAGGCAAGGACAGATCTTGCAGGTTCTCCCAAATTTCTTTGGGTTTATGGTAGTGGAAGCGCAGCAAATCCCGATCCTGCTGGTAGGCCGTCCAGAAGGCAGCATATTCTTCCGCAAGGTTCTGGCGAAACTCCGGGCTTTTCAGCTGTTCGGTGAGCCATGCAGATTCCTCCGGGAAACCGCGCCCCGGATTGTTGGAAAGGATGGGCAGATACCCAGCTTCTCTGGCTTCCTCGCTGAAATCGTGGTACAGATTCCAGAACTTTTCCGCGAGGAGGGAGCGTTCATAGCCCGCAGCCTCAGCCAGCTCCACATTGGTGGCAAACTGGCCGTCCTGCAAAAGCTGGCCGATACGCTCAGCGGCACTCTCCCAGGAAATGACCTGGGCGGACTTATCGTAACGGGCAGTTTTGCCGTGGGAAAGATGGATTCCATCCTCGGCATACCATGCAGTGATGCTGCCAATCCCGTTGCCGCCATGGTACAGGGTTTTCAGGGTGTCTGCGATCTCGGTGGTGGACTTCTGCTCCTCAAAGGCCGCGACAATGCGCTCTCTCTGGCGATAGGTGTTGCCGCCCAGCCGCAGCACATGGTCGATGTCAGCCTGGGCAAAAGAAAAAGCAGAGGATGTTTTCACATTCTCTGCTTCATCTATGATTCTGATTTGTTCTGCTTCGGAGAGGAAGAAACTCAGCTGTGAATAAGCTCCGCCATCAGAATCTCCTCGGCCTGTGCTTTGCAGGTGTTCATCAGGCCCACCCAGCGCATCGGGTCGCTGGCTTTCAGCTGCTCCGTCGCGCCCGCGTCTTTCGCCAGCTGGGGCATCATCTGCTCCAGACGGCTCTGCGCTGTCTCGTCGATCTCGATGAGGTGCGGGTACAGCTTCTCGGTCAGCAGCAGCTGATTGTAAATCAGGGGCCGGTGTTCCTTCAGGTACGCTTTCCGCATCCTGCCGTACTTGCCCAGGGGCTTCTCCGGCTGTTCGGTCAGCTTCAGGTCGGGAATCTGATAATCTCCGTTCATCGTGTAAGTCAGGCTGTTCTCCATGTGTAACGCTCCTTTCCGCGAGTTGCTCGCGCTCATAGATCTGGATGGTGACGCCGATCTGCCGCAAAACCTGCTGGTTAATCTGGCTGACCGCCGCGCCCAACGCCCCAACCGTGGCCGGGGTATTGAAATCGAAAATCGGCATGAAGTCCTCATGCTGGAAATATTGTTCCGTATCCAGCCCACAGCGAGACATCAGGGCATAGGCGATACTGACGGTGGCGGCGGACTTAAATTGGACTTCGATGTTGTAATCATCGTACTCCGCCAGGAACGAACCGTCAACGATGTCGAGAATGTCGCCGCTGTTGTTGTCCCAATAGGAATCCACCAGCTTGCCCGTCAGGTCAGAAATCTGCTGGCTGAGCCTTTCATGGTAAACGCCGTACTCTCTGGCAATCATTTCCGACACAGGCTGCACCAGATCGGGGCCGAGCTGCCACACCTCCGGGTCACGGGAATTGCGGCGCACCCCGGTGTCCGACACATCGAAAACGTAGTGCAGACGAGGAAATCCGCTGGATTCGTCCAGCAGAGCGATGCCCTTGGCACCCCGGCGCACATAGCGGTTCATCCGGTTGTTCCAGATGTCAAAGTCGGCGCAGGCGGTAGCATCCGGGCGCTGGGCGTAGATCATGAGCTGGTCTGCAAAACTGTACTTGTACAGCCGGGATGCGGTGGTCAGGTAGTCCGTCCAGCTTTCCCAATACCGGGTCAGGCCGTTGGCCGTGCGCTGGGCAAGGGCGAGATATTCTTCGGTTTTGCTTGGCATTTTTGCCTCCTTTTTTAGATTTTAGGGTATAAAAATAGCGGGCAACCATTTTGGGGTTGCCCGCTGGAAAGTGTATTGAGATAAGATTATTTGCTATTGTCCTTTATGTACTTCATAACGCAGCACCCCATCACGATGACAGGAAGCACTGTTCGTAAACCGAGGTCGCCGACCCGCACATTTACATCAATCACAAGTCCTGCAAACCATGCCGCTAAGGTAAAAACAGTTGCCAAACCGTAGCTCATTGAAATCACCTCGTAAAGTCATCTCAGTGCTTTGACGCCAATTTCTCGGCCATCTCCAGCAGACGGTCAAAGGTCTGCTTTTCTTCCGGCTCCTCGATCAGTTTTGCAAGGAGCGCACGGAACACATCGGTGCTGTCCTGCCCCAATGCAACTGCAACTTTTTCAATGCAGTCGTGCAGTTTCATGACCGCTTCATCGGAGGGTTTGGATTTTGCAAGCAGGTCGGACAGGTAGCTGATGAAGGGATAGGTGGAATCATCATGGATGATCTCGTTGGTCTCCTCGATGATCTTCTGGTTATCTTCGGGGGTCATATCGCCCTTTTCTTCCCATACATCACGGGAAGAAGTGCGGCCTTTCAGAAAGGTTGCAAAAAGCAGGCGGTCGATGGGTGATCTTTTTTTGGTATCCATTGGCTATCCTCCGCTTTCAATTATTCTGTGCATTAAAACTGGTTTTAGTATAGCATGAATGGAAGTATTCTATCAAGCCCACTTTCTTGCGGGTTATGAAAAATTTTTCGGAGTAAGGGCCTAGGCCACTATCCCGGTTGACAACCATCGACAAACTGGGATTTTTGTTATTCTACGATACCTTCAATATAGCTGTAATCAATATTTCCCTTTGTAACAGAATAGAAAAATGGATCTTTTCTAATTGTATCATCTGAATTGATAATAAAATTATTCCAATCGCCTGCTTCGTTGCCATCAGACAAATAAATAGTAACTTTGAAACTATATCCCATATATCCCAAAGACGGCTTTGACCGCTTTAATTCGACGCCATTCAAATTTTCGACAATATGCTGAATCTGCTCTTTGTCGGTAATATGTGTTGCGTTTCCGCTATTGCCATTGAAAACAACTATTTCCATGACCTCATTAGGGTCTAAGTCCATCAAGTCGAGTGGAATATTAAACCATACAACAATGCCCATCAAAAGAATTATCACAACAGACAGCAATATGATGATTTTCTTTTTCATATCAGCTCAACTCCTTTGCCAACTTTCGATTTATCGAGTTTATTATACCACACCGACCCCCATTGTAAAAGAGCCTATGTACGCCGCCCGCAGGCGGCAAAAGTCAGTCGGGGGGGAAATTCCAGCTCGGTAAACTCCGCATCGGTCAGCAGCTTCAGCTTTTCGATAACACCCTCCGACAGTTCCCGCAGGGCGGTTTCATCCGGCATCAGGTAGCACTGCATCAGCCGCAGTTCGTGGATAAGCCCCAGCCGGGTGCCGGTGTTGTAGAGCATCATCAGCATGAATTCTTCATGGTTAAAGTTCATGCGCATCCCTCGCTTTCCGGCAGACGGTGGGATTGCACTCCGGGGCATCGCACTTTTCCTTGAGCGTTTGCAAAACCGAGGTGCGTTCCGGCTTTTTATCCAGAAACCCCGGCAGTTCCTTGAAGCCGATGCTGTCCACATAATGCACAGACACCTCGCCATTGCGTTTGAGTGCGATCACATCGCTGACCGACAGGCTGTGCCCCTCAAAATCCTGCGGACGGGAGAGGTTGAACATCTGAAACAGTTCTTCCAGAACCTCGTTGTCCGGCACATCCTGCCACATGACGGGCAAATCAGCATAGTAGGTGACCTCGTAATGCTCCGGGTCGGGCGTTTTGCCACGACGATTCAACTCCCGCATAGAAGCAAATCTTTCATCGAAGATTTTTTCGTCATGCCGCAGCTGCATCACCATATAAACATCGCACCCTGCGTTCAGAAACTTCTGCGGGATGTCCGTCATGGGTTCACCGTCAAAATTCTGGTTCCATTTTTGCTGCATCGTCCACCTCACAGTTCTGGCGCAGAACGTGCAGACGATTTTGGCGCAGACGTATCACTTGCCAGTTCTGCCAGCTTTTCCAGTGTGGAAGGGCGATGGTCTGCACTTAGCTCCTCGGCTTCCGCAACTTTGTCCATGACGGCATCGTAGTCCTGCAACAGCCGCCGCCCCTTTTCCATGTGGTGCGCTTCCAGAATCTGCTCACGGGCTTCCTGAATGGTCAGTTCCGGGGCATCCAACTGCCCGCCGTCCATCACAGAATAATCGCTGTGGTAGAGGGTGTAGTCCCATCCATCCTCACAGGACTGGATGGCAAGGTAGCCTTTGCCGCCCAGTTCCCACGCCGTCTGCTCGTCCTGTGTCTGAATCTCCGGGTAGAAGTCTGCATGGTTTCGTTCCATGACTTCGGCAAACTGGCAGATGTGGAACACATTGCCCAGACCGCCCATGTCAAAGTGATAATCATCCAGATGTTCCACCCGTGCCGTAAAACTGCGCCCATCCGGGTAATCCACCTGAATCACGCCGCCATCTGGAATGCGATAGAGGTCATCATAGTGGCTGTTGATGAGACGAATATCCTTCGGCAGCGTTTCCGGCTCCCAGATGCGCCGCCTGCCGATGCCCGCCTGCGGGATGTTTTCGAGGATCTTTACGCTTTCCTGTTGGATGACCTTGCGGTCATCGTCCGAAAGTTCAAACAGATACCAGTTCCGGGCAGCAGGAATGGCGTTCCTGCCATCGGGCGGCAGGTTCTTTTCGGAAATCTGCCCGCTTTCCAGCGGCTCACCAGTTACCTTGTTGTAGGTGGCAAAGCCGACTCCTGTACCGTTTTCCCGGAGATGCAGATAGCGTTCATCGTTGATAAGGTAGACCGCTTCTTTTATCTGCTCCATCAGCACCCACCTTCAAATTCCAGCGAAAACTTGCTGCGGCCATCGGCTTCACAGGACAGCAGCACGGTGGCATTGTAGGTCTTGCCCTTGGCGCTCTTGCAGTCCTTCAGCCGGACCCGACCATCCCGCAGCAGCTTGTCTGCCACATGGGCGTCCAGACGCTTGCCCAGACGCTTAAAGAACGCATTGTCCTTCCACAGCACGAAACGGCACTCCCGGTTCTCGCAGAACCAGCCCTTTTCACGCTCCACGACAGGCTTACCGCAGTTCGGGCAGACACCAATAATTTTGTTTTTCATAAGTGCATTCGCTCCCTTCGCAGCCTCGGTGGTCGTTACCAGCGAGGAGATCATCTCTTTAATTTCAGTCATAAATTCACTCGGTTCCATTTCGCTGCGTTCGATTTGCAGCAGTTTTGTTTCCCAATCGGCGGTCATTTCCGGGGATTGGATTTCTTCGGGCATCACGGTAATGAGGGCTTTTCCCTTATCCGTGGGCAGTAACACCTTGGTTTTCTTGCTGCCTTTGCGCTCCAGAAAGCCCTTCTGTACCAATTTCTCAATGGTTGCGGCTCTAGTCGCCGGAGTGCCGATGCCCTGACGCTCCACGCCCTCCGGCATACTGTCTGCACTGGCGGTTTCCATCGCATGAAGTAGAAGGTCCTCGGTGAAATGCTTCGGCGGGGACGTTTGACCCTCTTTCAGTTCGGCACCGGCAACGCTGCACTGGCTCTGCTCCTGCACATCGGGCAGAACAGCCGGTTCTTTCTGCTTGCCCAACAGTTCGTCCAGCATTTTCCGTTCCATGGTTTTCCATCCCTCGGACAGCACAACTTTGCCTTTTGCGGTAAATTCTTCGCCTGCGCAGATGGTAGTCAAGGTGGTTTCTGCATAGCAGTAAGGCTCACCCACGGCACAGAACAGCCGTGCGGCAATCAGCCGCAGGACATTCCGCTCCCCGGCAGGGAGGGCGGCAAGGTCTGCGTTTGCCATGCTTTTCGTGGGCAGCAGTGCATGGTGGTCGGTGACCTTGCCGCCGTTGATGACCTGCTGCACATGGATGGGAAACGGCTCTTCCACAGCAAACGCCTTGCCCGTGTTCGTCACCAGCCCCGGCAGGGATGCCGCCATATCCTCCGTCAAAAACCGGCTGTCCGTGCGGGGGTAGGTGATAAGCCGCTTTTCGTAAAGGCTTTGGGCATAATCCAAGGTCTGCTGTGCCGTAAATCCCAGCAGACGGTTGGCATCCCGCTGCAATGCAGTAAGGTCATAGAGCTGCGGCGGGCTTTCGGATTTCTCCTTGCGTTCCATCTTCTGCACCGTGACACGCCCCTCCTTTCGGCATTTGGAAAGCAGCAGTTCGGCATCCGCTTTCTGGGCAAACCGCTTGCTGGATGCGGTGCCGCCGTCCGCAAGGGTCAGGGCAACCGTGTAGAATTTCTCCGGCACAAAGGCGGCAATGGCAGCTTCCCGCACCACGGTCATTGCAAGCACCGGGGTCATAACACGCCCTACCGCCAGCGGTTGACCGTACAGGCACGAAAAAAGCCGGGACGCATTGATGCCGACCATCCAGTCGGCACGTTCCCGGCAGAGTGCTGCATTGTACAGCGCATCGTATTCAGTTGACGGTTTGAGATGGGCGAAACCCTCCCGGATGGCGTTTTCCTCCATGCTGGACAGCCACAGGCGGAAAACGGGCTTTTTACAGCCCGCTTGCTGGTAGACCAAGCGGAAGATCAGTTCTCCCTCGCGCCCTGCGTCTGTAGGATAGTTCTCGGAGGTGACTTTTCTGACTTTGTTACTCGATGGCATCCAATGGGCCGATAAAGCGGTAGAAAATCTGGATTTTCTGGACGTATTCGCCATCGACCTTTTCCGCTTTGGATACCAGAATCTTGTCGATCAGCTGGTGCAGAATCTTATAGTTCAGTTCGGTGATGCCAGCATACTTGCTGACTTCATCAATAAAATCCTGAATCTTATCCATCTGATCGTGTTCAGCACGACCTTCCTGTTCGTACTGCTCGATTTTTTCGGTCAGTTCAGCCTGTTCCTTGTCATAGCGATCTGCAAGCATTTGAAAACGTTTCTCCGGGAGAAGCCCCTTTGACACATCCTCATAAAGTTTTGCGTACAAATCTTCGATTTCTGCGATTCTTGCTTTACACTGTTTCAATTCCCGCTTGTGCTGCGCCCGGTCAGAAGATACCCGAAGGTGCATCTGGTCTGCAATTTTTCGCACAAGGGCGTCTCGGTTGCCCACAGCGGCCTTTGCGTGTGCCTGAATGTCAGCAAGGACAGCTTCATGCAAAACACGGGCTTCCAAGTTGTGAGAGGCGCAGGCTTTCGCACCATACTTCCGATAAGTGCTGCAACAATAAAATGTCTGATCCAAAATGTTATTGCGTTTGCGGCGGGCTTCAACTTTGACCAACATTGTTCTGCCACAATCTGCGCAGCGAACGATTCCTTTGAAGATGTTGTCGTATTCGGTCTTATCGCACATAAAACTACCGGAACGGCTATAAAGGATTCGCTGCACATTCTCCCAACGGTCTTGTGGGATGATTGCTTCATGCGTGTTCGGAACAATAGCACGTTCTTCAAAAGGGATATAACGTCGCTTCTTGGATTTCATGGACACAGTAGGTTTTGCTTCATAGATGATGTGTCCGGCGTAGACCGGGCTGTGCAGAATTTGACTGACATAGGCAGAATCCCAATCATACATCTTTTCATCATCGACAAAGCGACCAAACATCTCTTTTTTGTAGTAGCACGGCTTCAGGATTTTCTCATCGTGAAGCCGTTTGGCGATACGGTGAAGCCCAAGTCCTTCCTCCGCCAATGAATAGAGATACTCAACAACAGGGGCGGTATTCGGGTCGATCACAAGGTGGTTGTGGTCGGCAGGGTCTTTCTGATAGCCAAACGGTGCGCCGCTGGAGATATACTTCCCACTTTTCTTGCGTGTCCGAAGAGCACTCTTGATTTTACGGGAAGTATCCTTGGCATACATTTCATTGATGATGTTTCTGAACGGAGCAATATCCATCTGGGATTGCTCGTTGGAATCGTAACCATCGTTGATTGCAATATAGCGGACACCGTGTTCCGGAAAAAAGATTTCCATATACGTTCCGGTTTCGATGTGGTTGCGTCCAAGTCTGGATTGGTCTTTGGTAATGACGGTCGCTACCTTTCCATCCCGGATATCATCCAGCAGTTCTTGAAAGGCAGGACGGTCAGAGTTCGTTCCACTGTAACCATCATCGACATAGTACTGGCAATTTCCGAAACCGTTGCGTGTGGCATACTCCATAAGCATCGCCTTTTGTGTGCGGATGCTCAGGCTTTCATGGGCTGACCCGTCATCTTTTGACAGGCGGCAGTATAAAGCGGTTACTTTTTTGTCCTTTTCCATGTGTACCTCCATAATGGAAAAGAGACCTCATCAATCACATTGTATCGAAACCTGTGCGATGATGCAAGCTCTTTTCCGCAGTAAAACGTCCAATTAGCCAGCTGCAAGATACGATTCGGCAGTTTTCCGAATTTCTTCCTCTGCAAGCCGTTGAAAAAGCGTGTTCATCGGCACATTGCCAATATAGTGGCGTTCTACGATCAGACGCACGGACTTCGGACTTCTCGGCGCACGGCTGCGTTCAGCAGACTTCTTCTCGGATTTTTCTTTGTTCAAGGGCAAACCTCCTGTTCATGTGCTGCAAGTGCGGAAAGGAATGGACTCCAATCGTCTTTCTCCTCTTGTTTTACCCCCGCTGATTGGGCGGAAGGTTCCGTTGAGGAAGCGGATGTAACGAGAGCCGGCATCTCCTCCAGCTCCCCATCGCAGGCGGGCTTGAACAAACTCGTCTGCGTTAATATGATATAGGTCTCCCATATTCGCCCTCGGCTCCCTAGGAGTGGGGAATCGTCCGGCAGCGGATTTTTACCGCATCATTGGCATTTCAGCCACCCCGTCTTCGTCATGACCGGGCTGCGAGTTACAGAAGTACCTTTTGTGACGTACCGGACGATTGAACTATTCTGTTGTCAAAGAACGTATGGAAAATCTGCGGAAGTTGGGTTTCCAAAAAATCAGCTTCTATATACGAGCCATCGAGAGGAGCTAAAAGACACCCTCGCTTTTAAGAATTCACAAAAAGTTCATAAGTAGTCTTAGCCGTGAGTTTTCTGAAACCGGGACGTTGCATACGCCGGAAATAAAAAAAGATCGCTCAATAGGTAGCCGACGAGAACAGCGGTTTCGTAGCATCCGAAGCAGGATTGTAATCAAATTGTTGCATTTAGAAATGCTCACCTTGAAATTCTTCTCTCACTTGGTAGGCATCGAGAAAGACCTTTAGACACCCATAATTTTGAGAATTAACAAAAAAGTCACATTTGGATTGTTTTACAATGTAAAAAAATCTATGTATTCCTGCCACAGACTGCAATGACACATCAGTGGCAGAAATATGATTTAGAGCGATTCTTCGCGGTTCATGGCAGTAATCGCTTTGTGTTTTGATTTTTCTTGCTGAAGCTGCTCCAACTGCTTCAGCACAGATTCTTTCTCTGGGGTCTTGCCGCCCGGTGCGGAAAGCTGCTGCTTATTCAGCACAAGGTCGATATACTTGCGCACATTTTTCAGTGCGGTCAGGTCAGGCTGCAAAGTTTCCAGCTGGCTGCGCAGCTCTGCGCTGCCCGATTGCAGCGCAGAAAATTCGGCATCCAATGCCGAAAAATCCACGGTCGTGCCGCCGTTCAGCTTCATCAGAGTGCGGACAGCTTTATTGAAAGCGTCCAGTTCTTCTTTGTGCTGGGCTGCATAGGCATCCTTTGTCAGCTTGAAGTTCTTCTTTAGAAAGGTATCGTGGATGGGCTTCAGCTTGGCATGGATGGCAGCAGCGTCCTTGATCTGGGCGATTGCCCGCATCCGGTTCTCGTTCTGCTTCAACTGCTTACGCAACGGGGCGGCGGTCTGGCTCAGGTCTTTGATTGCAGCGTTCAAGTCCTCGACCGTGTTCAGCGAGTGGGCTTTCAGATAATCAACAGCCTGCATGACTTCGTTGAGGTCACGGGCAGAACATTTCAGTTGCGCCTTGCTCGACCAATCGCTGCGCTGCTCATTGCGGAGATTGAAATAGTCCACCAGAAGATCGGACAGCGTTGGCTCCTTGGCCTGTTCCAGTGCGTCCAGAAGAATCTGCTTCTTTTCGGTCAGGTCTGCGATCCAGCGTTGCAGACCTCGGATAGTGCTGCGAATGGACTGCATCAGGCTGTTGGCCGCGCGAATATCCCGGTTGAGATTTCCGAGAAAGGTTTCGATTCCTCGCTTTTCCATCTGGTGAGCAGCGGGGCCGAGATGGACGGTCGGAATCTGCTGCACTCCCTGACGCTCGAATGAGCGGAGGTCAACACGTTCCGGTCTGCCAGCGGCTTCAAGATAGTGGTTTGTAACAACTTCCCAACTGTGCCGCCAGACCTCGGCATACTTCTGGTCGTTCCAGTCCACCGTGTTCTCCTTGTGGCATTTCCAGTTGCCGGATGGGAGCTGGATGCGCTCGCTGTTTTCGTCAAGGTCGTAAACCTTGCGGGCTTTCGGCAACCACTTGCCGTGTTCGTCCATTGCCCGGATGGTCAGCAGAATGTGGGCGTGTGGGTTCCCATCGCCTTTGTCATGGATGGCGAAGTCAGCAATCATGCCCTTGGAAACGAACTGCTCTTTGCAAAATTCTTTGAGCATGGGAAGATACTGGTCTTTCGGAACTTCTCTCGGAAGTGCCAGCACGATGCGGCGGGCAAGCTGCGAGTTCCATTGATTTTCAACGGATTCTACTGCGTTCCAGAGCGTTGCCCGGTCTGCATATCCGGGCGGCGCATGGGGCGGCAGCATGATCTCGGAGTGGACGAGTTCTTTCTTCTTGTTGTAGAATTTCGTTTTCTGGTCGTATTCGCTGAACAGCCGTTCGCCGCTCTGGTAGGCTGCGCCAGCAACAGCGGACTGCCCTTGGCTGCGTTTTACGATGGTGATTTTGAAATGCGGACACGAAATAGGCATCACCCCCAAACAAAAAGACCGCCCAGCAAGATAGTTCTTGTTGAACGGTCGGAAATCGTATTCGGTTTTGCTCGCCGCCTTGATGCGGAGTGCTGCGCACTTCGGGGCAAGGCGGGATCCGCAAAAGGATAGCTGCAAGGCAGCGCAAGGAAAATGCAGTTTTCCTTGGGATGGAATCGGGCTGGCGAACAAACGCCAGCTTCGATTTCATCGAGCCGTCTGCAAGACCGCAATTTCACCGGA
>ENA-OPDH01002357-OPDH01002357.1-human-gut-metagenome-genome-assembly--contig:-NODE-2357-length-12359-cov-3.194327_pt1 | contig 12359 bp, 10 predicted proteins | sample MGYA00241260_ERZ501500 | MGnify/ENA primary metagenome ERZ501500 (study PRJEB25962, sample SAMEA2042519) | human gut metagenome | biome: human gut; feature: human-associated habitat; material: faeces...
CACATCTTACAGAAAGCCTTTTTCAAACACGCTCTAACACGTTCTGGATTAATGAGATGTGAGGGTGAATATTATGGATAATAAACGTGAGATGGTAATTGAAGAATTAGTATCCCGACTGACTCTGGACGAGAAAATCAGCATAATCCATGGGATCGGCCTGTTTCATAATGGCGGTGTGGAGCGTCTTGGAATCCTGGAGCTTGTAATGTCTGATGATCCCATGGGTGTACGAAACGATTTCGAGAATGCACAGTGGAGGGTAATCGGAAATACAGACGATTATGTTTCCTATCTGCCAAGCAACAGTGCGTTGGCAGCAACCTGGAACCATGATCTCGCCTATGAGGCCGGAACTGTTCTTGGGGAGGAAGCCCGTGGACGCGGAAAAGACGTGATTCTGGCACCAGGTGTAAATATTAAGAGAAGTCCCCTTTGTGGACGAAATTTTGAATATATGAGCGAGGATCCGTATCTTACCGGAGAGATGGCAGTGCCACTTGCAAAAGGCGTACAGAGTGCAGACACTGCCGCCTGCGTGAAACATTTTTCCCTTAATAACCAGGAAACAGAACGACTCTGGGTAGAGGTGAAGGTTAGCGAGCGTGCCCTTCGTGAAATTTATCTTCCCGCTTTTGAAAAGGTGGTAAAAGAAGGCCATGTTTACTCTGTAATGGGTGCTTATAACCGTTATAATGGCGAGCATTGCTGTGAAAGCAAAACTTTATTGAACGGTGTTCTCCGGGATGAGTGGAAATTTGACGGAATGGTGGTTTCCGACTGGGGTGGTGTGCATTTGACAAAAGAGGCTGCTACAAGTGGCCTGGATCTGGAAATGTCCGTTACCGATAATTTTGATGAATACTGCATGGCAGAGCCGCTGAAAAAAGCAGTGGAGAATGGCGAGATCGCAGAAGAGCTGATTGATAAGAAAGTGAAGAATATTCTGAGGCTGATGTACAGACTGAATATGTTAGGTAAAGTACTCCGTAAGCCAGGCTCTTACAATACTCCCGAACATCGCCAGAAAATCCTTGATACTGCCCGTGAATCTGTCATTCTTTTGAAAAATGATAAAAACAGCTTCCGCTTTCTCAGGAAAAGACGAAGAAAATTCTGGTAATCGGCGATAACGCCAATCGCATTCAGTCCTACGGTGGTGGAAGTGCAGAGATTAAAGCCTTTTACGAGATTACCCCACTTCTTGGGATTAAAATGCTTCTTGGCGGAAATGCGAAGGTGGATTTCGTACCAGGTTACTATGCCGACAATTTTGACCATATGAATATGGAAACCAACTGGCAGACAGTCTGGAAAATGCCGGTGGTTTCACTGGAGCAAATGGCGGTGTCGCGCCTGAAATTCTGGAGAAACAAGACAAATATCGTGCGGAAGCAGTGAAAAAGGCAGCAGAGGGTGGCTACGACACAGTGATTTTCGTAGGCGGTCAGAATCATTTTCAGGATCTGGAAGGACATGACCGTCCGAATATGAAGCTTCTATATGCACAGGATAAGCTGATTGAGGAGCTTTTTGAAGTGGTGCCTGACATGATTATGGTTATGTTTTCCGGCTCCCCAGTGGAAATGCCATGGATTTCCAGAGTGCACACTCTCGTATGGAGCTGGTTTAACGGAATGGAAGGTGGAACTGCTCTTGCAGAGATTCTTTTTGGAAAAGTGAACCCATCCGGCCGTCTGCCGGAGACTTTTCCGATATCTCATCGGGATTGCTCCGCACATTGTATTGGAGAATTTCCTGGTGAAAAAACGGTAGATTACGCTGAGTGTATTTTTGTAGGTTACCGCTATTATGACACCAGACAGGTGCCGGTACTTTTCCCATTTGGCTACGGACTTTCCTACACAGAATTCGTGTACAGTAATTTGCGCGTGGAAGGTACTTACCCGAATTTCAAAGTATCCGTAGACGTTACAAACGATGGAAACGCAGCTGGAAAAGAGGTTGTCCAGATTTATGTAGGCAAACCGGATTCTCAGGTAGAGCGTGCCATGAAAGAACTTCGCGGGTTCACCAAACTGGAACTGCAGCCGGGAGAAACCAAAACGGCAGAAGTTACTCTGGATGAAGCTGCATTCACTTATTTCGACGAAAATCTTCGCCATTTCGTAACTGAATCCGGGGAATATAAGATTTTTGCAGGCAAATCTGTGGCAGAGATTTGTCTGGTGGAGGGTATTGATGTATGAAAGCTGTAATTGCAATCGATTCATTTAAAGGGAGCATGGATTCCATAGAGGCAGGAGTGGCAGCAGCGGAAGGAGTTAAGAGAGTTTATCCGGATGCGGAGACGGTGGTTTATCCGCTGGCTGATGGCGGAGAAGGGACTGTGCAGGCACTGGCGAAAGGTCTTGACGGAAAGCTAGAGCATGTGAAGGTCACAGGACCACTGGGAGAAAAGGTTGTCTGTGAATATGCAATTGTGGGAAAAACAAATCCAACGGCTATCATAGAAATGGCTGGTGCAGCCGGAATTACTTTAGTTCCGCCTGAACTTCGCAATCCCATGCACACTACGACTTACGGTGTCGGTGAAGTGATAAAAGATGCGATCACTAAGAACTGCCGGAATTTTATCATTGGAATTGGAGGAAGCGCCACTAATGACGGTGGAATTGGGATGATTCAGGCATTAGGCGCAGAGTTTCTGGATAAAAGTGGAAAACAGGTGCCATTTGGAGCCGCCGGTGTGGAAAAACTGTCTGCCATTAATTGTGAAAATATGCTTCCTGAACTAAAAGACTGCAATTTCCGCATTGCCTGTGATGTTGATAATCCCTTATGTGGAGAAAACGGCTGCAGTCACATCTTTGGTCCGCAAAAAGGTGCAACGCCAGAGCTGGTGGAGCGGATGGATGTGTGGCTGAATCGGTATGCAGAATTAAGTCGATTTTACAATTGCGATCCTGATTATCCCGGCAGCGGTGCAGCCGGAGGCCTTGGTTTCGCATTTCGCACTTTCCTTCACGGAAACCTGGAGCCTGGCATAAATATTGTCCTGGATGAAATCGGCATAGAATCCCAGATGAAAACTGCGGATGTGGTTATTACCGGCGAAGGTCGTCTGGACGGTCAGACCGTAAGAGGAAAAGCCCCCATCGGCGTTGCCAGACTCGCCCGGAAATACGGAAAGTCCGTCCTCGCCTTTTCCGGCTCCGTCACGGACGATGCTGCCGCCTGCAATCAGGCTGGAATTACTGCCTTTTTCCCTATTCTTCGGCAGGTGACCACCCTGGAAGATGCAATGCAGCCGGTCAACGCCCAGAAGAATATGTGCGATACTGTAGAACAGGTTTTTCGTCTGTTAAGACTTTATAATTTCCCTTTTTCCCCCTCTTGTGTAAGTTCACAATTCTGCAATTGACAAATTATTGGGACTATATTAATATTAAAACAACGTCGTATGTCGTACCTTTTATGGAGGGTGAAATATGAAGGAAAACTATGTAGTTGCTATTGGAGTTGCATGTATAGATGAATACTATGAGACAGACCACTGGATTCCAGAGGGAGAAAAATGTAATATCCGATGGAGAGAAAACCGAGTAGGCGGAATGATACCAAATGCAGCCTGTGTCCTGGCGGGATTGGGAGAAAAAACGTATCTGGTGACAGCATTGAACTCAAGCAGTGTCAGCGAAGTTATCAAAAAAAATCTGGAAAATTGTAAGCTTGATTTGTCTTATATGATCACCGATGATTCATTGTCTGATCCTAAATGTATTATAGTATCTACTCCAGCTGAGAGAAGTATTTTTGTGGTGGATACCAGCAATATACGTTATAAAGTAGACAAAGCTCTTTATGATCTTTTGATAAATGCCAGATGTATTTACACATCTATAATGGAATTTCACCGTTTGCAGAACTGGGAAACCCTTGCAAGGGAATTAACAGAGGCTGGCGTTGCGCTTATATTTGATGTAGAGACATCAACTTTTGACAGATGGGATGATCCATTGTTTTCTTATGCAGATCTTCTTTTCTTTAATGAAGAGGGATGGAAAAAATTTAAAAACGGACGTAGTGATGCGGAGACTGCACAAGGACTTCTGGAGGGAAATGTCAAGACTTTTGCAGTTACATTAGGAGAAAAAGGTTGTTATTGCAGAAATCGTGAATCAGAAATCAGACTTCCGGGAAATAAAGTGAATGTTATTGATCCTACGGGAGCCGGCGATACATTTAACTGCTCATTTACAGCGTGTTGGTTAAGAGGAGAATCTCTGGAATATGCTGCAGAATACGCAAATGCAGCAGCAGCGCACGCCGTTACAGTTGTAGGAGCCAGAGCAGGAATTGCTACAAAAGAAGAAACTGAGCAGCGAATGAGAGAATTTCGAAAAGAAAAGGAGGCTCTGGAGAAATGAAAAAGGGTACGATACAGCCGATAAGTAAAGAGGCATTTGCACCATACGGAGAATATTACAATCTGCAAGAAGAGCAGAATATTCAGAAAGAATTGTTTTTGAAATATAAGACAAAAGAATATATTGTAGGAAAACCTCTAAAATTTGGAATTACAGTCTGCAAAAATGAAAAAAGTTTTGTTGTAGACAGTATGGAAAGGCATCTTTCCTCAGAGGAAGTACAGTTTGCTGGAAGTAAACCGATAATTTTAAGCGTGGCAGACAGTGACCCGTGGGGGAATCCGAAAGAAGATGATGTGGCATCCTTTCTTTTGAATCCAGGCGATGCGATTGTGTTAAAAAAAGGAATTTGGCATGATGCCTGTCATTGTGTAGATGGTGAGACTATGTATTTTTTTCTGTCATATACAAATGGAGAACCCAGTGAAACAACCTGGCTTTCTGTAGTTCCAGATCCGGTATCTGTTGATTTATAGGGAGGTTTGACATGAAAGAAATCAAAGTAGAAAATCCTACGGTAAAAAGTTGTGCTCCTTATGGCACCTTTACCAGGCTTACAGATTATGAAGCGTTTCGTGGGGATGGCTGGGAATGCTGGATGACAGAAGGACTGTGTATGGATCAGCCTGGAAAATTAAGCCGGTGCCAGTGTGAATCGACGATTCCTTTTACATTGAATAAAATGTATAAAAGTTCTGGTCAGAAACTGCTGATATGCAGTCAGCAGGAAATGGTAATCACGGTAGCTTCCAGAAATGACGGGATGAGGCCGGAAGAATCGGAGATAAAAGCTTTTATCATGAAGCCGGGGGAAATATTACTATTACAACCGGGAATATGGCATGACATCTGCAGCGGAGCAGAAGTACCAGTAGAATACTATGAACTGGTATCTGAAGATGAGGAAACAGACGCAGAAATAGAAGAAGTAACAATAATCAAATAACAGATACAGATTGTTAAAAATTTACAAAGAGGTAAATATTCTCAGGGGGAATTATTTGCCTCTTTGTTTTTGTACTGCAAAAATATTCTGATTATTAGCGCAAAACTAAAAATATAAGTACTGAATTGGTAAATATTAATAAATTTAGCAAATTTAATTTGATTGTATTGACAAATTAAATGCTGAATGATATTTTATAAATATAACGTACGTCGTACCTTTATACACCTTAAGATTCTTGTCAACAGGATCTATATCCCTTACCACAGCGTCATATTGATGCATTACATTTATAAGAAGAATAGGAGGAGCACCAAATGAGAAAAAGATTTTTTGGTCTATTACTGACAGCAGCGATGGTTGCTTGTACAATGCCAATGACTGTAATGGCAGCAGACGGAGATTCCCAGGATTTTAAAGATGAAAATCTGGTAGTTGGTGTTTGGGGAGGTACAATAGAAGAAGTACTCCGTAAGAATGTAGTAGACCCGATGGAAGAGGAATACGGATGTAACATTGATCTTGTTTTGGGTGGAACCAGTGAACGTAAGGCAAAGATGTATGCAGAAGTAGACAATCCTTCTATGGATGTACTGTTTCTGAATATTTATGAATCAGCACAGGCTATTGCAGATGGTGTTGCACAGGATGTGGATCCATCTTTGAGTAATTTTGATTCATTATATGATTTTGCGCAGACTGGTGGATATGGAATGTCAATCATGGGACTTGGTATCGTATATAATGATGAACTGGTAACAGATCCTATCACTTCCTGGAAGGATCTCTGGAGAGATGATCTGAAGGGAAAAGTTGCTCTTTCCACATTCCCGAGTTTTGAGGATGATGCATTCGTAGACATCACTGCACAGGCATGGGGACTTGATCTCAAGACTCAGGAAGATGAAGTGTTTGATAAAATCGCAGAACTGGGCTCTTTCCCGTTATTCTACAGTGACCTTGATGAACTATTCCTTGAAATGAAACAGGGTACTGTAAAAGCAGCAGTTATGTTTAACAGTTACAGTAATGATTATGTTGAGCAGGGATTCCCAGTTAAATTTGTATATCCATCTGATCCAGGTGCTGTTCTTGCAAAAGATACTATTGTAATTGCTAAGAATACAAAACATGAGGCTCTTGCAAAAGAGTTTGTCAACCGTTGTCTCAGCGTGGAAACACAGACTGCATATGCAGAAGATATATATTTCTCACCATGCAATAAAAATGTTAAAGTTGATGACGAAACAGCTTCAAAACTTGTATATGGCGACGATGTAGATAGTCTGGTTTCTCTTGACTGGACGTATATCCTTGAACATGAAAGTGAATGGACAGATAAGTATAATAAACTTATTGAAGGTAATTGATAAATTCATTCTGAAGGGGGGATATGGAGAATGCCCGTATCCCCCTTTTTAAGGTACATGGGAGGTGAGGGAAATGAAGAAATCAACTAATAGAGCGAACATAATGTTGATTCCGTTGACAATCATATTTGTGATTCTTTTTGTAGTCCCTTTTATAGTATTACTATATTATAGTTTTCTGACATATAAGTCGGGGCAGGTAATTCCTACCACTCCTTACACATTAGGAGCTTATGCAAAATTCTTTTCGGACAGTTTTTATCCCAGAGTTGTGGGAAGAACTATTGTAATCAGCCTGGTCACTGCACTTATCTGTTCGGTACTGGGATATCCGGTTGCATATTTTATTTCAAAAAGTAAAGGGTATTTGAAAACAATCCTTTTGGTAATTGTAATTCTTCCACTCGTAGCAGGAGTTATGGTTCAGACATTAGGTTTATATGGAATACTGACCAGTTATGGTCCTGTAAACAATTTTTTACTTACATTGGGAATTATAGATGAGCCTATAGAGTTTCTGGGGACAGAAACCGGTGTTATCATTGGTTTGACTCAGGGATTTTTACCATATATGATTTTACCTGTAATGAATTCTATTCAAGCTATTCCGGATAATGTACTGGAAGCAGCAGACAATCTGGGGGCTAACAGTGTACATCGTTTTCTGAATGTAACATTCCCCTTAAGTAAGACCGGGGTTATTTCGGGCTTTGTACTCGTATTTGGATGTTGCCTGAATTCTTATACAACACCATTACTTCTTGGAAGAGGTAAAGTTTCTGTGATTGGTACAGCTATTTATCAGCAGGCTATGCAGCTTTATAACTGGCCATTTGCGGCAGCTATTGCAATGATATTGATTGCTCTTGTATTAGTTGTATTTACAATTACTACTCTTTTACCGAAGAAAATCCATAAGAATCAGGGGGGCGTGGCATGAAGAGAAGAAAATTTATTACAAAGATGATTTATTCTATAATTGTTATACTGATCCTTCTGTTTATTGTTTCTCCGATGGTAGCTGTTGTGGGGGCATCTTTTAGCACTACGAAATATTTTCAGTTTCCGCCACAGGGGTTCAGCCTTAAGTGGTATCAGGAAGCAATGGGAAATAAAGAACATATCAACGCACTGATGATCAGTTTAAAAGTTGCAGTCTGTGCCATGATCCTTTCTAATCTGGTCTGTCTTCCGGCATGCTTCGGTTTAACAAAAGGAAGTGGCAAAATTGCAAAAAAAGCACAGGCACTTTTTACAGCTCCGTTATTCCTTCCGATGATCGCTCTTGGCGTAGGGTTAATGCTATGGCTTGCAAAATTAGGAATTAGAGGTAACTTCTGGACCTTGGTGCTGGCACATGTTATTGTTGCAACTCCTTATTATATAAGAGTGGTGGGTGCGTGCCTGGCAGAATTTGATCATGGTCTGGTAGATGCTGCAAACAGCCTGGGAGCTACTCCAGGAAAAGCATTTTTTTATGTAACACTTCCATCTGTTGCTCCTGGAATTATTGTTGGTTCTATGTTTGCATTTATGCTTTCTTTTTCAGAATTGATCATTACCTTATTTATCAGTGCAAGCAATATGACAACGTTCCCTGTCAGAGTTTACTCATCCATGGTAACAGAGGGATTGAATCCTATGATTTTAGCATATTCCACTATAATCATTATCGTTGTTTTGATCGTTTCAATTCTTGCTGAGAAATTTGCTCACTGGTCGAAATATTTTTAAGGCAGGAGGACAAGAATTATGCTTGAAATTACTAATTTATCGAAATCATATAAGAAAAATCAGGTTTTAAAGGATACAAATATCACCGTTAATGATGGAGAAATGGTGGCTCTTCTTGGACCAAGTGGTTCGGGAAAGACTACAATCCTTCGAATTGTTGCAGGATTTATTGAATCGAATGGCGGAGATGTAAAAATTGACGGAAAAAGCATATTAAATCAGGAGGCCTACAAAAGAAATATTGGTGTTGTATTTCAAAATTATGCTCTGTTTCCGCATATGACAGTAAAACAGAATGTTGAATTTGGACTTAAGATGCATAAGGTTCCTGTTGAGGAAAGAAAAAGCAGAGTTGAGGAAGCGTTAAAAGTTGTTGATATGCTCCCGTATGCAAACCGTTATCCAAATCAGCTCTCCGGTGGACAGCAACAACGTGTGGCAATTGCAAGAGTGGTTGCAATACGTGCAAAATTGATGCTTCTTGATGAGCCGTTATCAAATTTGGATGCGAAGCTGAGACGGCAGGTTCGAGTAGAGATTAAAGAACTTCAGCGAAAACTGAAGATTACAACGGTTATCGTAACCCATGATCAGGAAGAAGCAATGACATTGGGAGATAGAATTGCAATCCTAAACGAAGGAAGGATTCAGCAGATTGGAAGCCCGATGGAGCTTTATGAAAAACCGGCAAATCAGTTTGTGGCAGGCTTCCTTGGCACTCCGTCTATTAATTTTATGAATATGGAAATTCAGAATGGAAAATGTTTTATAGAAGGAAGTGCTGTGGAAGATAAATATAAGACAACGGCTATGAAGAAGCTTTCTGATGGTAAATATACAGTGGGTATCAGACCGGAGCATATTTCAGTTATCGAAAAAGAAGCAGAACATTTCCTGGTGGAAGCTCCTGTGACATTGGTTGAAAATCTTGGTTCTGAGACGTTGGTCTACTTCCATATTAATGAAAAGAAATATTGCAGTAAAATGGCGCGCACCATAAGAATGGAGCCGGGGAAAAAAGTGCAACTGTCATTGGAATTGGAACATGCTACTCTGTTTGACGCAGATGGAAACAGCATATTATAAAGAGAAAAACGCGGCTTAAAAAGTCGCGTTTTTTGTCAGGAATAAAAAGGGGCCACAAGGGACATTACCATATTGTCCGGATGAACAAATACTTCACCGACACCAACGACCCTGTCGCTTATATTATAGATCACTTCATCAAAACAGAGAAGAGGGGTACCTTTAGGAATATCAAGCTTCATGCAGGCCTCATCATCAAATTTAATGTGGCATTTCATAGAACAGTAATCAATATAATTGCTTTCTTCATTTGATCCCTTAAGCATGTATTTCTGACTGAATTCAGGAAGACTTTCAACATGAATCTCAGAATCCAGGGTCTGAGTAATAAGCTCTTTGGGAAAATAAAATCTGGTATAAAGACGTCTCAGATTATCAGCAGAATAAATCCAGCAACTACGCAGAGCCTCGGTATCCTGAAAGAATCCCTGAAAAGCATTGCTTCCGTGTTCCTGATATTCCCAACTTGTTTCAATGGTTACATTTTTATACTGTTTTTTTAGCATTACACCAAAATCAGTATCCTGGTCAATTCTGTTTTCGAGTTGGAAAACAGAAGGATGCCCATAAGTTCCAAGTCCCTGATGAGATGTGATGATACGATTCATGCGAAGCCGGACGAGAGCGTCACGGACAGTTGCGCGGCTTACACCAAACAGAGAGGAAAGCTCTTCTTCTGATGGGAACTTATTATTGCCAGGAGTCATATGGGTGATATCTTTATATAAAGATTCATATGCCTGTTGGCTCTTGGTACTGCTTTTTAAAATTCTTTTTGCGTTCATTTTCTTCATACAGCATTCTCCTACATCCATATACATAATACAACATAGTTGCGTATACTTAATTATAATATGTAATGCACAAAAAAACAAGCAGAATGATGAACATAGTACGTCGTACAAATGAATAAAAAGTAATTTTTTTTTATTAGAAAATATTGAAATTGCAAAGGTTTCATGGTATTATATTAAACAAGGTAAGACGTACGACGGAACAATAAGCTAATGCATAATGGAGGTAATACAATGGTTAAAGGAAATAATATTATTCTTAAGAACATTGATAAGATTGTCAGTGGTGATATTAATAAAGGAATACTTCCTGGTGATACGATTATAGTCAGAGATGGACTGATTGCCGAAATAGGTTTTGAAAAAGATCTTAATCTGGATGGCATTGAAACTGTTGTTGATGTAGATGGACAGATTGTTTGTCCCGGATTTATTGACTGCCACATTCATAACACACTGGATGACTACGCTCCTCAGAGAGGCGCTGTTGGATGTTATTCTGATGCATTATATTATGGAACAACATCCATGGTATCCGAAGGAGAACAGGGACCAGGATGGCCACGTTTTTACGATGATCCTATAGGCTGTAAAGCAGCAGCTATTTTATCAAAGAGAGTATTTGACCGTTTTCGCCCGGGTGGAGCACTGAAGTTTCATGGCGGAGCATTGGTACTTGTTCACGGGCTTACAGAACAGGATTTCAAGGAAATGCATGAAGCAGGTGTGTGGTTGATAGCTGAGATTGGCGGTGGTGGTCTCTGCGATCCGGCAGAAGTAGAACCGATGCTTGAGTGGGCAAGAAAGTATGATTTCTTCTTCTCAGTACATCTTGCACCGCCTTCTATTCCAGGTTCTTCTTGGGTAACATCAGAAAATATCCTGAAGCTGCGACCGAATAAGGTTGCACATACTAATGGCGGATCTACAGGTGTGGAGTTTTCACATATCCAGAGACTTATGGATGAGTGTGATATTCCACTTGAATTGGTTGTAAACGGAAATTTTGTGAACTTTAACAAGATGCTGAAACATATGGATAAGAAAGGTGAACTTAACCGTCTTGTAATGGGAAGCGATTCACCTACAGGACAGGCATCTATGCCAGGAGCAATGAACCGTTGTATCGTAAAGGCATCTTCCCTCAATGACATTCCGGCTGAAAAATGTATTGCTATGGCGACGGGAAATACAGCAGATCTTTACGGACTGAATACTGGTAAGATTGAGGTTGGGCGTGAAGCTGATCTTCAGGTAATCGACAATCCTCCGGGTTCTTGCGGTACAGATGCTCTTAAGGCAATTGAGTGTGGAGATCCGTTTGGTAATTCACTGGTTATTGTGGATGGACGCATTATTGCATATCGTGGAAAAGATTCCAGACCAACTGCCCGTACATGTAAACTTGAAGGAATGCCAGATTTTGTTACTGGAATTACAGAGCACCTGTTCTTCCCTCCACAGCTTGGAAGACATTATGAAGGCATCAGTGCACAGACTGGTTTTAAAGTATTATAATAAAAACGGGAGGTAGTGACAATGCTCCATTATTATCGTGAACTTAGCTGGAAGCAACATCAGAATCTTCAGAAAGAAAATCTGTATGCAATGCTCTGCATAGGTGCTATTGAACAACATGGTCCTCATCTGGCAGTAGGAACAGATGATATGATCATTGAATATATTTTGCGACGGCTCATCGGAGATGAAGAGATCGTTCCGGAAGTTTACGTGCTGCCTCCTCTGCATTTTGGTTTAAGCCCTGAGCATATGAACCTTTGCGGGACGATAACTCTGACACCGGAGACTTTGATGGCTGTCATGGGAGATATTCTTGCTTCACTGAAACAGCATGGATGGGAAAAGCTGGTGATTCTGAACAGCCATGGTGGAAATAAAGGCTTTCTTCATGGAATGGCACAAGAATGGAAAAGACGATATGGTCTTGAAATATATGTTCTTGAAACGATGCATCCTATTTATTATAACAAGGCGCAGACAGTAATGGAGACTGCTACGGATATGGAGGTGCATGCAG
>ENA-OPDH01002384-OPDH01002384.1-human-gut-metagenome-genome-assembly--contig:-NODE-2384-length-12265-cov-3.228419_pt1 | contig 12265 bp, 15 predicted proteins | sample MGYA00241260_ERZ501500 | MGnify/ENA primary metagenome ERZ501500 (study PRJEB25962, sample SAMEA2042519) | human gut metagenome | biome: human gut; feature: human-associated habitat; material: faeces...
AGATTTCCGCGTTTTCCCTTGCTCGCCCGATGAGAAAACAGATAGCTCGGATTGCAGCAGGTGCAAATGTCCGTCATCGACAGATGCTCCTTTAAAATCCCTGCGCCAAGCAAAATTGCTTCATTGGCACGCCACAGGTCCAGCTGATATTTTCCATTGACCTTTTCGGTCAGTATATTTTTCAGGGAAACGTCCTGATATCTCTCCTGAGAAAAGAGCTTTTCAAAAGGTTCTGCCACATCTTTTCCGACTTCATAGCAGTCCTGACAGATCGACGGCCCAATCGCCGCAAAAATATCCTCCGGACGGCTTCCATACGCCTCGCGCATCGCTTCGACTGTCTTTTTTCCCATCTCACCGACTGTCCCCCGCCACCCGGAATGAGAACAGCCGATCGCATGATGCACCGGATCGACAAACAAAAGCGGCACACAGTCCGCATAAAACGTGCCAAGTATCAGCCCGGGCACGTTTGTGATCAGTCCGTCCACATCCCGATAATCTTTCTCTTTCGTCACGCCCTTCCCTGCATCCTCTTTTTCCACACGGCGGATGTTTGTCGTATGGGTCTGATCGGAGCAGACGAACGCGTCCGAAGTTGTCCCGAACACGCCTGCCGCCCGCCGGAAATTTTCATCCACCGCCTCCCGGCTCGTATCCCGCGCATAGCTGAAATTGAAAGAAGCACAGTCCCCGGTACTGACACCGCCGAACCTGCTGGTGACCATATGAGTCACTATATTTAACCGTTCTAACGCCGGAAAGGTGAGATATTCCACCTCTCCGCTTTTGTGAATTTCCATCCCCGGATAACCCGTCTTTTTCCGGATCAGATCTTTTTTTGCTATCTTCGTCTCCTGCTGTTCCACGTCCCTGCCCTCCTGTATTCAAATGCATTTTGAATCCACTGGATCTCTTTTCTGCAGACCGCCACCACATCAAAGCGGATCTGTACATCCCCCTCTGCAGGATGCTTCCACAGATACCAGTCTGCGCAACGGCAGATTTTTTCCTGCTTTGTGCTCCCAACCGCCTCCAACGCTGTCCCAAATCGGTCGTCGTTCCGATATTTTACTTCAAAAAAAACAAGGCAGCCCCGGTGAAACCCGATGATATCGATTTCTCCCCTGCTGCACCTGTAATTACGCTCCAGAATGTTTACTCCGCTGCGCATCAGATAAGCTGTCACTGCTTCCTCCCAGAAAGCGCCCACCTGTCTTTTATTCATTTAACCTTCTTTCACAAAATGACCGATGAAGCTTCTGCGGTGAATCGCCGTCGGTCCCATGATCTGCAGTGCCTCGATATGCTCTTTTGATCCATACCCTTTATTGCGTGCAAATCCGTAGCCCGGAAAAACTTCCTCATACTGCTCCATCATCCGGTCCCTCGTCACCTTCGCTACAATGCTCGCTGCAGCAATGGATACGCTTTTTGCATCTCCCTTGATGATCGGAACCTGTTGAATTGCCACCTGCGGAATCCTTACCGCATCGTTTAGCAGAACTGCAGGCTGAGGATTCAGTTTTTCAATCGCCTGACGCATCGCTTCGTAGGTCGCCTGCAGGATGTTGATCTCATCGATTCGCTGTGGGCTGACAATCCCGATTCCCACCGCCACTGCGTGCTCCAAAATAACGTCATATAACTGTTCCCTTTTTTCTGCAGAAAGCTGCTTGGAATCGTTCAGATACAAAATTTCGCAGTTCTTCGGCAAAATAACCGCGCCTGCAACAACCGGTCCCGCCAGCGGTCCCCGGCCAACCTCGTCAATGCCGCAGATCAGGCCTTCGTTTTCATAGTCCCGTTCATACTGCTGCAGCTGATAAATCCTCGCCGTTTCCTTTTCCAGCGCCTCCCGCTGCTTTTCCGAACGACGGATCAGCGCCTGCACACCGCTTCTTGTGTCTTCCCGATAGGTTTGTTCCAGATTCTCCAGCAGGCCTGCCGCAGACTCTGCCTCTGTCCGCATGGAGGCTTTCTTCAAGCGCTCTCCGGCTTCTGCAAACCGCGCTTTAATTTCCCCGATTTTTTCCATATCAGATGTCCCTTACTGGTGTTTTAACACTCCAAATTTGTGAAACGGCCAGATTCTGACCCACGCTTTTCCGATAATCTGATCCCGGTGGATATTTCCGACGCTCGGCTCCCGGCTGTCCGAGCTGTTGTTTCGATTATCGCCCAGCACAAAATATTCGTCCTCGCCGAGGGTAATCGGCTCGCCTGCACGCCCCGGTGACAGCATCACTTCCTTGCCGTATCCTTCCTCCAGCACCTGTCCGTCAATGTAAATCGTTCCGTCCGTGCCGATCTGAACCGTTTCGCCGGGCAGACCAATAATCCTCTTAATATAGTAAACATTTTCATCGTACTGGAATGGGAACACGATAATATCAAAGCGCTGCGGATCCTTGAAACGATACGAAATCTTGTCTACGATCAGGTTATCGTTATTGCTCAGTGTCGGCTCCATCGAGCTTCCGTTGACCTCCGTGCGCTGTCCGACAAATGTGATCACCAGCCAGGTGATACCCAGGACAACTACGATATATAAAAGCGTGCTTCCGATTTCTTTCAGGATTGCTTTTCCACTCATGGCTTACGCCTCCTTTTTCGGCAATTCCAGCGTCATGCGGCCGAGCCTGCCGCTGCGAAAATCATCCAGAACGAGGGCCGCGCCCTTTTCATATTCCGGCTCACCGCCCTTTTTCAGACAACCGCGGGACTTGCAGACTGCTTCCAGAAGGGCGAGGGCCGAATGGAGGGACGCCTGTGCGTCGCCATCTGCGCCCGCTGTATCCAGTGTCAGCTGATACCGCTTTTCCAACGCCTCCGGGTAATTCTCCCCGATAAACACAAGCAGGGAAAGTGCCATTTCTTCGCGGTTTAAGATTTCATCGTTCATCGAGCCGATCAGTGCGAGGCGTTCTCCCACCGCCTGATCTTCGAATTTCGGCCACAGGATGCCGGGGGTATCCAAAAGCTCCAGACCCTTATTCAGGCGAATCCACTGCTTGCCCTTCGTTACGCCAGGCTTGTTGCCGGTTTTCGCGCACGCCTTTCCTGCGAAGCTATTGATAAACGTCGATTTTCCTACGTTTGGAATTCCTGCCACCATCGCACGCACCGGACGGTTCAAAATACCGCGTTTGCGGTCGCGCTCGATCTTTTCCCGGCAGGCTTCCTGAACCTTGCCCTGAATCGCTTTCATCCCGGCGCCGCTTCTGGCGTTGATTTCCAGTACAGCAAAGCCAAGACTTTCAAAATATGCCGTCCAGGCGCGGTTTGCAGCCGGATCGGACAGATCGGATTTATTCAATAAAATCAGGCGTGCCTTGTTTTTCCCCATCTCGTCGATATCAGGATTGCGGCTCGATTGCGGACATCTGGCGTCCACCAATTCGATAATCAAGTCGATCAGCTTGATATCTTCCTGCATCGCGCGGCGCGCTTTCGTCATATGTCCGGGATACCACTGGTATACCATAGTTTTCTTTCCTTTTCTGTAACTGTGAGGGTACTGAACAGTTACCCTTTTCTTTATAATATTCTGTGTGATTTTCAGTGAATCAGTCCCCAGCCATCCGTGCCGTTTCCGAAATGGAACCACGCCTCGCCAACGATCGTGCTGCGCAGCACCGGACCGACATTGGCGGAACGACTGTCCTCACTGTTATTACAATTATCGCCGAGCACGAAATATTCGTCCCTGCCCAGCTTGATTTCATTCTCTGCGATACCGGCTGACGCGATCAGATCCATCTCTTCATTTTCCTGCGCCTTACCGTCTATATATAAAATGCCGTTCTGAATCAGGACGGTCTGCCCCGGAACCGCTACAACACGCTTCACATAATAGTGGGCATTCTGATTACCGTTTGGCAAAAATACAACCACATCCCCTGTCTGTGGAGAAAAGAAACGGTACTTTAAGCGGTTAACCAAAATTCCCTGTCCGTTCGTCAGCCCCGGCTCCATGGAAACGCCGATCATGTTCGTGCGCAGTCCGACCGCCCAGATCACCATAAACGCCAGAAAAACTGCCAGTACAGACAGCACAATCCAACTGAACACCTCTTTGACCGCCTGCATGCTGAGCCCTTTTTTCTTCCGGTAAAACTGCAGTCCACGCTGTCTTCTTCTCATACAAATCTCCATTCCGCAGCCGCCGTTTCGTCCTGCAGACATCCTAAAAAGCAAAAAAGGGGCTGCCGTTACTGGTGCCCCTCTCTTCGCAATTCTTATTTTACAACTTCTTTGACCTTTGCGCTCTTGCCGACTCTGTCTCTTAAGTAGTTCAGCTTTGCTCTTCTTACTTTACCCTTACGAACAACTTCTACCTTCTCAACGTTGGGAGAATGTAAAGGCCAGGTCTTTTCAACGCCGACGCCGTTGGAGCTCTTTCTTACGGTAAAGGTTGCACGGTTGCTGCCGCCCTGTTTCTTTAAAACAACACCTTCGAATACCTGAACTCTCTCACGGTTGCCTTCTTTGATCTTACCATATACTCTTACGGTATCGCCTGTCTCAAATGCAGGTACTTCAGCTTTCAGCTGAGCAGCTTCGATCTCTCTGATAATTTCGTTCATTGCTTTTCCTCCTGATTTTTGGATGTTCTTAATACGATTCCCGTAACAGAGGACCATCTCCTTTTTTCGCAACATTTGCAGTATAACATAGCTTTCTCAAATATGCAAGGTTTTTCTTCCTAATAGGAAAAATACCACCCGGTTTTACCGCCGCGCCTAGGATACCCAGAAAACGCTCCCCGGTGCAAAGCGCATGCCGGATTTTTTCTGCAGTGCAACGGAAATTTCGTTTTCCACGAATACATGCGCATAGGGCACATGACCTGCCGCAAGCTCCCGCCGGATCATTTCAACCTCCAGGAGGCTCCCGATCCCTCTTTTCCGGAAGGGCTCCAGCACTTCCAGCATTCCCATGCCGCCGTCGTTGTGCACGCCTGCAAAGCCTGCCAGCTCCCCATCCAGAAATGCGCCGATCATCTGACGCGATGCGATCCGTTCTCTGATGTAGGCTTCATCATGATAAAGATGATAATGTGCCTCTACGTTTGCCGCATACGTTTCGTCCAGCTCCCGGATTTCAACGGCTTCGTCCGGCTCCGGAAGGTCAGGCGCTTTTTTTTTCGGATAAATCACCTGGTAGCATTCATTGAAATTTTTTAACCCGAAACGCTCTAAAATGCTCGTCAGCACAAATTTCTGATGACAGACATAGACCGCACCGGTCGGGTCCGTCAAAGACAGCAGCCGTTCTCCTGCGTCCTTTGTTTTGGCAGTGATCCGATACACACCGCCTGACCTGTCCTTTGTCAGCACGCCGTCCTCCCGGACTGCCAGGATGTTAGCTTTGCCTCTCCGGATATCCTCAATCATGTCCATGTGAAGCATTTTATTTTTTAACAAATATTCCAGCGCACGTCCGGACAAATCGTACTTTTCATATAAATCCGGTCGCCGGGCTTTCGTCCGCTCCTTGGACTTTTCCAGGCGCCATTTGTCTATCCTTGCATGGTCGCCGGAAAGCAGGATATCCGGAACCTTTTTGCCCTCCCAGACCTCCGGTCGGGTGTACTGGGGATATTCCAGCAGATTCTCCTGAAAGCTTTCTGTCACGCCGGAATCCTCATTTTTTAAAACACCGGGAACCATCCGGGAAATCGCGTCGATCATCACCATCGCCGGAAGCTCTCCTCCGGTCAGCACATAATCACCGATGGAAACCGGGTCTGTCACGATCTCTTCGATCACGCGCTCGTCGATTCCTTCATAATGCCCACACAGAAAAATCAGCTCTTCCTCCTGTGCAAGCTCCTTTGCCATCTCCTGGGAAAAGGTTTTGCCCTGTGGGCTCATAAACAGCACCCGCACTGGTTTTTTGCCCTCTGCAGGCTTTGCAACCGCTTTCCAGGCGTCGTAAACCGGCTGTGCCTGCATCAGCATGCCCGCACCGCCGCCGTAAGGGTAATCGTCCACCTTATTGTGCTTATCCTGCGTGTAATCGCGGATATTGACCGCATGGATTCCGATCAGTCCTTTTTGAATCGCCCGTCCTAAAATGCTCGTCTGCAGTCCGTTTTCCACCATTTCCGGAAACAATGTCAAAATATGAAACTGCATTTTTTCGTCAGTCCTCCAGCAATCCGTCCAGGATATGGATTTTCATCCGTCCTGCTTCCACATCGACATCCAGCACACATTCCTTGATTGCAGGCAAAAGCAGCTGTCTGCCATCCTTTAACCGAATCTGATAAACATCATTTGCGCCGGTTTCAATGACATCCTCTAAGGTTCCAAGCTCCTGCTCCTGTTCATCCAATACCTTCACGCCGATCAGATCTGCGATAAAATACTCGTCCTTCTGTAGGCGCACCGCATTTTCCCGCGTCACATACAGGCTCTTTCTCCGGTATTTTTCCGCCTCGTCTATCGTATCGATTCCACGGAATTTCAAAATGGCAAATTGCTTGAAAAATTTCACGCTCTCGATTTCCAGAATCCGGTTTTCCTTTCCCGTATCCAGAATCACTTCTTTTAACTTCTTAAAACGGCGCACATCATCTGTCGTCGGAAAAATCTTGACCTCCCCGTGCACACCGTGTGTGGAAGCAATCACTCCCACCTGCAGTCTTTCTTCCATATAACCTCTCATTTCACAAACAGCGCCTTGCTTTTGCAAGACGCTGTCCATTTCAGATGTCAGATGATATCCACATCCACTTTTTTATTATCTTCCATCGCCGCAGCCTTTACCACAGTGCGAATTGCCTTAGCAATACGGCCCTGTTTACCGATTACCTTGCCCATATCGGAGGGTGCAACATGAAGTTCAACCGTCAGGCTTCTGCCGTTTTCCTTTTCGGAGACGCTCACTTCATCCGGATGATCCACAAGTGCCTTTGCGATCACTTCCACCAAATCTTTCATAATCCACCTCCATAAGCCTGCTACAGTCAGCCCCACAGCTACTGCTCGTTTGCGTAACCGTCTGCTTTACAGAGCTGTCTTATTTCTCGATTCCTGCTGCCTTGAAGATCTTGCCTACGATTTCGGTGGGCTGTGCGCCATTGTTGAGCCACTTCTTAGCCAGCTCTTCGTTTACCTTGAAAGTGCTGGGATCTGTATTCGGATCGTATGTGCCGATCTCTTCGATGAAACGACCATCTCTGGGAGATCTGGAATCTGCTACGATGATTCTGTAAATCGGGTTCTTCTTGTATCCCATTCTTCTTAATCTGATCTTTACTGCCATTTTTCTTACCTCCAAATGAAATATAAATATGTTTTCTTGTGTGCGATCTGCACTATTTATCAGAAAGGAAGTCTGAACTTACCTTTTCTTGCACCTTTGCCTCCCAGCATTCCCGGGAACTGCTTCATCATTTTCTGACTCTGCTCAAACTGCTTGATAAATCGATTGACTACGCTGATGTCCACCCCTGCGCCTCGTGCGATACGGTGCTTGCGGCTGGGATTTAAAAGCTTGGGATTGCGGCGTTCCTGGGGCGTCATGCTCAGCACGATCGCTTCCATTCTTGCCAGCTGTTTTTCATCGATCATCGATTCGATATCGCCCATCTTCGAACCCATGCCGGGCATCATGCTCAGGATACCGGACAGCCCGCCCATGTTGCGCATCTGCTTCATGCTTTCCAGGTAATCCTCAAAATCGAACTTGCCCTTCTTCATGCGCGCCGCCATCTCTTTTTCCTTGCCAGCGTCAATATCGAGGTTCGCCGAAGCTTTTTCAATCAGGGTGAGCACATCGCCCATTCCCAGAATTCGGCTCGCCATACGGTCGGGATAAAACTGTTCCAGATCGGAAAGCTTCTCTCCCATACCAACATATAAAATCGGCTTGCCGGTAACGGCTTTAATGGAAAGCGCCGCACCGCCTCTTGTGTCACCGTCCATCTTGGACAGGATCACGCCGTCGATTCCTACTTTTTCATCAAATTCCTTTGCCACATTGACCGCATCCTGACCGGTCATGGCATCCACTACCAGAAGTGTCTGATGGACCGTCACTGCCTGCTTGATCTTCTGCAGCTCCTCCATCATGCCCTCATCGATATGCAGGCGACCCGCAGTATCCAGAATCACGACATTATTGCCGTTTTTCTCTGCATGCTCCATCGCCGCTTTTGCGATGTCAACCGGGCTGTGGCTCGTGCCCATGGAAAAGACTTCCACCTGCTGTTTCTCGCCGTTGATCTGCAGCTGTTCAATCGCTGCCGGACGGTAAATGTCACAGGCTACAAGCAGTGGCTTTTTGCCTTTTAATTTAAACTTGCCTGCCAGCTTCGCAGTCGTTGTCGTCTTACCTGCACCCTGCAGACCGCACATCATAATCACGGTTGTCGCTTTGCCGGGCTGGAACTGTAATTCCTGTGTCTCGGAACCCATCAGGGAAGTCATCTCTTCGTTTACGATCTTGATGACCATCTGACCGGGATTTAATCCGTTCATGACGTCCTGACCGATCGCCCGTTCTTCCACAGACTTGACGAACTGCTTGACAACCTTGAAGTTTACATCCGCTTCCAGCAGTGCCATCTTGACTTCCTTGAGCGCAACTTTGACGTCCGCCTCTGTCAGTCTGCCTTTGCTGCGCAGATCCTTAAACACATCCTGCAGTTTATCGGTTAAGCTCTCAAATGCCATTCAAATCCTCTCCCGCGATCCGTTACAGTTCTTCTAAAATCTGTCCCGCCAGTTCTCTGACCTGCGTCTCCGTGCTGATCTGTTCGATCTTCTCTACGGTGTGCTTGACTTTCTGAAATCTCGCAATCAGGTGCAGCCGCTCTTCATAGCTCTGAAGCGTCCGGTCACATCTGCGGACAAGATCGTGTACGCCCTGTCTGCTGATCCCCTGTTCCTCTGCGATCTCACTCAGGGACATGTCGTTTAATACCACATCCTCATAGATCTTTCGCTGATGCTCGGTCAGCAGTTCGCCGTAAAAGTCATACAGCATACCCTGTTCTACGATTTTTTCCATATTGCGTCCTCACCTGTGCTATCATACCCGAAAAAAAAAGGTGTGTCAAGTAAAAAATCTTGACACACGCAAAAATTTTCAGACCTGCATGACACGACCGATGAACTCCTTCACACGGGCATTCGGGTTTCCGAACACTTCCTCTGGCGTACCCTCCTGGCAGACCAGACCTTTTTCCATGAAAATAACGCGATCCGAAAGCTCTTTGGCAAACTGCATCTCGTGTGTAACGATCACCATGGTCATGTGCTCGTCTGCCAGCTGCCGGATGACGCGCAGTACCTCTCCGGTCAGCTCCGGGTCAAGCGCCGAGGTCGGCTCGTCAAAAAATAAAACCTTTGGCTGCAGGGCAAGCGCTCTGGCAATCGATACTCTCTGCTGCTGTCCACCGGAAAGCTGATAGGGATAGGCATCTGCCTTATCCGACAGCCCCAGCTGTTTTAACAGCTTCCATGCGCGTTCTTTTGCTTCTTCTTTGGAAACACCATCTACGCAGACTGGTGCATCGATGATATTTTTCATCACTGTATAATGCGGAAACAGGTTGAAATTCTGGAACACCAGGCCGAAATTTTTCCGGATTTCCTTTAATTGCTTCTTATTTGCATAGACGCATTTTCCGTTTTCTTCCCATGCAGCCTTTTCTCCGAGAAAAGAAAGCTCGCCGCCGTCCATTTTTTCCAGCATGGTCGCACAGCGCAGCAGCGTCGATTTGCCGGAGCCGGACGGACCGATCACCGATACGACTTCTCCCTTATGGACGGAAAGGGAAATATCCTTTAAGACCTCCAGCTCCCCAAATGTTTTTTTAATATGATTCATTTCCAGATAAATCTGACTCATTGTAACTTTGTACCTTTCCTGAATTTCCGTCTGACTGCAGAAATAAAGCTTCGCTCCTCTAACTGTCTCTCTGGCATCCTGCATTATCCGCGGTAATAATTTAATTTCTTTTCCACATGCTCCATAACAACTGCAACGACCAGATTAAAAATGTAATAAAATACTCCTGCTGCCATCAGAGGCATTACGGAAGCCTGTGCTGCCGCGATCTGCTTTGCGATCGTAAACATCTCCGTTACTGTCAGCACAAAGGCCAGGGATGTATCCTTTACCAGTGTGATCATTTCGTTGGTCACTGCCGGAAGCACCCGCTTGATGACCTGCGGCAAAATAATCCTGAAAAACGTCTGAACGCGGCTGTATCCTAATACTTTTGCTGCCTCATACTGCCCGACCGGCATGGACTCGATTCCAGAACGGTATATTTCTGCAAAATACGCCGCGTAGTTTAACACAAATGCAAGAATTACCGCGATCATCCGGTAGCTTTTGGAAATTTTCATTCCAAACACATAATAGGGTGCAAAATAGACCACAATCAGCTGCAGCATCAGCGGCGTTCCGCGCATAATCGAAATATAAAGCTTTGTCAAAAAGCTCAGCACTTTCAGCCTCGCCATCCGTCCAAAGGCCAGCACCATTCCAAGGGGCAGGGAAAATACCAGCGTCAACACGAAGATCTCCGTCGTAATCAGCATTCCTGTTCCCAGTTCCCGAACCATCGTTCCTAAATCCATTCCCGTTCTTCCTTTTCCATACCGGCTTTGATCCGGTTTTCTGTATTCTTATCAGCGCACAAACGCAGGCCAGAGTTTTCTCTGACCTGCATTCTATTTTTATCTTACTTTCCCAGGCATACGCTGTCTACCAGACCATAGTCTGCATACTTCTCTGCGATTTCCATAAAGGTTCCGTCGTCTGCCATTTCCAGAAGCGTCTTTTCAACCGTATCCTTTAATTCTTCGTTGCCTTTCTTAAAGCCGATACCATACTGCTCGGTGGAAAGGTACTCGTCCAGAACCACATAGCCGCTGCCTCTGGAAGCGATCTGATAATTTGCGACGCCGATATCCAGTGCCAGCGCATCGATCGCACCTGCCTCCAGATCCATGAAGCCCGTATTGTAATCTGCATACTGCGGCAGGTCTGCAAAGGTATCTGCCAGAGCCTTCTCATCGCCCTGCAGTGCCGCCAATGCGGAGGAATCCTTCTGTACGCCGACTACCTTACCAGCAAGGTCTTCCTTGGAGGTGATGCCGGAGTCCTCTGCCACAACAAATACCTGACTGTTATCAATATATGGATCAGACCATGTGTAATCATCCTCACGGCTATTCATTGTGAATCCATTCCAGATACAATCAATTGCACCAGTGGACAGCTCCATATCCTTAGAATCCCAGTCAATTGGCTGCTTTACTAACTCCCAGCCCTGTCTGTCACAAACCTCTTCCGCTAAATCAAGATCAAAACCAACATACTCTCCGCTCTCATCGCGATATCCATACGGTGGAAACTCTGCATCAAATCCTACTGTAAAGGTCTTCTGATCAGAGGTGGATTCACTCTCTGCCTCATCTGATTTTGCCTTTTCTGTATCTGCTTCATCTGCCTTAGAAGATGCTTCCTTAGTCTTTTCTTCTGTAGATACAGCCTCAGTATCCTTCTCTGTCTCTTTTTCTGTTGCTTTTTCTGTTTCTTTTTGAGTTTCCTTTGATACCTCAGCAGTTGCCTTTGTCGTCTCCTTTGACTCACTCTTTGAACTAGAACATCCTGTTACTGTCATTGCTGCCATTCCTACAGCAAGTGCTGCTGCCACGATTTTTCTCATAATAATAATCTCCTTTTCTTGGCCGCAGAATGCTGCAGCTACTTTACTATGCTAATGTATTAGCACTGTGTTATAGTAGCATATAGAATTTATTTTGTCAATCACCTAAAAGCCACCCGGGACAGTAAAAGAGCCACCGCCTGTCAAAAAAACCCCGGCAGCCAAACACTGCCGAGGTTTTAATTTAAGATATTCTCTCTTTAATTACCTTTAGTCTCGTGAACTCCTCACGCTCCTTCTCTTCAAGCGCATTGGTAATATTCTTTACAATTGCTTCGTAGGTCGGAATCGTGATATTCTTTAACGCATTTGCACGCTTCTGCGTCTTTTTAATGTTTGTTGCCAGACGGATCGCTGACGTCTCTATCGTGGAAAGCTTAATGGTTAGCTCTTTAACACGATTGAATGCCTTTTGCGCCTCATCCAGGCTGACTCTGGTGCTGTAGAACGCATAATTCGGCGTTCCTTCGCTAGCCTCTTTATCATACTCCACAAGCGGAATTTCAGTACCCATGATGCTTCGCGTCTTGATCTTTACAGTGTTTTCCACTGGAACTGTCTTCGCGA
>ENA-OPDH01002385-OPDH01002385.1-human-gut-metagenome-genome-assembly--contig:-NODE-2385-length-12262-cov-3.527238_pt1 | contig 12262 bp, 9 predicted proteins | sample MGYA00241260_ERZ501500 | MGnify/ENA primary metagenome ERZ501500 (study PRJEB25962, sample SAMEA2042519) | human gut metagenome | biome: human gut; feature: human-associated habitat; material: faeces...
TATAGTGTGATAGCGCAGCCATTAATCCGTGTAATCCGCGTAATCCGCGCCTAAATCATTATCAGCATTTAGTTCATTACTATACCATTATGAATTAATTCCGCCAACAGGTGATATAGAGAATCTTTTCAAGACGCCTTCTTAAGCAACTTTTCGTCAAGCAACCGGAGTACTTCCGCCTTGTCCGTTACTTTGACCACCAGCGACACATCATTCTCATCACTTCCGTAAGAAATCATCTTCAGCGGAATATTCCTCAATGCATCCATAATCCGTGCTTCGGTTTCGATGCACGATGATTTCATGTTTCCTACCACAGAAATGATACTCATCTTATCTTCCACCCATATCCGGGCATACTTGTTCAGTTCCCGCAGGATGAGAGAAAGAAAGTTCCTGTCATCTGTGGCTACGGATATGTTATCGTTGGATGAAGTCAGCAGACAGGGCATCGTCTTATATTTGGCGAAGATATCGAAAATTTTGCTGATGAACATATAAGGCCGGAGTGTATGGTTCGATTCGAACCGGATGTATGTGATAGAATCTTTGGTAGCGACTGCCTTTACCATGTTTTCGTTCAATCTGTTGGCGGATATATAAGTCCCTTCTGATGTCGGATTCATCGGGTTGAGCAGACGGATGGGAATATTCTCTTTCCATGCTGTAGCCAGACAAAGCGGGTGCAGGATTTGGGGATTAAAGTAGATGAGCCGTTCAGCTTCACTGAAACTCAGGTTTTTTATGGTGTCGGCATCTTTCACTACCAGTGTATCATTGCTGTGTATATCGACATCTGTCCATATCCGTATTTCCTCTGCCTGTATAGCTGTCCCTATTAGGGCAGCGGTGTAGTCACTTCCACCTTGTTTTAGGTAATCGGTCTCACCAAAGGCATTCCTGCAAATGCTTCCCTGTGTGAGAAACAGATGTGTATTGGGGTATGCTTTACATATCTCTTTCACCTTTTGGCTGATATATTCCTCATCCGCTTCCCCGTTCATACCGGTGCGTATGAAGTCGAAAGCACAGATCACGCTGTTGTCCATTCCCTGCTCCTGTAAGTAGAATCCCAGCAAGGTGGATGTCAGTAACTCTCCTTGTGCCAGAATTTCCTTTTCATCGGTAGAGTAGAAAGGTTCCATACTGTATTTCCATATTGCCTGGAAACAGTCGAGAATGCCCCGGATGGCTTCGTGCTTGATAGTGTCGTTCGTAAGTAGTTCATTGGCAAAGTCAATGAACTGGAATTCCAGTCGGGTTATTTTGTCGTGTGCTTCCTCTATGTTTCGGTTGAAGAAGCTGGCAGCTACCTCGCCCAAATGTTTGGTAACATCTTTGGGAGCGGATAGTACGACTATTTTAGACGTATTGTCTTGAATCAGTTTTGCCACATGTTGCATACCTCTTACGGATGCGGTTGCATTTCCATCGAATTTGTAGATTCTCATATTCTTCTTTTTTTAGTTATTAATCAAATCTTTTTGTGAAGCCCCTTGCCATTTCAGAATGATTTTATCAAAATGGAAGGGAAACTCCCCGCTGCCTGTTTGCTCTTTTCTGCTCTTATCTCCTTGTACGAATGGAGTTAAGCTCTAAAATCAGTTTCGGAGTTTTCAAGCTTTCTACTATAAAAGTTCAAAAGATGTGCCGTTCGTATTAGGGAAAAGCTTTATATTTGCACACCCTGTTTTTAGCATTTATCAGTTTAAAACTTATCCGAAAGATATGAGCAAGATTTTAATCGTTGATGACGAGGTGCAAATCCGTACCCTGCTGGCACGGATGATGGAGTTGGAGGGATATGAAGTATGTCAGGCTGGTGATTGCAGGGCTGCCCTGAAACAGTTGGAACTGCAAAGTCCCGATGTCGCTTTGTGTGATGTTTTTCTGCCCGATGGAAATGGGGTAGACCTGGTGTTGGCTATCAAGAAAGCTGCACCCAATGTGGAAGTTATTCTCTTGACAGCTCATGGCAATATTCCCGATGGCGTACAAGCCATCAAGAACGGAGCTTTCGACTATATCACCAAAGGAGATGACAATAACAAGATTATTCCCCTTATCAGTCGTGCGGTAGAAAAAGCCGCAATGAATGCCCGTCTTGAAAAGCTTGAGAAGAAGGTAGGGCAAGCGTACTCTTTTGATTCTATCTTGGGAGAGTCCAAATCTTTGAAAGATGCTGTTTTACTGGCGCAAAAAGTGTCGGTGACTGATGTACCTGTATTGCTGACCGGAGAAACGGGAACAGGCAAGGAAGTGTTTGCGCAAGCCATCCATTATAGCAGCAAGCGTGCACGGCAGAATTTTGTGGCTGTAAACTGTTCTTCGTTTAGCAAGGAGTTGTTGGAAAGTGAGATGTTTGGTCACAAAGCAGGTTCCTTTACAGGGGCGTTGAAAGATAAGAAAGGACTTTTTGAGGAAGCGAACAATGGAACGATCTTCCTGGATGAAATAGGTGAAATGGCCTTTGAATTGCAAGCCAAACTATTGCGGATACTCGAAACGGGAGAGTATATAAAGATAGGAGACACCAAGCCGACACGCGTCAATGTGCGTATCATAGCCGCAACGAATCGTAATTTGCCGGAAGAAATAGCCAAAGGACGTTTCCGGGAAGACCTATTTTATCGTCTTTCTGTATTCCAGGTGCATCTGCCGCCATTGCGTGAGCGCGCAGGAGATATCCGTCTGTTGGCAAAGGCTTTCGTGAAGAACTTTTCCGCACAACTTTCCCGCCCAGTAACTGAAATAACCCCTGACTTCCTCGCTACTTTGGAGTTACAACCGTGGAAAGGAAATATCCGCGAACTCCGTAATGTGATAGAACGCAGTCTTATTGTTTGCGAAGGCGAACAGCTGACTATTGCCGATCTGCCACTTGACATCCAGAATGCCCACTACGAACAGTCGGATGAAGAGACGCCTGGCAGCTTCGAACTTTCGGCTATGGAGCGTCGTCACATTGCGCGCGTATTGGAGTACACGAAGGGGAATAAGACGGAGGCCGCCCGTTTACTGAAAATTGGTTTGACTACGCTGTACAGGAAAATTGAGGAGTATAGGATATAGCTTGTATTCACAATCAGATCTGATATGACAATAAGATACCAAAATGGGAAGTTTTGCTGCTATAAGTTGGACTTTCATCGTTATTAATAACAAGCGTTCCTGCTGGAAAGCTGCTTCTGGAAGAATATAACATTAGTTTATAAGGATTATATCATCTATTGGCAGCCCACAGATGATCTATTCAGCCCATATATATCATCTGTTTTAATCAAACAGATCATCAATTTCACTCAAATGGATGATGTGATTCGCAAAAGGGCTACACCTTTTGCTTCATGAGGCTACCCCATCATCACTAAAAGGTTACACCATCTTCCAAAAAGGGTGTAGCCTTGTCAAAAAGCGGTCGATATTTCTCTATTTCAAAGAAGATAAGCAACGGAATCTAATAATCGATTTTGTGGGAATATATTATATATGCAATTAATAAGAACTAAATATGACGAAATCGGTTTCTAAAATATACTTTCTTTCTCGGTTTTAAGTCATATTGGATTTTTCTAACAGGAAATACTTGCGTTTTTTTGTAGCACAACAAGTATTGGTGCGAAAGAAAGAAATCTCAGATATCACGATTTACATTTTGACATTTTGATTAAGTTGCACAAAGTCCGATAGAAAAGTTCGACGCATGCAACGGGGGTATTGGGTAATCTGGAATCAGACAGAAATCGCCCAATAGTATTGTTTCTTTTCCTTATTCTTTCCCTCAATTCTTTTCAAAATAGATAATACCTTTTCATTTTGAAAGGGTGCTCTTTAAGGGAGTATCCTGATTCGCTTGTTGCATAAGGCTGTTTATTAGATGTTTATGAGTTTGTCCATCCTTCTGGCACGCTATTGGCACATAACCTTCCGATAAAATAAATAGTATTAATTCAATAAAGGTAAAAAACATGGGATTAACGATTTCATTTATTTTCTGCCTGCTGAGTGGCTTGTTCGCTTTCTGGCTGTTTTGGAAATGTGTGGACTGGTTTGAAAAGATTTAAGAAGGAGAGAGAATTATGTATACAGCATTATTTGTATTGGGTATTGCGGTTTTCGGGTATTTGCTTTATGTACTTGTGAGACCGGAGAAGTTTTAAAGTAGAAAGAAAATGAACACAGAAATTTTAGGCGTAGCGTTGCAAGTTATCCTGATGGTGGTATTGGCTTATCCATTAGGAAAGTATATTGCAAAAGTCTATAAAGGACAAAAAACATGGTCGGACTTCATGAAGCCGGTCGAGAGATTGATATTCAAAGTTTCCGGTATCAATCCACAGGAGGAGATGAACTGGAAACAGTTCTTGAAAGCATTGTTGATATTGAATGCTTTCTGGTTTGTGTGGGGCATGGTACTGCTGGTTACTCAACACTGGCTGCCTCTGAACCCTGACGGTAACGGGCCGCAGAGTCCGGACCAGGCATTCAATACCTGCATCAGTTTTATGGTGAACTGTAACTTACAGCATTATTCCGGTGAAAGCGGATTGACTTACTTTACGCAATTGTTCGTCATCATGCTGTTCCAGTTTATTACGGCGGCAACGGGTATGGCGGCTATGGCAGGTATCATGAAGTCCATCAGTGCAAAGACAACGAAGACAATAGGTAACTTCTGGAACTTCCTTGTATTGAGCAGTACACGTATCCTGTTGCCTCTTTCCTTGATTGTGGGCTTTATCCTGATTCTTCAGGGCACTCCAATGGGATTCGATGGCAAGATGGAGGTGACCACGCTGGAAGGGCAGGAACAACTGGTTTCGCAGGGACCTGCGGCAGCCATTGTGCCTATTAAACAATTGGGTACCAATGGTGGCGGTTATTTCGGTGTAAACTCTTCGCATCCGTTGGAGAATCCTACGTATCTGTCCAATATGGTGGAATGTTGGTCTATCCTGATCATACCGATGGCAATGGTTTTCGCACTCGGTTTCTATTCCAATCGTAAGAAACTGGCTTATAGTATATTCGGTGTAATGCTTTTTGCCTATCTGGCGGGTGTCGGCATCAATGTCTATCAGGAGATGAACGGTAACCCGCGTATTGACGAACTGGGTATTGCGCAGGATGGCGGAGCGATGGAGGGAAAAGAGGTACGGCTTGGTTCTGCTGCAACAGCCTTATGGAGCATTACGACCACCGTCACTTCCAATGGTTCGGTGAATGGTATGCACGACTCTACGATGCCGCTCAGTGGTATGATGGAGATGCTGAATATGCAGATTAATACCTGGTTCGGTGGTGTCGGGGTAGGTTGGATGAACTACTATACATTTATAATTATAGCCGTGTTTATCAGCGGACTGATGGTAGGACGTACACCGGAATTCCTCGGAAAGAAGGTGGAGGCACGCGAAATGAAGATTGCGACCGTTGTGGCATTACTTCATCCGTTTGTGATCCTGGTAGGAACGGCTCTGTCTACGTATCTGTTTGCCCATCATCCCGATTTCGTGGCGAGTGAGGGCGGATGGCTGAATAATCCGGGTTTCCACGGGCTGAGTGAGCAATTATATGAGTTTACTTCGTGTGCAGCTAATAATGGGTCCGGTTTCGAGGGACTGGGAGATAATACTTATTTCTGGAATTATTCGTGTGGTTGGGTACTTATTCTGAGCCGTTTTATCCCGATTGTAGGGCAGGTGGCCATTGCCGGTTTGCTGGCGCAGAAGAAATTTATCCCGGAAAGTGCCGGTACACTGAAGACGGATACGGTGACATTTGCAGTGATGACTTTTGCGGTTATCTTCATTGTGGCTGCCCTGTCATTCTTCCCGGTGCATGCGTTGAGTACGATTGCCGAACATTTTAGTTTGTAATTCATAATTAGTAATTAGTAATTTCATAAAATGAAAGATAAGAAATCAGCTTCTTTGTTTCAAAAGGAGCAAGTAATGGAAAGCTTGAAGCAATCATTCGTGAAGTTGGATCCACGGGTGATGATTAAGAATCCGATTATGTTTACGGTGGAGCTTGTGACGCTGGTGATGCTGGTAGTCTGCATCCTCTCGCTGGGAACTACGGAATATGGAACATTCGGGTACAACTTTCTGGTGTTCGTCGTTCTCTTTGTTACTCTGTTGTTCGCTAACTTTGCTGAGGCTATTGCCGAGGCTCGTGGTAAGGCTCAGGCCGACAGCCTACGCAAAACGCGTGAGGAGACTCCCGCTAAAATTCTGATTGATGGCAAAGTCTGCAATATCAGTAGTGCACGCCTGAAGAAAGGTGATTACTTTATTTGCGAAGCCGGTGATACGATTCCGGCTGACGGTGAGATTGTAGAAGGACTGGCTTCCATTGATGAAAGTGCCATCACAGGCGAGTCTGCCCCGGTAATCCGTGAGGCGGGTGGAGATAAGAGTTCTGTAACCGGTGGTACGAAGGTGCTTTCTGATAAGATAAAGGTACTGGTAACCCAACAACAGGGTGAGAGCTTCCTGGATAAGATGATTGCATTAGTGGAAGGTGCTACCCGGAAGAAAACACCGAATGAAATAGCGCTGACTATCCTGCTGGCAGGTTTCACACTGGTATTCGTGATTGTTTGCGTCACGCTGATTCCAATGGCGGATTATACAAATATAGAGCATCCGGGAACGTATATCTCGATTGCAGCTATTCTTTCCCTGTTTGTTTGCCTGATACCGACCACGATCGGTGGCCTGCTTTCTGCTATCGGCATTGCAGGTATGGACCGTGCGCTTCGTGCCAATGTGATAACGAAATCGGGTAAGGCAGTGGAAACGGCCGGTGATATTGATACGTTGCTGCTGGATAAAACGGGAACTATTACAATCGGTAACCGTAAAGCTACGAAGTTCTATGCAGCTCCCGGTGTGGACGAACGTGATTTTATTGAGGCTTGCCTGCTGTCTTCCATCTCCGATGAAACGCCGGAGGGTAAATCAATTATAGAACTGGGACGGGAAACAGGTCGCCGTATGCGTGACCTGAATACTACGGGTGCCCGAATGATTAAGTTCACTGCTGAAACAAAGTGTTCAGGCGTGGATTTGCAAAATGGTACTCAGATACGTAAAGGTGCTTTCGATGCTATCCGTAAGATTGCAGAGAGTGCCGGAAACAGTTTCCCGAAAGAGGTGGAAGATGTGATTGCTGCAATTTCAAGTAACGGCGGTACACCGTTGGTAGTGTGTGTCAACCGGCAGGTGGCCGGCGTTATTGAGTTGCAGGACATCATCAAACCAGGTATTCAGGAACGTTTCGAACGCCTTCGCAAGATGGGAGTGAAGACGGTGATGGTGACTGGAGATAATCCGCTGACAGCAAAGTATATCGCAGAAAAGGCTGGTGTGGATGATTTTATAGCTGAGGCTAAGCCGGAAGACAAGATGGAGTATATCAAGAAAGAGCAGCAGTCCGGTAAACTGGTGGCAATGATGGGAGACGGTACAAATGATGCTCCGGCATTGGCACAGGCAAATGTGGGCGTTGCTATGAATAGCGGTACGCAGGCTGCAAAGGAAGCCGGTAATATGGTGGACTTGGACAATGATCCTACAAAGCTGATTGAAATTGTGGAAATCGGTAAACAGTTGTTGATGACGCGCGGTACGTTGACCACGTTCTCTATAGCAAATGACGTGGCTAAATACTTTGCGATTATTCCCGCTTTGTTTATGGTAGCCATCCCTCAGTTGGCACCGCTGAATATCATGGGGCTGCATAGTCCTGAGTCAGCTATCCTTTCAGCTATAATTTTTAACGCTATCATTATTCCTATATTGATTCCGTTGGCACTGAAAGGAGTACAGTATAAACCGATTGGTGCCAGTGCATTGCTTCGTCGCAACTTGCTGATTTATGGCTTAGGCGGTGTCATTGCACCCTTTATCGGAATTAAATTAATAGATATGATTGTCAGTTTATTCTTTCAATAAATAAAAACAGTAATGAAAACATTATTCAAATCCCTTAAAATAACACTTGCATTTTGCGTGTTCTTCTCTGTATTCTATATCCTTATCCTGTGGATATTTGCCCAGGTGGCAGGTCCCAATAAGGGTAATGCGGAAGTAGCGACTCTGGATGGTAAAGTTGTCGGTGCCGCTAATGTAGGACAGATGTTCACAAAAAACATCTACTTCTGGGGACGCCCTTCCCATGCCGGTGACGGTTACGATGCTACCAGTTCTTCCGGTAGCAACAAAGGCCCTACCAACGAAGAATATCTTTCGGAAGTAGAAGCCCGTATCGATACTTTCCTCGTACACCATCCTTATCTGAACCGTAAAGACGTTCCTGCAGAAATGGTAACCGCCAGTGCTTCCGGTCTTGATCCGGATATCACTCCCGCCAGTGCTTATGTACAGGTGAAACGCGTGGCCCAGGCACGTGGCATGGACGAGGCACAAGTAAAGACTCTCGTAGACAATGCAGTACAGAAACCGCTTCTCGGCCTTTTCGGTACGGAGAAGGTGAATGTTCTGAAACTGAATATCGCACTGGAAGAAGCAAATAAGAAATAACTTTAGGTTGGTAGAGAGGCGGACAGATTCCATTCATATTTTGCCATGGTGATGTCTAAAACAGGGTGAATGGAACGCTGCCTCTCTTTTTTAAAGATAACCTTACTTTTAAAAAGATTGAATGAATTATGAAAAGATTAAGAAACAATATTTTTGCGACAGCAGCAGTTGCTGTTGCCTGTATTTTAGGAACTACAAGTGCAAAGGCTCAGGAATTTACTGTGCAGGGTGATTTAGTCAGCTCTTACGTCTGGCGTGGTGTTTATCAGACCGGAGCAAGTTTCCAGCCGACTTTAGGATTCAGCATAGGTGATTTTTCTGTGACAGCCTGGGGCTCGACAGACTTCGATGGTAATAAATCTTCAGAAGGACTGGCAAGCAAGGAGATAGATCTGACGGCTGCTTATACTTTAGGTGAATCAGGGCCCACACTGTCCGTAGCAAGTCTATGGTGGGCAGGTCAGGGAGCCGGGAAGTACTTCAACTTCAAGAGCCATGAAACTGCTCACTTCTTTGAAGCAGGTTTGGCTTATACGTTGCCTTATGAGAAACTTCCTTTGTCTATGGCATGGTATCTGATGTTTGCCGGTGCCGATAAGAATGAGGAAGGTAAGCAAAATTATTCTTCCTATTGCGAGCTGAACTATCCGTTCAGTGTGAAGTCGGTAGATTTGAATGCAACCGTAGGATTCGTTCCTTATAAAACTTATACAGTAGGATATGGAAATTCCGGTTTTGCTTTTACCAATGTAGCGTTGAAAGCTACCACGGCTATCAGGATAACAGATTCGTTTTCATTGCCTATCTTTGCGCAAGCTATCTGGAATCCATGTTTGGAGGATGCTCATTTGGTATTTGGTATAACGTTGAAACCGTGATAACTAAAGATTAGGCACGGATTACGCGGATTACATGGATTAATAACTGCACACAGTAAGAAATTCGTGTAATCTGCGTAATCCGCGCCTAAAAATGAAAGTATGGACAGAGAACAAAGCGTACAGCACTTCCTCGACCTCATAAAGAAATCCCGTCGTGGCAAGTTCAAGATCTACATCGGCATGATTGCCGGTGTAGGTAAGTCGTATCGGATGCTCCAGGAAGCCCATGAGTTGCTGGACAACGGTGTAGACGTGCAAATCGGCTACATCGAAACCCACGGACGTGCCGGGACGGAAGTATTATTAGAAGGGCTCCCCGTTGTCCCCCGCCGCCGGATATTTTATAAAGGCAAGGAACTGGAAGAGATGGATTTGGAGGGTATTATCCGTATCCATCCCGATATTGTCATTGTAGACGAACTGGCGCATACCAATGTAGAGGGCAGCCGAAACGAGAAACGCTGGCAAGACGTGATGGATTTGCTGGACGAAGGTATCAATGTGATTTCCGCTGTCAACATCCAGCACATTGAAAGCGTCAACGAAGAAGTTCAGGGTATCTCCGGCATCGAAGTCAAAGAGCGTATCCCTGACAGTGTATTGCAGGAAGCGGATGAAGTGGTGAACATCGACCTCACTGCCGAAGAACTCATCACCCGCCTGAAAGCCGGTAAAATCTATAAACCGGAGAAAGTACCCATGGCGTTGAATAACTTCTTCAAAACCGAGAATATCCTTCAATTGCGTGAATTGGCTTTGAAGGAAGTAGCGTTGCGTGTGGAGAAGAAAGTGGAGAATGAAGTGGTCGTTTCCAGTGTAGGAGTCCGGCATGAGAAGTTTCTGGCATGCATCAGCAGTAAGGAGAAGACGCCTCGACGCATCATTCGTAAGGCGGCACGTCTGGCAACCCGTTACAATACTTCTTTTATAGCCCTATATGTACAAACACCCCGCGAGAGTGCTGACCGTATCGACCTGGCAAGTCAGCGCTATCTGTTGAATCACTTTAAGTTGGTCACTGAGTTGGATGGTGAAGTGGTTCAGGTACAATCCAAAGATGTATTGGATGCCATCATCCGTACTTGTAAAGAGAGACAGATCACTTCTGTTTGTATGGGCAGTCCTTCTTTCCGTTTACCTCAATCTTTGTTTATGGTGTTGAAATACAGAAAATTTGTGAATGATTTAGCTCAGGCAAACGTAGATTTGATTATACTTGCATAAAATTTAATTCATCAGTGCATTATGAATATTCGTACTAAATTAATACTCAGTGTAGGCATTCTGGCTGGTATGATCATTCTGCTGGTTGCTCTCTCCGTAGTGAATCTTCAGATACTGACAGCTACCGAACCAGACAGCCCTGCCGCCATGCCCGGACTGGAACGTGCTTTGCTGTGGATTTCCGTTACAGGTGCTATTTGCATTCTTGCCAGTATCGTGTTGCTGGTCTGGCTTCCCCGTTCCATCAACAAGCCTATTCAGGAATTGACGCGTGGTATCCTTGAAATTGCCAATCATAACTATGAGAAACGTTTGGATATGAGCGGACACGAGGAATTCCGTCAGGTGGCCGATAGCTTCAACAGTATGGCTGAGCGCCTGACTGAATATCGTGCCAGTACGCTGAACGATATTCTTTCTGCAAAGAAGTTTCTTGAAGCCGTTGTGAACAGTATTCATGAACCTATTATCGGCCTGAATTGTGAGCATGAAATACTCTTTATCAATAAAGAAGCACTCACCGTATTGAATCTGAAACGTGAAGATGTAATCCGCCACTCTGCCGAGGAACTGTCCTTAAAGAATGATCTCCTTCGTCGTCTGGTTCGGGAACTGATTACTCCGGGTGAGAAGAAAGAACCCTTGAAAATCTATGCGGATAATAAGGAAAGCTATTTTCAGGCTTCTTACATCACCATTATAAATACGGATGCCGATACGGATGAACCGCAGAACTTGGGTGATGTGATCCTGCTGAAAAATATCACCGAATTTAAAGAGTTGGATTCTGCCAAAACAACCTTTATCTCCACCATCTCCCATGAACTGAAAACGCCTATCTCAGCTATTCTTATGAGTTTGCAGTTGCTGGAGGATAAGAGGGTAGGAGCTTTGAATGATGAGCAGGAACAATTATCGAAAAGCATTAAAGAAAATGCCGACCGCCTGCTGGGTATCACTGGTGAACTTCTGAATATGACACAAGTAGAAGCCGGCAAGCTCCAGATGATGCCGAAGATAACCAAGCCTATCGAACTTATAGAATATGCCATTAAAGCCAATCAGGTTCAGGCGGATAAGTTCGGTATCCAGATAGAAGTAGAGTATCCGGAGGAAAAAATGCCGAAACTGTTTGTGGATAGTGAGAAGATAGCCTGGGTATTGACGAACCTTCTGAGCAATGCAGTCCGTTATTCAAAAGAAAACGGGCGTGTCGTTATTGGTGCCAAGCGTGAGAAGGAGTTTGTTGAACTGTATGTGCAGGATTTCGGCAAAGGTATCGATCCCCGTTATCATCAGAGCATTTTCGACCGTTATTTCCGTGTGCCCGGCACAAAGGTGCAAGGCAGTGGACTGGGACTTTCCATTTCAAAAGATTTTGTGGAGGCACATGGGGGAACTATTTCTGTAACCAGCACACTCGATGTTGGAACTACCTTCACATTGAACTTTTTCAGCCTTACAAATGAGTAAGATGCAGGTCACTTGGAAGTAAGCCGAAGGGGGTATGATGTGACCATAAGGAGGTACTGCGTATGAATATTCTTGAAGTACAGGACTTGTGCAAAACCTATGGAAAAGGTGAAGCAGCGGTTCAAGCGTTGCGTC
>ENA-OPDH01002395-OPDH01002395.1-human-gut-metagenome-genome-assembly--contig:-NODE-2395-length-12228-cov-2.547277_pt1 | contig 12228 bp, 10 predicted proteins | sample MGYA00241260_ERZ501500 | MGnify/ENA primary metagenome ERZ501500 (study PRJEB25962, sample SAMEA2042519) | human gut metagenome | biome: human gut; feature: human-associated habitat; material: faeces...
AATCCGCTGATTTACTGCGTAAATCGCTACTTTCTCATATTTGGCGTGTCCCAAGCTCAAAAGCCTTATCGTGCAAGCACGAACAGCTTTTTTGACCTTTTGACACTGGTATCATTATATATATGCATTCAGAATTCCACTCTCATTTTGCCCACGCGAAATTGTTTGTGTGGGCATGACGCAGGCAGAGCCTGCATGTTAACTTTGTGGATAAAAAATGAGCACCCTGTATTTTGTACAGAGTGCCCAATTTTATTGCTATATAGCAATTATAGTTTATTCAATTATTAGAACTTACCAGCCTTAGCAGCTTCCTCTACAGAAACTGTAAGCCTTTATTTTACAGCATTATTATAGCTTTTGTTAGTTACTCATATGTTACATATCTCTTCGTATGTTACCTCACTCTGTTTTCGCTATATTAAAATAAGAAGAAAAGCCCTTGCTTTTCTGCGGGCAGCTGCAGGAAAGCAAGGGCTTTTCTCATATCTAAGGGATATATTTAATGTACCAGATTCTTTCTCATCTGTCGAGTTTTATCGTGCGAGATAATGCGACAGATTTCGACATCACAGGTTCTTCACCAGGACTGTGAATCCTGCTGCCTTCAGCTTCTTCACCACTTTGTTGGCAGCCTTCTTTGTTCTGTAGGTGCCAACCTGGACACGGTATGGGACAGAACCGGATACTTTGCGGATACTTGCTGAAAATCCTTTTTTCTTAAGCATTTTCACCATTACATCTGCATTTTCTTTTGTTCCGTAGGCTCCAGCCTGGATGTAATACTTGACGCTACTTTTCTTCTGCAAAAGATTTTTAATCTGATTTTGTGTCTTTTCTCCGGCAAGGGCATCCTCAGTCAGGCCGTTATCCTTCTGGAATGCCTTAACTGCTTTTTCGGTAGCGTTACCGAAGATTCCATCTGCACCTGCTGCTCCGCAGTTATATCCCAGTTTTATAAGATTCTGCTGAAGCTGTTTAACTTCGTCTCCAGAATCTCCCTTTCGAAGATAATTTCGTTTTTCTGGTATACCCATATAATATGCGGTCTTTTCTACAAAAGATGTCCACAGTCCTTCATCCAGGATCCTGCGCGGGCAATGTTTACGTGATGCATCATAGTGACGTTTCAACCGATCCGTTCCCCAACCATACTGTTTCAGCAGAAAAGCAGCCAGTTGTTCTGCCTTGTCTACAGCCACGTAATAATCCGTCTCCGGATTTACACAGATTTCAATATTGATGCTGTTTCGATTTGTGATTCCATACTTGCCTTTTCCATCTCCTACCGCCCAGGCTCCGTCTGAATGCTCCAGGGTCTGGTAAATACTTTTAGAATCCACATAGTAATGCACATTGGCATCCAGGTTTCCATTACTCATGGCTCTTGCGTGAGCGTTTGCATCCGCATCTTTTCCCCAGTTATCTGTCTCATGGATTACCACGTAAGCCGGTTTGTTCTGACCTACATAGCATTTCTTTTTGGTGATCATTTTAATAATATCCATAGTCTTCCTCCACAAAAAATGAGGGCGATCACTCGCCCTCGTCAAAATCTTCTCCATCTTTATTGATTGCCTTGTCTGCCACTTCCAGTCCCTTGATTAAAATCTTCGGAACGTCCACTCCCATCTCCACCAGATTCTCACAAATAGATCTGATCTCATTTACTAACAGGGATGCCAGGACAAAGAAGCCAAGTAATGTGGTAATTCCCAAATCAACGCCAAGCGTCTTTCCAATCTCCACAAACACTGCAGATGCCCCAAAGGCTACCGCAATCATGATCCAGTAAGCCAGTTTTTTCAGTACCCCTTTCCATCCGGCTTTGGAATTTTCCTTGTGTGTCAGTCTGGCTTTCATCCAGCCTGTGATCCAGTCGGCAACATTAAATGCCAGGAACAATGCAAACAGGATCCAGTGCTCTCCAAAGATATAGCTCAATACAGCAACAGCTGCGCCAACAATGGCATTATACGTATCAATCACCTTCATAATTATGTGTTCTCCTTCTTATTATATTATTTTATGGTATAAAAATAAGACCGGTTACGGTCTCGCTCTAATCTCCATTTTATATTCCTCCATTTAGTTTTCTTTTAAATTTTTCATTTTCTCCATTTTATCCACTCTGAGATTAAGTTCTTGCATTGCTTTTACAACATACGCGATCATCTGCAAGTTGTTAACAGATTTATAATATGGGTGTCCATCAATTTCTCCGCCACCATCGACAAGGTTGGGATCAAGCTGTTCGAGTTCGTCTGCTATAAAGCCAATCTTGTATTTCTTATGAGAATCTTTTCGCTCGAACGAATGAATTTTCATTGATTCTATTACTTTTGTGGCGTCTTCTACTTTGGTGTCTCTTACGTCACCTTTCAGTCGAATATCAGAAAGAGCTGTACTACATACTCTTCCGAGACTAAACCATTTCCACGATCCATCAAGTCTGGTTTGAATCCAAATTGATCCGGCGTACGAATCTCCGTGGTAAATAAAAGCTCTGTTTCCGGCTACTTTCTCGCCGAGATATATTCCTACCGCAGTATTCGAACCAGAACCGCCTACATTATACCCAACGTAAATGTTTCCAAAATTTCCGTCAACTGCCAGTGGGATTATTCCATTGTTAGCGTTATAAAAGCTGAAGAAATTTTCATCACCTGTACCTGTTGCAGCGCCAAATCTCCAATCTACTGATCCTCTATTGGACTGATACTCGTAGGTTGTATTTATTATGTTATTACTCTGAATATAACCGCCAATGGACATATTGCCAGTGGTGGTTATACCTTTCCCGTTATATGCCCGAATCCAATCGGAATCAGCCATATACCAGCCACCACCATAATCCTCGCTATACCATCCTGTATTACCACGCGATCTAAACCAATTAGATGCATATATGGTATCGGTATTTATATCTGCAGTCGCAGTTATTGTTTTTCCCTGTACTTTGCCAGGAGTGGTAATATCTCCACTGTATAAACTCAGACTACCATACATCGTGATTGTTTTATCGAAAAACTCGAACCCGGCACCACTTTGTATAGATGTTCCGGTTCCCATTTTTCCAAGTTTTATGGATGTTCCGTCAAAGTATAATATTTTCTGGCTGCTATTACCATTGTAAATAGAATAGGATTCATTTGCTGTCATTGTGTTTGCCACAATATCAGATCCGGATATTTTTCCACCTTTCAGCGTAGCTCCTGTAATTGAACCGGATGCTGTAATGTCCTGCGCAAAGATTTCATCTATATCCATCCTGCCGCCGGATATAATTGTTTTTTTACCATCTTTGTTCTTAATCACAAGACTTTCGGTAATCAATTCCGTAACGCGATCAGTCAGAATAAAATTTGTACTGGATTCACCTGACTCAACAAGCCAGGTGAATTTTTCCGCGGTTTGACTGGCTGTGGTTTTTATATTGTTCACCTTTTCATCATTGGTGCCTATATAGGATTCAACTGTACTTTGGAACTGCCCGGCAGTTTGAATGTATTCAGATGTATTTGTCTTGAATTTTTTATACTCTTCCTGAGCCTTATCATAATCTGTTTTAAACTCTGAAAACTTAGAGCTTACACCGCTGGCCGTCTGCTCTACTTCTCCCAGTTTGGAATACATCGTAACGCGACCAGACTGCAGTTCTGTAATTTCGTCCTCGGATATTATAGCGGATATCTTTCCCTGCACTATAGATAAATTTGTTTCATTTGCCTGAAATCTTTTTAGGATGGCATTCTTGGCAAATATGGATACTTCTTTTTCAAAGCGCACACTACCTCCCTCCTTTTCTTTTTTTGAAAAAATTCATAATAAAAGACACCACATGGGTGCCCTTTAGCATGAATTCTTCTTTTCTGCATACAAAATAGTGAGACCAAAAAATACATTAGCAGAGCTGAATATATAAAAACCGAAAATAATCGTACTCTATATCGTATTGCACCAATCGTTTCAGATATTAGCGTATTGTGCATTAATAGAACTGGGCTTTATCTTATAACTCTCGGACAAACTGGTGGAGTATTTAATAATGCATCAGTAAAAAAAATATATGAAGGTGGAAATGATGCCAAAATTCAAATTGGTGAGAATAGAAAAAGTATAATTTTTGAATGTGATATATATTCCAATCCTATTTTTATTAGTGTTTTTAAATAACCTTGTATAATTATTATTTTAGTAAAGTAATCGTCAGATTGTCGCCTGATGATAATACCATTCCATGAAGCCATTCAAGAGATTTGCTTTTAAATGTGACTGTTTTAAAATCTGTAGAAACAGATATTAACAGATCATTGTCTTGGAATGAGTGGAAAAAGCTTGTTTCTTAATACAAAATCTTTTTACACGATACCCAATTATTACTTGACTTATAGGCTACAGTGATTTGATTAGTATTAGCAAAAATTGCGCAAGCGTCAGGGCCGTATGTAGAAGGTAAAAAAATTCCAAAAGACCATGCTGGAATTTTCTCACCAGTATTTCCCACGTTAACACTTGTTCCTCCAACACTTAATAATTTTGCCTTAGTTCCATCCGGCATTTGCGTAATTCTCTCGGCAATATTGGGAAGCGAGTCACTATTTTATTTGCTGGAGCTTATGGGAAAAAGTAGATTCCTTACCATAATACCAATTATACTTGTGGTAAGGAGGTGATACTTTTATGACAGAAAATTTTATTAAAAATGTAGTAGCAGCTATGCAGGACAGTTTAACAGATGAACAATTACAGAAACTGGAAAACGTATTGGCAATTAATCTACACGGATTGGAAGTAAAAGAGGAATGTACGCAATTAGTAACATCAGAGCGGCATTGGGAAAGAATTCTGAAAATGTACATAGCCAGTAAGCGCTTAGAAAATTGTGCGGAATCCACTCTGATTGCTTACAAACGGTGTATTTCAATGTTGTTTATAGGACTGAATAAGAAAATCCATGAGATAACGACTAACGATTTGAGATATTATCTTGCCATGTACCAGGAACAAAGAAAGATTTCTCTGTCATATTTGGAGACTCTTAGGCACTATATAAGTAGTTTCTTCACATGGGCTACGGATGAAGGCTACATCAATCGGGATCCTTCCAGGAGACTGCGAAGGGTGAAAGTACCTCAGAAGCTTAAGAAACCATATACTGCAGAAGAAAGGGAACATCTTAAAGATATAGCCAAAACAGAACGAGACGTGGCCATCATGGAGCTACTTTACAGTACTGCTGGGCGTATTGGAGAGGTAGTATCAATCAATCGCGAAGATGTTGATTTTCCTAACCGTGAAATTGTGATATATGGACAGAAGGGAAAGAAAGAACGCAAAGTGTATCTTACGGAGGGGTGCATATATCATTTGAAGAAATACCTGGCAAGCCGAACAGATGACAATCCAGCTTTATTTGTTGTAGATCGGAAACCTTATAGCCGACTGCAAAGGGAAGCGATTCAAACAATGTTACGCAAGCTTGGAATAGAAGCCGGAATACATGCACATCCGCATAAGTTCCGGCGAACACTGCTTACTGATGCAGGAACCAGAGGTGTACCGTTGCAGGAGATCCAAGCTTATGCCGGTCATGCAAAACCCGATACGACCATGTTATACGTATCAGTTAAAGATGAAACAGTGAAAGCTTCATTTATGCGATTAATGGCATAAGGTAACTTGCAAATAGGCCCAAAAATGGCCAGCTGAAAAGGTGGCTTGGGTAAACACGGCTTGTTGAGGATTGGATGGACATTTATAGCGAAAAGGAAGACTGCATATAAAATAGTGAGATATTTTGGAGCGATCGTATATATGTTAATGAAACCTACGGTAAAGAGGTTAATTTAGATAATTTTACAAGTGAAAATACAGCTATCATTTGGAATTTCGTTGGATCTTCATTTATTAAATATGATGATGTTTATATAAAACCATCTGCTGGAATTATATTTATATTTCCAAATTTAGGCGGTTGTATTCAAGTGTTCTTTGATTATAACGACCCATCCTTTTTCAAAATGAGAAAAAAATATAGTACTACGTGGAGCAAGTGGTATTCTTACAATGGCACAGAAAACACATTATAAATTGCATTGCTTTTATAGAACTGGAGTCCAATAAGTTAATGTATTTTAGCTCCTGTCAATAATATAGCTTCCAAATACAAAAATATCTGTATTTTCTGCATTATGATATAGTTTTATTTTTCCATTCCTATATATCCATAATGTTCCAACAGGAATATATGGAGCATAATTTGAAATGACGTTCAAGACTGCATAATCATAGTTAGGATTAAGAAAGTCAGGAATTTTACCAATAGTAGTATTGTCAATATTATTTTGATTGGTGACCTTAAGAGTACCAAATACACTTACAGCATCTGCACTTTTTCGAAAGTATAAATATCCACAATCTGTGCTTAAGGAGTGAATTTTACCAGTCATATCACTATTTAATTTGTTGAGTGCCGCTAGAAGTGTCATCTGTCCGGCATCCAAAGCATAATTTTTTGATGTAATTTTATTCAGAATCGCATCTGCCAATTTATCGTAGTCAATCAGCTGTGGTTCTCCTGTGCCAACAAGTAACAGCTGATCTGAGGTTTCTGGGGCTGTTTTGGTTGAAAGTGCATTTATTGCTTGATCTGCCATATTAGTTTTCCCTCCATATTGTTATTTGTTTTCCGGATCTTGTGGTAAGATATTTTCCGGATTTTGTTGTAAGGTTATATGTGTCGTAGGTTGTGAATCTGCCGGCGCAGGCGCCGCCGAATTCGTAATCTTTGTTCTGAACTGTAATTTGATAGCCATATCCCAGATAGTATTCTCCTGATTCAGTCTTTCGCCTCCAGGTAAACCATTTGTCCGGATAGTTCTTTGTTACATCCTTTCCCTTTTGGTAGACTGTCGCGTACAATGTCGTGGTATCATTTCCGTTGTCCAAGTACCGAATGTTATACAGAAGCGTTCCGTCTGTTACACCTTGAAGTTCCGAATTTGTTTCCTTCAAAGATGCCTCAAAGCCTTTTACACTTGATTCTATCTTCGTTACATTCTGCTGAGTTGTTGCAATGGCTTCCTTAGCCTGGTCTGCAGTCTTCTGAGCAGCGGCTATATCACTACTCAGGCCTTCTGCATCTGCCAGAACAATAACTGTCTGGCTGTCCAGCTCCTGTGTACTGCTGCCTGCGGCGTATAATGTAGCGCGAATTGCTTTAATGTCAGAACTTGAAGGTGTATAAACCTTCTGCAATTCATCAGCAGTCGGCTGATATTTTACGGTATAATTTATGCCATCTGTGGACTCTTCCACTTTGTACCGCCCTGTATAGCTGTGTACTGTACCATTATCCAACTCCAGCGCGGAAAAAGTCACACTTGCCGGAATCAATGTTTTTCCATCTTTTTGCTTACGGATAGCAAGAACAGACGCCCGCAGATTGTAGTTAATACCAATCTTTCCGTCTTTCGCTTTGCTGATGGAAAATCTCTTTTTGATGCGTGAGCCACCGCATATTGCAGTAAGGTAAGCACCGGATCGGGTAGTCAGTCGCAAACCTGACCGGGTAGTTAAATATCTTTCACCGGAGCCATACACTGCTTCTATATCAACATATCCATCATCCGTGGACATTGATTTTACATAATATGTTCTAAGCTTCGCATTCCAGTTACCGGAAACTCCTTCTGATACCGCCACTTCAAAAACCGCATCATATGATACATCCGTATCTCCTAAATACACCGTCATCCTTGTATAGCAATCGCTGTAATCTCCCCCGGATCCATCCGTGTTGGTATGAACCACATGGGAATCATTATCCAGGGAAGCTCCAAAAGCATCCAGAGTAGAGATACCTGATAATACTGAAAGCGCCTGCTGTGCGGTATCCGCTGCTGCAGATGCAGTACTGTTTGCAGCCGCTGCTGTCTTTTTGGCTTCTGAAGCGCTCTGATCAATAACTGTAATATTCTGATCCAGCCGGGTATACATCTGGTTCAAAGATTGTCCGGATTCATCCATCCAGATCCGGCTGCTCTTAATAGTTGAATCACTTCCATTAATTGCCGATACCACAGACGGAATATCAAGCTTTGTGCCGGCAATGGCTGCATCATCGGATACCATCTTATTTACGATCAAACCGTCAGCAATGGCTTTTTCCTTGATTCCGGTTGAATCAATAAGTACACCAGTACCAGTCTCATCAAATAAAGAAAATGTAAAATTCTTCCTGACATCCTGACCAATCTGAATACGAACATTTCCGTTTTTGTCACTCCACTGCGCTGTGGGACCTTTGATCAGAAGTCCTCCATCTGGATCCATTATGGTGAATTTGCTTGTAAGGATTGTTCCAGCCTGTAAATCTCCCACAGAAACATATTGAATTACTGCATTTTTAATTAAAGCTTCTTCCAATACTGCATTCTGTGATGTGAGGTGAATATTCTGTAGTTCTCCGATACCGGCAGCTCCGGAAAGAAGATTCTTGATGTTTCCGTATAATACATCCAGATTTTTTACTTTTTCCTGTTCCACTTCCAGCTTTTTTATTGTTGCATATTTTAAATCAGCGTCTTCCGCTTTAATGTAGTTGGTTTCAATTTGTCCAACAGATACTTTTAACTCAGACAGATCTCCATTCAGAGCATTATATAGTCCCTGAAGATTTCCAACCGCACCACTTCCGGATACCCCCTCTTCAAAATGCAAAATATCCGATACATTGATCGTTCCTGTGTACCGTCCATCATCACTGATTACAGTATTGATAATCTCCTGTGCCGCCTGGAGCTTTTCCCTGGCTTCTTCGAAAGACGGAAGCTTATTCGCCAGTTCGCACTCATCTTTCGTATGATTCTGCGGATACTGTGTAAGCTTGATAATCCGCTGTTTTTCACGTATCCCGGTAGCGGCATCAATCAATGTGATTGTATCTCCCAGAGAAAAAGAGAATCCACTGTATCCAGCTTTCTGTTTCGCCAGATTGATAATATCAGCGCTGTAAGATACTTCCGGCTTAGACAGATCCTTCAGTTTCGCTTCTGCATCTTCCTTCAATGCTGCAGCATCCGTATAGGATTCATCCTTCCAGATGTATGTCTTAACTTTTTTCGTGTACTGATAATTTTCCAGATAGTTCTTTCCATCATTTACCGATTCAACAGTAAGTCCGTCCTGTCCAATTGGAATAATTCTTGTGTAATAATCGTAGGAACTGCCTTTTCTCTGCAGTCTTTTAAGATTGAGCCCGGTAAGGAAAAAGGTTCCCTTATCCTGTCCAACCTGCTCATAAAATGATACCGTCTTTTTCTTGGTGTCATAAACAACTTCACACATGAATGCGGTGCACAGCTTCTGGATTACTCCAAGCGTGTTCGTTTGCAGGATACCTGCATTTCTTTTCTTTGTCACCGTGCATTCACCCACTGTCCAGCCGGATCCAGCCAGGGCAAGCTTGGCCGCATCTGAAATTGTGGAATCTGCAATGCTGAAAGAGCTCCATGGTTTAGCTTCCAGTTCTTCCAGGTTCAGCACTGCTACAAAAGAAAGAAATCCATCTGTACTCACACCTTTTTCTTTTACTACATATTCATCATCCTGAGTCTCAATATAGAATTCCTCACAGATTTCATGATGACGGGCCATGTATGTAAAAGAGAGCGTCCGGTCACCTGTAGTAACGTCGCCCTCAATCTTTAAGTCCTTGTATTTAACAATATGCCCTATGGCATTGTGGTTTGTATCGTAGATCTTAAGCATAGGGCCTCCTTCTTTTAATCTTCAGAAATCATAAAAATAAACGATTCCAGCTCTGCGCTGGTCAGATCCAGCCCTTCAAATAATGATAATGGCACTTTTTTAGGCTCAAAATCGGTTTCCTGGATTGCCAGCTCATTAAGTTTTCTTTGATACTCCTCCATACTTTTACCTGGACGGAGACTTATGCTTATATCCTGCACAGGTCGTTTTTCTGCCTCTGCAGCTTTTTGCTCTTCCTCCCAGGCCTTCCGTTCTGCGGCTGTGTCTCTGTACTCTTCAATGATTGATTTCTTCGTTTCCTCATATGGCTGCAATGCCTGAACAATTGCTGCTTTATTTTTATTAATTGAAAAAGCAAGCTGAATTTTTCCGGAAAGAATTTTCTTCCCTGATTCTTCAAATTTCTTTTGTTCCATATTCTGGAACTGCATAATCCCATTGTATGCTAATATCATTTCCTGATTTGTCACTTTCAAAAATCCTCCTTAACACACATATTTCTTTGAAAAATTTCTGTTTTTTCAACATTCCTGGCGATTTTTCCGCAATTACATAAATCTTGGACGGTATTTAACCGTGATATCCATCCAGGTATTATCCAATGTGATTCTGTTCGTTCCCGGCATAAGTACCGGCAGGCTCCAGATGTCTACATCAGCGGATTTATTTACTCCTGCCTCTGTGATTTTTCCGGTTTCACCATCCAGGATAACGGTTTTATCCTTTGTTGTATTCCTGATTGTAACCGGCAGGCTCTCCCCTGTATCCGGATTACGATTAATTCCCTTAACCGTGAATGCTGACGCACCTGCAGCACGCGGAGTAATTTCCACTATGCAGGGCGTCCAGATATTTCCAGGGTTTGTTATTGCTATTTCCAACATTCCGGATGCAGACTGTGAATATGGAGAACCATCCGGTTTTTCAGCGTATTCATAGCATGAAAAATCAACCGTAATCCTGCTCAGTCTATTGGATGTTACCCGCAGTTTTCCAAGTGGGTTTTCAGCAAAATCATGTTTTACCATATATCCGCAAAATTTATGGTCGAACTTATCCAGTTCCAGGATGACCGACTCGGACATCATCTTGGAAAGCAAGGTGCTGCAGTTCTGCAGGATTTCATTCCGATCCGCGCCATATACCAGGAAAGTGATCTGTATTGTTTTGAACCCGATGGAACCGTTGACGAAAAATGGCAGTGGGCTGCCCCTCTGCCATTCGCTTTCATTTTCGATACTTGAAAAATCCGGAGTCACATTCCACTGCCTGGCCTGTGCCCCGGATATATCCCAGCCATTTATTTTCATCTCAGCCGCCCCCTTGTATGCCTTGTAGCTGCCATTTCATTCTTGATATTTATGTCTTCCCGGATTTCTCCGACCAATTTGTCTTTATCCATGAATACCTTTAAGTTCTTCATGGTGCTTATCATGCTCTCCGTCATGGCTTCCATGGTTCTCATCATTGAATCCATTTTGCTCAAAATATCGGCATTATCTGCCTGTGAGCTTCCAGCCAGCTTCGTCTGCCGTTCAGACTGCTGCCGGATCAGCCTGTTAAGCTTTTCAATTCCGGCAGCCCCTACATCCAGAGATCTGTCTGCCAGGAACCGGTCCGGGTTTGTAGCAAAATTATAAAGGTTTTCTGCCCCCTGTGGATTGATCACTTTATCACCGGTAAGCATATTCTGCATGATCGCTCCATCCGATTTACGAAGGACATACTCCTGTGCGTTATTTTCAAAGAGCCATGCCAGCTGATCTTCCAGGATATTCTCTGCTCCGGTTCGAAGTCCCCGCTTTTTCATTGCCGCCAGTATAGCTTTCTTCTGCTTAGATGACGGCTTTGCATCCGCTTCCACGCTAAGGGCATCTGCTATCTTCTTTACAGTGGAATCATTCACACTCCTGCCGTATTTTTTTACAATATACTGCCACAAATCTGAATGTTTCTTTTTCTCTGCATCCGACACGGATTTCTTATGCGCCTTGCTTGCATTTATCAGCTTCTGTACTTCTGCAATCTCTGCCGGTTCCTCAGCTACGCCCACAGTCACTTTATCCAGTTCTTTCTTTTGCGCCGGCGCAATTTCTGTCTTGGATATATTTCCAGAAGTGCCGGATCCGGAAGAAGCTGAACTGGAAGCAGTTGCTCCACTGGTTTCGAAAGAAGCCAAGATGCGGAGTTTTAAGCACGCATCTTCATGTACCTTGAAAATTGCATACAAAGAAAGAAATGATTAAATATCTTTTAATCAAGACATCCGAGGTAATGTTATTAACAAACATTAACACTTCGAAGAAAACGAAGAGAAAAAATTGACTATTGCCAACACATACACGCTAGTATGTGTCGATGGAGTCCATTCCCGTGGACGAAATCAGTTGGTTATGCTAATAAGAGCGTATGGTGGATGCCTTGGCACTAAGAGCCGATGAAAGACGTGATAAG
>ENA-OPDH01002399-OPDH01002399.1-human-gut-metagenome-genome-assembly--contig:-NODE-2399-length-12215-cov-2.777878_pt1 | contig 12215 bp, 10 predicted proteins | sample MGYA00241260_ERZ501500 | MGnify/ENA primary metagenome ERZ501500 (study PRJEB25962, sample SAMEA2042519) | human gut metagenome | biome: human gut; feature: human-associated habitat; material: faeces...
TGCCTGAAAGCTGCAAAGAAAGCAGGTATCCCCGTCAGAATTGCTCATTCACATAGCAATGCGGCAGTGCATGATGTGAAACTTCCGTTGAAACTTATAATGCAAAAACTGTTCACTAGATATTCTACAGATTTGTTTGCATGCTCCGAAGAAGCAGGAAAGTTTGCGTTCAAAGGAAAGAAATTTGGGATTGTTCAGAATGCAATTGATTCGCAGAAGTTTATTGCAGATGCCAACATTAGAGAGGAAATTCGAAAAGCACTTAGAGTGGAGAATAAGTTTGTTGTTGGTCATGTTGGCCGAATGCAACCAGAGAAAAATCACGATTTCCTGATTGATGTTTTTGCAGAGCTCAAGAAGAGTAAGCCAGACGCGGAATTGATCCTGGTTGGCACGGGACCATTAGAAGATAAAGTGAAAAGCAAAGTGGTCGAAAAAGGCCTTTCGGATTGTGTGCATTTTCTTGGAAATAGAAAGGATATGAACAGAATTTATCAAGCGATGGATGTGTTTGTTTTTCCTTCTTTGTTTGAAGGTCTGGGTATTGTTGCAATCGAAGCACAGGCGGCAGGTGTTCCTATTGTCTGCTCCGAAGGTTTGCCGCCGGAAACGGATATTACACCAATCTACCGGAAACTGCTGTTGAGTGATGGGGAAGAAAAGTGGGCGAATGCAGCACTTAAAATGGCACAGAATCCGAAAGCTCATACCAATATGCAGCAGTATGTGATTGATGCAGGATTTGATATGAATGTAACTGCAAAATATATGGAAGGTTATTATTTACGAAAATATAATTAAGCGAATGATGCTTAATTATATTATAGAGGTGAAAAATGTTTATTTCAGTGATAGTTCCAGTATATAATGTTGAAAAATATCTGGACAAATGTTTAGAAAGTTTGTTGAACCAGCATTATTCAGATATGGAGATTGTTGTTGTTGACGATAAGTCAACAGATGGCTCTTTGAATATTGCAAAAAAATATGAAAAACATACAAATGTAAAAGTAGTTGCTAAGGAAAAGAATTCAGGTTTATCTGATACTAGAAATGTTGGAATAAAAGAATCATGTGGGCAATATATTATGTTTTTAGACTCGGATGATTATGTAGAAAATGGATGCATTGCTAAAATACAAGGTATAATCGAAAAGGAAAATGCACCTGATATTATATATTTTGGGTATTATGAAGAATACGAAAGTACCGATAAACAATTAATAAAATATGGGTATGTGTCGGCTAAAAATCGTTCTTTTACAGGTGAGAAGTTTGCACTTGAGGAACTAAAGCAAAGGAATTTGTATGCGGCGGCTTGCTTCGGTGTGTACAAAAGAGCATTTATTGTAGAAAATCAATTATACTTTGAGTCAGGAATTCTACATGAAGACGAGCTTTGGACGCCACAAGTTATATTGAGAGCAAACAAAGTATATACATCAGATTATGTGTTTTACCATTATTTAAGAAGAAATGGATCTATTACAAGATCAGGAAACAAAACAAAACATGGGCAAGATATGCTCTGTATTTGTAAGAAATTAGATATATTAGCAAATGAAATTAAGAATCCAGAATTAAAAAAATACATGGATAATCACATTGCGATGCTTTATATGAAAGGTATGACAGAAGGAAGATTGTATCAAACGAATATGGAGATTGATCGGTTTTATCCATTGCGTAAGGTTTGCTTTAAAAAGGACAGAGCAAAAGCCATTCTGTTTGCATTTAGTTTAAGATTGTACTATAGGATTAATATAATGAAGACGCAAGGATAAGAGGATGAAGATTACATATAAAATCAATGTATATAACTTGTTGACATATTTGTTGGTATTTGCAATTATTAAACCATATTTTTTGCCTGCAGGACTAAGGCAGGCAAGTAAAATTATTATTCTCATAAGTGTTTTTTTGTTTACAATTTCAAGAGAAAAAAAAGAAAGAATTGTAAATTTGTCGTGGTTATTTTCTGGCTGTGTTTTGCTTTCAGCGGTTATGGCATATCTTAAAGGTGGATATCAGGATAAAGACTTTTTGGACGCACTTCTCTATGCCGTTACATTTTATGATATTTATTCGTTTATTGGACTTTGCAAGCAAAAGGATCGATTTAACGAGACAATAAAATGCTTATATAATATCGTTGGACTATATTGTATATTGACAATTGTTTCAATATTATTGGTCGGTACAGTGAATAACAGCAATCAGCCTGCATACATCTTTGGAAATAAATTCACATCTTCATATTTATTTATATTTTTTGTTGCTTTATATGGTGCAACACATGAGATGATTTTATGGAAAAATAAAATTTGCTATATTGCTTTGTTTATAAGTTCAATTGCACTTACCTTATACATAGGTTGTGCTACGGGTACGGTAACTTTGGCAGTGCTGTTTATAGCAACAATAGTTCCATTTCAAAAAATCAGAATGTTGCTGTTAAATGAAAGATTTGCGGTAACAGCACTAATTATGTCTGCACTGGTTGTTTTGGTTATGGGACAAATTCTTAAAAATGAATTTGTAAATAATATCGTATTTGGATACTTCAACAGATCTTACACCGTGACTGGGCGTTTGGAAATATATAATGATTATTTGCTGAATATCATTAGAAGTAGATTCTGGTTTGGATATGGGTATAGCAATTCGATGATGAAGAATATGACAGGATTATATGCAAATGCACAGAATGGATTATTTGAAATCATGGTGAATATGGGATTTTTGAGTGTAGTTTCATTAATTGTTACTGTCTTCTGGAGCTTTAAAAATACTCTCAAGACAGATAAGTCTTTTTATATTTCAATTATTGTGTATGGAATGATTATTGCATCAATTTTTGAAGTGGCCTTGAACTGGTTTTTTTTCTTAGGTGTATGTCTAATTCGATGGAATTGCGATGCCGATGGTTCAATACGGTCGAGTGATTGAAGGAGAAATTAAATATGAAGGTATATATTTTATCAATGCAACAGGTTAACAATTACGGATCCGTCTTACAAGCGTATTCATTAAAAAAAATGATAGAAAGTTTAGGTAATGAGGTGAGGTTTCTTGCGATAGAAAAAGGAACGGATGATGCTCTAAGTATACAATGTGAAAAAAAGGATATTGACAAAAAAAATGATAGCTGGTTAGAAACACAATGGAATCGTGTTAAGGGCAAAATACTTGGAAGAAATTTGCGGAGAGTTTTTTATGAATTTATTTTCAGCTGCATTTATTATATTTATAATTGCTTTGTTAGTACTGTATTATACTATATTTCGAAAGAAACAGTGGGTCTGCCTGCTTCTGTTCAGCATTGCATTTTATGCTTATTCGGGTATTTCCAATTTGATTTTTATGGCAGTTACCGGAGTGAGTGTTTTTATGGGTGGCATATGGCTGATGCGATTTTCTGACCAGTATCATAAAATCCGAAAAGACAAAAGCATTGACAGAGCCAGAAGAAAGGAAATAAAAGCTGCATTTGATAAGAAACGGAGAATGATTCTCTGGACAATCATTGTTATTAATTTTGGAATGTTGGCAGTATTGAAATATCTGCATCCTTTTTTTGAAGGTTTTCTAATACCGTTGGGCATTTCTTTTTATATGTTTATTTCCATAGGATATCTGGTAGACATTTATTTTGAAAAATATGAAGCGGAAAAGAATCCTTTTCGTTTTTTGCTGTTTGTTTCATTTTTTCCGCAACTGATTCAGGGACCGATCAATCGGTATGATCAGATGAAAGAGCAGTTGTATGGCAGACACACGCTGGATTGGTATCGTTGCAAAAGAGCGTTGATCTTAATTCTGTTTGGATTATTAAAAAAATATACAATTGCAAATCTGCTGGTTCATGAAATTGCAAATATTTTGGATGCACCTACGGAAAAAACACCGGGTTCTGCAATCGTGTTTGCAATCTTATTGTATTCTGCACAGCAATATGCGGATTTTTCCGGTGGCATCGATATCGTTATGGGTGTTGCTGAATTGTTTGGAATTAAAATGATGCCAAACTTCAGGCAGCCGTATTTTTCCGTTTCATTGGGAGATTTCTGGCGGAGATGGCATATTTCTCTCGGTGCATGGATGAGAGATTATGTATTCTATCCGTTTGCACTTACGTCACCTATGCAAAAATTTGGAAAATGGGCGAAAAAGCATCTGAATGTTCATTTTGGGCGTGTACTTCCGGCATCTATTGCAAATATTCTGGTATTTTTCCTTGTTGGTATCTGGCATGGTTCCCAATGGCATTTTATTTTCTGGGGACTTTATAATGGTATAGTAATTGCTGTTTCGGATATCTGTGCACCGTTGTTTGCAAAAATAACAGAAAGATTGCACATTAATGTGAAAAGTAAGGCGTTTTATCTGTTCCGGATAATCCGTACTTTTATAATTGTAAATATTGGATGGTACTTTGACCGGATTTATGACATCAGAGACTGTTTTCTGTGTATGAAAAACACAATTTTCAATTTTCAGATGAGCCAATTGGATGAATTTCTGGGACCGATACTGAAAATAATGCCAACGAAAGCGTATGTCATCGTGACTGTGGCATTGTGTATTGTCTTTGCTGACAGTGTTATAAAAGAAAGAGGAAAGGATGCCATCACGTTATTGGATAATCGACCGTTGGTATTGCGCTGGCTGCTTTATTTTGGAATGATTTTCATGATTTTAGAATCGTTTAATTTTGCAGTTGACGCAGGAGGTTTTATGTATGCGAATTATTAAGGGTATAAAAGTGATATTATTTGTCATTCTGTTCATATTGATGAATTTGTTGCTGAGTTATTTTCTTGTGAAAGCAAATGGCCCAAGTGAAGTTATGTGGAAGGATTTCCGTAAAACAGAAAAAATAGATACGGTATATTTAGGTTCTTCGTTTTCACAGATGACATTTAATCCATATATTATAGATGAAAATACCGGATGGAATTCTTTTAATATGGGAACGCCGGGGCAGCCATTGGATCAGACCAAAGAAGCATTAACGGCAGCCATTCAGGAAAAACATATAAAAAGAGCGGTACTGATCTTCGGAATCCCATCTCTGGAGCTGACGCAGAATGCAAATGCAAGAGCTACTTTCGCAAGAGCAAGAAACTATGGGTGCTCATTGTTGGAAAAACTGAGACTGGATTGGAATTATGTAACAAACAGTGAAAATTTCAATACAGAAGCTTCATTGACATATTTTTTCCCGTGGGTCTATAATGGAGTTGATTTTGAACCGAAAAAGATTGCAGAAAATCTGAAAATCAGGAAAGAAAGCAAAGATGCGAATGCCAGTTCAAAAAAAGTGGCTGGATATATGGAATATATCGGAAAGGGATATGCGTATTCCAGTGGTGTTTTAGATTACAATACTGCTGCTGAAAATAATACGAAAAAGGCTTATTCAGGAAAAATTTCTGATAAGGCTTATAAGGAATTAGAGGCTATGTGCAAACTCTGTCAGGAAAATGGAGTAGATCTTATGGTTGTGAATACGCCAAAAGCACCGTATGATATTGCGGCATATGGCGCAGACGATTATTTTGCGATCAACCATAAAATCACTGGTATATGCAGTAAGTACGGTGCTGATTATTATGATTTTAATCTGGTAAAACCGGATCTGTTTTCCATTTGTCCGGAGTATCTGTCAAATTTTGAACATTTAAATAAAACCGGTTCTGAGGTTTTTTGTAATGCTTTTTCAAAATTTGTATTAAGCCGTGAGGCGGGAGAGGATATGTCTCAATATTTTTACAGTGAGGATGCTTATATGGAATCTGTCAAAGATATTGTAGCATCCTATCTTCCGGGATATGATAATAGATAGAAAAAAGAGGAAACAAAATGACGAATGTATTAGAATGGCTGGAACATATGGAAGGACAGGCTGGAGAAAAAATTGCAGTTGCAGATCCGAAAGAAAAATATTCCTTTACGCAGTTAAAAACGTATGCACAAAAAAGTGGAACATATCTGCGAAAATGGATGACAGGAACATTTCCGGTAGCAATCTATATGGAAAAAAGCTGTGCCACATTAAGTATTATGCTTGGAGCGGTATATGCAGGATGTCCGTACTGTCTGTTAGATCTGCGTCAGCCGGATGTGAGACTGCGGCAGATTCTGAAGGTGCTGCAGCCGGAAGTGATTGTTACAAAGGAAGAAAATCTGGAAAAAATCAGAAATTGCGTAGATGAAATGGGCGGTGATGTCCGGAACACAACAATTTTGTTAGCAGAAAATTGTCTGAATGAAATGGAAATTGATCAGAAACTTTTGAAACAGATAAGAAAAAAGCATACGGATCGGAATCCTTTGTATATTAATTTTACAAGCGGAAGTACAGGTTTACCAAAGGGAGTCGCGGTCAGTCACAGAGCGGTGATTGATTTTATCCGGATTTATGCGGATACGTTTGATATTACCAAGGAAGATATTATAGGAAATCAGGCACCGTTTGATTTTGATGTTTCTGTAAAGGATATTTATACCGGTCTTTTGACCGGTGCCAAAGTACAGATCATTCCGAGAGAATATTTCAGTGATCCTACTACGTTGATGGATTATATGGCTGACAGTAAGATGACAGTACTTACCTGGGCGGTCAGCGCGATGTGTTTTGTATCTGTTATGAATGGATTTGATTATCGGACACCGGACACTGTCCGAAAGGTTCTTTTCAGTGGAGAAGTGCTTCCGGTAAAACATTACAGAGTATGGAAAAAGTATTTGCCGCAGGCGATGTTTGTAAATCTGTACGGACCAACTGAAGTTACATGCAACTGCACGTATTATGTGCTGGATCCGGCAGATAAATATGAACTTACAGATGTGATACCTATTGGAAAATCTTTTCCGAATGAACGGGTCTTTCTTTTGGATGAGGCAGATCAGGAAGTAACGGAAGCAGGAATGAACGGGGAAATCTGTGTCAGCAGTTCAGAACTGGCTTTGGGGTATTATAATGCACCGGATAAAACGGCGCAGGTATTTGTACAGAACCCATTGAATCACCTGTATGATGAACGGATTTACAGAACCGGTGATCTGGCAAAATATGATGCAGAGGGAAATCTTGTATACATTTCCAGAAAAGATTTTCAAATCAAACATCTGGGGCACAGAATCGAACTTGGTGAAATTGAAGTGGCAGCCAATGCAGTAAATGGGATCAGCAGATCCTGCTGCATTTATGAAGCTGAAAAAGAGCGCTTGTTGCTTTTTTATACTGGAGAATGCGAAAAACGGCAGCTCATAAAACTATTACGTGGTGCATTGCCGCCTTATATGATTCCCAATATGGCTTTGCGGCTTGCGGAAATGCCAATGACCAAGAATGGAAAGATTGACAGAAATAAATTAATGAAGTTGTACGAGGAGAGTTTACATGCAAGACATTTTAAAAAGTAATACGCCGGCATTTGTGTTTGATACGGCAGCTCTGAAGAAGCGGGTTGCACAAATCAAAGAGATTGTCGGGGAAACAGTATCACTTTGTTATTCGATGAAAGCAAATCCGTTTTTTGTACCGGCCATGATAACGTGTGTGGATAAATTAGAGGTCTGCAGCCCGGGAGAACTTACAATCTGTAAAAAGCTTGGGGTAGATGCATCCAGAATTATTTATTCCGGTGTCAACAAAGAAATCCCAGACATCAAAGAAGCCTATGAATATGGAGTTGGTACATTCACAGCGGAATCTGTCCGTCAGGCAGATCTGATCCAACAGGTCGTTGAAACAGCAGCTGCTGGTGAGAAGGCAGAAGTAATTCTTCGACTGAATTCCGGTTCCCAGTTCGGAATGTCCAAAGAGGATTTGCTTACGATTCTGCAGTGCAGAGAAAGCAAATACACAAGTTTGAATTTTACAGGAATACATTATTTTGTCGGTACACAACGAAAACGGGCCAAAAGAAAGATAAAAGAACTTCAGATGCTGCTGGAATTATTTGAAGAGATTCAAAATAAATATGGTCTGAAATTAAAAAAACTGGAATATGGACCGGGTTTTGCGGTTCCGTATTTTGAGGATGATGATTTTGAAGATACTTTGTATCCTGTGAAAGAGTTGAAAGATACCTTAAAACAGGTGGCACAACAAGTAGATCTGACGATTGAGATGGGGCGGTTTTTCACAGCCGAATGTGGAACATATTATACAAATGTTGCAGATTTGAAAACCGTGGGAAATGCACATTATTGCATTCTGGATGGTGGAATGAACCATCTGACTTATTTAGGGCAGATGATGGGGATGAAGACTCCAATCATAAAACATCATAAGAACACACCAAAACAGGATGAAAGGCCGGAAAAGAAAACATGGTGTCTTTGCGGAAGTCTGTGTACAACATCAGATATTCTCTGCAGAGAGGTGGAATTGAATCATTTGGAAATCGGTGATACACTAATTTTTGAAAATGTAGGTGCATATTCAGTGACAGAAGGAATTTATCTGTTTTTAAGCCGGACATTGCCTAGGGTTTATCTGAAAGATGAAAATGGGTACCTTACGCTGGTGAGAGATGCAATGGAAACAAGTGATATAAATATCTAGGATGTACTCCCGAAATCTTTCTAAATAAAGTATTAAAAAGATTCTGAGAATAAATGAAGTAGAAAAAGGAGATTTTGCAACATGGAAGAATTATTGGAACTGTTAAATGACATTAAAGAAGATGTGGATTTTGAAAATGAGAAGGCACTGGTAGATGATCACATTTTAGATTCGTTTGATATTCTGCAAATTATCAGTGATATCAGTGATGAGTTTGATATCGTGATTCCGGCAGCTTATGTAAAACCGGAAAATTTCAACAGTGCTGAGGCACTCTGGAAAATGATTCAGGAATTGCAGGATTAATACTTTGCGAAACGGCTGGAAATAGTGAAAAAGGAATGTGCGATCAAAGATGGTACGTTCCTTTTTTCTTATAAAAAATAGCTTTTCTGAGACTTCATTTCACTGGTGATTAATGGTAAAATAAATCCATGGAGGGGGAATCAGAATATGAATGTAATTAATTTTCAGGATGCAAACTGTGCGCATTGTTATAAATGTCTGAGAAATTGTGATGTCAAAGCAATCCGTATCAAACAAGGACAGGCGCAGATTGTTACAGATATGTGTATTTACTGTGGACACTGTATGGAAATCTGTCCTCAGGAGGCGAAGACCTTTGACAGCGACCTGGCGTATGTGAAAAGCCTGTTGTATAAAAAAGAGCGTGTGGTAGTTTCGCTGGATCCATCTTACCGTGGGCTTCTGGATTACGAAGACTCCGGTCAGATCGTGGATGCACTGTTGAAGCTCGGATTTTCCCAGGTGCGTGAGACGGCAGAGGGGGCTGCGATTATTACACGGGAATATGTGCGTCTTATGAAGGAAGGAAAGATGGACAATATCATTGTCACAAGCTGTCCGGCGATTGTCTATCTGGTAGAGAAGCATTATCCAATGTTGATTCCTTATCTGGCACCGGTGGTTTCACCAATGATCGCTCACGGGCGCTGGATCAAAGACCGTATGGGACAGCATACGAAGGTGGTATTTATTGGTCCATGCGTGGCAAAAAAAATGGAGGCCGAGGCAGATAGCAGAACCCGTGGCTGTGTGGATGCAGTAATTGAGTTTAATGAATTGCAAAAATGGCTGGAGGAAGAAGGGATTGACTTAAAACATTGTGAGTCCCGTCCTTTTGCAAATCAGGATCCTATGGTAAACCAGCTTTATCCTATTACAAACGGTATTATCCGGGCAGTGGATGTCTGTGGTGCACCGGGAACATATAAAAAACTGACGGTCAGCAGTATTAAGAGCTGTCGAGAATTTCTGCACAGTATGAAACGAGGTTATATCGATCACTGTTTTGTAGAACTGAACCTGTGCGCCGGTGGGTGTGTCAACGGCCCGGGCGTGGATAAACGCCGTGGTTTTCGTTTTAAAGCAACTATGAGTATTGAAAACAATGCCCTGCTTGCGGCACCACCTGCCTATATTACACTGCCAAAAGAGGAATTGGAGCGTACTTATGTGCCGCGCCAGGTAGTAGATAAAATGCCGACAGAAGCGGAGATCAAAGAAATATTGAAGACGATCGGAAAGAGTAACAGTACCACGGAATTTAACTGTGGAGCCTGTGGCTATATGACCTGCCGGGAAAAAGCGATTGCAATCTATCAGGGAAAAGCAGAAGCAGCCATGTGTCTGATCCGTTCCTATGAAAACGCACGTTCCCAGGCAAACGTTGTTATGGAAACCACACCGAATCTGATCTTTATCTTTGACAAGGAGATGCGGATCAGAGAATTTAACCGTCGGGCGGAAGACGTATTTCATACATCCCGTCAGGATGCGTTGAGAATGTATCTGTTTGAACTGATCGATACAAAAGATTTCGAGGAAGTATACCATACTCATGAAAATAAACTGCGGGTAAAACAAAAATGGGAACAATACAATATGACAGTGCTGGAGACCATCGTATATATTCCGAGTTCTGACCGGGTACTGGCCATTATCGAGGATGTGTCTGCAGAGGAAAAACAGGCGGAACGCATGCTGGAACAGAAACTGAATACCGTAAAACTGGCGCAGGCTGTGGTAGAAAAGCAGATGACAACAGCACAGGAAATCGCAGGCTTGTTGGGCGAGACTACGGCAGAGACGAAGGCGATTCTGACGAAGCTGAGGGATACATTGCTGGAAAGCTAAAGGGGGCGTGGAAACATATGAAACAGTTCGCAATTGACATGGCATATAAAAGCCTGAACCACTGCGGAGAAGAGCTGTGTGGGGATAAAGTTGAAATCGTGGACAAGGAAGATTCCCGGATCCTGATTCTGGCAGACGGCATGGGAAGCGGGATCCGTGCAAATATCCTGGCGACACTGACGTCCAAGATTATTGCTACCATGATGTACAACGATATGACCATTGACGAGGTTGTAGCTACCATTGCCAAGACGCTGCCGCTGTCTTCCATAAATGGAGTGGCGTATTCAACCTTCAGTATTATTCAGGTTTATCACACCGGAGAAATTTATGTAGCGGAATATGATAATCCGGAATGCATTCTGATTCGTCAGGGAAAATTGAAAGCGCTGCCTTTTTCTTATCGCAAAATTGAAGGAAAAAAGATCCGGGAATGTCGCTTTCAGACGGTCCCGGGGGATGCTCTGGCAATTATGAGTGACGGCTGTCTGTATTGCGGTACCGGAGATATCATGAACTATCGCTGGGACTGGAATGCACTGGCAAACTGCTGTGAAACCTGTGCGGATAAGACTCGTACAGCAGCTCAGATGGCAGATATGATGAACAAGGCCTGCGCGGATCTGTATGGCGGCATGTGCAGTGATGATACGACGATTGCTGTAGCACGGATCATGGAAGAAGAAATCGTGAACATTCTGACCGGTCCGCCACAGAACAAAGCAGACGATGCCCGGATGGTGCAGGACTTTATGAAACAGGAAGGTATTAAGATTGTTTCCGGTGGCATTACCAGCCAGATCGTGGCACGGGAGCTTGGCACCCGTCTCATTACATCTGTCGGCGTGTTGGATCCGGAGATTCCGCCCACGGCAAAGATTGAGGGTATTGACCTGGTGACAGAAGGTGTCCTTACATTAAATAAAGCGATTGATCTGCTGGAACAGTATCAGCAGGATGAGGTATCAGAAGAATTTTTTGAGGAACTGAGTCGTGATAATGGTGCCACCCGACTGGCCTGCTATCTGATGGAAAACTGTACCACAGTAAACTTATTCATTGGAAAAGCAATCAATAAGGATTATACAACGAAAGAACTGCCCTTTGAAATCTCTGTGCGGCAAAACCTGATGAAACGGATGCAGGCAGTGCTGACAGCTATGCATCGGACCGTACATGTGTATTACTATTGAAAAAAGAAAGTAAGATGTGGTATACTTATTCAGTTCACGACTACGGAACAAATGTTCCTGGTTGAATAATAAAAAATAGATAAGGATAAACATATGCAGATAGAACATTTTATTAATCAGATTGATCTGACACTGGATCCACCGGCAGAGGAACCACTGCGTCAGTATTATTTTATAGCAAAAGCTCGGACTTTGGTGGCTCAAATGGAGAAAGAAGCAGGCAGAAAGATGACGTTCTGCGTGAATACCTTTGGTTGTCAGATGAACGCCCGTGATTCTGAAAAATT
>ENA-OPDH01002403-OPDH01002403.1-human-gut-metagenome-genome-assembly--contig:-NODE-2403-length-12191-cov-3.820781_pt1 | contig 12191 bp, 4 predicted proteins | sample MGYA00241260_ERZ501500 | MGnify/ENA primary metagenome ERZ501500 (study PRJEB25962, sample SAMEA2042519) | human gut metagenome | biome: human gut; feature: human-associated habitat; material: faeces...
CTGCCGGGTAGTGGATATCGGAGCTGTCCGATCCGACAGAACTCCTTTTCATGAAAATTCCTTTGATAATCTGTTGCTTTTTTTGCATCAGGTACCTTATATTGGCGGGCATAATATATTAAAACATGACCTTTCTTATTTGAAACCTCAGTTTGAGAAAGCAGGCTGCCGACAACCGAAAATAATTGATACGCTCTATCTATCCTCGTTGCTGTTCCCGGAAAAACTGCATCATCAACTGTCCAAGGATGATAAGTTACAGGCTGATAAACCCAATAACCCGGTAAACGATTCGCTGAAATCGTTGTTGTTATTCGAGGAAGAACAAAACGCTTTTGAACGCTTGGATAGTATGCTGAAAATGATCTATTACGGGTTATTACATGATACGGATGAGTTCGGCGGCTTTTTTGATTACATAGATTATGCACCGGATATTCTGGATGATTTATCGGGTAGTATCCTTGAGCGTTTCAGTAAAGACATCTGTATATCTTCTCCGCTTGCTGAATTGATCACCTCTTATCCGGTGGAATTGGCTTATGGCCTGTCTTTGATTAATTGTTGGAATAGCAGTTCCGGCATTCCGCTTTGGGTATTGCATAATTACCCGAAGGTAGGATGGGTGATGGAGCGTTTGCGGGATACGCCTTGTGAAAATAACGAATGTGCTTATTGCAGAGGAGCATTTAACGGTAAGGAAGGACTGAAATATTTTTTCAAATATGATTCGTTCCGTACCTATGAAGGAGAAGATCTGCAGCAGAAAGCGGTGGAGGCTGCGATTGAAGGAGAATCTCTTTTGGCTGTTTTTCCGACAGGCGGAGGAAAATCCATCACATTCCAGCTCCCGGCTTTGATGAGCGGTAAACGGATAAAAGGACTTACTGTCGTTATCTCTCCCTTGCAATCCCTGATGAAGGACCAAGTGGATAACCTGTGGAAAAATGAAATCATGGATGTTGTTACCATCAACGGGATGTTAGACCCGGTGGAACGTGCCCATGCTATCCAAAGGGTGGAAGAAGGGTCGGTTTCTATCTTGTATATATCGCCGGAGTCGTTTCGTTCGAAAACGATAGAACGGTTGTTGGTCGGGCGGAAAGTGGTTCGTTTCGTTATTGACGAGGCACACTGTTTCTCAGCTTGGGGACAGGATTTCCGTGTGGATTATCTATATATAGGTGATTTCATACGTCTGTTACAGGAACAAAAAGGAGGGAAGCAGGCGATACCGGTGTCCTGTTTTACAGCCACTGCCAAGCAGAATGTAATACAAGATATCAAAGACTATTTTTTCGAAAAGCTAAATATACGCTTTAAAACATTTTGTTCGGGAAGTACCCGCAAAAATCTAAAATACAAAGTTTTCAAGGTAGAAAATGAAGATGAAAAATATGGACTGTTACGGAGTATCATTGAAGACCATGATTGTCCGGCTATAGTTTATGTTTCCCGTACCCGTACGGCAGCCAAAGTTGCCACGCGCTTGCAGCAGGATGGTTTTTCGGCCGGTACTTTTCACGGAAAGATGGAAACCCGGATGAAAACATCCAGTCAGAATGATTTCATAGACAATAAAATCCGGATAATGGTCGCTACCTCTGCTTTTGGAATGGGGGTCGACAAGAAAAATGTCGGTCTGGTGGTTCATTACGAGATATCGGATTCATTGGAAAATTATGTGCAGGAGGCTGGTAGAGCCGGACGTGACGAATCAATTGAGGCGGATTGTTACGTTCTTTTCAACGAAGAGGATCTGGACAAGCACTTCTATTTGCTAAACCAGACCAAACTGCGTATTAAAGAGATACAGCAGGTTTGGAAAGCAATTAAAGAACTTACCAGTTCCAGGATTTCGTTGTCAGCTCTTGAACTTGCCCGTAAAGCTGGTTGGAATGAAAATATTCTGGACGTGGAAACGCGTGTAACCACTGCAATAGCCGCGCTTGAGGAGGCCGGTTATATTCGGCGGGGGCAAAACAATCCGTGTGTTTTTGCTGATAGTATCCTTGCGAAAACAGCTCAGGAGGCTATCGATAGAATAACAGTCTCTCCACGTTTTGATGACACTCAAAAGGAAGAAGCGATACGTATCATCAAAAAATTAATTTCGACGAGAAGCCGCAAGCATGTAAATGGCGAGATCCCGGAATCTCGTATCGATTATATCTCGGACCATTTGGGGATATCCCGGCAAGAAGTGATGCTGGTCATTCGCTTGTTGCGGGAAGAGAATATTCTGGCAGACGCTTGTGACTTGACAGCTTATATAAAAAAAGGTGAAAACAGCAATCGTTCGCTTGAAACGGTCCTTCTTTACAACCGTCTTGATGAATATCTTTTATCCGTTTTTACCGCAAAAGAACAATCTTTCAATCTGAAAGAGCTACGGAAAGAAGCCGAGATCGAGACTGGAAAAAGTATTTCGCCAGATAAGCTAAACAGACTCCTTAATTTTTGGTCTGAAAAGAACTGGATCAAACGGATATACTTGGATAAAGCGCATAATTATGTCACGATTGCCCGTACCGGATCGGTCCTCGATCTGGAAGAACTGACGGAAGGGAGGCATCTCTTGTCTGATTTCATCATTCGTTATTTGTTTGAGAAAACAGGACAGTCCAGCGAGCTGGAACAGAGCGGAAATATTTTGGTCGAGTTTTCCATGCTTGAGCTGAAAGAGGCGTATGAGAAGGATGTCAGGAAACAATTGTTTGGGCATACCATTCGGATGGAAGACATTGAAGATACTCTTTTGTATCTTTCGCGGATAGAAGCCTTACAGATCGAAGGTGGCTTCTTGGTGTTATACAACCGATTGCAGATAGACAGATTGGTTCTGAATAATAAGATGCAATATAAACAGGATGATTATCATAAACTCGAACTGTTTTATGCCAATAAGATCCAGCAGATTAATATTGTCGGTGAATATGTACGGAAAATGCTTTCCGGTAATAGCGATGCATTGGAATTTGTTGACGACTATTTCCAACTGAATTATTCGTCATTCCTCCAAAAATATTTCCCTGGTAAACGGAGGGATGAGATTAACCGGAAAATGACGAATACCAAACTTCAGCGGTTATTGGGGAAATTGTCCGAAACACAATTGGAGATTGTCAAGGATGACCGTCCCGGTTCTATAGTCGTCATGGCGGGACCCGGAAGTGGAAAGACACGTGTACTTGTTCATAAACTGGCTTACTTGCTGTTGGAGGAAGATGTCAAGCACGAACAACTCTTGATGCTGACTTTTTCTCGTGCTGCTGCGAGCGAATTCAGACGACGGTTATGGGATTTGATAGGGACTGCTGCTGGTTATGTTGAGATCAAGACTTTCCACTCTTATTGTTTCGACCTGTTAGGGCTGCAAGGTTCTTTAGAAAAATCATCTTCCGTAATTATCGATGCCGTGGGAAAAATAGACAATGGGGAAGTAGAGATAAATCGTATTACAAAAACGGTTCTGGTGATTGATGAGGCGCAGGATATGACTGAAGACGAGTTTGCACTGGTGGAGGCGCTTATTCGTAAAAATGAGGACTTGAAGGTGGTCGCGGTAGGTGACGATGACCAGAATATTTACAGTTTCCGTCGTTCGAATTCCCGATATATGAGAAAGCTGGTCGATGAATACGGTGCTCGTACGCATGATTTGCTGGTCAATTTCCGAAGCAAAAAGTGTTTGGTTGAGTTTGCGAATCGTTTTTGGGAAACTATACCTGAAAGAATGAAGCAGTCGCGGATCATTTCTCACGACCAGGATGAAGGTGAGATCCGTATCGTTCAATACCAGTCGCCGAATATGGTTATACCATTGGTGCAGGATATTTGTGCAACCCCTCTAATCGGAACGACCTGCGTATTGACTCAGACAAACTGGGAAGCGATACAGGTTGCCTGTTTGTTGAAAGATAAACGTATGCCAGTCCGTTTGATTCAGTCGAACGAGGGTTTCCGTCTGTGCGATATGGATGAGATGCGTTTCTTCAACCGGATTTTAGGATCGCAAGCGGAGGTTCATCTGATAGATGAAGTATGCTGGGCTGAGGCAAAACAAGCTATTAAAAATGAATATTGTGAAGCTGCTTCTTGGGAAATTTGCCGGGGGATTATTCAGAATTTCGAACAACTTTATCCCTGTAAGTATCGTTCGGATTGGGAAACGTATCTGTTTGAATCGAAGCTGGAAGATTTCTATGCCGTTCGGGGAGAAACTATCGTTGTTTCTACGATTCACAAGGCAAAAGGGAAAGAGTTTGATAATGTCTTTCTGCTTTTAAACGATAATAGGGATTTATTAGGGGATAATCAGCCTGTCACGGATGAAAAGAGACGTGAGATTTATGTAGCACTCACACGTGCCAAAAATAAGTTATCGATCCATTTGAATAGCTATTATCCGGAAATTTTCGGCAATGAGGAAAAAATTATCCGGTTCGATAAGGCTTATTATCCGATGCCGGAACGTTTACTGTTCTTGCTTACGCATCGCGATGTATGGTTGGATTTTTTCAAAGATGCAAGGAGGCAGGAGTCGATTGGAAATCTGAAAAGTGGCATGCCATTGCGGTTGATGGAGGGCGGTTGTTGCGATTCGTCGGATAAGGAAGTTGTCCGTTTTTCAAACAGTTTCAAAAAAGAGATCGAGAAATGGCTGGATAAGGGATATGAACTGAAAGAGGCACGCGTTAATTTTGTCGTGTATTGGAAAAAAACGGGAGAAGAAGAGGAGGTAAAAGTTCTTTTACCGGAAATAGTGTTGGTAAAGGTGAGAAACTTAAATGTTTCGGAATTGATGATTTTATAAATGTGGAGGATGATATGAAAATACTGGAAACGGAACGATTGTTATTACGGGGATTGGAACAAGGAGATTTTAAGGATGTGTGCAAACTGTTGCAGGACGATGAAGTCATGTATGCCTATGAAGGGGCATTCAACGATCAGGAAGTGCAAAACTGGCTGGATAGGCAGTTCGGACGGTACCGGCACGACGGCTTCGGTTTATGGGGAGTGGTTGAGAAAGGTAGCAACGAACTAATTGGGCAGTGTGGTATTACTTATCAGGAATTTGACGGAAAACGAGTCCCTGAAATCGGTTACCTTTTTAGAAAGGAGTTTTGGCATAAGGGCTTTGCTATCGAAGCTGCTGTCGCTTGTCGGGAGTATGCTTTCCATACGCTTGGTTTCGAAGAGGTCTATTCGATCATACGGGATACCAATATTGCTTCCCAAAAAGTAGCGCGGCGCAATAGCATGCAAAAAGTGGCAACCTTCATAAAGCATTACCGAGGGGTGGACATGCCGCATTTTGTTTATAAAGTCAGTTTGTGTAAATGAGAAATCCAAAAGCGATTTCCCAGAACAAAATCGCTCTGATAATGATTATATAAAAAAGCCTTTTGCTTTCTTACGATCCGTATGTGATGAAAGGACTTTTTCTTTTTATTTGGTAGATTTGTTGAAAGAATATTGTTTTATAGAATAATTTAACTAAATGGTAGATAAAATGATTATTTCTATTAATGTGTCAAATAAACTTCGTTTATATGAACATTATGTAATATAATGTAAGTATCTTTGCAGTCGGAATAAACAAGATAGAACCAAATGGAAGTACTTAAACACGAGTGTGGAGTCGCCATGGTCCGGTTACTAAAGCCTTTGGAATATTATCATCAGAAGTATGGAACCTGGATGTATGGGCTCAATAAGCTCTATTTGTTGATGGAAAAGCAGCATAACCGCGGTCAAGAAGGAGCCGGTTTAGCATGCGTCAAGTTGGAAGCTAGTCCCGGCGAAGAATATATGTTTCGGGAAAGAGCATTAGGCACAGAAGCCATTACCGAGATATTCGCAGCCGTTCATGAGTATTACAAGGATTTGCCGCCCGACAAACTGAATGATCCGCTTTTTGCTAAAACAAACCTTCCCTTTGCAGGAGAGCTTTATATGGGACACCTGCGTTACAGTACGACCGGGAAATCCGGTATTTCCTATGTCCATCCTTTTTTACGCCGTAACAACTGGAGAGCCAAGAACCTTGCTCTTTGCGGTAATTTCAATCTTACTAACGTACAGGATATTTTTGAAGAGATAACAGCCATCGGCCAGCATCCGCGTGCCTATGCCGACACTTTCATCATGCTAGAACAGGTGGGGCACCGTCTGGACCGTGAGGTCGAACGCCTGTACCGGAAGTACGAAGCCGAAGGGCTGAAAGGAATGAATATCACCCATGCGATCGAGGCAAATGTCGACCTGTCGAATGTCCTGAAACGTTGTGCCCCGCAATGGGACGGTGGTTTCGTGATCTGCGGACTGACCGGGAGCGGCGAATCTTTCAGCGTGCGCGATCCTTGGGGCATCCGTCCGGCGTTTTACTATGCCGATGACGAGATTGTGATCTTGGCAAGCGAACGTCCAGTAATCCAGACGGCCATGAATGTGCCTGCCGAAGATGTGCATGAACTGAAAAGGGGAGAGGCGCTGATCATCAACAAGCAAGGTGACTGGCATACCTCGCAGATTATGGAGCCGAAGGAGAATAAGGCATGCTCGTTCGAACGTATTTACTTCTCGCGTGGAAGCGATCGGGATATTTACCGCGAACGGAAACGGTTGGGTGAAAATCTTGTACCTGCAGTCCTGAAGGCTGTGGACAACGATCTGAACCATACGGTCTTTTCCTTTATCCCGAATACGGCGGAGGTTGCTTACTTCGGATTGCAGGAGGGCATGAACGAATATTTGAACAAGAAGAAAAAAGAATGGATCGCCGATCGTAGCCACCTGCTTCAGGAGGAAGAACTGGAACAAATCCTGTCCATGCGTGTTAGGTGTGAAAAAGTAGCGATCAAGGATATAAAATTGCGTACATTTATTGCTGAGGGAAACAGTCGTAACGATCTGGCTGCCCATGTGTACGATATCACGTACGGAAGCGTCGTGCCTTTCGAGGACAATCTGGTCGTGATCGACGACAGTATCGTGCGCGGTACGACACTCCGGCAGAGTATCATCGGTATTTTGGACCGCCTGAATCCGAAGAAGATCGTGGTGGTCAGCTCGTCTCCGCAGGTGCGCTATCCGGACTATTACGGTATTGATATGTCTCGTATGAGCGAATTTATCGCGTTCAAGGCTGCCGTGGCACTTTTAGTGGACAAGGGGATGGAATCCGTTCTGCTCGATGCCTATAAGAAAGCCAAGCGGCAGCAGGTTATGCCGTGCGATGCGACCGTAAATTGCGTGAAGGAGATTTATGCGTCTTTCACCGACGAGGAAATTTCGGCCAAGATGGTGGAACTGCTTACCCCCGTAGGAACACGTGCGAAGGTGGAGATTGTCTACCAGACACTCGAAGGGTTACATGCCGCTTGTCCTGATCATCCGGGCGACTGGTATTTCTCCGGTGATTATCCGACACCTGGTGGTGTACGAATGGTGAACGAAGCGTTCATTCATTATATGGAAGAGGAATATTGGGGAATTGAAAAATGATAATTGAATATTGAAAATGACAAGAAAAACAGCAACATTGGTCTTAGACGACGGAAGCATGTTTCACGGCTTCTCTTTTGGTTTTGACAAGGCAGTGGCCGGCGAAGTGGTGTTCAACACTGCTATGACCGGTTATCCCGAAAGTCTTACCGACCCTTCGTATGCCGGGCAGTTGATGGTTCTGACTTATCCGCTGGTCGGAAACTACGGGGTGCCTCCTTTCTCGATCGAAGAGAACGGCTTGCCTACCTTCATGGAGAGTGAGAAAATTCATGCGGAGGCGATTATCGTGAGTGACTATAGTGAAGAGTATAGCCACTGGAATGCTGTGGAAAGCCTTGGTGACTGGTTGAAACGTGAGAAGATTCCCGGAATCACCGGCATCGATACCCGTGCGCTGACAAAAAAGATACGAGAGCACGGGGTAATGATGGGACGTATCGTTATCGGTACCGCCGATAAAGAAGGTGAAAGTGGAGGGGAAATACCGGATTACGGTAGCATCAATTATGTGGATCGTGTTTCTTGCAAAGACATTGTCGCCTACTTACCTGACGGGATCACCACCCATTACCCTGTAGGCTTCGACAACTTTCAATTTTCAACTTTCAACTCTCAACTCTTGAAGCGTGTTGTGCTTCTCGATTGTGGTGTGAAAGCCAATATCATCCGTAACCTTTTGAAGCGGAATGTAGTGGTGATACGTGTTCCCTGGAACTATGATTTCAATCATTTGGAATACGACGGGCTTTTCCTTTCGAACGGCCCTGGCGATCCCAATACTTGCGATGTTGCTGTCCGGAATATCCGCAAGGCATTGGATGGGGACAAACCGATCTGTGGCATTTGCATGGGAAACCAGTTGCTTGCCAAAGCAGGCGGTGCTTCGATCTATAAACTGAAGTATGGCCACCGCAGCCATAACCAGCCGGTGCGTATGGTGGGGACGGAGAAGTGTTTTATCACCTCCCAGAATCACGGCTACGCAGTGGATAATGACACATTGGGGGCTGACTGGGAACCGCTCTTTGTCAATATGAACGACGGGACAAACGAAGGAATCCGGCATAAGACGAAGCCTTTCTTTTCTTCCCAGTTCCATCCCGAAGCATGTAGCGGACCGACCGATACGGAGTTTATCTTCGATAAGTTTGTCGATTTGCTTTAGGAATTGGGACGACAGATCTAAAAATGTTAACGAATAAAAGAGTCTGAAAATGAAAGAAGATATAAAGAAAGTCCTGATACTCGGTTCCGGCGCCCTAAAGATCGGTGAAGCGGGAGAATTCGACTATTCAGGTAGCCAGGCTTTGAAAGCCATCAAGGAGGAGGGAATCCAGACAGTGCTTATCAATCCGAACATCGCTACGGTACAGACTTCGGAAGGAGTGGCAGATACCGTTTATTTCCTGCCCGTCACTCCCTTCTTTGTCGAAAAGGTGATCGCCAAAGAACGTCCGGATGGCATCCTGCTCGCTTTTGGAGGCCAGACGGCGTTGAACTGCGGTGTGGCGCTTTACCAGAGTGGTGTGCTGGAAAAATATAACGTCCGTGTACTCGGTACTCCGGTACAGGCAATCATGGATACGGAGGATCGCGAACTCTTCGTCCGCAAACTCGACGAGATCGGTGTGAAGACGATCAAGAGCGAAGCGGTGGAAAATGCCGAAGATGCCCGCCGGGCTGCTGCCGAGTTAGGCTATCCGGTGATTGTCCGTGCCGCTTATGCTTTGGGCGGCCTCGGCTCCGGCTTCTGCGACAATGAGGAGGAACTGGATGTACTGGTTGAAAAAGCCTTCTCTTTCTCTTCTCAAGTGTTGGTGGAAAAGAGTTTGAAGGGATGGAAAGAAGTGGAATATGAGGTGGTGCGCGACCGTTTCGACAACTGTATCACGGTCTGCAACATGGAGAACTTCGACCCGTTGGGTATCCATACCGGCGAAAGCATTGTGATCGCTCCCTCACAGACACTGACCAACAGCGAGTATCATAAACTTCGTGAACTGGCTATCCGGATCATTCGTCATATCGGTATCGTGGGCGAATGTAACGTGCAATATGCTTTCGATCCGGAGAGCGAAGACTACCGCGTGATCGAAGTGAATGCCCGTCTTTCCCGTTCGTCTGCGCTGGCCTCTAAAGCAACCGGTTATCCGTTGGCTTTCGTCGCAGCCAAGTTGGGACTGGGTTACGGCCTTTTTGATTTGAAAAACTCGGTGACGAAGACGACAAGTGCTTTCTTCGAACCGGCTCTCGACTATGTGGTCTGCAAGATCCCGCGCTGGGATTTGGGTAAGTTTCATGGTGTGGCTCGTGAGTTGGGGTCGAGCATGAAATCTGTGGGCGAGGTGATGGCGATCGGGCGCACCTTCGAAGAGGCGATCCAAAAAGGGTTGCGTATGATCGGACAGGGCATGCATGGTTTCGTGGAAAACAAGGAGCTGGTGATAACCGACATCGACAAGGCACTCCATGAACCGACCGACACCCGTATCTTCGTTATCTCCAAAGCGTTCCGTGCCGGATATACCATCGATCAGATACACGAACTGACCAAGATAGACCGGTGGTTCCTACAAAAACTCTACGGAATCATGTGTACCTCCAAGGAGTTGCATAAATTGACAATTGACAATGGACAATTGGCAATTAAAAAAGAATATCGCAATCCTGATAATTGTCAATCGTCCATAGTCTATAGTTCATTGCTTCGCAAGGCGAAACGGCAAGGTTTCTCCGATTTTCAGATAGCTCGCGCCTTCGGCCTTGAGGGAAATATAGAAAAAGGTATGATGCAGATCCGCCAGTTTCGTAAGGAACACGGCATCGTTCCGGTAGTGAAACAGATCGATACGCTGGCTGCTGAATACCCGGCGCAGACGAACTATCTGTATCTGACCTATAGCGGTACGGAAAACGACGTGCAGTATCAGGGTGACCACCGTTCCATCGTCGTGCTGGGTTCCGGCGCTTACCGGATCGGCAGTTCGGTCGAGTTCGACTGGTGTGGCGTGCAGGCGTTGGAAACGATCCGTAAGGAAGGTTGGCGTTCAGTGATGATCAACTACAATCCCGAAACAGTTTCGACCGACTATGATATGTGTGACCGCCTTTACTTCGATGAACTGACCTTCGAGCGTGTGATGGATATCCTCGAACTGGAAAATCCGCACGGCGTGATTGTCTCGACAGGCGGCCAGATACCCAATAACCTGGCGATGCGTCTGGACGAGCAGCATGTGAATATCTTGGGGACATCCGCCAAGAGTATCGACAATGCCGAAGATCGCGAGAAATTTTCCGCCATGCTGGACCGCATCGGTGTGGACCAGCCGCGTTGGAAAGAGCTTTCGTCGATGGAAGATATCAACGAGTTTGTGGCTGAGGTGGGTTTTCCGGTCTTGGTTCGTCCGAGTTATGTGCTGAGTGGCGCCGCCATGAATGTCTGCTCCAACCAGGAAGAACTCGAACGCTTCTTGCAGCTGGCAGCCAACGTGTCGCAGAAACATCCGGTCGTTGTCAGCCAGTTCATCGAACATGCCAAGGAAGTGGAAATGGATGCGGTGGCGCAGAATGGAGAAATTGTAGCATACGCTATAAGTGAGCATATCGAATTTGCGGGAGTACATTCCGGCGATGCAACAATCCAGTTCCCGCCGCAAAAGCTGTATGTAGAAACTGTTCGCCGTATTAAGCGTATCAGCCGTGAGATTGCTAAGGCTTTGAATATCTCCGGTCCGTTTAATATTCAGTATCTGGCGAAAGACAACGATATCAAGGTGATTGAATGTAATCTGCGTGCCAGTCGTTCTTTCCCGTTTGTCAGCAAAGTGTTGAAGATCAACTTTATCGAGCTGGCAACGAAAGTAATGCTCGGTCTGCCTGTGGAGAAACCGGAAAAAAATCTCTTCGAACTGGATTATGTGGGAATCAAGGCTTCCCAATTCTCTTTCAACCGCTTGCAGAAGGCTGATCCGGTGTTGGGAGTAGATATGGCTTCTACCGGTGAAGTGGGTTGTATCGGAATGGATACTTCCTGTGCCGTACTCAAAGCGATGCTTTCCGTAGGCTATCGTATTCCGAAGAAGAATATCCTGCTGTCTACGGGAACAATGAAACAGAAAGCCGATATGATGGATGCGGCCCGTATGTTGGTGAATAAGGGATACAAACTCTTTGCAACCGGCGGTACTCATAAAACCTTTGCTGAGAACGGCATTGAAAGTACGCTTGTCTACTGGCCGAGTGAAGAAGGACATCCGCAGGCATTGGAAATGCTTCATAATAAGGAAATTGACATGGTAGTCAATATCCCGAAGAACCTGACTGCCGGAGAACTGGATAATGGATATAAAATACGTCGCGCGGCTATCGACCTGAACGTGCCGTTGATAACGAACGCCCGTCTGGCAAGTGCATTTATCAATGCTTTCTGTACGATGACCGTTGATGATATTGCCATCAAGAGCTGGGAAGAGTATAAGTAAGAAATAATAAATTGTTGTATAATAAGTTGGAAAAGTCGTTCCCGTGCATTCGGGGGCGGCTTTTTTTATGAATTTCTGTTTTTGGGATGGTGTCACTATAAGCATGGGATAGTGTCACTATCCTGTCAGTATGCTTACACTATCCTTCCTGTATAGTGTCACTATCTTTTTTTAATGTTTATAAGTTGCATG
>ENA-OPDH01002407-OPDH01002407.1-human-gut-metagenome-genome-assembly--contig:-NODE-2407-length-12182-cov-4.216871_pt1 | contig 12182 bp, 9 predicted proteins | sample MGYA00241260_ERZ501500 | MGnify/ENA primary metagenome ERZ501500 (study PRJEB25962, sample SAMEA2042519) | human gut metagenome | biome: human gut; feature: human-associated habitat; material: faeces...
TGAATTATAAATGCAGTTTCCCGGAAAGCTGGCTTGGTCTTGAAAAAGAAGAATTAAAAGAAGAGAGCGGTCTTTCCGGTGCAGAATTCTGTCATAAGGGCGGATTTCTTATGACGACAAGTACGCTCGAAGATGCCATAAAGGCATGCAAGATCAGTCAGCAGCAGTTCCATGAGCAGGTTGTGATCGTAAATCTTGGCACAGATGAGGCAGCCGATGCATTGCTTTTCAAACTTCCGCAGTTTTCCGGTGCCAGAATCGTGCACATGGAGCTGCCGGATCTTCCGCCGATGGAGTGGGACGGCATTTATGGTGAATCCACACTTGAAAAGCAGGAATGGAAAGCACAGATCAAAGATCAGGTGAAAAAAATTCTGAAATCCAAACCGGAAGCAGTCTATGTGCAGGGAGATCTTTTTGCGGTGTATCCGCTGATCCATGCACTTCGTAAACGCCATATGCCGGTGCTTGTGATGACAGAGATGGAAGGGGAACAGAAAATTGTGCGGATTCCGTCCGGATCATAGTGTGATTTCAGATTTTTGACCCTGGCATTAAGATGCCTGCGAATTGCTCCGTTACAAGTAACTCTCGCAATTCTATAAACATTCGGAATCCGCATATTTACTGCGTAAATAGCTACTTCCTCATGTTTAGCGGGTCCCAAGTTCAAATGTCTTATCTTGCAAGCAAGAACGACATTTTGATCTTTTGACCCTGGCATCTCAAAAAGTGCACAAAAAAATAGTGGGAAAAACAGGAAAAAAGTAGAAAAATGCATTATATTCTTGCAATTTAGTCGGATTTTAGGTACAATATAGTTCTATGATGATACGGAATTGCAGAAGCTGTGGAAAAGCGGAGCAATTCATAAGGATTATTTTAGGTAAATAATGATCCGGAGATGGAAGAGGGCGGATATACGAAGGTTTTCGGATTGTTAAAAGAAAAAAGTATGAAAGGAAAAGGAAATGAATAAGAAAGACGAATTCAAACCGTACATTCCGGCAGACAGAGTCATGCCGGAGCTTACTGTGACTTCCATTATTATGGGTGTTTTGCTCGCAGTAATTTTCGGAGCAGCCAATGCATATCTTGGACTCCGAGTTGGTATGACTGTTTCTGCTTCTATTCCGGCAGCAGTTATATCTATGGGTGTTATTCGCATTATCATGCGTAAGAATTCCATCCTTGAAAGTAACATGGTACAGACCATCGGTTCAGCCGGTGAGTCACTTGCAGCAGGAGCGATCTTTACGATGCCGGCACTGTTCCTCTGGGCAGAAGAGGGTCTTTGCTCTATGCCGAGCCTTGTCGAGATCACACTGATCGCACTTTGCGGTGGTGTTTTAGGTGTACTTTTCATGGTACCGCTTCGTAATGCCCTGATCGTGAAAGAGCACCTGACACTGCTTTACCCGGAAGGAACTGCATGTGCAGACGTACTTCTGGCCGGCGAAGAAGGCGGAGCAAACGCTTCTACGGTATTCTCCGGTATGGGACTTGCAGCAGTATTTAAATTTATCGTTGATGGTCTGAAGGTGATCCCGGCAGACGTATCAGCAGCTTTTAAATCTTTCAAAGGTGAGATCGGTATGGAAGTATACCCGGCACTGCTTGGTGTTGGTTATATTGTAGGACCAAAGATCGCATCTTACATGTTTGTTGGTTCTGTATTCGGATGGCTGGTTATCATCCCGCTGATCTGTCTGTTCGGACCTGATACCTGGCTGTATCCGGCAGAAGCAGGCACAACAATCGCTCAGCTTTATGCAGGCGGCGGTGCATCAGCTATCTGGAGTACTTACGTAAAATACATCGGTGCAGGTGCCATCGCAACAGGCGGTATCATCTCTCTGATCAAATCTCTGCCTCTGATCGTAAAAACTTTCAGCGACTCTATGAAGAGCGTAAAAGGCGGAAAAAATACAAGTACTGCACGTACTGCACAGGATCTGCCGATGCAGTTTATCCTGATCGGAATCGTTGCCATGGTTGTTATCATCTGGGCAGTACCGGCTATCCCGGTAACTCTGCTTGGAGCAGCACTGATCGTAATCTTCGGATTCTTCTTCGCAACGGTATCCTCCCGTATGGTAGGTCTGGTAGGAAGTTCCAATAACCCGGTATCCGGTATGGCAATCGCTACTCTGCTGATCGCAACTATGGCGATCAAAGGAAGCGGCAAAACAGGTATCGACGGTATGACAGCAGCAATCGCAATCGGTTCTGTTATCTGTATTATCGCAGCAATCGCAGGTGATACTTCACAGGACTTAAAGACAGGTTATCTTCTTGGTGCAACTCCTAAGAAACAGCAGATCGGTGAGCTTATCGGTGTTGTTGCTGCCGGTCTTGCTATCGGTGGAGTTCTTTATCTTCTGAACACTGCATGGGGATACGGAAGTGCAGAAGTACCTGCTCCTCAGGCAACTCTGATGAAGATGATCGTAGAAGGTATCATGGGCGGCAAGCTTCCATGGACACTGGTATTTATCGGTGTATTCCTTGCAATTGGTCTGGAAATCTTAAGAATTCCGGTTATGCCATTTGCTATCGGTCTTTATCTTCCAATCTACCTCAACGCTGCTATCATGATCGGTGGTGTTGTTCGTATGTTCGTTGACGGAAGAAAGAATGTTGATGATAAGAAAAAAGAAGAACAGGCAACAGACGGTACACTTTACTGTGCAGGTATGATCGCAGGTGAAGGTCTTGTAGGTATCCTTCTTGCAATCCTTGCAGTAGTAAACGTAAGCAGTGTATTTGATCTCTCCGGAAGCATTAACCTTGGTAATGCAGGCGGCGTGATCCTGATGTTACTTATGATCTTAAGCCTTCTGAAATTCAGTATCTGGAACAAGAAGAAAGCCTGATCAGGCGGAGATGATAATATTTAAATGAGTAAAAAGAAAAAAGAAATACAGATCAATTATCTGGATCTCATTCCTGAGCGCAGTGCACAGCTTCGCTGGCATACGGATATCAGGGGGAGAATGGTGCTGGAAATAGAGAATAAGGGCGCGTTTAACACAATCGCCCAGAAGCTGTTTGGAAAACCCAGATATACGAAGATACATCTGGATGACAATGGCACATTTATCTGGCCACTCATAGATGGCAGGAAGACAGTGGAAGATATTGCTGCACTGGTAAAAGACGAATTTGGGGAGAAGGCAGAGCCTTTATATCCAAGGATCGTTAAATACTTCCAGATAATGGAGAGTTATCATTTTGTAAATTTTATCAATAAGCCTGAAAAATAAGGTAAGAATAAGAGCGGGAGCAGTCCTTCATGGATTGCTGCCGTTCTTGTAGTTTATGGAAGAATAATTACGGCACAGTGATAAAGCGGTATCTCTGGCTGATATTCATGAAAGCATAAAACAAATATTATTTTTACAGAATACAAGGAGGCGAATGAATGAAGTTAGTAAATGGAAAAAGATCACAGCTTCTGGAATATCTGATGATCATAGCAGGAACCGGATTAATGGCACTGGCGATCAATTCCGTATTTGATGCATCAGGTATGGTAACCGGAGGCTTTTCAGGTATCGCGATCATTATAAAAGCAGGGAGTCAGGGAATCATTGACGGTGGTATCCCTCTCTGGGTAACAAATATGGGTTTGAACATTCCACTGTTTCTGATCGGATGGAAGATTAATGGATTCTCCTTTGTAAAAAAAGCTTTGATAGGAGAAATTGCTCTGTCCACCTGGCTTGCCATAGAACCTGTATGGAATCTTGCTGGCAATGATCTTCTTCTTGCCGCACTTTACGGTGGTGTGATCCAGGGTGTGGGAATTGGTCTTGTCTTTCTGGGCGGTGGAACAACCGGAGGAACCGATATGATGGCAGCTATCATCCAGAAATATCTGCAGCACTATTCAATCGCGCAGATCATGCAGGTTATAGATGCAGGCGTTGTACTGGTGGGTATGTATGTGTTTGGTATCCACAAGGCACTCTATGCGATTATTGCGGTATATCTGGTGACAAAAGTATCTGACGGTTTGATTGAAGGTCTGAAATTCTCAAAAGCTGCCTATATCATTACAGCAAAGCCAAAAGAAATAGCAGATATGATCATGAAAGATCTGGACAGAGGTGTAACAGGCATCAGTGCCAGAGGAATGTACTCAGGACAGGATAAACTGATGCTTTTCTGCGTGGTAAATAAAAAAGAGATCGTAATGCTTAAAGAAAAAGTAGATGAAATTGATCCGGAAGCTTTTGTGATAGTGACAGATGCCAGGGAAGTTCATGGAGAAGGTTTTATTGAAAAAAAGTAATACAAAAAAATATATAAAAAATTGTAAATTTTTTTCTCTTTCCTCTTTCATTTTTGGTAAATATATATTAAAATACAATACAGGTATAAGGTTTTATAGTTAAAACGGAAAATAAACACTATAGGATGAGAAGGGATTGAAATCAGATGATATCGAATCAGGTGCTTCAGAATACTCTTGAAGGGTTAAAAGAAATTTCCAGAACAGAATTTTGTGTACTCGACACAGAAGGCAAAGTGCTTGCAAGTACTTTTGCAGATTTTTCCATTGCAACACAGGATGTACAGGCTTTCGTAGAATCACAGGCCGACAGCCAGCTTGTAAAGGGGTTCCAGTATTTTAAAGTCTGTGATGACTATCAGCTGGAATATATACTGGTTGCCCATGGCGACGATGAAGATACTTATATGGTTGGCAAGCTCGCCGCTTTTCAGATCCAGAATCTGATCGTAGCGTATAAAGAACGCTTTGACAAAGACAGCTTTATCAAGAACCTGCTTCTTGACAACCTGCTTCTTGTTGACATTTATAATCGTGCGAAGAAACTGCACATTGAGGCAGATGTCCGCCGCGTAGTCATGATCCTTGAAATGCCACAGGAGAAAGACCACAGCTCCATGGAAAGCGTGAAGAGCCTTTTCGGCGGTAAAAGTAAAGACTTTATCACAGCAGTAGATGAGAAGAGTATTATCGTAGTCAAGGAACTTGAAGATGGTGAGAATTATCCTGAGATGGATCAGCTTGCACATACTATCCTTGATACTCTTGGAATGGGAAATGACGGTAAGACACATATGGCATACGGTACTATCGTCAATGAACTGAAAGAAGTATCACGTTCCTATAAAGAAGCCCGCATGGCTCTTGATGTAGGTAAGATTTTCTTCGGAGATAAAGAAGTGATCGCATACAGCTCTCTGGGAATCGGACGACTGATCTACCAGCTCCCGATCCCACTCTGTAAGATGTTTATCAAAGAAATCTTCGGCGGCAAATCCCCGGATGACTTTGACGAAGAGACTCTGGTTACAATTGATAAGTTCTTCGAGAACAGCCTCAATGTTTCAGAGACATCCAGACAGCTTTACATCCATAGAAACACTCTGGTCTATCGCCTCGATAAACTCCAGAAGAGTACAGGTCTTGATCTCCGCGTTTTTGAAGATGCCATTACATTCAAGATCGCACTCATGGTAGTACGTTATATGAAATATATGGAAACACTGGAATACTGATATATTATAATAGAAGGAAAACTTTCAATGCCTGCCACAGCTTTAATTGCTGCCGCAGGCATTTTTGACCTTTACAAATCCAGCCTTGCAGTGTATAGTTAGAAATCGAGATTGCAATTGATAAGGTATGCAATATCCTGAGACATGCAAGCCAAAATTTTGTTGCCGCAGGCAATTTGTAATGAATGTTGGCTACGTTACTGTGAATATTCTATGAATCCTCAAAAATCTCTTGCAATCCCCAAAAACATACATTACAATAATGTTACAAATTCATTAACCCATTGGAGGAAAAATCTATGATAGATCTTATAGATGTAAGCAAGTCCTATGGTCCCGGCCTTCCGGCAGTGAACCATGCGAACTTACATATAGATAAAGGTGAATTCGTCTTTGTAGTAGGAAACAGTGGTTCAGGAAAAACAACCCTGATCAAACTTCTTATGAAAGAGCTGGATTCCACATCCGGCCAGATCATCGTAAGCGGTGAACGTCTGGAAGGAATGAAACACAGAAGAGTAGCCAAATACCGCCGTAAGCTGGGCGTAGTATTTCAGGACTTCCGTCTTCTGAAAGACAGAAATGTATATGAGAATGTAGCGTTTGCCCAGAGAGTAGTCAACCGTCCCACAAGAGTAATCCGTAAACGTGTCCCGGAGGTACTTCAGGAAGTTGGACTTGCTGTCAAATACAAATCCTTCCCGGATGAACTTTCCGGTGGAGAACAGCAGAGAGTTGCACTGGCAAGGGCGCTGGTTAACCGTCCGGATATCCTTCTGGCAGACGAGCCTACAGGAAACCTGGATCCGAAGACTTCCGAAGAAATCATGAAGCTTCTGGAACAGATCAACGACAGAGGAACCACAGTCCTTGTTGTAACACACAACAAAGAGATCGTAAATGCAATGAAGAAACGTGTAGTTACTATGCATGAAGGTTCCATAATAAGTGACGAGAAAGAGGGAGAATATCATGAGGCCTAGCACAATATGGTATACCCTGAAACAGGGTATTAAGAACATTAAGAGAAACTGGATGTTTTCCCTGGCATCTATCATTACCATGGCTGCCTGTATTTTTTTGTTTGGCATTTTCTTTTCTATCGTGAATAACGTAAACAATGTTGCTCATAAAGTAGAGCAGGAAGTCCCGATCACAGTATTCTTTGATGAAGGAACAACGAACAAACAGATCAAGGCAATCGGTAAGAAAATTAAGGAACGCCCGGAAGTAGAGAAAATTGAATTCACATCCGCTGATGAGGCATGGGAAGAATTTAAAGAGACATATTTCCAGGGATCTGAAGCGGCAGACGGATTTAAAGATGACAATCCGCTTGCAAACCAGGCAAACTACAGTGTATACATGAACGATATCACGAAACAGTCAGAGCTGGTTTCTTATATAGAAGGGCTGAAACATGTACGTCTGGTAAATCAGTCCGAGGAAGCAGCCAAGACACTGGGAAATGTCAATAAACTGGTTTCCTATGTTTCCATTGCAATCATAGCATTATTACTTATCATTTCTATTTTCCTGATCAGCAATACAGTATCTGTCGGTATTGCAGTTCGTAAGGAAGAAATCGGAATCATGAAGTACATAGGAGCGACCGATGCATTTGTAAGAGCTCCATTCCTTCTGGAAGGCATTGTGCTGGGAGTTATCGGTGCTGCTATACCGTTGGTCGGACTTTATTTCTGCTATAATGCAGCGGTATCCTATATTCTGAACAAATTTAATGTGCTGACCGGTGTGGTTGATTTTATCCCGGTATGGCAGATTTACCAGACATTGCTTCCTATAGGACTGGCACTTGGAATCGGAATCGGACTGATCGGAAGTTTCTTTACAACAAGAAAGCATTTAAGAGTATAATAAAAAGCAGATAAGCATGAAGCTGCCGGAACAATGATATCATATCATAAACCGGCGGCTTTTTTACAGGAGTGCAGACATGAAAAATAAAGAATTTTGGAAAGGTGCAGTAGCAGGAGCACTGGTTGTGACATGCATCGGTACAGGTGCCTTTGCGGGAACAGGTCTTGCAGCAAAAGGAACAGCTCTTGGTGATCGCAAGTGTACATCAAAGCTGGCATATCTTGAAGAGCTGATCGACAGATACTATCTGGGAGATAAGGATGAAGAAAAGCTTCAGGAAGGGCTTTATGCAGGTCTTCTCTATGGACTGGATGATCCTTATTCCAGATATTATACAGCAGAGGAATACGATTCTGAGAATTCTTCCAATGAGGGAAGCTATGTGGGAATCGGCATTCTTATGGAGAAGAACAAAGAAGGTGGAGTAAAGATTGTTGAATGCTATGAGGGCGGTCCCGGAGAAAAAGCAGGACTGGAGGAAGGGGACATCATCAGTGCCATTGACGGGGAAGATATCACAGAGGATGAAGTATCTGATGTTGCAGACATTGTCCGCAATTCAGATAAAGACAGTGTGGTGCTTACTGTTCACAGAGAAGGTGAAGAAGATGCCATGGAAATCACAGTCCCTGTTACAGATGTGGAATTACCGTCTGTTTTCCATGAAATGCTGGATTCTAAAATCGGCTACATCCGCATTACACAGTTTACAGGCGTTACCGGCGAACAGTATCAGGAGGCTTTTGATGACCTGCAAAAACAGGGAATGGAGAAAATGATCGTGGATCTCCGCGATAATCCGGGTGGACTTCTTGATTCTGTCTGTGATGTCCTGCGGAAAATCCTTCCGGAAGGACTGATCGTTTACACCGAAGATAAGGACGGAAACAGAGAAGAGGAAAAATGTGATGGCAAAAACGAACTCCGGATTCCGCTTGCAGTCCTGGTAAATGAAAGCAGCGCCAGTGCATCAGAGATTTTTGCCGGTGCAGTGCAGGATTATGGTATTGGAACGATTGTCGGAACAACTACTTACGGAAAAGGCGTGGTACAGTCCATCCGCCAGCTCTCAGACGGAAGTGCCATTAAACTGACTGTTGCCAACTACTACACTCCAAAAGGAAACAACATCAACAAAACAGGAATCAAACCTGATATAGAGGTTTCTCTGGATACCCGTCTGCTGAATAAGAATAAAGACGAGATTACTCATGAGGAGGATAATCAGCTGCAGGAAGCGATTAAGGCAGTTGAGAAGGAAAAGTAGTTGTTTGGCTGATAGTTTGATGCTATACTGTATGTAGCTGTATTTATAATAGAAGTGTTTTTATTATAGATGAAAGACCCATTGCTGAGCAGGTAGCGGATTTTGCTTTGCAACTGCGAAGACACTGAACAGTTAATGGGCAGAAAGTGAAAAATATCAGAAAACGAGAGGGGACAACATGAGCGAATATGTGATCACCACCGACAACAATTCAGATCTTCCGGAGAAATATCTCAAAGACCATGGAGTAGGCTGTATGTATCTCAGTTATTCCATGGATGGAAAAAATTATACGCATGGAAATTTCCTTCCGGAGCATGAATTTTATGAGGCAATGAGAAATGGTTCCATGCCAACCACAGCACAGGTAAATCCTGAAAATGCAAAAGCACTGCTGGAGCCTTACCTGAAAGAAGGAAAAGATATTCTTCATATTGCATTTTCCTCTGCCTTAAGCGGTACATACAATAGCAGCCGTATCGCAGCAGAGGAACTGATGGAGGATTATCCGGATCGCAAGATCATCGTGGTAGATTCTCTTGGCGCTTCCCTTGGTCAGGGGCTTCTGGTTTACCTTGCACAGGAGAAGAAAGAGCAGGGAGAAGATATGGAGACAGTTGCGAAATGGGCAGAAGAGAACAGGCTTCATATGGTACACCTTTTTACAGTCAACGATTTAAACCACCTATATCGTGGAGGCCGCATTTCCAGAACTACTGCAGTAGTAGGAAGCATGCTGAATATTAAACCGGTTCTTCATGTAGACAATGACGGAAAACTCACTGCCATAGGCAAAGTCCGCGGCCGTAAAAAATCCCTTCAGGAGCTGGTAAAGCTTATGGATGAGAAAATCGGCAGCTATCATGACACCTGCCATACCATCTTTATCAGTCATGGCGACTGCGAAGAAGATGCAAATTATGTGGCAGAGAAAGTAAAAGAAAAATACCAGATCAACACGATTATCATGAATCAGGTAGGAGCCACCATCGGCGCTCACTCAGGTCCGGGAACAATGGCGTTGTTCTTTGTGGGAGATGAAAGATAAATTAGTTTTTTTTGTAAAATGGTTTCATGGTATCATTATCCTGCGGGAAGATAAATGATACTGTGGAACCATTTTTGATATTACAGGAGAATTTTATGAAATTATTAAAAAAAGCATTCGCATTCACATTTATATTTATGCTGAGCGTTTCAGGACTGACAGGATATCAGGTAAACGCCTCAGAGGAGCAAAAACATCTGGATATCCTCTTCACCCATGATCTGCATTCTCATTTGAACAGCTTTCAAACGATTGTAGACGGGACACAGCAGGAGACCGGAGGGTTTGCCCGGCTGAAAACATTGATCAATGAGCACGAGAAAGAGAATACAGATACACTCATATTGGATGGCGGAGACTTCTCTATGGGAACTCTGATACAGACTGTATATGACACTGAGGCCGCCGAACTGCGGATGCTTGGATATCTGGGCTGTGATGTGACAACTCTGGGAAATCATGAATTTGATTACGGCTCCGATGGTCTGGCAGATATGCTGAACGCCGCAGTCAGTTCAGGCGAAAACCTTCCCAGGATGGTTGTGTGTAATGTGGACTGGGATGCAATGAAAAAAGCCGGTCTCAGTGAAGGACAGAAACAGATTTATGAAGCATTTCAGACATATGGAGTAAAAGACTATACGGTAATTCAAAAAGGTGATGTAAAGATTGCAGTACTGGGTGTTTTCGGCAAGGATTCTCTGGATTGCGCTCCTACCTGCGAGCTTCTTTTCAAAGACCCGTCAGAAGCAGCCAGAGAAACAGTAGAGGAAATAAAAAAGAACGAAGATGTAGACATGATCGCCTGTGTATCACACAGCGGAACATGGGAGGACGAAAAAGTATCAGAGGACGAAATCCTTGCAAAGAATGTTCCGGACATTGATCTGATCGTCAGCGGACATACCCACACACAGTTGGCAGAACCAATCCTGCAGGGAGATACCTGCATCGTATCCTGTGGAGAATATGGGAAAAACCTGGGAACACTTTCCATGACTCAGAAAGAGAATGGACGGTGGGAAACGGATATCTATGAACTTGTTCCGGTTACGGATAAAATCAAGGCAGATGAGGCCACACAGAAGAAAATAGATGAATTGTCAGATACTGTTGACACCAATTATCTTTCCAATTTTGGTTACACCAGAGAGGAAATTCTGGCAGAGAATGATATTGAATTCAACAGCCTCAGTGAGATGGAAACAAAGCATGAGGAGTTAAATCTGGGAGATATCATATCAGATGCTTATGTATATGCAGTAGAGAATGTAGGAGACTCTGACGGAGAAAAAGTAGATGTTGCAATCGTACCTGCCGGAACTGTAAGAGATACTTATACAAAAGGCAATATAACAGTGGAGCAGGTATATAATTCCTTCTCGCTGGGAACAGGAAAGGACGGACTTGCGGGTTATCCTCTGATCAGTGCATATTTAACGGGAAAAGAACTGAAAACAGTGGCAGAGGTAGATGCCTCAATTTCAGATTTTATGACAATAGCCAGATTATATTGCAGTGGAATGAATTTCACCTATAATCCCCACCGCATGATCTTAAATAAAGTAACAGACTGTTATCTGACAGGCAAGGACGGGGAAAGGGAAGAAATACAGGACGATAAATTGTATCATGTTGTCACCGACCTGTACACTGGCCGTATGCTTGGCTCTGTTCTGGACAAATCCTATGGTCTGATATCCATCGTCCCCAAAGATAAAAACGGCAATCCCATAGAGAATCTGGAAGATTATGCAGTCATGGATGGAAAAAAAGAACTGAAAGCCTGGGCTGCAATTGCAGAATACATGCAATCCTTTGAAGACACAGACAAAGACGGAATTGCAAATGTGCCGGAATATTATGATACAACACACGAAAGAAAAGTTGCCGACAACAGCAAAAACATCATAAATCTGATAAAACATCCGAATAAATTTGCCGGAATGATCGTGGGAATCTGTGCGGGACTTCTTTTTCTGATTATAGTGATTATCTGGCTGATACGAAAGTTGATCAGAAAAATCCGTGTTAAAAAGAAAAAATAAAAGAAAAGGAGAGACTAAAGATGGATAAAAAAGAAAAGATAGAAGACACAAAATGGGAAGAAAAAAACAATAGCCAAGCAAAAAACAATAATCAAAAACAAAGCAAAATAGAAAACAATAATCAAGAAACGGACACAACAAAAAAAGAAGAAAATCAAAACGAGCAAAAGCAAGAAATCCGTAAGCAAAAAGAAGAAGCAACTAAAGAAAACAACACAACGGAAAAAGAATACAAAGAACAAACAAAAGCAGAAAAGGAAAAAAAAGACATAAAAGAAACACAAGAAAAATCTAAAGAGACAAAAAAAGAATACAAAGAAAATTTAAAAGAAAGAAATATAAATTGGAGAAATTTAAAAATTGCAGGTAATCTAGCAAATAGAAGTGGTATCGATACTGTAATGCT
>ENA-OPDH01002408-OPDH01002408.1-human-gut-metagenome-genome-assembly--contig:-NODE-2408-length-12180-cov-2.782268_pt1 | contig 12180 bp, 12 predicted proteins | sample MGYA00241260_ERZ501500 | MGnify/ENA primary metagenome ERZ501500 (study PRJEB25962, sample SAMEA2042519) | human gut metagenome | biome: human gut; feature: human-associated habitat; material: faeces...
ATTTGCCTTTGCTGGTGTTACATTGCTTCTATACCGCTATAAAGATCGTTCAGACAGCTTTCTATTTTTAACTGGTACTTTTCTTGGCGGCGCCTATGAATATCTCTGCAGCGTTTTAAGTGAAATCGTCTTTGGAAAGGTTTTCTGGGATTACAGTAAAATGCCTTTTAACTTGAATGGAAGAATCAATCTTCTTTATTGTTTCTTCTGGGGAATTGCAACCGTTGTCTGGTTTAAGAGGATTTATCCTTTCTTATCCAATCTGATCGAGAAACTTCCGATTGCATTTGGAACTGTATTTACATGGATCATTGTCGTTTTCATGGTATTAAATATGTTCATGTCACTATCTGCCTTGATCCGTTATGATCAGCGTGGCAAAAAAATACCTGCTTCTAATTTCTTTGAACGATATCTGGATACCCATTATAACGACCAGAAAATGAAACTCATCTATCCTAAAGCAAAGAAAGTGCATTGATCGAGATACTTTTACAAAAACTTCTGATGCAGAAAAAGGGAATGAAACTAACATTTTGTTGTTTCATTCCCTTTTCTTATCTTTTCTTTAAAATATGATCCTATCCGATCACATCACTCATATCATACATACCTGCTTCTTTTCCTGCAAGATAAAGAGCTGCACTGACTGCTCCCTTTCCAAAAATAGCTCTGCTGTATGCAGTATGTTTTAACTCAATAACTTCATCCTGTCCTGCAAAAATGATCTCATGTTCTCCAACGATCGTTCCACCACGGACTGCTGAGATTCCAATCTCTTTCTTTGGACGCTGTTCTCTTCTGGCTTCTGTCATATACGAATTCATATTCGTTATTCAACGGCTCATTGACAGCTTCTGCAAGCGCGATTGCTGTTCCAGATGGTGCATCTAACTTTCTTCTGTGATGTTTCTCCACGATATCAATATCAAATCCTGCATCTGCTAATAACTTTGTCATAGATTTTAATACTTTGAATAATGTGTTAACTCCTAATGACATATTCGCAGAACGAAGAACTGCTGTCTTCTTACTTGCTTCATGAACTCTTTCTAACTGTTCATCGCTTAATCCTGTTGTACATAACACAACTGGAATCTGTCTCTCTACTGCAAAATCCAGTAACCCATCAACGGCTGGTGCTGCGGAAAAGTCGATGATCGCATCAACTTCTACATCACACGCATTGATATCTGTAAATACAGGATAATCATTGTGCCCATCATCCACACGGTCAACACCGCATGCCATAACAGCTCCTTCTGTCTCTTCTACGATCTTGCTGATCACCTGCCCCATGACTCCATTGCAGCCATGCATCATAATCTTAACCATCTTTTGTAACTCCTTAAAGAATTCCTGCTTCTTTCATTGACTGAATTAATACCTGTGCGTGATCCTCTTCCATCTCTGTTAATGGACGGCGAACGATATTTTTACAATATCCCATCTCTGCTACTGCACGTTTTGCAGGAATTGGGTTTACTTCGCTAAATAAGTTATGGATCACATCCATGTATTTTAACTGGATATCTAAACTTCCTTTGACGTCCCCTTCTAAGAACTTCATTACCATATCATGAGTTTCTCTTGGTGCTACATTGGATAATACAGAGATGACACCTTTTCCACCTAATGCTAAAAGAGGTACAACCTGATCATCATTTCCTGAGTAAAGATCAACGTTGCCATCACAAAGATGCATAATCTGTGCAACTGTGCTGATATTTCCAGATGCTTCTTTAATACCTACGATGTTCTCAACATCTTTCACAAGTGTTGCAACTGTCTGTGGCTGAAGTCCACATCCTGTACGGCTTGGTACATTGTACAGAATCGCCGGAATATTTACTTCATTACAAATAGCTGTGTAATGAGCAATCAGTCCGTTCTGTGTTGCTTTATTATAATATGGTGTAACGAGCAGAAGTCCGTCAGCTCCATCTTCCTGAGCTTCTTTGGACAACTGGATCGCTGTTCTTGTACAATTAGAACCTGTTCCGGCGATGACCGGGATACGGTGGTTCACACGCTCAATCGCAAAACGGATTGTTGCTGCATGTTCTTCCTCTGTCATAGTAGCGGATTCACCTGTTGTTCCACAGATGACGATCGCATCTGTTCCGCCTGCAATCTGCTCCTCTAACATCTCATCTAATTTGTCATAATTGACCTCAAGATTCTCTTTCATCGGAGTAGCGATCGCTACACCTGCGCCTTTAAAAATTGCCATTCTTTTTATCCTCCTTCAACATGGTGAAACAAAGTATTACTGGTCATAGCAGGTTATTGCGCATAAGTTCCTTGTGAACAATAATTGTAATAGCCATGAGCAGTAACTGTTTAATATACATCTATGCAAGAATGCGTAAACTGTAAATAAACATAAAAGAAACGGCAAGATGCGCCGTCCCAAAATATACATTATGTATAATTCAGATAGCTCTCCATCTTGCGATGACAGTCATGCCGCTATTCACGTCATGCCCAAGAACAAGAACTCAGGATTCTTACCCTTTCGGCATCTTTCCCTTTCCGATGAGTTCTTCTGTTCCTGACACATCCGTCACCTTACTTATGAAAAATGCAACCTCTATCTACGTTTCCGTGTTTAAGCAAATAATAACACCGAGGGTACAATGATGTCAACATGGTTTCTGGATTTCTTTCTTATTTATAGTACCCAGGTTATAAGTGTACCTTATAAAAATTGATTATAATAAAGTATAACCGATTTTTTGACTTTTTTCTTATATATATGATATCATTAATTCGCTAGATGTGTGAATGACAAAGCTGTTTCATTTGCACTTTTTTTATGCTTGTATGTTTGTTTTTTGAAAAACAATCGCAAGAAACGACATAAGATAACAAGAGAAAATTGCGAGGATGAGAACCGCGATCCTTGGAAAAGGTATGTGGATAGGAAGGAGACCTACTGTGTTAACAATCGGTAATTACGTGAAAGTTAAGACACTGGAGGAGGCTTACGAGCTGAATCAGGCAAGAAACAGTCGTATCATGGGCGGTATGATGTGGATGAGATTAGGAAATGCAAGAGTGAAGACAATCATTGATATGTCGGAACTTGGTTTGAATGAGATTGAGGAGACAGACCATGTATTCCGCATTGGAGCAATGTGTACACTGCGCCAGCTGGAAGAGCATGAGGGGCTGAGAAAATTCTATGGGGACGGAATTGCAGAAAGCCTTCGTCATATTGTTGGAGTTCAGTTTAGAAATCAGGCAACAGTTGGAGGCAGTATCTATGGAAGATACGGATTTTCTGATGTGCTGACTGCATTACTGGCACTGGATACATTTGTGGAATTATATAATGGAGGAACTGTTCGACTTTCTGAGTTTGTAAACAGAAAAGCAGATAAGGATATTCTTGTATCTGTGATCGTCAGAAAGAGCAAGAGAAAATTCCGTTACGAATCAATTCGTCAGACAAAGACAGATTTCCCGGTACTGACATGTTCTGTCGTAACAGGAATTTACAGAGGTCAGGAGTCCTGGTTCTTTTCGGTAGGAGCAAGACCGATGAAAGCGGCATTGCTTGAAAAGCAGTGGGAGATCCCGAAAGATGCTACAGACGAGCAGCTCACAGAGTATGCAAAACGTGTGGCAGCAGAATTTACTTATGGAAGCAATATGCGCGGAAGTGCGGAGTACAGACAGCACCTTGCGGAGGTTCTGCTTCGCAGAGAGATGCGCTCAATTTTAGATGAATATAATGCGGAGGAGAAATAGGATGGAAGTACAGTTTACCCTGAATGGAAAGAAAGTAAGTACAGAGATCGCTGCAGATACAGTCCTGTTGAACCTTCTGCGTGATCTTGGATGTAAGAGTGTGAAATGTGGATGCGAGACAACAAACTGTGGTTTGTGTACAGTATGGATCGATGGAAAATCCCGCCTGTCCTGTTCTGTTCTTGCAGCAAGCATTGACGGACATGAAGTGACAACACTTGAGGGTGTGGAGAAAGAAGCAGCAGAATTCGGCTCATTTCTTGCACAGGAAGGTGCAGAGCAGTGTGGATTCTGTTCCCCTGGATTCATTATGAACGTGCTTGCAATGTTCCGTGAATTGAAGAACCCTTCTATAGAAGAAATCAAAGAATATCTGGCAGGAAATCTGTGCCGCTGTACAGGATACATGGGACAGCTTCGTGCAATCCAGAAATATATGGAAGTCAGAAATACAGCAGTTAACATTACAGTAAAGAAAATGGGCGGGGAGGAGTAAGAATGGAAAGAATAGATAAAGTTCAGAATCTGATTCCTGAGAAACCGGAATTTGTCCACAGCAATCAGGAAAAAGGAGAAGCTATAGAATCCCTGAAGATTGTAAACCGTCCTCTTGTAAAGAAAGATGCTGCTGCACTTGTTACAGGAAAAAGTGTTTATACAAATGACCTTGCACCGTCAGACTGTCTGATTGTTAAAGTGATCAGAAGTCCATATGCACACGCATTAATTAAGGATATTAACACAGCACGTGCTGAGGCTGTACCTGGAATCGAATGTGTTCTTACATATAAAGATTGTCCGGATAAGAGATTTACAATGGCTGGTCAGACCTATCCGGAACCAAGTCCGTATGACCGTCTGATCCTTGACCAGAGAGTACGTTTCGTTGGAGATGCAGCTGCAATCGTGGCAGGAACTTCAGAGGAAGCAGTTAAGAAAGCGATGAAGCTTGTGAAGATCCAGTATGAGGTCCTTGAACCGGTTCTTGATTTCCGTACAGCAAAGGATAATCCAATCCTTGTGCATCCGGAAGATAACTGGAGAAGCCTTTGCCCGGTTGGTGCGGATAACAAGAGAAATCTTTGTGCACATGGGGTATGTGGAGATGGAGACGTAGAAGCAGTTCTTGCAAAATGTGATCACGTGATCGACCGCGTTTATCATACAAAGGCGAACCAGCAGGCGATGATGGAGACTTTCCGTACTTATACATATTTAGATGCATACGGAAGATTAAATGTCGTTTCATCTACACAGGTTCCGTTCCATGCAAGAAGAATCCTTGCTCATGCACTCGATATTCCGAAGAGCAAAGTACGTGTGATCAAGCCGAGAATCGGTGGAGGATTCGGTGCGAAGCAGACTGTAGTTTCCGAAGTTTATCCGGCACTTGTCACATGGAAGACAGGAAAACCGGCGAAGATCATTTACACAAGAGAAGAGTCTTTGATCGCTTCTTCACCGCGTCATGAGATGGAACTTCATGTACGTCTGGGAGCGGATAAAGAAGGAAATATTAAAGCAATCGATCTCTATACACTTTCCAACACTGGAGCATTTGGTGAGCACGGACCGACAACCGTAGGTCTTTCCGGTCACAAATCCATTCCACTTTATGGAAAGGCAGAAGCATTTCGCTTTACATATGATGTTGTTTATACAAATGTTATGTCAGCAGGAGCTTACCGTGGATACGGAGCAACACAGGGACAGTTCGCTGTAGAATCAGCTGTAAATGAACTTGCAGAAGTTCTCGGAATGGACCCGACAGTGCTTCGTGAGAAGAACATGGTACGCCAGGGCGACAAGATGCCGGCTTATTATGGCGAAGTTACAAACAGCTGTACACTCGACAGATGTCTTGCCAGAGCAAAAGAAATGATCAACTGGGATGAAAAGTATCCATACCGTGATATGGGAAATGGAAAAGTACGCAGTGTCGGAGTTGCAATGTCCATGCAGGGATCCGGAATCTCAGCAGTAGATACAGGTGCGGTTGAAATCAAAGTAAATGATGACGGATTCTACAGTCTGATCATTGGAGCTACTGATATGGGAACAGGATGCGATACGATCCTTGCCCAGATGGCAGCAGAGTGTCTTGAATGTAAACCGGAAGAAGTTGTTGTATTCGGAGTAGATACAGACATCTCTCCATACGACTGTGGTTCATACGCATCCAGTACAACTTATGTAACAGGACAGGCAGTTGTTAAGACTTGTGAATCCCTTCGCAAGAAAATCTGCGAACGCGGAGCAGAGTATCTCGGATGTAAGCCGGAAGATGTAGATTTCGATGGAGAATATGTAACAGAACTGGCAACAGGAAAGCAGATTTCAAGAAGTCAGATTGGAAATAATGTAATGTGCTTCAGCAACGCACCACTTTCCGCAAGTGAAGCATTTTCCTCACCGGTATCTCCACCGCCATTCATGGTTGGTATGGCAGAAGTTGAGATCGACAAAGAGACAGGTGTACTTGAACTGATCGATTACGTAGCAGTCGTAGACTGCGGAACAGTTATAAATCCGAACCTTGCGCGTGTACAGGTAGAAGGTGGAATCGCACAGGGAATCGGTATGGCACTGTATGAAGATGTTGTATATAACGAAAAGGGAAAGAACTTCAGCAATTCCCTGATGCAGTATAAGATCCCGACTCGTCTTGATGTCGGAACAATCCGTGTTGAGTTCGAGAGCAGCTACGAGCCGACAGGACCGTTCGGAGCGAAGTCTATCGGAGAAATCGTAATCAATACACCATCACCGGCAATCAGCAATGCGATCCAGAATGCGACAGGCGTGATCATCAGAGAACTGCCGATGACAGCAGAGAAAATTTACAGAGGAATTTCTGGGCGTTAGACTTGGAGTCGAGGAAGAATGAAGTGAAATAAGGAAGCTATCAACTACGATAACGATGAATGGAGTTGAATATCGTAGTTGATAGCTTTTTACGTTGACATTGTTATTTTATTCTGCTATAGTAAATCCACATCAAAATCTCAGACATATATTTTCTATATTTCAATTGTCTGAATGTGTTATCGAAAGGATAACTTTATCTCATATTCAAGGCTGTATCAGCGGGAGATTCCATTTTGATGAGTTACAAAATAACAAAAGAATAAGAAACCAGGAGGAAGCGTCTATGGGAAAAGCAGATGTTAATGTGAATATCTGGCTAAGTGAGAAGAAAAGATTTGCAAATTTATTTAATGGTGTGATTTATGGAGGAAGGCAGGTGATATTGCCAGAGGATTTGGAAGAAGTGAATCCTGTTTCATCTGTCAGTGTGAAAAATCGAACCGGGAAAACAAAGAACATGAAAAAATACCGCGATATCATTATGAAATGGCGAAATCAGGCTACACTTGTGTTACTTGCAAATGAATCACAGGATAAGGTTCATTATGCAATGCCGCACAAGGTAATGCTTTATGATGGAATGGATTACGAAACACAGATTCGGAATAATTGGAAAAACTTTAATGACCGACGAAAGCAGAATAAAAAAGCAGGTCAGTCGTTAGAGCATCTTACCGCAGGAGAATATCTGTCGCGATTTCGAAAAAAAGATCGATTGATACCGATTATTTCATTAGTCTTTTACTATGGTTCAGAGCCGTGGGATGGACCTGTTGACTTATATGATATGTTTCAGTTGGAAGGAACGAAAGAAGAGAACGAAATTTTGGAGAAATATCTTCCGAACTATAAAATCAATCTTGTTGATGCAGAACGATTGAAAGATGTTGAAAAATTTTCGGATGATTTACAAGTGATATTAACTATGCTAAGATATAGGGACAGTAAGGAAGAACTGAAACACTATATTGATGAAAATAAAAAGTTCTTTCAGAACGTTGACTATGAAACGAGTCAGGCAATGAAAGCTTTTCTAAACATGAAACAAATACCAGGTGAAGCGGAACATAAGGAGGAGATGATTGATATGTGTAAGGCAATACAGGAAATGTATGATGATGGAGTGAAAGATGGAATTCAGCGAGGGATAGCAGCAACTATTAGAACATGTCAAAATTTGAATGCTTCTAGAATAGAGACGTTTAATAATATTAGGAAAGAGTATAAATTAACAGAGGAGCAAACAGAGGAATACTTAAATACATATTGGAAGTGAGGCTGAAATAAATAGCACGAAAAACAGAGCAGAATGAGGAGAAAGAGATGAACGCAGTAGAAGCTTTAGATGAATTACAGCGCAAAGCAAGACATGATGATAAATTAAGAGAACAGTTCATAAAGACAAGGGACGCAGAAGATCCTCTTGGTGCATTCAGCTCTGTATGTCGTGAGGCAGGTTATGAACTTTATCCGATGGATATTGTGCAGGCAGGAGATGAATTTTATGCCGCAATGAAGCGCAGTACGAATGGTGGCGGAGAGAATTCACCGGTGCTTACAGGAGAGGATGACCCTTATGAAATGTTTTTTGCAGGATTGATGGAACTATGATAAATATAATTCGCGTTGGAAGAGAGCGCTTACGAGAAGCGTACGAAATTGTGAATAAGGTAGACCAGGGGATGAACGTTCCGGAATGGTTTGTTGCAGAACCGTATGAAGAATTTGATTTCTGGATGAAGAAGGAACGAGGTCTTTTATATCTTGCTGTTGATGAAGAGGGCAAGGCGGGAGCTATGTTTTTCGTAATTTTACCGGGCACTCACCCGGATAATCTGGGATATGATCTTGGAATGGAGGAAGAGAAACTGAAGCTTTGTGCTATGATGGATACGGCGGCTGTATTACCAGAGTTTCGAGGGCACTATTTACAATATAAAATGATGCAGCACGCGGAAGGTGATTTGAGACAGATGGGATATCGCTACCTGCTTTGTACGGTGCATCCGGAAAATGTTTTCAGCAGATCAAATGTCATGAAACAGGGGTATCAGAAGATGCTTACGAAGGAAAAATATGGCGGATTCTTAAGAGATATCTGGATGAAAAATATTATAGAATAAGAAAACAAACATCGGAATAAACATCTGATGTTTGTTTTCACAGAAATGCACTAACACGTTAATACGTGAAAAAGATAAAGCGAAATACTGATATAATATAGAAAAAAGAAAAGGTATGTGGTATACTCTCGACATAGCCTCTGGCAGGATTGCAGAAATGCCGAGGCATTCCTGAATGGAAACTGATAGAGATATTTAACGGCAGGCTGATGAAAGGAGTAACAGAAATGGAGACATACATGCAGATGCTTGGAAGACTTGCAAAGAATGCATCCCGTGAGGCAGCGAAGCTTGGAACGAAGGCAAAGAACAGAGGACTTCTTGCAGTAGCGAATGAACTTGTGGAAGAGAGAAAATTGATTTTACAGGAGAATGCAAAGGATATCGAAGCTGCGAAAGCGAAAGGCGTGAAGCAGTCTTTGATTGATCGATTGGCTCTGACAGAACAGAGAATCGAGGATATGGCAGAAGGTCTGCGTCAGATCGCAGCACTTGATGATCCGATCGGAGAAGTGCTTGGCATGAAGACAAGACCGAACGGGCTTCGTATCGGGAAGAAACGCGTACCGCTTGGTGTTGTCGGAATTATCTATGAGTCTAGACCGAATGTGACAGCAGATGCATTCGGACTTTGCTTCAAGACAGGAAATGCGGTAATTCTTCGCGGAGGAAGTGATGCAATCCATTCCAATCAGGCAATTACCCGTGCAATCAAGGAAGGACTCCGCAAAGAGAAGTTATCTCAGGACCTTATTCTTCTTGTAGAAGATACAAACAGAGAAGTTGTAAATGAGATGATGAAGATGCATGGCTGGATTGATGTTCTGATTCCAAGAGGTGGAGCAGGACTTATTGCAAATGTAGTTGCGAACAGCACTGTTCCGGTAATTGAGACAGGAACCGGAAATTGTCATGTATATGTTGATGAGACAGCAGACATTAAGATGGCAACAGACATTATCGAAAATGCGAAGACACAGCGTCTTGGTGTGTGCAATGCATGTGAGTCACTTGTGATTCATTCCAAGATAGCAGATGTAGCTTTGCCGAAGATTGTAACAAGACTGAAGGAACATGGTGTAGAGATACGTGGAGATGAGAGAGCACAGGCAATCAGTTCTGAGATCATCCCGGCAACAGAAGAAGACTGGGGAACAGAGTACCTGGATGCAATCATTTCCGTGAAGATTGTTGATTCCATTGATGAGGCAATCACACATATCAATACATACAATACAGGACATTCCGAATCCATTATTACAAAGGATTATGATAATGCATTGAGATTCCAGGATGAGGTCGATGCGGCAGCGGTTTATGTAAATGCATCAACAAGATTTACAGATGGATTCGAATTCGGATTCGGTGCTGAGATTGGAATCAGCACACAGAAGCTTCATGCAAGAGGCCCGATGGGACTCGAAGCACTGACAACAACAAAGTATATTATCTTCGGAAACGGACAGATCAGGGAATAATAAAAAGTTTTAGTGTCCAAAACTTCATAAAAGAAGTATAAACAATTCTAAAATAAGTGGTAAATGCACTGACAAAAAGAAAATCATCTGATAAAATACAGCCATGTCAGAAAAGAACAGTATGACATAGAGATGATGGGGAAATACAGATCATCTGCTTATGATAAGAGACCTGAACAGGAGGTAGAACAGTATGACAATGGAACAGTATTATAGATGGATCAATACAAAATCAGGGAAGAAGATCAAAGATTTTATGAATCGTCTGATCCCGGGACTGATGCCAGAACCAGTACCGGTCAGAGTGCCGGTTAGACAGGAAGATAGATATAATAGAAGATGATGAAATAAAAAGCTTTCGGTTCAAATGAAAAAATCCGAAAGCTTTTTATATTACTACTTCATGTTACTGGTGTAGTAAGTTTGAAGAGACTTCTTAATAACCGGATGTTAGTACAGCGTTTTCAAAATAACTGCCTCATACACTTGCCTGCGAATCCGATTGCTCAGTTGAAAAAGCCTCGACGTAGCCCGCTACGCCTACGTTTTTTCAGCTGAACACTCGAATCCGCATTCTGCGTGAATGAGACAGTTATTTGTGAAACGCTGTACTAGTTACAGAAGCAAGCCGACAGCGAAGTGACTTGACTGAGTAAATCGAAATGGAAATATGTCTGATAGTGTGATATGATTTGAATGGCAAAAGATATTTTAAGGAACAGACATGCTAGCGTTAAGTTTGCTAAGGAGAATAATATGGAATGGTTTGGAATTGTAGCATTGTTGCTGTTACTTTGTTATTCGGCGTATCCGGGAAAAGTAAAGCGTTTAGAAACGCGGGAAAAACTGAATTATCCTGCAAGATAATAGACGCAGATGATGAATGGATAAAAATTTGTTATACAGAGAAAAAAGATAAGCAGGTAGTTAAGCTGATGCGAATTGAAAATATTGAATCAATAGAAGAACAGTAAGTTCTATTTTGGAAATTCAGAGGAGTAAAGAGCATGGATTATAATTTACAAAAAAATCAAAATGCAGAACAGACTTATCATTCTATTCGTAATTCTATTGTGTCTGCACAACATCGTTTAAGCACAGCGGTAAATTCTGCTATGGTAACAACTTATTGGGAAATTGGAGAACAGATTTTTAAAGCATGTGGAGAAAATGATCGCGCAGAATACGGAAAGAAATTATTGGAATATCTTTCTGAGCAGCTGACCGCAGAGTTCGGAAAAGGTTTTGATAAATCGAATCTTCGTAAGATGAGGCAGTTTTATTGCACTTTTCCAATTCGAGACACACTGTGTCCTGAATTGAGCTGGTCACATTATCGTGTCTTGATGCGTATAAATGATGAACAGGCAAGAAGATTTTATATGGAAGAATGTGCAAAAGCAGCATGGAGTGTTCGTCAACTGGAACGGCAGATCAACACGATGTATTATCAGCGTATTTTAGCAAGCCAGGATAAGATAGCGGTTGCAAATGAAATTCAAATAACAGAGCCAAAACCAGAATATGAGAAAATAGTGAAAGATCCTTATGTTATGGAATTTCTGCAGATTCAGCCTGACACACATGTATATGAAGGAGATTTGGAACAGGCATTGATTGATCATCTTCAACATTTCCTTTTGGAACTTGGAAGAGGATTTTCATTTGTAGCACGCCAGAAAAGATTTACATTGGATGGACAGGACTTTTTTATTGATCTGGTATTTTACAACTATATTTTAAAATGTTTCGTTCTCATTGACTTGAAAATGGGTAAACTGACCCATCAGGATCTAGGACAAATGCAGATGTATGTGAATTAAATTTGAAAGAATTTCACAAAAAAGAATAAAAACGAAAATACAAAGCGGAAGTTATAGTAAAGGAGATTTACAATGGAGTTTTGGATTTTTATGTTGATTATGGATTTGCTTCTTCCATTTACGATGATTGGT